>Ga0136617_10001298_pt1 | contig 21988 bp, 27 predicted proteins | sample AntDrymUQ3222106_2_FD_129672 | JGI IMG/M metagenome (GOLD analysis project Ga0136617, IMG submission 129672) | Polar desert sand microbial communities from Dry Valleys, Antarctica - metaG UQ322 (21.06) | ecosystem: Environmental > Terrestrial > Soil > Desert | place: Antarctica: Dry Valley...
CGAGTGCATGCTCTTCAGCGACTTTTTTAAGATCCGGTTCTCCAGGGAGAGCTGCCCGCAGAAGCGCTCCAGCTCGGCTATCCTCGCCTCCAGGGCTTCGTCGCCGGAGGGCTGCTTTTCGGTAAAGGCCGTCTCTCCGCGAGCCTCGTATTCCTTGCGCCATCTGAGGAGCACGCTCTCCGAGAGGTTGTGCTCCCGGCAGATCTGGGCGGGACGTTTCTCTGCGGTAGCTACCTGCCGGCAGCACTGGAGCTTGAACTCGCGGGTGTGGTTTCTGCGTGAACTGGACAATCTTTCCTCCTCGATCCGGATGTAACTCTACATCCGACTTCCAGAGAAGTTGACTAACGGAGCTGTCCGGTCGAATGGGTGCACCCCAGTATGCCTCCCTCGCCGCCTCCTTAGTGCCGCCTTCGCCTACGAACGCCCGCTCGAAACGCGCGTAGTCGTCCCTCGCCCGCTCTGCTTGCTTCTCGGCCTCAAGCTCCTCGCGCCGGAGTCGCAGGTATTCTGCGGCGCTGCCGGGCTTCTCCTCGGCCATCCGCTCTATTTCCCTGTTGGTCAGGTCCGCTCTAGCCATTAGATGTTCCTTTCCGTCCGTTCTTTCGTCTTGCGCTCCCAGTCGTCCAGGAACGCTCTTGCTTCCTCTGTCTGCCAGCCCGGCTCATCGCGGTAGGCTGGGATGGTGCGCGCTAGGGTCCTCTCGTCCTCTTCACGGTCCTCCTTTGTGTAGGGAAGCTCGGGCAGGGGTTCGAGTTCGTGTAACCCTCTGCGGGCGTTCTCGTGGGCGTGGAAGTAGCGCCGCCAAACTCTCTCGCTCATCCCGGCGCCATACGGCCCATGCTGCGGGGTAGTGCGCCTCTCCAGGCGCTCCAGCCGCCGTTCCAAGTTACTCATCGGCCCTCTTCGTCTCCATAGGCCAGGATCTTCGCCGCGCGGATGAACTCCTCGCGGGAAAGCTCTCTTTCAAGCAGTTCCAGCACGGCCTCCAGCTCCTCTTCCACGCGCCGCTCCACCTCAGCTTCCAGCATCCCGAGCCTTCTATCCAACCCGCCTGACATCCCGGCCCCTCTCTGCCGCCTCTTCGAGCCGTTCGAGGCGTGCTTCGAACTCTTCTGTCTCTTTGATCTTGCGCTCCATCTCCACTGCCCGAAGGCGTGTGTTTATGAGCTGGTTTGCTACGGCCGCGGGTCCGGTCTCCAGGGGAGCCGCCCCCTCCGTCCCGAGCACGCGGTCGGTGAGGTCTGAGAGCAGACCCTTGATGACGGCGAGTTCCCGGCTCGGCTTTGAGCGAGCGGCCTTTGAGGCGTTGCGCTTTCTCTCTTCGGCCCGCTTGGGATCGTGCTGGTAGCAGTAGTCGTTGGGACCGTCTACGACCACCGTGCAGCGCCCGCCATCCCGCTTTATACCGGCGCAAACGGCCGTCAACGGCCACCCTCCCCCCGGTCCATGAACGCGGGCGCCAACTCCAGCATCCTCATGGTCCGGTCAAAGAGCGTGCCCCAGAAGATGGCGAATTCTTTGGCGGGGATCTCCTGGATGCGGGCCGGGCCGGAGAGGTGCCCGCCCTGGACGATCAGGGAACGTAGCAGAGCCCTCGTATGCTCCAGTAGAAGATTACCGGCGCGACCCTTTTTTTCGGGTTGCATTCGTCCGGTCTTCAGACGGTGCCGCCAACTCTTGACGGTCCCCTCCGGGATGCCGTGCCGGCGGGAGAGGACGCGGACCCGCTCCCCGCACAGCAGACCGGCCAGTGCGCGGGCCTTGTCCTCTGGCCCGTAGCTCCTAGCTTTCATCGTACTCCCCGGATCTCTGCGAACCTTTGTTGAAGCGCGCGACTCATAGCCTCCACTTCGGCCGCCTCTTCCGGTCCCAACTCACCACGTCTCATCGCAGCCACGCGGTCCAGGAACTCCCTGAACCGTTCCCTGATCCCGCTTGAGGACCGTGGAGGAGAGACCCGGCTCTCCAGACTATGCAGGCGTCTCTTTAGGCTCATATGTCTCCTTCCAGTAGCTTCATCGCCTTCTCCTCGTGCTCCCTCGATAGCCGGGCGTGCAGTTCCCTCATGTGCTCGTGAAAGCCGTACCAGGCCGCCTGCAACTCCCTGCGGCGCCGCTCGTGATGGCGCCTGACGCTATCTGCGTACATCTCCTCTACCGTTCTCTCGATGGCTGCCCCGCTCATACTGACCGGCCTTCCTCCTCCATCAGCCCGCGCCATCTCTCGTATGCCTCGGGATCGTTCTGGATAAGCCCACCAGCCGGTATGCAAGGCTTTCCGGGTGCCGATCCCCGCCTTCGGCCCCAATCCTCAAGCGCGAAGCTGTCTACATCGGCGGCTATCACGGCGTCTTGTGGCACCGGCCTGGTGGAATGGATGCGCTTCAGGAGCGGCTCCCCACACGCTCCCCGAGACGAGCGGTTACCCCGCAGCTGCTTGCCCCGGACGAAGTAGGCGGGACGGTCCTCTACAGAGCAACAGGCGATTACGCCCCAGTGCAAGCCGGTCGTCGAAATACGGAGCACGTAGTTGCCATCGTGGGTGAGGTTTCCAGCAAACACGGAGATACCCTTCTCCCAGTACGGGGTCCCTCCCCTCCAAGAGCGCCTGGTCTCTGGCAAATCCCCGAAGCGGAGGTACACCGTTTCGTCCACGAACCCGGCCCTCGCAACCTCGCGCCCAAGCCCTGGGTAGTCCGCATATGCCCGATCCTTGCGAAGTTCGCGTTCCAGCGCCAGAAGCTCCCCGCGTTCCTTTGGGCTGAGGCGCTGTGACCTGGTGTCGAATACGCGGCTCACTGCATCCCTCCGGCCAAGCACCTGCTACGGTGGCGGGTGAGGTCGGCCCGCGATAGCTCAGGGTTTTCCTTGTGCAGAGAGCGGGGAGAGCGCCCACCTTCGAGGTCCGCGTCTATCTTCCCGCGTTCGGCGTGCGCGCACACGGGACACGTAGCCCGCACGGTGCCCGCCGAAGGTAGTCCCGCAAAGCGCTCCCGGTAGAGTCCCTTGCGCTCCTTCGGCGGGATGGAGAGCATCTCCTGGCACGCATCGAGGGCCTTGGCCGCCTCCGGTCCCGTGGCCGTAACGGTCAGGACCTCGCCCTCATGGAAGCGCGCCCAGAGCCGCCTTGCCCCGAGCATCCCGCGCCCCAGGTCGGTTAGCTGGAGGCTCCCGGCCTCCTCGTGCGTCACCCAAACACTCGCCCGCATCTTGCCGAGCATCCTCAACGCCCAAACCACTGTCTCGCAGCTCAAGCCGCCGGGGTCCGAGACCTCGATTTGCAGTTGCTCTCCGTCTTCGGGTGGGGGTGGGTTGTAGGCGCTTCCTATCCAGGGCTCCATAGTGCCGCCCACGACGGACCTACCCGAGCGCAGCCATGCAGCGGATCGTCCTCGCGTCATTTGTGCTCTCCTCTCCGGCACAGCATCTCCTCTATGTCCTGCCAGTCTCCCGGCCTCCACAGCCCCGCATGGACGCTCTCGCAGCCTCTCAGGGCCTGAAGCCACGCTGCTTGCTCGGGGCGGAGCTTCCCGCCTTCGCTCTTGAGTTCCGCGAAGACGACGAGCGGCGGTCTCACGAGCACGAGGTCCGGGAAACCGGCAGCGGATCGGCGGGAATCGAACGTGTGATAGCAACGCCAGCCGGAGAGTTTGGCGAGCTGGAGGATCTGAGCCTGAAAGTGCTTCTCGCTCACAGGCATGCCCGGCACTCACAGTCCAGGGAATGGTTCTTCGAGTCTCCGGCGGCCTCCTTGACGGCTTCGGCGTGTTGCTTCCAAGTACCCGTATCCATCCCACGCGCCTTGAGCACGGCGCACGTGAGCCACTCCAGGTGCTGTTTCGTGGGCTTCTCCAGGTAAGTGCCTAGAGCCAGCACCGGGCCGGACTTAGAGCGTCTCGTCTCCACCCCGATCACGTCTGCGGAGAGGGAGTTACAAGCTGTTACACAATCATCATCACCGTCACTACCCCTTAGTAGTAATGACGATGATGATGATTTTGCGCTCAATGTTACTTGCTCCTGTCCGCCGGGCCGTTTTTCACCCGTGGCCGCTACCTCCGCAGTCCTGCGGAGCTTTGTGAGAGCGTTTCTAACCGTGCCCAGAGCAAGCCCGGTCCTCTCGGCCAGCTCGTCCGGGTAAGCGGCCTCATCCCGCAAGGCCAGCTTCACGCGGTCGGTGGAGTTGAGCGTCCCTTCTTCGGCGAGGTCGGCTTCGTCTAGCTCCTGGCCTTCCACGACCACGCTATCGCCGAAGGTAATCCGTGCTCCGAACGGATCGGAGAGAGCCCCAAAGTTGTGCTTCTTCTGTCTGAGTCTCAGGCAGAGGTAGTCCTCTCCGCGCTCCGTGGCCTCGATTTGGACCACGCTGCGCGTGAGGTTCGTCTTGTAGACGGAGCCGAAAGCAGACTTGTTCTGGTAACGCTCTCCGGCTTGCGTGCGGGCCTGGTGGTCAATAATAAGCACGGCCACGCCAGAGGCGCGGAACGGTTCCATGACCTTGCCGAAGAAGCCTATGATGTCTCGCGCCGCCTCGGAGTCTCCCTGCATGGCCGGGCCGAATAAGTCCATTATCAAGAGTTTTACGCCACGCCTGGAGCACTCCGCGTAGGCTGCTCTGAGAGCCTCTACTGGACCGTAACCGAGGGCGGGAAGGTAGAGGAGGTCCACCGGCGGACGCGACAGACCGGCGCCCTTCACGATGCGCCTCACACGCCGGTTCTGCTCCTCCGTGTCTAGCTCGAAGTCCGCATACAGAACCGGAGCGGTGGAGACGGCACGCCCCAGCCACGTCCGCGCGCCGCCGGCGACAGCTACCCCGAACGAGAGCGCAAGCATTGACTTGGCCGATCCGCCATCCCCGTACCACACCGTCGGGTACTTCTCCGGGACGAGCCCGGCGAGGATCTCTCTGTGCTCCATCGGCTCTCCCATCTCGCAAAACGGGACGGCCTTACAAGGCGTTGCAAAATCATCATCATCGTCACTACTCCTTAGGGGGCATGACGATGATGATTTCTTGTGTCCGTTCCGACCGATGGTTATGACGCCTTCATCGGACCATTCGTAGAACCAGGTGACGTTCTTCGCGGCGCGTCTTATTGACCTGTCGAGGTAGTCAAGACGCCGCCCGCTTTTGTCGGGACGATGAAGGCTGCTCATGGCATGGATGCGCTTCACCTGCTCGGAGTCTTGCGTATAGGACCATAGCTTATGCACAAAGCCATCATCGGCCGCGCTGTGGTCGCCTCCGTAGTCCGAGAGGTCGCCGCCGAAGAGCCTCTCGAACTTCCCGCCTCTCTCGGCGCGGACTTTCTCGATAACCTCTTCGTCAGTCCGTGAAGCTGGCGCGGCGAGCTTGTGTCCGTTCGAGGACGGCTCTTCGCGAGGCGCGTGCTCGAAGTGAAGCTGCGCAAGCTCTTGCGCTCGGTCCTCGATCACGCCGCCCGCTCCTCCGCGCCCGCGGCGTGTCCGCTCATGGTGAAGAACCGCTCAATGCTGTACATCTCGATGTAAGGCAGCTTTAGCGTCTTCGGAGCCTTGCCCTTCACGATGATGTGAAGTCCCTTACCGGACGGAGAAAGTTCAGTGTAGCTGTCCAGGCCGGCGACGATCTCCCGGGCCCACGCTTCGATCTCGCCCGTCTCAGGGTCCCGGCAACCGTCCAGGTCCACGCCGGAGTACGGGTCCCCGCTGCAGAAAACGAAGCCCACGCCATCGTATCGCCCGGCCTCATAAGCTTCGAAGACTGTATCGAAGCTGCTCCAGGTCATGAGGTCCGTACTCGATGCCATCCTTCCGGTGCGTGGGTCGCGGGGATGCTTCGTCCATTTGCCCTTGGAGTCGAGAGCGTATCGCCAGCACACCCACTGCGGACGCTTCCTGAGTTCGTCGGGGATGCCCTCGGATATTACCTTCAAGGCTTTGGGCGGCCCAGTCTTTGCTATCATATATGCGACTCCTTCGTCGGGCCGCCGGGGGCTACGGAGATCACAGCCCCCGACGCACGCCGCTTAGAACGGGATGTTCTCGAACTCTTCCGCCTCTAGCTTCGCTGGAGCGGGCGCTATCGTGTCGTGGACGACGCGCGAATGCTCTCCGTTCTTCGACGTACCGATTTGCGCGGCGAACGTCTTGCCGGCGAGCTTCTCGGCAAGCTCTTCGAGCGTCTCGGCTTGCGCGTCTTCTCCGAGTGTCGCGGTAAGCACCTGGCCGGTCTTCGTCTTCTTTCCGATCACGCCGGTAGCGAGGAACGAGAACCATTCGTTGAACGTCTCGCCGTCCCTGTCTCCGGCCCCGGAGAGGACCTCCAGCGTGCACGCGAACTGCTTTTGCTCGCGTCCTTTGTCGTCCCTGTAGGTCGAGGACACGACCTCCGCGGACTCTATCCGTAGCACCGCCCTCATGGCGGTGACTGGTTCGGTCTTCATGACTCCTACGCCCATTAGGGAACTCCTTCCGTATCTTCGGGCTCTTTGAGTCTCTTGCTCAAGGTCATGCGCCTTTATCTCCTCTTCGGCGACCTCCTCTCCGGGTGTGCAATGCTTGCAGAGACGCTCATAAGGCGGTCGGACCGCCGACTTTTTCTATGTCTAGTCGGCCTCTCCACGGTAGCTGCTGCGCTCCATGAATTCGTCCAAGCTCTCGCGAGAGATCCTCACGGCCCGGCCCACGCGGGCGGCCCGGATCTCGCCGGAGTCGAGCAACTCGGTGAGCTTCGTCCGGCCTATGTTCGCGTGCTCCTGAGCCTGCCGGTAGGTCAACCATGCGGCCTCTGTTGGCGCTTCCGCCGTCTTGCTCATCGCGTCACTCCTTCCGCCGTTGCTTATCGCTACGGTTCGCAGTATGCTGTGCATATTTCAATGGCATTGTGATATGAACAAAGGAGAAAAGTTGGACGCCGCCGACTACGACCAAGAGGTAGCGAAGTGCTGGCCGCGTCTCGCGGCGGATCTGGGCCGCGAAGACGTGCCTGATGAGGTGCAGGGCTACGTGATGAGGCTCGGGCTGGTCTACGACGCAATTACCGGCGGCGGTGATGACTCGTGGCGGCAGCTCGTGGATGAGGCGAAAGTCCGGCTGCGAAAGTCGCGTGAGGAGACGGGCTCCGCTACTCCTCCCGGCCGCGGAGACGGCGAAGCTCGCGGCGCTCCAAAGGAGATCGAGGTCCAACTATCCGACTACACCCGCCGCCGTGGAGAAGTGTTCACGGAGTTGATAGGGCTTGATCCCGAAGTCCGGGCGTTCCGGTCTCGGCTCCGCAAACCCGCGTGTATCCCGCTCTCCGAAGAAGAGGAAAAAGAAGTGGCCGACGCTTACGAGGGCGCCAAATTCCCGCTCTCCCGAGAAGAGGCCGACGCCTTCAAGGACGTCTTCGGAACGAGCCGGGGCAAGCTCGACAGGATCTCTCGAAGACTGGCGCAGCGCTATGGCTGGCGCGTGCCACAGGCGCGGCGGTTCGTCCTCACCGGCCAGGCTCCGCCGCCCTTGCGCGTGGCAGTCTACTTCGCGCCGTCCACCCGGCCCGATGTGCCGAGCACGTCCCGCGTCATCGTCACGGCGGATGCGTGGGCTCCCCCCGAAGAAGTCGCGGATGCGTTCCGAACCGCCCAACGCCACATACGTGGCGGCGACGCCCGCAAGCTCTCCGGGAAGGCGCTGGAAGTCGGGCGGTTCGTAGCCCGGCAGATCACGGAGCACGGCGTGCGCCCTTCGTGGCGCACGCTGCTAGGCCGCTGGAACCGGGAGCACCCGGAGTGGGCCTATAAGAACAGTCACAACGCGATCAAGCTCGCCTTCGAGCGGCTCATGCACCCGGTCTATCGCCGCCCGGAGTGGAAGCGCCGCGACTCTAGTTGACACTAGTTTGACACTAACGGGCGCGGTCAACGGCGAACAAGCGCGGTGGGATTGATTGCGAATTCCCTTTGTTTGGGCGATTTTCCGAGCAACTGCGAACAACTGCGAGGGCGTCTGCTAGACTTCACACGGCAGAGGCCGCTGGTTCGATCCCAGCATCGCCCACCCGAAAAACAGGCTGCTTGCAGGAAAATCATAAGAGATAGGGAGAAATCCGGACGTGGCCGAGGCTTTTTGCAGGAGCCCTTGAGCTCCTTGACGGGACGCTCCACCCAGGAGTCCTCGACGCCGACGTAGAGCTGGGTAAAATACCGGATGCATACTGTCCACCTGCAGGGAAGGGAGCCGAGCGTTGGAGACACCGCACCTCCTGATCGATGGCGCAAAGATGGACAGAAACATCGAGAAGATGGCCGGTATCGCACGGGAGCGTGGGGTGAAGCTGAGGCCCCACGTCAAGACCCACAAGATCCCAATGATCGCCAGACGACAGCTCGAATCGGGCGCCGCGGGCATCACCGTGGCCAAGGTCTCCGAAGTCATGGCGGACGGCGGCATTCGGGATATCTTCATCGCCTACCCACTGGTGACGGAGTCGAAGATACGACGGGCGGTCCGATTGAGCAGAGGAGGAGTGAGGCTCGTCGTCGGGGTGGACAGCCTCGAAGAAGGCAGGAGGCTTTCAAGGGTAGCGGCGCTGGAAGACCACGAGCTCGAAGTCAGGCTGGAAGTTGACACCGGGCTCCGCAGAACCGGCGTCCCGTTCGATCGGGCGGTGGAGCTTGCCGCTGAGATCATGGTCCTTGAGAAGCTGCGCTTGAGCGGCATTTACACCTACCGCGGAGCCGTCCTGGGGGACGGTGTCCCAACGCTCGAGCTCAAACAGGCGGGCCTCGAAGAGGGGAAGCTCATGGTCTCTGTAGCCGACCGAATGAGAGATAGAGGCATAGAGGTGGAGGAAGTAAGCCTAGGATCCACCCCGACGGCCGGGTACGTGGGAGAGGTGGAGGGAGTGACGGAGATCCGGCCTGGCACCTACGTCTTCTACGACAGAATGCAGGCCCGCCTCGGGGTCTGCTCGCTCGAGGAGTGCGCCGCGACCGTGGTGGCGACCGTCGTGAGCAGGCCCTCCGAGAACCTCGCGATCATCGACGGGGGAAGCAAGACCTTCGCGACCGACGTACAGCCGGGCACCAAACCCCTGAACCTCGAGGGATTCGGGCACGTCGTCGGCTACCCCGACGCCGTTCTGGAGAGGCTTACTGAGGAACACGGGATGCTCCGGGTGAGTGAGGACCACGACCTTAGGATAGGAGACATCGTCCAGATCATCCCCAACCATGTATGCAGCACGGTGAACCTCCACAACGAGATCTTCTTCGCGGACGGGACCGGCGCCCTCGAGCGGATCGAGGTTTCGGCCCGCGGGAAACTGGAATAGGAATACGTATGCCCGGTCCGCTGGAGACAAACGAGCTGGAAAGGAGAAACTGATGAGAGAAACGGTAATTGCCGAGAAGGGACCGAAGCCTGCCGGCCCCTATTCCCACGCCGTGGTCGCCAACGGCTTCGTGTTCATATCGGGTCAGGGGCCCGTGGACCCCGAGACTGGCGCCATGCCCGACGCCTTCACGGACCAGGTTCGCCAGACCTTGAGGAACGTACAGACGATCCTGGAAGCCGCCGGGTCGAGTCTAGAGAACGTCGTGAAGGTGAACGCCTACGTGACGGACCTCACCCGGTTCGCGGAGTTCAACGAAGTGTACAAGGAGTTTTTCAGCCACGACCCCCCTGCCAGGACGACCGTGGCCACCAGTCTGCTCGGGTTCCTGGTGGAAGTCGACTGCATCGCCGCGCTCCCCGAAGGAAGTTAGTGGCACGATCGTTCAGGAGAGAGTGATGGACGCCCACAGGGGAAGTCCGCGATCGTTCCCGACGCGGGCAAGGGTATCGGCAAAGCCATAGTCAGGAGGTTCCTCCAGGAAGGGGCCGAAGTCCTCGTCTGCGACGTGGAGCGTGAGCGGCTGGGAGGCGCGCAAGAAGAACTGGCGAATTTCGGCACGGTGCACGCACGCCCAAGTAGGGAACGTGACCGTCAGGGAAGAGGTGGAAGACCTGATCGGTCGGGTCGGAGCGGCCTTCGGGCGGATCCCTTGCGGGTTCAGACTATACGCCTGACCGGCGCATGAAATTCAGCCAGTTCATTCCGAGGAAGCCCTTGATCTCCTCGTCTGAGAACCCTCTCGAAACCAAGGTGTAAGTCAACTCCGGCCAGTCAGTCCAGTTGACGAACTCACCTAACGCCTGTCCCATCTTCAGTTCATCCTCTGCTCGGAAACCTAGGCGTCCGAACTCTTCAAGCGCTGGAGCGTGCAGCTCAGCTGGGAAATCTGTTGACCAAAATCCCCAGTCAGTAGCGATTCCCACGCGGTCGACACCCATAATCGACGCTGCATGTTCAAGATGCTCGATCATATCTTCTACACTCTGGCCGCCGCCCTTTCGCAGAAAGTGTGGCACTGCAGCTATTCCAGCGTAGCCGTCGGATTCTGCAAGAGCCCTCAGCTGCTCATCGGTCTTTCCGCGAGCATGGTCGTAGACATCCCGGCATACGATATGGGTGAATGCGATAGGACACTCCGAGACGTTGATGGCATCCATCGTTGTTCCATATCCTGAATGAGACACATCGATGATTATGCCTAAATCGTTCAGACGCCGGACTAACTCGATACCGAAGCGACTCAGCCCACCCTGTTCTCGTTCTGTGCAGCCGTCACCTACTAGGTTGCGGGTGTTGTAGGTAAGCTGCATTACGCGGACACCGGCGTTATATAGAGTCTCGACACGGCCTAAGTCTCTCCCAATCGGCAGGCTGTCCTGGAGGCCGAGCAGTAAGCCCACGACACCATTTCGCTGGCTACTTTCTAGCTCCTCTGCGGTAGTGCATACGGCCATGTAGCCGATGCGCGCTCTCGCGTAGCAGCGCGCAAGGTCGGCGATGACCCCTTCCCACTTATCGAGGGCAAGTTCCATCGCGCCGAGAGTGACCTGTACTCCATTCACCCCCGAACGCTTCCACACCTCTTGTATCTCGCTGCGCGCGCTGGAATCCTTCTCGAGCTCCCTTATGCGAGCGTTTGCCATCGCGCTCAACGTGCTGCGTAACGGCTGGCCCCTCTCCAGGGACTGAAGCATTACCTCCCTGTGTCTGGAGGTGAGCAAGAACGGCTCAGCGTGAGGGCTAAAATCGAATACGAACGACTCACCGTGTAACTGCCTGGCTCGCTTCTCCTGATCTTCGCTCAGCTTCACCACGGATCTCTAACCCCTCGAGTCGCAAATCTAGGTGCGTCGCGCCATCCCGCCGACCTGTGGCGCTTCCACGCCTACGATTCTATCTATCTCCTCCTGTGTGCCCCAGAACTTCACCAGTACCTCCCTTCGTGGCGGCGGACCCAGGTAGGCGCCTACGAGATACAGAGCACCGGAGATCACCAGCGATATGGGGAGCGGATCGATGGGCAGGTCAGGCACAAAGACGCGGAAGAAACCGTATCCACCCATGCCTCCCACCATCCCAAGGACTGCCGCCGTCGCATTAGCCCGCTTCCAGTAGAGGCCTGCCACCAGAGGGATGAACAGGGTCGACGCCAATCCTCCAATCGCAAAGAGGATCAAGTATTCAAGCAATTGCGGAGGCCTGAGTGAAATCAGTACGACGATGACTCCCAAGGTCAGGCTCGTCCAGGAACCTAGCCGAGAAGCCGAGGCATCCGGCAGACGGGGGTTGAAATAATTCATGTACAGGTCCCTTATGATTGCCGAGCTAACCACCAGAATCATCGAGTCAACCGTGGACATGATCGCCGCCATAGGAGCGGCAAAGAGAGCACCAGCCACCAGTCCAGGCAAGACATCCATCATCATTTTTGGTACGGCAAGATCTCCCACCGCCAACTCAGGGTAGAAAACCCTCGCCACCGGCCCCATTCCAATGAACCCGAGTGTGAAGATGGCCATGATGATCGGTCCGATGTAGATCGCCTTGTGCACAGAGGCCGTATCTCGATAGCTCATGGCGCGGACGGTCAGATGAGGCAAGGCCGCCGGCACCAGACCAAAGACAACGAAGAACGAGAAGAGCAGAAGAATCGTGAAGTCACCTGCACCGGGCAGAGTTAGCAAGTCAGGGTGTCGCTCTCTCAACTCGCCAGTAACGTCGGTCATCCCCCCGGTCGTCGAAAGTACCGCTATCCAAAGGATGACACCTCCTAAGAGCATGATGACGCCCTGGACCGCGTCGCTGAGTGTGTCGGCTCGAAAGCCGCCTACCGAAGTATAGAACGCCACCATCCCCGCAAAGATGATGATTACCCATATATAGGGCACGCCTGTTATCGCTTCCAGGATCCGCGCTCCACCCACGAACTGTGCCGACATGTAAACCATGAGGGAGGCGACGATCCCTACGGATGCCAGTATCACAACCGCATGACTTTCGTACCGGTGGCGCAGAAAGTCGGTCAGCGTCAGAGCATTTAGTTTGCGCGCTACAATGGCGAACTTCTTCCCGAGAACTCCTAGCACCAGGAGTGTTGCCGGTACCTGTGCCATGGCCGCCAGGACCCATCCGTATCCCCATTCATATCCGAACCCTGGTCCTCCGATGTATGTGCCGGCACTCGCGGCGCTGGCTAGGAGTGTGAAGACGAGGAGGAACCAGCCCAAGCTTCGCCCGGCGATGTAATACTCGGCCGACTTCCCACCAACCTCGACTGCCTGCCGCTGATTAAAAGCCCATGCCGCTATACCAATGAGGATAATCAGATAGAGAGCCAGTGGAATAATGATGTCCCAGCGCATCTCTTTCCCCCGTTCTCTGAATTAGCCCTGTGGTGACGCTTCCCCCGACGGACGCTCAGGCGATTCGTATTCCTCCACTTCCGAATCCTCGCCGCTTGCGGTCAGCGGCATATCTTCGAACCAGAACTTGACAAGGAAGTACGGGATAACGCTGAGAATGAGGCCGCCGAACGCAGACCAGAAAAACCAGTCCGGAAAGCCCAAGATGAAGCCGATCTCGTCGGCGTCTTTGCCTCCCCCGATCACCCAGGCTATACCGATTAGTGCGAAGGTGTAGACACCGAAGTACACAAAACTTATGATCATCTCCCTGTGAGATGCAGCGTATCTAGGATCTTCGGTGAAGTCGTCCTCGACAGCCCGTGTGCGCTCACTCGTCTCAGCCACTGCTCCTCCTCCTTCTACGGCCAGATCCTGCCAGCAATCCAACTGGCTCGCGCCGACATCCCCGCTAACCGAACACCTTCAAAGAAGGCTTCCGATCCTGCGCAATGGACGCTTATCCCCTTTCCTTGACCCTAGTATTGAAGACTACAGATCGCGAGAAGTATAGTCAAGTGTGTAACAAAGTCTGGTGCCAGAGCCTTGCCTCAGGAGATGGGCCAATCTCCCCAGTACCTACGGAAGCCCTACCGCCCTCTCGACCTCCTCCAAGCTGGCACCAATTTCGGTGGCGCTCACCTCGGGGCGTAAGTATTGAGGGCTCTTCAGCCCGGTGCCGGTAACGTGCGCCACTACAATTTCGCCCCGCTCGACCAGCCCGGCCGCCAGCGCGGATTGAAGCCCTGCCAAACCGGCGGCTCCCGCAGGTTTGGCCAGGATGCCACTGGTGAACGCGAGCGTCTGGATAGCTTCAAGCATAGATTCGTCCGACACTGCCACGAAGCTGCCGCCGCTCTCGCGTACTTCACGCAACACCAGCGCTGCGCTCACGGGTGCGCCTACCGCGATGCCTTCCGCGATTGTTTCCGGTTGCACTGACCGTACCGGATCGCTGGCGTCCCAGGCTTTCTTCAACGGCTGGCATCCTTCCGCTTGCACCGCGACCACCCGTGGCAACCGATCGGAAACGCCACACGCCTTCAGCTCGCGAAAACCTTTCATCATCGCGCTGAGCGTCGGTCCATCGCCTACCGGAACGAGGACGGCGTCGGGCACCCTACGCCCGAGCTGCTCCCAGATCTCGAACGCAACGGTCTTCTTCGCCTCCAAGGTGAGAGGGTTGACGCCCGTGTTGCGGTCGTACCAACCGAAGGCGCGGGCCGCCTCCCGAGAGAGCTCGAACGCCGCTTCATAGCCCTCTCTCACCTTGAGTACCGTGGCGCCGGCCAGCAATATGAGCCTAAGTTTCGCCTCGGAGATCTCCGCCGGAACGAAGATGATCGCCTTCACGCCGGCCGCGGCCGCTCCCACGGCGAGGGACACGGCAACGTTTCCCGTCGAAGCGCAGCTCACGGCGTGCACCTCGTTGCGCATAGCATTCTCGAGGACGAGCGCCGTGGCTCGGTCCTTGTTCGAACCGGTTGGCGTGCGGGTCTCGTCTTTGAGCCACAGATTCGGAACACCCAATACGTCTCGCAGTCGGGACGGCGAAACCAGGGGTGTGCCGCCCACCGCGAGCGGATACAGAATCCTTTACTTTCTGACTGGCAGCAGGTCTCGATAACGCCACATGCCCTCTTCGGAGAGAGCTTTCGAGGGTATTAGCTGAGGACCAAAGGCATAGTGGAGCTCGATGCGACCTTCCGCACCAGTGGAGAGAGCCTGATCGATGTCATCGTAGCGCTCCACCGTGCCGTTCTCTTGGAGTACCGTTGCAGCCGTAACCCTTCCCATACTGAGGCTTCCGGGCTCTACGAGAAGGCTCCAGAATCGATTAGGCCTACCATATCCCTGTGGGGGCATTTTGCTTGGCGTCTGTCATCGGCAGGGCCTCTTTTAGCGTCCAGGTAGCGGCTCGCGCAGGACGTCACCCGGCAGCACACCGGTCGGTACGCCGTCTGCCCACACCGTTCGGCCGGCCACGAACACTCGGCTGATACCCTCGGGGATCCGCTTGGGATCGTCGTAGGTCGCGGTGTCGATGAAGCGTGCGGGGTCGAGCAGCACAAGGTCGGCGCGCAGCCCCTCTCTGATTCTCCCGCGATCGGTCAGGCCGACGCGATCGGCCGCACGGGCGGTAAGCCGTGCCACGGCTTCTTCTACGGAGATCAACTCCTCCTTGAGGGCGTACCTACCGAGCGCACGAGACGCTGTGCCGTAAAGACGGGGGTGCGGGCGATCCCCAAAGATTCCGTCCGAACCGACAAGTTGCAGAGGGTGCCGGAAGATGGTCCGCACGGCCTCCTCGGTCGCGTAGTGGTCGATCATCGTAGCGTCGAGACTCGTCTCCTTAAGGAGATCCATAGCCGCAACGAACGGGTCGCGGCTTCGTTCCTCACCTATCTCAGCGAGCGTCTTGCCGACGTCTTCTGCTCGTTGGTCCGCCGCGTGCGCGACGAGTATGCCTTCAGCTCCGCAGGCCTTGTACACGTTCTCCCAACCTGGCAACCCCCGCTCGATATCGCGCTGCATCGCTTCGCGCTGGTCCGAGTCTCCCAATCGAGCCAGGGTGTCGGACGCGCCACCTTCCTGCGCCCAGGGGGGCAGCAATGCGGACAGCACGGTGCTGCCTGCCCCATAGGGATACTGGTCAAAGGTGATGTCGATATCGGCGCGAGCGCGTTCGAGAAGCTCGAGCAGCGGCTCTACAAGGTCCGCGTTGCCGACCACTTTGAGGTGCGAGAGATGCAAGGGTACCTCCGAGCGGCGCGCGACCTCCACCATCTCGCTCACCGCCTCCAGCACACCGTCCGCTTCGTTGCGCACGTGCGGGACGAGCGGCGCGCCGAAGGGCGCGGCCTCCTCGGCGAGCTCGACGAGCTCCTCAGTTTGTGAAAAGGCGCCCGGCATGTAGATTAACCCGAATGAGAAGGTGCGGGCCCCGGCCTCGAAGCCCAAGCGCACCTCTTCTCTCATCCTCCGAAGCTCCTCACGGTCGGGTCGCCGGTTGGCACCGCCCATGACGAAGTCGCGCACCGCGTTGTGCCCGATGGAGGGCACGAGCGTGGTCGCGGGGCCCGTGTCGGCCAGCGCATCCAGGTACTCCGCGAACGTCGACCACGTCCACCGCTCGGGGCCAGGGCCTTCGAGCGGCCGCAGGTAGGCTCGCCGGTCATCCAAGCGGTCTTCGGACACGGGAGCAGGTGCGAGGCCGTCGGGATTGATCAGCTCGGTGGTAAAACCCTGCGCTACCTTGGGCTCGAGCTGCGGATCCCGAAACGACTCCAACGCTGTATGAGCGTGCATGTCGATGAAGCCAGGGCACAGCATCAGACCAGCAGCATCGAGCACCTCCCCTGCGGTCTCTGTAGGAAGGTCGGGTTCGACCGCCGAGATTTGGCCGTCCGCGACGCCCACGTCGGCTTGAAGCGCAGGGCCGTTGCCGGTGAAGACCTGGGCTCCTTTGATCAGAAGGTCAAACGACACTGTCTCACCCCCTATGGTCGGCCCCGACCGTCTGTGGTCGGGACGCACAGCACCCAGCTAACACCTACCCGAAACACTTCCCGAGCACACACGGCTTACCTCTACGGCGGCTCGCTCGCGACCACGGCGGTGCGATGCCGATAGACTTGTGCTGTCACTGTTGTCGTTGCCGCCGGACAGATCCTCTGTTTGCGATACATCCGGCTGGCCTCTGGTGCAACGATCAGGCATCCTTACTGAGGTCCTTTTCGATGGCACGAACCAGTTCGACCTCGTCACCTACGGTCTCGAGCTCGGTCTGATCCCCGCCCCCCTGATATTTCAACCCGTGTCCGGTCAGCAGGCAAACCACCGCCTCGGATCCATCGATGTACCCCAATCTTCTGGCGGCGGCAACCCCTGCGACCGAGGCTGCAGCCGCAGGCTCTACGAACATGCCCTCCTCATGGGCCAAGACCCTACCCGCTTTAAGGATTTCGGTATCCGGAACAGCGAGGGCAGCACCGCCGGACTCACGTACAGCCACCAGCGTCAGGGTCCCATCACGCTCGTATCCTTGCAGGGGATCATCGAGCCCGGATACAACCGTGTCCGCCCGAGACCACGGTTTAACCTCCTCTCCAGCCGCGAATGCCCGAGCTATGGGCGCACATCCTTCCGGCTGAACCGCGAGCAGCCGAGGGATTCGGTCTACGAGGCCGAATTTGCGTAGTTCCCTAAAACCCTTCCATACGCCGTAAAGCAGAGGTCCCGAGCCCACGGGGACCACAACCCACTCCGGCACGACCTCCATCTGCTCGTACAGTTCGTAGGCGACGGACTTGTTCCCCTCGTACGCGTAGCAGTTGACGTATGTTGTGGTCACGTTCGCCAACCCCACTTCCGCGGCTGCCTCCCGAGCCGCGGCGAAGGCTCGGCTGAAATCCCCCGCAACGCTGAACACCCGTGCTCCGTGAGCCACAGCAACGCCAAGTTTTGACTTCGGTGCCCTAAAGGAGACCACCACGTAGGCGGGTAGCCCGGCGCGCGCGGCGTACGTCGCGGCCGCGCCCGCAGCGTTCCCGCTTGAGGCGCAGATCACCCCGGGATAGCCCCGCTCGCGCGCCCACGCCACCCCGACGGCCGCACTTCGGTCCTTAAACGAGCCCGACGGGTTCAGGTGATCGCACTTGCACCATGCCTCCTTCACGCCGATCTGCTGCGCTGTCTTTGAGATACGAATTAGCGGGGTGCCTCCTTCCCCTAGACTAAGGTCTGCAGAGTGACGCAAGGCGACCGGGTAGAGACTTCCGTACTTCCATAGGTCGGTAATACAGCCGTCGAACAACCGTTCTGCTTGAAGATCCTCGCTGTAGTCGAGTTCTACCTCAAGGGGGGAGCCGCACCGCTGACAGTAGTCGGGCAGGGGGTTACGTCGGCTGATGCCACAGCCTGTGCAACGCACCTGCAATTCGGCATGACCGGTCTCGTCATTGTAGCCTTGAGACCATCCCATCTTCTTCCCTCACCCCTTAATCCAGCTTCGTGATCAGCGCCTGTCGTTGCCCCAATATGCTACAGCTTTCCCGACCGCCGGTTAGCGGAGTCCCCAATCAGCGAACCACCCGGTACCGCATCTCAATATGAAAGAGTCCAGTAAGATATCGCTAGCTGCCGAACCTGTATTCGACCCCGGCTAACTGATCCAGAGCTAGACGCTCCTAAAAGACATGTGCGGAGGGCAGTAGCAGTGCAGCAACCGTGCAGCAACCCGAGTAAATCTCCTGAAATGCTGGGAAAAGCGGTGACGCAGAAATACGGCAATTTGCAGGCATTTTGCACACTCCAGCAATCTCTGGCAAACTATTTGATAGACTTCACACGGCAGAGGTCGCTGGTTCGAGCCCAGCATCGCCCACTTGAGAGCGGTCAGCTTGTCAGCTATCGGCATTCAGCTAAAATGCTCGTGGCTGAAAGTCAGGCACTAGCGATTGACAGTTGCACATGGGCCCGTAGCTCAGTTGGGAGAGCGCCGCCCTCGCATGGCGGAGGTCACGAGTTCGAGTCTCGTCGGGTCCACTCTGTAAATCCCCTTAGATAAGCGGAAAACGCGATAGAACAACTGAGCCCCGGCCACTGGACCGGGGCGTTTTACTGCAACCCTACTGCAACCGGCGGCAAAGTTCGCAAGTGTGCCTGACAGGACGCTATATGTCGCACACGCACTCGGGTGAATAGAACACGAGGCTACGTCCGCACCGGGAGCGCGGCTCGTGCTTGGTAATGTGTGCTACAATGATGGGGCAAGCCGTTGTACCTCTAGTAGGAGGTAAGGAACGATGCAGAGGAAGGTCTACAACTAGCCGCAAGCACCGGCGTTGTGGGACGACCGGGGTTTGTTGCTCGGGCTGGCGATCGCCACTCTTAACAGGAGCGGCTTCGCTGGTCCGAATATTTTGTCCCCCACAGTACAGAGAATCCCCTCCAAGCCTTCCCGAGCGTCCCAGTCCACGCTCCCCTTACTACCCTTCCAGTAGCTTCACCGCCCGCCGAGTGAAGAAGTAGAGCGCGTAGCCGTGGGCTTGCTGCGCTCCTGCCTGGGTTGCGGTGTGCTCGTCTCCTAGCAACGCGGCCTCCTCGACTAGGTAGCCCAAGGCGTGCTGGTAACGATCCGATCCGACATCGCCGACGTCTAGCCCGGCCTCGTGCGCGGCCCTTGAGGGGTCCACCCTGGCTCCCTCTTGGCCGTGGGCTTGGGTTGCGTTGATGACCCGAAGCAGTTGCAGCCCGTCGCTCTTTGCCTGAGCCGTGATGGTGGCCCTCCTTTAGAGTCTCGTCCGAACTTCAGGACATCTTACGCCACCAAGAGCCAACATGTAGGAAGGCTAGATACCTACACCTCTCCCAAATCAGACCTCGCCACGGAGGCGTTACACATATCTGTACCCTCTTGGCTCTCCCCAGCTTTTGGTGAGTCGGCGCGTCATGCTGCGTACAGTGCTCGCTGGCGCAGCAGATCGAACTTCGCCCGTCCGTACATGCTCCGCTTGATCGCTTTCAACTTCGTGACCTGACCTTCTGTTTGCCCATTCGACCACCGAAGCGTACAGCCCGCCCGCACTGCGGCCTCGTCCTGGCGAACCTTGTGTGCGAACTGCCGAACCTCTCGTACCTCGCTGGCCTCTGCATCGGAGAGCCACTCGCTGAGTTTGGCTCCCTGTCGTTCTCTGACGATACCAACGAACCTCTCGGTGAAGGCAATGGTCGTGCCGACCTCGGGATGGACATCCCGTAGCCGGGCGAGCGCCGTGCTATCGGCATCGGTGAGACGCTCGGGTTTGCGAAGCAGAAGCATGGCCGCCTTGTGGGGCGTCAGCGGGTCTCCGGTAGTGGAAGGAGCCTGCGGCTTCCCCTCATTCTCCTCGCGTCGCAACCGGGCCACGAGGATCGCTACCTGGGTACGCGCTCCCGGGTAGCCGTGGGCGGCGATCTCGCGGTGGAGCTGCTTGCCGTTCTTGCAGCCTTCGGCCCATCGAGCCTTCAAGTACGGCTCGTAGGGCTCCAGTATCCTGCCGCGCTTGGGCTGGGGTTTGCGGGTGGGACACTCGTCGGAGAGGGCGTACTTGCGGGCGGTCCTGTACTCGATTCCGAGATCGCGGGCTATGGTCATCAGGTACTCGCCCTTGGCATACCTCTCGCGGATGACCTCGTAGCGCGCCTGCCTCTCGGCCTGCGCGCGGGCACGCTTTTCCTCGGCATACTTGCGCGGGCGGTTGACGCTCTTGGCCGGCAACACGGCGGCCGCAGGTTTGCCCGCCGGCTCCGGTTTCGGCAGAATTACCTGCTTGATCCGGCCGCGGTGGCGGTCGAAGACGCGCTCGGTGGCTTCCCGCCAGTTGGAGAGCAGGTGCCAGCGGTCCGCCACGTGCGTCGCCGCCGGGGCGCCCCGGCGGCCGCCGGCAGCGTACTTCTCGCTGCGGTCGCGCGAGATGACCTCGGTTCCGGGGTTCGCTTTCAACCAGCGGGCCAGCGTCTCCGACTCCCGATCCGCCAAGAGTTCGATGAGCCGATGCCTTTCGAGGTCAACGAGCGCGGTGCCGTAGCTCCTGCCTTTACGCTTGGCCCAGTCGTCCACTCCGAGAACGCGCGCGGGAGACGGCTCCGGCAGCGGCGTCCGCCGGATCATCGAGATGAGCGTCGCCGGGCTGGTCGCAAGCCCGATGCGCTTTGCCAGCCGCGCTCCGGCCTCTCCGCCGAGGGCGAAGGCGACCGCCTGGAGTAGCACGGTGAGTCTCTCGGTGGTGCGCGCCCGCGGAGCCACGATCCCGGGCAAGCGCTCGGTGAAGATACGACGTTTACAGGAAAGAGTCCTACAGAAGAACTTGCGGACACGGAGGATGAGCTTCACGAGATGCCCCGCCCAGGGAAGATCGGTCGGGGCGCGCCGGTAGTGGCTGTGGACGCTACTCGAAGAGGCCCCGCACAACGGGCAGGAGGCCGCAGGGGCCGTAGATCGGAGGACGGCAACCATCTCATGATCTAGGAAGCGGGCGTCTTCGAGGACCAGCCCAGGGGCATCGGGTAGCAAAGTACGAGGGAGAGGAAGCTGTGTTGAGTTCATTCAGGCAGGATAACCTCGCCGATGCTCAAGCTACTCTGATTCACCAAAAGCTGGGGAGAGCCACCCTCTTCGGTGGAGGGATTTTCGCTATTCAGGGGGCAACACCCTGTCATGAGTAACCTCGCCATAAAGTCCGCGGGACGCATAGGCGGACCAGCATCGGCGGGAGAAACGCACGCCGTCCCGTTCAGGTCGGGTTAGGTTGACTGGCCTCCTCCTTGCTTCTCCGTCGGTTCAGGCAGGCTGCGGAAGCGATGGTTCGCGGTGGACGTCGAGATCTTGGACAGCCGCAGGAATGGTTAATGCCGCCGGTCTGAGGCACGGACCGCCTAAAGGTGTCTCGAAGGTGCTTCTCCGGCTCGACCATATACGCTGTTCGCGAACTGAAATCGGATATTTTTAGACCTACTTTGGCTCAGTAGGAGGCGCTGCTCGTACAGCCTCGACCACCCCAACGTAACCCCTTTTCTACACCTCGTGCCCCACGACCTCCTCCAGCTGCCTCAGTTGCACCTTCGGGGGAATCATTGCAAACACTCGATCGCGCAACCGGCACAGCAGGGGGTTCTCGAGCTGGCCGACCCTTCCAACGCGCCGCGACCGCCGCACAATCATCGCAGTCCGATCAGACCGCAGCCGTTCGTAGCGTCGCAAGGCATCGGCGGTGGCGCCTCCTTCGCGGAGGCAGCGCGCCAGCACCACCGCGTCCTCCACGGCCTGGCACGCACCCTGGCCGAGGTTGGGCGTCATAGGGTGGGCGGCGTCCCCGAGCAGCGTCACCCTACCGTCCCCCCAAAGCTCGCCCAACGGCTCGCGGTCGTAGATGTCCGTGCGCAAGATTGTGTGATCGTCCGTCGCCTCGATGAGGTTCCCGATGGGACGGTGCCAGGTTCCGAAACGCCGCAGGAGCGTCGCCTTGGGTCCGGAAGGCGTACCGGACGGGCCGTCCTTTCCGCCCTCCTGGGCGTTCCCGGTGGCGAACCAGTAGACCCTTCCCTTGCCTATGTGGGCGCACCCGAACCTGGCGCCCCGCCCCCACGACTCGAACCCCGTACCCCACGGCAGAAGCTCCTCCCCTGGCTCCACCACCGCCCGCCAGGCCGCGTATCCAGCGTAGCGGGGTTTCTTCAGGCCG
>Ga0136617_10001300_pt1 | contig 21960 bp, 17 predicted proteins | sample AntDrymUQ3222106_2_FD_129672 | JGI IMG/M metagenome (GOLD analysis project Ga0136617, IMG submission 129672) | Polar desert sand microbial communities from Dry Valleys, Antarctica - metaG UQ322 (21.06) | ecosystem: Environmental > Terrestrial > Soil > Desert | place: Antarctica: Dry Valley...
GCGCTAAGGCCGAACAGGTAAGCGCCGAGTTGTTTGACAAAGAAATTGCAGACTTTTCGATCGATTCGCGGTCGGTTAACGCGGGGGAACTCTTCTTTGCGTTATCGCAGGAAGACTACGCCCGCGCCGGCTTCAATGGGACGTTCGTTGATGCACATGAATTCATTGCAGATGCTCTGGGCCGCGGCGCCATCGCTGCTGTCGCCCGTGCCGACCGGGTTCGTGCCGATGAGCGTTTGCGGCCACTGGCAGCCCGGCTGCTATTAGTTGACGATGCAATTGCAGCGTTGCAGACGCTGGCTCGCCGGGTCTATGAAGCCTGGGGCAAGACCGTCGTAGGGATCACCGGCAGTGCGGGAAAAACAACGGCGAGAGAATTAACGGCGCATGTTCTCGCCAGCACGGGACGGCGCATTCTGAAGAGCGAGCGAAATTATAACAACGGCCTGGGCCTTCCGCTCTCGGTATTACAAATGGTGCGTCACGGCAGGTCGCCTGAGCAATTCGATGTAGCGGTGCTGGAGATGGGGATGTCTTCACCGACGCACGAAATCCGACGGCTGTGTGACATTACTCCACCCGACATCGGGGTAGAGTTGATTGTAGCTCCGGTTCACCTTGCATACCTGGGAAGCATCGAGAACATCGCGGCCGCAAAGTCCGAGCTGATTGAGGGTCTCAAGCCTGGTGGAACTGCTGTTTTGAATGCTGACGATGAGTGGGTGATCAGAATGCGCGACAAGCACCGTGGCCCCATGATTAGGTTTGGCATCGATCACGAATCAGATGTCACCGCCACGGAGATCGAGACCGCGCATCTGGGTCAGGTAAAGTTTCGACTAAAGACACCTCTGGGTGAAGCGTCGGCCGCATTGCCAATGAGCGGCCGTCACAACTTGATGAACGCGCTCGCTGCCGCTGCGGTGGCGACATGCCTGCAGATTCCACCCCGCCAGATCGCGGAGGCTTTGCGACAGGTGAAGCCGCCGGGTATGCGCGGCGAAACGCTCGACTTCGCCGCTGGATTTACCGTTGTGGACGATTCCTACAACTCGAATCCACGCTCCTTGATTGGCATGGTTCGGACCATCGCCGAAGAGCGTGAGGCCAGGAAGCGACGGATAGTAATAGCCGGGGAGATGTTGGAGTTGGGACCTGAGGAAGAGCGGCTTCATCGGGAAGTTGGAGGAGAGATTGCCCGCGCTGGCGTCGATGTTCTCTGGGGCATTCGGGGTCTGGCGGCAGCAATAATCGCTGGGGCCCAGGCAGCGGGCCTAACAGCAACTCGCTTTTTCGATAGTTCCGAAGAGGCCGCCGCCGCTCTGCTGGACGAAGTGAAGGAAGGGGATCTGATCTTAGTAAAAGGTTCACGAGGAGTAGCTACTGACAAAATAATAAGCGCGCTTCGCGGACGGTTCGAATTGGCGGACGCGGGTGAAAGCGTCTGAAGCACTGAACGTGTGGCTTTGTTATGCCTTGAAGACAATTGGTTCCTGATTTGGGGATAGAACGCCGAAGATGATCTACTACTTCTTATACGAACTGCTCTACAACCATTTCAAGGAGAAGGACTGGTTTCTGATCAAGGCGCTTAACGTTTTTCAGTACGTCACTTTCCGCACCGCCTATGCCACGATCACAGCCCTGCTGCTTTCTCTCTTATTTGGCGGCAAGTTCATTCAGGCGCTACGGAGATGGAACGTCGGACAACAGATTCGCGAGGAAGGCCCTCAAGGGCACAAGGCGAAGCGAGGCACGCCCACCATGGGAGGCGTGTTGATCGTTGGCTCGGTGCTTATCTCAACTCTGCTCTGGGCACGTCTAACAAACATCTATATCTGGACGATCATAATCGCTACTCTCCTGTTCGCGGCGATCGGCTTTCTTGATGATTACGCGAAGATGGCCAAACAGCGAAGCTTGGGTCTCACCGGCAGACAGAAGTTGCTGGCCCAACTCCTGATTCCCTTTGGTGTCTGGATCGTTCTTTTCGCTTCCACCAAGTACTTAGCCAGCGGCTATTCATGGAATGTCAGCATTCCCTTCCTGAAAGCTACATCGGAGCCGTTCGGGATCAGCTACATCGGTCCTTATCTCTACCTGGGAATGATTGTCATCGTGTTGTTGGGCTGGTCCAACGCTGTCAACCTGACAGACGGCCTCGACGGACTGGCGATTAGCGTGACCTTCATTGCCATGGCCGCTTTGACTGGCTTCACGTACCTGAGCAGCGATGCGCGCTGGGCAAGATACCTGGAACTAACACACCGGCCTGAAGCGGCGGAGTTGACCGTGTTTTGTGGCGCGATGGCCGGCGCCAGCCTTGGTTTCCTTTGGTACAACGCGCCACCGGCGGAAATCTTCATGGGAGATGTGGGGAGTCTGGCCATCGGCGGAGCGATTGGAACCGTCAGCATCCTAACGAAACAGGAATTCATGCTGGTCATGGTGGGCGGCGTCTTTGTCCTCGAAGCTTTGTCGGTGATGCTCCAGGTGGGTGTTTTCAAAATGACTAAGAGAACCACCGGCACCGGCAGGCGACTCTTTAAGATGACCCCACTGCACCATCATTTCGAGATGCAGGACTGGAACGAATCGAAAATCGTCTTTCGATTTTTGATCCTGGCGATACTTTTTGCCCTCTTAAGTCTCTCGACGTTGAAGCTGAGGTGAGTGTTGGGTAGTAATTGAGGTTGCTTGGAACTGGCGGGCAAGAAAGTCTTAGTGATAGGCGCAGCGCGCAGCGGAATTGCCTGCGCGAAGTTTTTGGCCGCGCGCGGCGCGACCGTCGTTCTAAACGATGGGAAGCCAATAGAAAAGTGGAGCGCGGAAGCAGTCGCCCTCAAAGATGAGGGAGTAGGTTGTCTTCCCGGCGAGGCGCCGAGCTGGCTGCTCGACAATATCGATCTCGTAGTGGTTAGCCCCGGTGTGCCGGTCAAAAGCATTCCGGTCAGGTACGCGGAGCGAGCGGGCGCTGAAATCATCGGTGAAGTGGAGCTGGCTTCGCGGTTTTTGAAGAGCCGCATGGTGGCCATCACCGGGACCAACGGCAAGACCACGACCACGGCGTTGATTGGTGAGTTGCTGAAAGATGCGGGATGGCCGGTGCAGGTGGGAGGAAACATCGGCACGCCGCTGATAACGCTGGTAGAAGGCTCAAGGGATGACGGCTGGGCGGTAGTCGAACTATCGAGCTTTCAGTTGGAGACGATCAAGGAATTCCATCCCTCGGTTGCAGTGGTGCTGAACGTCACGCCAAATCATATGGATCGCTACGAAGCATTTACCGACTACGCCGCGGCCAAGCACCGGATTTTTATGAACCAGGAGCCAGGCGACGTGGCGGTACTCAATGGCGATGACGAAGTGGTGTCGTCGTGGGCGAGCGGATTGCGTTCTCATGTCGTGACCTTCAGCGTGCAACACGAGCCGCAGGAAGGGCTCTTCCTGCGCGGGCGGGAATTGGTTTCTCGCACCCGCGATGGCGAACGGACGCTCATGATGCGTGACGAGATGAAACTGCGCGGGCTTCACAATGTTGAGAATGTGCTGGCGGCGTTGTCAGCGGGTCTGGCGTGCGGCGCCAGTCCTGAATCGATGCGCGAAACGGTGAGTCGCTTTGAGCCGGTGGAGCATCGTCTGGAGCTTGTTGCTGAAACAAAGGAGGTTAAGTTTTACAACGACTCAAAGGCCACCAGCGTCGATGCGACGGTGAAAGCTCTTGAAGCTTTCCAGGATGATGCCGGCAAGGTTGTTTTAATTCTCGGTGGCCGGGGTAAGAAAGCGCCTTACGCTCCGCTCGCTGAGCTCATTCGTGAAAATGTGCGACAACTTGTTTTGATTGGTGAAGACGCGGAAGCGATCGCAAAGGAACTCGGCGAGTACGCACCTACCCAACGAGCCGTTAACATGCAGGAAGCCGTCAAACTCTCGTTTCAATCAGCGCTGCCCGGCGACATCGTCTTGCTCGCACCGGCGTGTGCAAGCTTCGATATGTTTGAGAGCTTCGAGCATCGAGGGAAAGTCTTTAAGAGTGAAGTCCAAAGTCTAAAGTCCAATGTCCAAAGTCCAATCGGCTAACCTTGGACGTTGGACCTTGGACGGTTCTAAGCAATGGCCCGAAAGCTATGTCCAGACAAATGGTTGTTTGCCGCCACGGTTGGCCTCGCCCTTTTCGGCGTGGTGATGGTTTACAGCGCTTCGGCGGTCATGGCCCAGCGTGAAAATGGCAATGAGTTCCATTACGTGCTCAAGCAAGGAATCTGGACGGGAATCGGTTTCGTGGTGATGCTGGCGGCTATGCAGGTCGACTACAAGCATTTAAAGAATCGTCGTGTCGTCTACGGTTTGCTGGCAGTGACGACGGTCATGTTGCTAACGGTCTTCGCCTTCCCCGCCACCAACGGCGCCCATCGCTGGATCAAGCTTTCCAAGCTCTCGATTCAACCGTCAGAGCTCTCCAAGCCGGCACTGGTGATCTTCCTCGCTTACTTCCTGGAGAGGCGAGCTGGTGAGGAAGGCCAGTTCTGGACCACTTTTAGATGCGCGATTGTCACATGCGCGTTGGCCGGTTTGATCGTGATCGAGCCCGACCTCGGCACGGCAATTATGCTCGGCGTAATTTTTGTCGTCGTTGTCTACACCGCCGGGGCTCGGCTAAAGCACCTGGCAATGGTGGCGGCACCGGCGCTGTTAGTTGTCGCGGGGCTGCTGATCTTTGTTCCGTTTCGAATTCGGCGTCTGATCACTTTTCTCGATCCGTGGGCGGATCCGCAGGGGAGCGGCTTCCAGGTGGTGCAGTCGCTCATTGCCGTGGGCTCCGGCGGGCCAAATGGTTTGGGATTCGCTCAGGGCAAGCAGAAGATGCTGTTTCTGCCTTTTGCTCACTCTGATTTCATCTACGCCGTTGTGGGTGAAGAATTGGGACTAGTAGGAGCGTTGGCTGTGATTGCAGTCTTTGCTCTCTTTCTCTGGCGTGGCATACGGACATCACTGCTGGCGCCAGACCGATTCGGGATGCTGCTGGCATTCGGCTTGGTAACGGCAATTGTTACGCAAGCGCTCTTCAATATCAGCGTGGTCCTGTCGATGGTCCCGACAAAGGGTATTCCGCTGCCATTCATTTCGTACGGCGGATCATCTTTAATGCCCACGCTCGCGGCGGCGGGCGTACTGCTCAATATTTCCCAGCAGGCCTCCGGTTCGTTCGACAGCGGAGGGCTGCGATCATTAATGACCCGCGCGGGCCGAGAACTGAAACAACCGCGGGTCGCCACTGGCAGGCGAATCGGTTTGTCGCGCTTCGGGTAAAGCACGATGCGCGCACTGATCGCCGCGGCGGGAACCGGCGGCCATATTTATCCGGGGATTGCCGTGGCGAAGGAGATTCTTCGCCGCGACCCGCGGTCAGAAATCAGATTTGTAGGCACGGCCCGAGGGCTCGAGACGAAACTGGTGCCGAAAGCGGGTTTTGAACTTTCGATCATTGACAGTGCCGGCTTGAAGAGTGTAGGCGCCGTCGCCCGGCTGCGTGGGCTAGGCATGCTCCCAGGCAGTTTTCTCTCGGCAAAACGGATCATCAGGGACTTTCGGCCCGACATTGTGATAGGCGCCGGCGGGTATGTCTCAGGGCCGGTGGTGTTGACAGCGGCACTCCTGAAGCTGCCCACGCTAGTCATGGAGTCAAACGCTTTACCCGGCTGGACCAATCGCACGCTGGCCCGGTTTGTTGATAAGGCAGCCGTCTCGTTTGAAAAGTCGCTCCTTTTTTTTCGCGGCAAGGGAGTGGTGACCGGCAACCCGGTAAGGCGCGAGTTCTTTGAGATAACGGCAAGAGAGCGACAAGCCGGCCGACTCTCAGTGTTGGTTTTCGGTGGATCGCAGGGGGCGCATGCAATCAACGAAGCGATGGTTGCAACTCTGCCGCACCTGGAGAGTTTGCGAAGCGCCTTGCGAATCACTCATCAAACCGGCGAAGCAGATTTTGAACCGGTACGTGCGGCGTATGTGGATGCCGGTTGGGCCGAGCAAGCGGATGTGAGGCGCTACATCGACGACATGGTGGTGTCTTTTGGCGACGCTGATCTTGTGATTTGTCGGGCCGGCGCGACAACCACAGCAGAACTCATTGCGGCGGGTAAAGCGGCCATCATGATTCCCTTTCCTTTGGCAGCCGACGACCACCAGCGGAAAAACGCGGAGGCACTCGAAGCGGAGGGAGCCTCCAGGATGATCCTGCAGCAGGACTTGAGTGGCGCCAGACTGGCCCAGGAGATAGAAGAACTTGTCCAATCTCCCGACGAGATCAGGAAGATGGAAGAAGCCAGTCGCAAACTGGCACGCGGCGACGCAGCGGCAGCCGCGGTTGATTTAATTGAGGAGTTGATTGAAAGCAAGAGGCGGATGGCAGTAGGCAGTGGGTAGTGGGCAGTGTGGGGACCGAAAACTATTGAGTGCTGCGAACCTATTACGATTGATTGATTGGAAGCCGGGGAGTGCCGCAGTCTGTCGCGGCTTGCATTAACCCCACTCCCCACTGCTAACTGATTTCTTATGTTTCGACAAATTCAGCACGTACATTTCGTGGGCATCGGCGGCATAGGTATGTCCGGGATTGCAGAGGTGCTGGTTAATCTCGGGTTCCGTGTGTCCGGATCCGATCAGAAGAGATCGAGCGTGACTGACCGCTTACAACAGATGGGCGTGGGCTTTGCCGAGGGCCACAGCGGGGAGAATATCGATGACGCGCAAGTCGTGGTGCGCTCCACGGCGGTGCGTGATGACAATCCTGAAATCATAGAGGCCCATCGTCGCTCCATACCGGTGATTCCCCGAGCGGAGATGCTCGCCGAATTAATGCGGCTGAAACCGCATTCGGTGGCCGTGGCCGGCTCGCATGGCAAAACCACGACCACGTCGATGGTCGCGACTGTGCTCGGACGTGCGGGACTTGACCCAACAATCGTTGTGGGCGGGGTCGTCGGTGCGTTTGGATCGAATGCACACCTGGGTAAAAGCGATCTGATGGTTGTTGAAGCCGATGAAAGCGACCGCTCGTTTCTCATGCTTACGCCGACAATTGCGGTGGTCACAAACATTGACCGCGAACACATGGACTACTACCACGACATGGAGGACGTGCGCACCTGCTTTACCAGTTTCGTAAACAAAGTGCCTTTCTACGGAGCTTCGGTGCTTTGCCTCGACGATCCTAACGTACAAGCAATCATTCCTCACATCGAACGACGCAGGATGACCTACGGGTTGAGTGCCCAGGCCGATATCTCAGCCCATGGCATTCGTTACGATCAGAGTTTTGGATCGAATTTCACGGTTTGGCGAGGCGGCAATACTGTCGGCGAAATTAACCTGCGCGTGCCCGGTCTGCACAACGTTTACAACTCGTTGGCAGCCATAGCAGTGGGCTTCGAACTTGATGTTCCCTTCGAACAGATTGCCGAGGCGCTGGGCAGCTTCGGAGGCGCGGGAAGACGTTTTCAGTATAAGGGTGAGGTAAGAGGAGTGCTGGTCATTGATGACTACGGCCATCACCCAACCGAAATCAAAGCAACCTTGGCGGCAGCGAAGATTGGGTCCGGCGGACGGCGCATCGTCGTGCTTTTTCAACCACATCGCTACAGCCGTACCCACGATCTAATGGAAGAGTTTGCGCGCTCATTTAATAACGCTGATTCGTTGTTCATCACGGACATTTATCCGGCCAGCGAGAAACCAATCGAGGGTGTCACGGCGGAGGCACTGACGGAAGCGATCAAACGTTTCGGCCACAAGGACGCACGGCACATCGGCGCTCTCGAGAATGCGCCGGTAACTCTGCGAGATCACGTTCAACCCGGCGATCTCGTGCTTACACTCGGAGCGGGTACCGTAAGCCGTGTAAGCGAACAACTCCTGGAACTCTTACGCGAACGAGGTGACGCCAAGGCGGTTTGAATTTGATATCAGAACCAACGGACGAATCAGAGATCAGGCATCGGGAAGCAGCAATTGAGGAGATTGCCGCGCGGCTCGGAGTGCGCGCCGAACGAGGACGACGCTTCGCTGAATTGACCAGCCTGAGAGTAGGCGGATCTATCGATTGGGTCATCTTTCCACACACTGAAGCACAAGCAGCAGGAGTGGCTCACGGCCTGGACGAAGCAGGCATCGGCTGGCGGCCGCTCGGGTCGGGCAGCAATGTCCTTGCCGATGATGGCGAGCATCACTACGTAGTTTTGAGTTTGAAAGATTTGAAGGGCGAAGTGCAGTTTGACGGTGAGCTGGTCCGGGTCAGCGCCGGCTATTCCTTACCGCGTCTATGCGTCGACGTTGCCCGGCAAGGCCTTTCAGGCATTGAGGGTCTGGGTGGAATTCCCGGAACCGTTGGCGGCGCTCTCTGGATGAATGCCGGAGCTTACGAACACGAGATCGGAAAAGTAACTGAGACTGTGAGAGTTGCTCGGGAAGGTCAGGTAGTTGAAATCCCGGGAAGCGCGGTCCAATGGAACTATCGTCACACTTCATTTGCAGAAGGAGAATTGCTGTTGGGTGCCACGTTGCGGCTGCAGCCCGACGATCCGGGAAAAATCCTGACACGCATGGAAGAAGCCAAGAGCCGGAGGATGGCAACCCAGCCGCATGGCGGCCGATCGGCTGGTTGCTTCTTCAAGAATCCGCCTGAGGGCACTGTGGGCACGGGCAAGATCATCGATGAGATGGGAATGAAGGGCGCGCGACGCGGAACGGCAGTGGTCTCTCCGGTTCATGCAAATTTTATTGTCACCGAGGGCGAGAATGCGCGGGCCGAAGATGCGCTGGCGCTTGCGGAAGAGATCCGAGGACGCGTTAAGCGCGAACAGGGAATTGAGCTGGAATATGAAGTGGAACTGTGGCGGGCAAATGAACCGCAGAAACAGGACCCCGACGCTGAGAGTAAGGAGCAGTAATTGTGAGAGAACAAGTGATCCCCCAGAAGGTTGGCAATCGCAGTGGAATGGCGGCGAAGCGGCGCGCGGGCGCAGTTGCACAGCGACCGCTGCGACGTGACCGCGACGGACTGGGCCACCGTATGCGCGCCATGCTTGGTTACGTTTCGTTCATTTTAAAGGTGACCCTCGCGATAGTTCTTGGCGGACTCATCTTTGCCGGGTATCGCGTTGCCTCTGCAGCCAGTTTCTTTCAGATTCGCAAAGTAGTGATACAGGGTGATTTCCGAGCGTCGGCTACAGATGTTCAGACGCTGGTAATGCGAGAAGTTGCCAAAACGGGAGTTTGGCGGGCCGACCTCGAGGAAATAAGCACCCGCCTCGAGCGCCTTCCGTGGATTCGCGTGGCGATGGTTTCTCGTGTGTTGCCCGACGGCATTCGTGTTCGTCTTGAAGAGCGCCAACCACGCGCGGTAGTGCGCACAGCCGCGGGCCGGTTTCTCTGGGTTGATGATGAAGCAGCGCTGCTAGGGGAGATGCTGCCAGCGGATCAGATGCCGGCATTTTTCCTGCGGGGTTGGAACGAAGAGCCAGGAGACACGGTACGCAAAGAGAACATGGAGCGCGTGAAGAGATTTTTGGAGCTGCAACGGGAATGGAGCGCGGCCGGACTGTCTGAGCGTGTGAGTGAAGTGAACGTCATCGACATTCGCGATGTGAGAGCACAACTCGGGGGCGACGACTCACGGATTGAGGTGCGACTTGGTTCCCAGGATTTTGGTAAACGGTTGAAGGACGCACTCAGTGTCTTGGACGCACACCGCCAAACACCTCGCGGCCAGTTCATAAGTTACGTAGATCTAACTCAAGGCAGGCGAGCGATAGTTGGGTTCATGTCTGGCGCCCACGCCATCAGCGATAGCGCTGACTCTGCAAGCAGCCCTTCGGAGAGCGCAACCAGGGCCGGCGATACGGCCGCCAGGCCCGAGCGCAACAACCAGAGGGCCGCGGCTAATCCGGCCCGGCAGAACAACCCGGAAAAGAAACGCGAAGCTAAGCCTAGTCGCGATGGAACGAATGGCCGAGAGCGACCAAGGCGAGCCCGACCTACCCAATGATTGCTGAACGGGTTTCATTCAAGGAGCCTAAGGTAGATGGCTAAGCGCACCCAAACCACGATCGGCCTGGACATCGGGACGAGCAGGGTCACATGTATCGCCGGTGAACCTGGTGAGGGCGGGTTGCTGGATATCGTGGGCATCGGAGAGGCCGAGGCGCGCGGACTTCGCAAGGGTGTGATTGTTAATCCTGATGCGGCGGTGGACGCGATCAAGAAGGCTGTCGAAGAAGCTGAAAGGATGAGTGGTATTGAAGCCGAAGAGGTAATCATAAATCTCGCCGGCTCCCACATTCTCGGTTTTAATGGTCAGGCGATTGTGGCGGTTTCCGGGCGCGACCGAGAAATCACCCATGAAGACGTACGCCGCGCGATCGACTCCGCCTGTGCCATTCAACTTCCGGCCGGCCGCGAGATAGTTGACCGCTTGCCCCAAGAGTTCATCGTTGACGATCAGGATGGAATTAACGACCCCGTGGGAATGATTGGGGCCAGGCTGGCCGTCAAGGTCCACATTGTTACCAGTCCAGTGACCGCGCGGCAAAATGCCATCAATGCCGTTAACCGAGCAGGTTTGGTGGTCGCTGATATGGTGTTGGAGCAGCTCGCGGCGGCCGAAGCTTCTCTTACTGATGACGACAAGGAGTTTGGAGCGGCACTTGTGGACGTTGGTGCGGAAACGACCGGGTTGGTGATCTATCAGCGTGGGGCAGTCCAACACACCGCAGTGTTCTCGTTGGGCGGTTCCCATTTCACGAACGACATCGCCTTCGGACTGCGCACTCCGATTCCCGAGGCGGAGAAGATCAAACACACCGTGGGATGTGCTTGCAGCACGTCGCTGAGTGAGATGGAGCGGAGCGAGCTGGTCGAGGTTCCCTCGGTCGGCGGACGCGCTCCGCGTCAGCTTTCACGTCAGATTCTTTGCGATATTCTCCAACCGCGTGCGGAAGAAGTTCTGATGCACGTTGCCGATGAGATTAAGGATTCCGGTTGGGAACGTCAGCTCTCAAGTGGTGTGGTGTTGACCGGTGGCGGAGCATTGTTGAGCGGCATGACAGAGATTGCCGAACAGGTTTTTGATGCTCCCGTACGTTTGGGTTTCCCGGAAAGAGATCGCTTCGGCGGTTTGGTTGAAGATGTGCAGAGTCCCGCGTGGGCTGCTGCCGCTGGATTGTCGCTGGTAGCGTTCCGCGCCCAAGCTACAGAGATGCGCGCGGGCCTCAGCCGCAGAGGCTCCACTGGCAAGTTGACACATTTCGTCTCAAGATTTCGAAATCGTTTCAGTAGTATTTTTTGACAAGTTGTTGTATGCTCTCGCCCCGGCTGCACAAGATATTGTCCGCAAGATATCGATGCCCATGGCGCGACCTACACAATATAGAAGAAAAGGCCCTTGGAAGCCTTCCCGCTTTGGGAGAGAGGAAATAACTATGGCACCGGACGCTCGTAAACCCGGAACAGGCATTAATATTTTCATCGATGATGATCCCCCCATCACTGGTGCGCGGATAAAGGTTATCGGAATCGGTGGCGGCGGAGGTAATGCCGTTAACCGCATGATCGAAGCTGGCATCGAAGGAATCGAGTTTCTCGTTGCCAATACTGACTTGCAAGCGCTCAAACGCTCGCGCGCTCCGATCAAAATCCAGCTGGGCAGCCGCCTTACCAAGGGTCTGGGAGCGGGAGCCGACCCGGGTGTTGGCCGCGAAGCTGCCCTGGAAGACACAGATAAGATCATTGAGGTGCTCGAAGGCGCCGACATGGTTTTTGTGACTACCGGGCTCGGTGGCGGCACGGGCACTGGGGGCGCTCCGATTATTGCCTCGCTGGCTACTGAATTGAATTGCCTCACTGTTGCCGTGGTAACCAAACCATTTCATTTTGAAGGTCGCCGCAGAATGCAGCAGGCTGAACACGGGCTGCGCGAGTTGCGCGAATGCGTTGATACGGTCATCACCATCCCCAACGAACGGTTGCTGCACACGGTCGAGAAGGGAGCTTCTCTACCGGACTCGTTCAGAATTGCTGACGATGTCTTGCGCCAGGCAGTGCAAGGAATCAGCGATCTGATTACGGTTCCAGGCTTAATCAATCTCGATTTTGCAGACGTCAAATCTATCATGTCGGGCATGGGCATGGCTTTGATGGGCGCAGGCCGCGCCACGGGCGAAAACCGCGCCATCGAAGCGACCCAGCAAGCCATCTCGTCGCCGCTGCTTGAGGAAGCATCGATTCAAGGCGCGAAGGGCGTGCTCATCAATATCACCGGCGGGCTGGATCTCACGCTCTACGAGGTTAACGCGGCATCTTCCATCATTCGAGAGGCTGCGGACGAAGACGCCAACATCATCTTCGGCGCGGTGATCGATGAGAACATGCGCGATGAGATGAAGATCACGGTGATTGCGACTGGGTTTGACAGAGAATCAGTTGGGGTTGCGTCCGCAGGATCTGCCGCGATGCTGCCGGCCAACGCGCCCCGCTACACTCAGCGACCCACGGATGATTTGCCCCGTCCGATGATGAGTCATGCACGCGCAGACGATCTCGACGTCCCGACCTTCATACGAAAAAAAGCCGACTAGTTAAAGGCGCTGAACCATACTTCGAAGAAAGAAAGGCCTGCAGGTGGCCTCCCTCGTTTAAGTCTTGGTTGGTAGTGTCTTAATTTGAGAGTTCTCGGCGGTACCACTCAACTACGGAACCGAGGAGCGCCCTTTCAATATAGAGTAGCGACCGGGTCTGGATGGCTATTCCTTGGCCCTGAATGGAACTCGAACCGAAGCCCTTTGAGGTCGCAAGGTAAAACCGCGTTCTGCTGTTTCCCTACCTGAGTCAAATCGCAACAAGACCCGGTCGCTCTGTATAAGTCGCCTTATCAATAGAAGCCCTCACGTTCATATAACACACTACTTTCTCGTTTTCTGCTTTGCTTTTTCTTTTATGGTTGTGTAGCATGGCGGCATTCCTTGCAGGACTTTCCATCATGGGTAAGTTTTCCCTCTCCTTGAGTGGCCGCAACCTGCGAGAGTATTGATTGTCGATCCGAGTCAGCTCATCCCTTCCACTAATGTGCCTGGCGCGATCGGTTTAAACCCCGTCTTATGATCTTTGGAGGAAAATCAGGTGAATCGTAAACTTATCAGAACCACACTCGCGGAGGTAAAAGGAAAAGCACGCGAGACTCCGCAGCCTAGAGAGCGGACGAATGGAAGCCCCCACCGCGGTCCGAGTGGCGATGGTGGAAGGGAAGCGTCGCAGCGTGCCGCCCAGCAGGCTGCGGTTCAAGTACGTAAGCGGGTCCCCCCCCCGCTCGAGACCAACGCGGAAATCTTCTACTACAAGAAGCAAATCGACGCGCACACTCTCATGGTCATTGTCCTACTCGACGGTGAAGAGATTGAAGGCACAATTGAGTGGTATGATCGAGGTGCATTAAAGGTGAACCGCCAGTCGGCACCCAACCTTCTTGTCCTGAAGCGGAACGTCAAATACATGTACAAGGCCGACGAACGCGAAGAGCCAGCGGCGGAATAAGGAAGTTGAACTTACCGGTTTGACCCCTACTCATCTTTCGTCCTCAGCCTCTACGCGCGTCGTCTCAACAAATGAGACAGTTCGCCAATAGCTCATCCCACCTCGGCTATCGACCGAGGCGATCATTGCCACGCATCGGCATCACAATGGGTGATCCTGCCGGGATTGGTCCAGAGGTTGTTCTGAAGGCCGTTGCCGAGGAAGAGATCAGCCGCGTTTGTGCTCCTGTAATTATTGGTGACGCGCAGTTGCTGGCCCATACAGCCCGGACACTCGACTTGCAGTGTGACTACGACATCGTCCGTCAGGGAGAACCACTGCCGGAAAACCTCGCGGAGCCCGTCATTTTTCATCTTGATAATATCGGTGGATTCGTAGAACCGGGCATCGAATCGGGAGCGGCTGGGAAAGCTGCCGCGGGTTACATAGAAGCCGCCGTCGCGCTTTGTGCGGCGGGTAGTGTTGACGCGATCGCGACGGCCCCAATCAACAAGCGGGCGTTGTTCCTGGGAGGGTATAGCTTTCCTGGTCACACTGAGTTTCTCGCCCATCTCACGGGGAGCGAAGATTCGGCGATGGCCTTCGTGGCCGCGAGTCTCCGAATCGTGTTGTTGTCCACTCATGTTCCGCTGGCGGAAGCAATCGGACTGGTGGAGCGTGGCCGCATTATCCGAACCATCAATCTTGCACATCGTGAACTCCGACGATGGGGTATTGAACGCCCGCGACTGGCGGTAGCGGCATTGAACCCGCACGGCGCGGAAGGAGGCCTGTTTGGCATGGAGGAGGCTTCGGAGATTGTTCCCGCTATCGAGGCATGCTACGGAGTTGATGACGTCAATGTGCGTGGACCCTTTCCTGCGGACACGGTTTTTTTACGCGCTTCGCGGGGCGAATTCGACGCGGTTATCGCCTGTTATCACGATCAAGCCATGATTCCAGTAAAATGTCTTTCTTTTGGAGAGGCTGTGAACGTTACTCTGGGATTGCCATTTATTCGCACCTCCGTCGATCATGGGACGGCATTCGACATAGCCGGCAAAGGTCTGGCTGAACATTCAAGTATGGTTGCTGCAATTAAGCTGGCGGCCGAGTTATCAACTCGCGCGGGCGAGAGTAGCCGCGCCGTGGAAGTCTAAACCCAGATCATGATGTAAATGCTTATCGGCGAAATCGGCGACTGACTTTTCGGCAGTCGCAAAGTTCAAATGCGCTTTGTTGTTTTCCTACGCCTGGGTCTGCTATTAATCCTCGCCATACTCACCGTTGAGGTGAGAGCGGACCTGAGCGCCAAGCAAGCCCGAAAACTCATCACCCGCATGGCAGGCGTTGAGCTTCCGATTAGTGCCGTTAGGGTGAAAAGAATCTCTTCAACCAGCAACTCTTCTGCTGAAGCCACAGCAGAGATCCATACTATCTTCCGGCTCGCAACAAATACGCAGGGGCTCTGGCGAGTAGCAGAGCTGCGCGTTGGCCAGGACAGGTGGGAAGAGCTTGTATCCGTGGCCGCCAGCCAGACTGAGATGTTATTCAGCGCGTGTGATGGTCCACACCTGCGCAGCGGAGGTCCTGCGACTGAACTCAGCACGAAACGCGCGCGCTGTCTGATTGCCGCTGCTTTAGGTGTGCAACTTCCGTCCGATGCCGTTCGAATCAAGACCGTATCTCCGCTCGAATTGCCGTTAGCCTCACGACCCTCAGCAGTTGTTGAGTCCTTAATTACCGCAGAGCTCCGTTTTGCGCGGGACAAGGGCGGCTGGGTGGTCGCGGCGCTGCGTACCGGCAATCGCGACTGGATCAGTCCCGAGGCCCTGGTCGCGGCCGCAAATGAGACCAAAAGGAAGCAGGCACGTGCGGAAATGGACGCGATGGTCCGGGCCCTGGTCGGGTTTCAAACCGAGCGCCAATCCTATGTTGCTTCAGACTCACACGCAGTTCTCATCGATCATCTCAGCCCCCGTTTCCTTTCTCGTGTGATCCGCCTTGACCCCTGGCACGAGCCCTACCGATACCGCGGAGAGCGCAGTAACTTCACTTTGCGTTCTCTGGGTGCCGATCGCAAAGAAAACACGGTCGATGATATTGTAGTTTCTAGCCCTCTGACCATCGACGGCCAAAGGCCTTGAAAACAAAACCAAAACACTTGACTGCGCTTCCCGTGGGTGTTAGGTTTCAAATTGGTCTCGCTTCCAGGGCCGCGACGCAACATAGCAACATGCCTTGCGCCAACTGTGAAACCGCTCCTGACGCCACCAGTGGGCGCTGACTTTAGCTAAGGAATTTGCCTTTGTTAGCTGGGCGCAAACTACTACTTGCCGACGATTCAATCACAATCCAGAAAGTTGTAGCACTCACGTTTGCCGACGAAGGCGTCGAGGTCGTGACTGTGAGTGACGGCCATGAAGCGATTGAACAACTCCAAGGAATTACGCCCGACATTGTGCTTGCGGACGTCTTCATGCCGGAAGTCAACGGTTATGAAGTTTGTAGGTACATCAAACAAAATGCGAAGCTAAAACATATTCCTGTCATGCTGCTGGTAGGCTCTTTTGAGCCGTTCGACGAAGCGGAGGCGCGCAGAGTTGGCGCTGACGATATCTTGACCAAGCCCTTTCAATCCATTCGACGCTTGATAGACAAGGTTGGCGGACTAGTAGGTAGTAAGCCGGCTGATGAAGCGTCAACTGCGGAATTACCTCCCGTTCGAGAAGAAGATGCCGAGCCTGAGAAGCTGAGCACCGAGGAGCTGGAGATCACCACCGCCGACACCCAGCCGTTGCCGGTAGCAGAGCAGCATCCAGACTACCCCGCGTATCAGCCAGCGGCGGCGGTGCAGCAATCAGACTACCGCTCCTATGAGCCGGTTGTGGAAACACAGCTTCCACAGGATGTGAAACAAGAGAACTTCCGAGAAAGTCAAATTATTGATAGTCGCAGTACTGAATTGCGAAATGAGAGCACACAGGATGCGAGCGATGTGTTGTTAGACCTGGGTGACATCGGCCGGAGTCCTACGGCCGCTTCCGACGACTTTGTTTTGGATCTAGATTTTGATGAGCCCCAGTCGGCCCCGGCTCTCGGGGCCGCGGCTGTATCCGGAAGTCATTCCTTCGTTGAGCCTCAGCTGTCACGGCCGAGTGATGCAGCTAGGGAAGTGGCCCAGACCGAGCCGGCGCTTTCAACTGCAGGGGAGACGTCGGAGCTTGTATATCGTCAGCATGGACTACCGTCGACTAGTGGGAAATCCGCTCCGGCGACGGATCAGAAGTTTGTCGACACTCAGGAATGGAAGCGCGAAAGCCCGGGTTCAACGTCGGATGACTTGAAGTCTAAAGCAAAGGCTGGCAGCGGCGAACGAGTGACGGATGAACCGGGCGAAGTTGCAACCATCGCCAGACCGATCGGCCCGGTGAGTCTTGAGCAGGTGTCGCCGGAAGTGATCGACGCAATAGCACGCCGTGCAGTGGAACAACTCTCGGCTCGGGTCGTGCAGGAGATAGCCTGGGAAGTGGTCCCGCAGCTCGCGCAACTCCTGATCAAGCGTAAGCTGGAAGAGAACCAGTAGCAGCCCAAGTAGCGGACCGACGAACGACAAGACGATTGAGCAGGCGTTGGCGGCAACGGCCTGCTTGATTTGTTTCTGGCTGTCGTCAGTGGCCGATTGTATTCGTCGCCGGGTGAAATAACCCTGTGATTCCCTTACAATGACTTGTCAGATCAAGAACTCGTTAACGATCTAAGTGGATTTCTGACTACTCGACGGACTACTTCAACTGACAATGGATATCCCTAAACAATACGACCCCAGGGAAGCTGAGCAACATCACTATGCGCGATGGGAGCAGGAAGGCTACTTTGCTCCCGAGATCAATTGCGACCCCCAGGCAACAGTCTTCTCTATTGTGATTCCTCCGCCCAATGTTACTGGTTCGCTGCACATGGGCCATGCACTCCAACACACGATGATGGACGTGCTCACCCGCTACAAGCGAATGTGTGGGTTCCGCACGTTGTGGCTTCCCGGAATGGATCATGCCGGCATCTCGACCCAGTTGATGGTCTCCCGCGAATTGAAAAAGGAAGGTGTGTCGCGTCACGATCTCGGACGCGCAAAATTTGTTGAGCGCGTCTGGAAATGGAAGAGCGAGTCGGGGGGACAAATCACGAAGCAGATGCGGCGCGAAGGCGCGTCGGTCGATTGGTCGCGCGAGAAGTTTACGATGGATGAGGATTTGTCGCGCGCTGTTCGGGAAGTGTTTGTGAGTCTTTACGAAGAAGGATTGATTTATCGAGGGAATCGCATTGTGAACTGGTGTCCCAACGACCAGACCGTGCTTTCCGATCTCGAAGTGCAAAAGGATCCACAACCGGGAAAGCTCTACTATCTCCGTTACCCTGCAAAAAACGGCAAAGGCGGCGTCACCGTAGCGACCACTCGGCCGGAAACAATGCTTGGGGATACGGCTGTGGCGGTAAACCCGAATGACGAACGCTATCGCAACCTCATTGGCGCGACACTGTTGCTCCCGCTCACTGGCCGCGAAATTCCGGTAGTCGCGGACGAGTTTGTCGATCCTCAATTTGGCACAGGCGCGGTTAAGGTTACGCCTGCCCACGATCCCAACGACTACGAGATGGGCTTGCGACACAGTCTCGCGCAAGTCGTGGTTATCGACCCGCAGGCAAGGATGACAGAAGCCGCCGGCTCAGACTTCGCCGGACTGGATCGATACAAGGCTCGGCAGAAGGTGGTTGCGGAATTTGAGGAGTTGGGATTGCTCGAGAAGGTGGATGATTACGAGTTCTCGATCTCCAAGTGCGAACGATGTAAAACCGTGATTGAGCCTTTGATATCGCTGCAGTGGTTTTGTCGGATGGATAAGCTGCGCGACCTGGCGCTCGACTTGATGGTCAGGGAGAAGAAGCCTCACTTTGTTCCCGAACTGCCTTACGAGAAAGTTTATACCGACTGGCTGGAGAATCTGCGCGACTGGACTATCTCGCGCCAACTGTGGTGGGGACACCAAATTCCCGCGTGGTACACGAAAGACGGAAAGCTCGTGGTCGCTTGTTCATATGAAGAAGCCTGTGCTAGAGCCGGAACCGATGAGTTAACCCAGGACCAGGATGTGCTGGACACGTGGTTTTCTTCCGCGCTCTGGCCTTTCTCGACACTGGGCTGGCCTGAAGAAACTGAGGACCTGAAAACTTTTTATCCCACCTCGGTGCTGGTTACAGCCCGCGACATCATATTTCTGTGGGTCTCGCGGATGGTGATGATGGGAATGAAGTTCATGGGCCAGCGTCCATTCGACGACGTGTTCGTCACGGGGACCATTCTCGACAAAGACGGCCAGCGCATGTCAAAGACGAAGATGAATGGTGTTGACCCGCTCGAGGTTTTCGATAATTACGGGGTAGACGCCACCCGCATCATGCTGGCTTCCGTGGGCAGCACTGACACTCGCTGGAACGAGAAGCAGGTAGAGTCCTATCGCAACTTTGCCAACAAGATCTGGAATGCAGCACGATTCTGCCTGATGAATTCAGAGGGAGCAGCTGTTGAGCCAGAGAGTCTGCGGGCCGGAGGACAAGAGCTGGCTCTGCACGATCGTTGGATACTATCTCGCTTGAACAAGACCACGGGCGATTTGCATGAGGCGCTTTCCGGTTATCAGTTCCACGAGGCGGTGCGAACGCTGTATCACTTTTTCTGGAACGACTTCTGCGACTGGTACATTGAACTGACCAAAACGGAGGTCACGGCTGAGGAGGCTACGACGCGACGGACTGAAGCTCGAACGCGCCTCTTGACCGTCCTTGAGCAGGCGTTGCGGCTACTGCATCCCTTCATGCCGTACATTACCGAGGAGTTGTGGCAACGTTTGCCTGGTGCCGATGCAAAGCTGCTTAACAAGACTTACGCAGGCGCTTCGCCGACAATCATGCTCACCGCTTATCCGCTGAGCGCGACCGAGTTGATCGACGAGGAGGCTGAATGGGAGATGCAAGCGGTAATCGAGCTGATTTCGAGAGTACGTAATATCCGTTCGGAAATGAATATCAAGCCGGGTGAACGCGTCCCGATCCTGATTAGCTCTCCCGATGAGAAGTTAAGGAGAGTGTTTTCCGCGAGCGTCGACCAGATCTCCAGATTGGCGCGGGCGTCCGACGTTTCGATCAACGATCAACTGAATGCACCGCGAGCCTCTGCCCGGGCTGTACTGGTGGGCGGTGCGGAAGTAGCTATTCCACTCGAAGGTCTTATTGATTTTGAACAAGAGCGCCAGCGACTGCGGAAGGAGCAGGACAAACTCAAGGCGGAGGCAAGCAAGCTTGAGGCACAGCTGGGTAATGCAAACTTCGTCGAACGAGCGCCGGAAGAGAAAGTTAAGGAAGTGCGGGCTCGCATCACTGATATTTTGCAACGTTCGACGCAACTCAAACAGACAATCGAGAACCTGCAATGAACTGGCTAGACGAAGGCGCGCTCTATTCTCAGATTTCCGTCTTCCTGCGCGAAAACCTTGGCCGAGGCGACCTCACGAGCCAGGCGATAGTGGCGCGTAACACGCGCGCCCGCGGTCGCTTCGTCGCGCGGGAAAAAATGATTGTCGCGGGACTGGAGGCGGCCGAAGAAGTTTTCATTTCCCTGGACTCCCAGCCTCAGCTCGAAGCCTTCATCGCCGATGGCGAGGAAATCGAAGCGGGCAAGGTGATTGCGCGCATGGTCGGGTTCGCCGACGTGCTGCTTGCGGGTGAGCACGTTGCTTTGAACCTGCTGCAGCGACTCTCCGCCGTGGCCACTCTGACTAATCAGTTTGTCCGCGCAGTTGAGGGCACCGGCGCCGCCATCGTCGATTCCCTTGACACCACGCCGGGGATGCGAATGCTGGAGAGGTATGCCGTGCTTCTCGGTGGCGGGCGTTGCAGTTGCCTGGGCCTGGATGACGGTGTGCTAATCACGTCTAACCACCTCGCGATTGCGGGCGGGGTGGCTGATGCTGTTAGAAACGCCAAAGAGAAACTTGGTCATCTCCACAAGATCAAAGTTCAAATTTCGAGCGAGATCGATCTGCAAGAGGCAATTAGCAATGGGGCCGACATTCTCTTGCTTGAAGGCCTGCCCGCCGAAGAAGTAGCGCGCCTGGGGGCTGTGGCAAGGAACCTCTCATCGTTAGTGAGCATTGAGTGTTCCGGCAACATCACGCTGCTAAATGTGCGTGCTTATGCTGAGGCTGGCGCAAACACGATCAGCATCAGCGCGCTCACGAACTCAGCGCGGGCGATGAAGGTGACTTTTCAGATCCAGCCATTTTGATGTTGAGGATTCTGGGAAATTAGCGATGGGTGGAGGGTAGGCGAGGCGGCCGGGAGCATCAGTTTAAGGAACTGGAAGGCTGCCCTGACGTGTCAACTGCGCATCTTCTCGAGCTTGAACCCATCGCCTCAGAGGGCGTATCTTAGGCCGTGATAGGGACACTGAGGAGTTCTGATGCAAAGTCAATTTATTCGTAAGACCACGTTTCTCGTTGCTGTTTTAGTGGCTATCAGCTTTTGTTTGATTGATGCCGAGGCCCAGACGCGCAAAAAGCGGCGCCCGCGTCGCGCCGTCCGACCGGTTATCACCAATCCGGTAATAACTGCCGCCGAAGAGCAAAAAGTGCCTGAGAATCGCGACAAAATCATCAGTACCGCGGACGAAACCCCGGACGCGGGGGCCGACGAAACGACTCAAACCTCCGAGACCAAGCCAAAGAAAGGTAAGACCGCGGCAAAACCGGCAGCCGATGCCGAGGATATACAGCAGACGATCAATAGCCTCTCCAATCAAGTTAACAGGCTAAACGACAAACTAAGTCAGATGCAGGAAACGGACCATGCTTTGATGGACATGGAGCGGCTTTCTCGGGCCGAACAGCGTGCGGAGACTCTGAGATCGCAGCAAGTCGACGTTGAGAGTAAGCTGGCCGATTTGCAGTCGAAATTGGAGGAGACCGAGTATCAACTAAAACCGGAGAATATTGAGCGAGGGATGGCGACCTTTGGCTCCACGCGTCCCGAAGAAGCGCGAGAGGCGCGGCGGCGGAAACTTGAGAGCGATAGATCTCGACTCCTGGCACAAATGAAAATTCTGGAAACCAGCCGGGTACGGCTGGAATCCGCAGTGGCAACGGCGGATGCGGAAGTAGACCTGCTGCGCCGTCGTTTAGAGTTGCGACGAGCGCAGGAAAGCACCTCGCTAGAGCCAACCGAATCACGCCCCGCGAACAATCGACGAAAGCCGGAGTAGTTAGCGACCACATTCAAGCAAGCCAGTCCACAAGGACGGCTCAAGGTCGGCTAACTTGCAGGTTAGGAAGGGTGGCTTGCCCCCGC
>Ga0136617_10001301_pt1 | contig 21959 bp, 21 predicted proteins | sample AntDrymUQ3222106_2_FD_129672 | JGI IMG/M metagenome (GOLD analysis project Ga0136617, IMG submission 129672) | Polar desert sand microbial communities from Dry Valleys, Antarctica - metaG UQ322 (21.06) | ecosystem: Environmental > Terrestrial > Soil > Desert | place: Antarctica: Dry Valley...
CGTCGCCCAGCCCCGCCCCGACACCGACGCCCAGCCCCGCCCCGACACCCACGCCCAGCCCGACACCGACGTCCAGCCCGACACCGACGCCCAGCCCGAGCCCTTCGACCAGTCCCAGCCCGGCACCGAGCCCCGTCGTGGTGGGCAACTACGAATGCGTCGACCTGGCGTCCGCCCGCTTCCAGATCGAGTCGGTCGGCCTTGTCGTGGAACAGGTCTTCCCGGGAGACACGCCGGAGTTCGATGACTGGCTGGTCATCGCGCAGACGCCCGGATCGGGAGCCTCCGTGCCGCCCGGCAGCGGCGTCAGCCTGTCGGTCAGCGCACCCGACGATCCCTGCCCTCCTGCTCCATAGCGCCACCGCTACACTGTCGTTCCATGACGATGTGGCGCTGCCCACACTGCGGGACGCCGCAACGGGAGACGTCCCGTTGCTGGGTCTGTGCGCGGTCCTCGGTGAGCTGCTCGACCTGCCGCGACTATCGGAGAGCGGTGGCCGGCCGTCTTGGGTATTGCGGCCTGGACCGGCAGCGGAACCCGCTGCTGGGCGACGAGCTGCGGGGCTGCTGGTCCGCTCCCCAGGCGGAGGCGCCGGACGATGGCCTGGGACTGTTCGCGCCGGCGCGACCCCTCGCTGCCGCCCCTGCTACGCCACTCGAGGCCTCGGCTGCCGCGACCGCGACGACGCGTCGACTGGTGGAGGCGCCGACCGTGGCCCCATCACGCGGCATGTCCGCCTCGAACGGGCGGTCAGCGGAACGTGAAGGGCCTGGTCACGTCGACCACGGAACCATCCGGTAGCGTCACCCGCGCGGTCGCGAACCCCTCGCCTGCCGTGGCACCGCCGCGCGGCATGGAGACATCCAGCCAGGACGCCGTGCCGCGCACCGTCACTGTGCTGTAGGTGGTCGTGGGCAGACCCGGGGGTGAGAGGCTGAAGACGACAGCGGCGCCGTCCACGGGAGCCCCGGCGGAGTCCACGACCAGCACCCGTAGCGAGATCGAGCCAGGTAGTCGCGTGATCGCGAACGCTGTCTGCGAGAGGATCAGCCGGGCCGGGGTGGTGACCTCGCCGCGTATCAGCGTGAGCTGCGCTGAGGCGATGTTGCCGGCAGCATCGGTCGCCTGGAGACTGAGATCGTTGGACCCGGACGCGAGGTCGATCAGGGCTCCAAAGGACCCGTCGGCAGAGACTTCGGCCGGGGTGCTGCGCTCCGTCGCGGCGTTGGCGACCATGAGCTGCGCTCCCGGCTCCGTTCGGCCCGAGATCGTCACCTGCTCCGTGACGATCTCCTTCCCCGGCGGCGGGTCGCTGACGGTCACCTCCGGTGCGACATCATCACGGATGACGATGAGCTCCGGGGATCGTGGCCCCTCGCCGAACGGTCCGCGAAAGGTAGCCGTCAGGCGGTTCTCTCCGCGGCGGAGGGGGATGGCCTCGAGGGTCTGCTCCGCCTCTCGCCTGATCGGCGCATCAGCGACCAGCTCGTCGTCGCGATAGAGCGCCAGGCGGGTCTGGCGGCGGTCGGGAAGGCCAGCCGGGATCAGGATCGTCACCTGCCAGTCCCGGTCTCGGGTGAAGCTCGTGGCGGCACCCTCCAGCGTCGGGACGGGGAGCATCGGTGAGGCGACGGTCGTGGCCTTGTCCGTGCCATCGGGGCTGGCCGCCGGTGACAGCGATGACGCCGGGGAACGCGGCGACCCATCTTCGCGATCCAGGGCGCCGGTGCCTGCCAGCACGATGGTGCCGCCCACGGCGAGGAGACCGAGGGCGATGCCGATCCTTCTTGGCCAGGAGCCGCTGCCGCTATCTCGTGTCCGGGCACGTCGGCGCGGCGTGCGACCGGACGGCCTGCGACCGGACGGCCGGCGACCGGAGGGTCGCGCTGTCGAGCCGGGAAGGTTGCTTCGGCGCGTGGAGCGGGGAGAGGCCATGCGCCGAGATTCTCGCAGAGAGCCCGAGTGCTCGCGGTGTACGCTACGAACGGTCGTCGCCCAGCCCATCGCGACGCCAGCCCATGTGGAGGTGCATTGGACGCCTCGTTCCGCAAGCCCGCAGCGCTGCCGTCATCGAGACCGGCCATGGTCGGCGGACGTCCGGCGCCGCCCGCCCCGCCGCGCGGCCCCTTCGCCCGGGTCGTAACGCCGCTAAACCGCAGCGCCGCGATGGCCGCTCAGCTGGCGGCGCTCCAGCCGCGTGCCGGGTTCGGCCTGCCCAACCTCCGACGCAACGTCTGCCCGCACTTCTACATGACGGGACCACGCGGGCCTATCCCCATGGCGGCGCCGCACCTCCTCAAGGCCTGGATGCGCCACGAATCGACGGTCTCGCGCTGTCAGTTGCGGGGCGGTGTGCACCTGGACACCTCGTACGTCTCGGATATCTGCCTCTCCTCACGCTTCAACCAGTGCGTCTTCTACGAGGAAGAGCTGACGACGCAGTGATCGGATGAGCGTCGTGGCTGAGGCATCCGACTACCACGCCGTCCTGGCCGAGCTGCGGGCCCGCGAACGCTTCGGCATCCGACTCGGTCTCAGCCGGACGCGCGCCCTGCTGAAGGTGCTGGGCGACCCGCAGCGCGCCATCCCGGGGGCCCTCATCGGCGGCACGAACGGCAAGGGCAGCGTGCAGGCGATGGTGGCCGCCGTCCTTCGTGCCGCGGGCGCTCACGTGGGGCAGACACCCAAGCCGCACCTCGTCTCGTACCGCGAGCGCATCCTCGTGGACGGCCGGGCCATCGCGCCGCTCGACTTCGCGACGCTCATCGGGGACGTGCTTCGAGCGGTGCGTTCCATCCCGCGTCGACTGGGCGCGCCCACGGAGTTCGAGCTGCTCACCGCCGCCGGCTTCTGCTGGTTCGCCCGATCGGGCGTGGAGATCGCGGTGGTCGAGGTCGGACTGGGTGGCCGGCTTGACGCCACGAACGTCTGGGACGGTGGCATCGCGGCCATCACCTCCGTGGGTCTCGACCACACCGAGCACCTGGGCGATACGGCGGCCCTGATCGGTCGGGAGAAGGCGGCCATCATCAAGCGTGGCGACCTGGCCGTGTCTGGCGTGGTGGGCGAAGGCGCCGCTCCCATCCGACGACGCGCCCGGGCTCTCGGCGTGCCGCTGGTGGAGGTCGCGCCGCTGACCGTCGAAGGGCTGGACCGGTCGGGGATCACGGTGCTTCATCCGGAGCACGGCCGCCTTGGCGTCGGCCTCCTGGGTCGCCACCAGGCCCAGAACGCGGCCGTGGCGGTGGCCGTCCTGGAGGCACTCGACAGGGCGGGCCTTGCGCGGCTGGATCCGGTCGCGCTCCGGGTCGGGCTGTCGAAAGTGCGCTGGCCCGGTCGCCTCGAGCTGCTATCGATCCAGCGCGGCCGGGACACGCTCGACCTGCTGTTGGACGGCGCTCACAACGTCGACGGCACCCGCGCGCTGGCCCAAGCCCTGGGTGATCTGCGCCCCCTCCTCTCCGGCGGGCGGCCGACGCTCCTGATGGGCACCCTTCGCGACAAGGATGCCGCCGGCATGGTCGCTGCACTGGCCGGCTCCGAGGCACTGACCCAGGCCCACGTGGTGACCACCGCCGTGCCTGAGGCGCCACGCTCGCTGAGCGCGTCGGAGTCGGCCTCGATCTGGCGGGAGCGCGCGCACGAGGGCGTGACCGTGGAGGCGGTCGAGGATCCTATGGAAGCGCTGGACGCAGCCATCGCGGTGGCTCAGGCCGCCGGCGGACCGCTCATCGCCTGCGGGTCGCTCTACCTCGTTGGTGCCGTCCGTGGCCAGCTCATCGACGACCCGGAGCTGCGCGATCCGCCGCGCCCGGCGCGGGACGGGGAGTAGGCACGATGGACGCGACACCCTCCTTCCACCTGCCCGCTGGCGCCGAAAGCGGACTGCCTGACGGGCCGCTGGCCCCCCTGACCATGCGCGGCCGCACGTTCCACTGGGGCAGTCGCACGTACCTCATGGGTATCGTCAACGTGACCCCCGACTCGTTCAGCGGAGACGGGTTGCTGCGGGGGGGCGACGCGTCGATAGCCGGCGACGCGGGAGACGCGGAAGACGCGCCCCATGTCCGAGCGGCCGTGGCGCAAGGCCGCCGCATGGCCGAGGAAGGCGCGGACATCCTGGATGTGGGCGGGGAGTCCTCGCGCCCCGGCCACCGACCGGTCGATGGAAGCGAGGAGCTGCGCCGTGTCGTGCCGGTGGTGCGCGGCCTGCGCGCCGCGCTGCCGGACATGCCGCTGTCGATCGACACGATCAAGCGTGATGTTGCCGAAGCTGCCCTGGAGGCTGGCGCGGACATGATCAATGACGTCTGGGGCGTAGGGCCGGACGACGACCTGGCTCGCTGTGCCGCCGAGCGCGGCGTGCCCTACGCCCTGATGCACAACCGCGCCGAGCCGCGCTACGGCAACCTGATGGCCGAGATCCTGGCGGAGCTCCACGCAGCCGTCGAGCGCGCGATCCGGCTGGGCGTTCATCCCACGCGCATCGTCATCGACCCCGGTGTCGGCTTCGGCAAGACGCCCCAGCACAACCTGCACCTGCTGGCGAATCTTCGCGACCTGAAGTTGCTGGGCCGGCCGATCCTGCTGGGCACGAGTCGCAAGTCCACTATCGGCAAGGTGCTGGACCTGCCTGCCGCGGAGCGACTCGAGGGGACACTCGCCACGACCGCGCTGGCGGCACAGGCGGGCGTGGACGTCGTCCGCGTCCACGACGTGGCGGGCAATCGCCGAGCGGCGCGGATGGCCGACGCCATCACCCGAGGGGGGATCATCGGCCCCCACGGATGGCAGCCCGCATGAACACCCCGCCGGCCGCCAACGATCGGATCGTCCTCTCAGGGATGCGCTTCGAAGGACGGCACGGCGCCACCGAGGAGGAGCGCGAGCTTCCCCAACTCATCGAGCTCGACGTGGAGCTGTGGCTGGATGTCGCCGCGGCGGGCCGGACCGACGACCTGGCCGCCACCGTGGACTACGGGCCGGTCATCGAGCTCTGCCGCGACGTGGTCGAGCGGCGAAGCTTCCGGCTGCTCGAGGCGATCGCCGAAGCGACAGCGGCGGCCGTCCTCCACGGCACGCTCGCCCAGAGCGTCGTGGTGCGGGTACGCAAGCTGGCCGTGCCGGTCGACGCCGATCTCGACTTCGCGGGCGTGGAGATCCAGCGTGGCCGCGCCTGATCCTCAAAGTTCGCTTGGGCGGGTCCCCAGCTCGATCTCCAGTTCCAGCGTCTCGCCGTCGCGCAGCACTTCCAGCGTCAGCTCGTCACCCGGACCGTACTGGGTCAGAATCTCGTCCAGCCCTTGCGTGGTGTCGATCCTCTCGCCGTCGATGGCTGTGATGATGTCGCCCTCGCGGAGACCCGCTTCATCGGCCGGGCTGTCCGCGATGACGGCCGGCTCGTCCGAGCCTTGCGGAGCAAGTACGATGACCCCGTAATCGATGGGCAGCTCACGTTCCGTCACCAGCGCGGGATCGATCTCCCGGTAGAAGACACCCATCCACGGTCGGGCGAGATCGTCACCATCGATGGCCTGTCGCATGATCGGCTTGGCGATGTTGATGGGGATGGCGAACCCGATGCCCTGGGCGTCGCCGGCCACGGCCGTGTTTACGCCGATCACGCGGCCGGTCGAGTCGACCAGCGCACCGCCGGAGTTCCCGGGGTTGATGGATGCGTCTGTCTGGATGAGGTTGCGCAGCGGGCGGACCTCGCCTTCCGCGCAGGAGTCGTCGACCTCGATGGACCGGCCCAGGGCGCTGACCACGCCGGCGGTGACGCTGTTGGAGAACTCGCCCAAGGGGCTGCCGATGGCGATGGCGCGCTGGCCGGCCCGCAGGCCGTTGGAGTCGCCGATCTCTGCGACCGGCAGGTCCGGTCCGTCGATCTTGACGATAGCCAGGTCGGTCAGCGTGTCGATGCCGTAGATGGTGCCCGTGAACGGACGGCCGTCAAGCAGCGTCACCTCGAGTTCGTCAGCGCCGCAGACGACGTGGCGATTAGTCAAGATCCAGCCCTCGGCGTCGTAGATGATGCCCGAGCCGACGCCCGTCTGGGGCACCGACAAGGGGTCGCTGGGCTGGCTCACACTGCTGCTCGTGATGGTCACCACGGCGGGGCTCACCTCGGTCGCAGCATCCGTGATGGCCGAGTCCTCATCGATCCGCACGTTCTGCTCGGCGGGCCTCTCGGCCGCGGTCGACTGGATGACCGGCTGCGCGGCGGGCGCCGGCCGGTCGAGGCGACCGCTCATCTCCAGCAGTCCGAACGTGCCACCGGCCGCCAGGGCCGCTGAAAGCAGCGAGACCAGCACGAGGCCAGCCACGACCGGACCGCGCCGCGGCGGGCGCGGCTGCTGTGGCGGCCGGCCGGGACCCACGCCGAGAGACGGATAGGCGTATGGCCCGGAGGGCTCCAGCCAGTGTGGCGGCGTCTGCGGCGGGGCTTGCTGAGGCTGCCAGCGCTGGTCGTTATGCCAGTCGGGCCGGGGCTGTGCCGGCGGCGTGTAGGAGGTCGTGGTGTCGTCCACGTCGAAGCGCGGGCGGTCGGTCATCCGTTGATATCTCCGGGTGCTGGGGCTACCACGGCGCCATCGGTCGCGGGTCTCGGTTGCAAGCCTGACAGATGCAGGTTCATGACCGGGTGTCGGAAGGTGAAGAAACCGACACTCCGCCCGACGGGGCGGCCGGCACGACCGCGTCCCGCGGCAGGATGACGGTCACGATGGTGCCCTTGCCCAGGGCACTCTGGATGCTCACCCGGCCACGATGCATCTCCACCACGGAACGGACGATGGCGAGGCCCAGACCCGACCCGGCGGCCCGGGCCTCGACGGCCTGTGCCCCCCGGTAGAACCGTTCGAAGACGCGCGGCAGCTCGGCCGGGTCGATGCCCACGCCGGTGTCGACGATCTCCACGATGGCCTCGTCAGGGGTCGACCTCAGGCGCACCGTGACGCGCCCGTCGGCCGGTGTGAACTTGACCGCGTTGCCGATGACGTTGGCCAGCACCTGGCCGATGCGCGGCGGGTCGTGAAGCACGCGCACCGGTGCCTCGGGCAGCTGCGTGTGGATGGCCACGTTCCTGCGTGAGGCGCCCGGCTCCGCCTGGGCCACGGCATCCTCGATCACCGCGCGCAGGTCGTCCGGTCTCAGGTCCAGCGCCACCAGCCCAGAATCGAGCTTGGAGAGCTCCAGGAGGTTGGTGGCCAGCCAGTCCAGCCGCTCGATCTGCTGGTGGCTGTGCGCCAGGAACTCATCGCGAGCAGCGGTGTCCGTGCCGGCCCCTTCCTGGAGCAGCTCGTTGAAGGTCCGCAGAGCGGCGATGGGGGTGCGCAGCTCATGGCTCACGTCGGCCAGGAACTCGCGGCTGCGGTCGCGGTCGCGGCTGATGTACTCGATGGACGCCTGGAGCCGCTCGGCCATGGCGTTGAATGCTGTGGCCAGCTCCACGATCTCCGGTGAGCCGTCCGCCGGCAGGTCGACGCGTTCATCGAGCCGCCCCTCGGCCAGCGACCGGGAAGCCTGCGTCAAGCGTCGGATGGGATCGGTCAGCCGCTCTGCGAGCAGCATGGCCAGGAAGAGCGCTACCAGCATGGCCAGCACGGCCGCCCCGAACAGCACCTCCACGATGGTCTCCAGCGTCTGAGCGCGGAGGCTGAGCGGATCGGACAGGGTCACCGTGACCAGCCGGGAAGGGGCAGCCGCCTCGGAGCGGGCCCAGAAGATGTCCAGGATCAGAGCCGACTGGCTGGCGCGGATGGAATCGCGGCGCTCACCGGGCGCGGCCGTCCCCGGGTCGAGGGGGACGTCGAGCCGATAGACCACCAGTTCGGGCTGCTCGGGACCGAAGGCCAGGGTCATGGTCACGTCCGCTTGAGCGAGTTCGCGGGCAAGGTCGGCGACGAAGCCCGATCGGGCGTCGCCGAGGGCGCGCCAGACCATGTCCGAAGCGACCGGCGGTTCCGTCTCCCAGACGATGGGCCGTACGGTGTCGCTGGTCAGCAGCTGATTCTGGATGAGCTGCTGGACCACCAGCGAGGTGACCAGCTGCGTGCGGCTGGTAAGAGCCTCCTGCTCCTGCTCTGCGAAGTAGCCATCCAGCAGTCGCGGGAGCGACGTAAGGACCAGCGCCAGCGCCACCGCCACGACGAGGCTGAAAGCGATGACCAGCCGGAGTCGATAGCTCCTCAGCATCGCGCGTCTCCGGCTCATCGCCCGCTCACGGAGCTCAGCGCTCTGCGAAGGCGTATCCAGCGCCGCGGATGGTGAGGATGAAGACGGGATCGCCCGGGTCGTCCTCCAGCTTCTCGCGCAGATGAGAGATGTGGACGTTGATCGTCTTCTCGTCCTGGTCGAGCGCCTCATAGTCGCGCACGAGTTCCAGCAGCTCTCGTCGGGAGAAGACCCGGCCGGGCTTGGAGGCCAGGTAGCGCAGGATCTCGAACTCGGTGGCGGTCAGGCTGATGCGCTGTTGCCCGCGCTGCACGCGGCGGCGTTCCAGGTCGATGACCAGGTCACCGTGCCGGATGAGCCGCCCGCCCGCCGCGTCGGCCAGGTCGCCGTAGGCGCGGCGCAGCAGCGCCTTGATGCGGCTCATCAGCTCGCGCAGCCCGAACGGCTTGGTCAGGTAGTCGTCCGCGCCCAGCTCCAGGCCGATGACCTTGTCGACCTCCTCGTCGCGCGCCGTGAGCATGAGCACCGGCGCCTTGGACCCGGTGGCGCGCAGCCGCCGCAGCATCTCGAAGCCGTCCATGCCGGGCAGCCGCACGTCGAGGAGCACCAGGTCGGGAGCCTGCTGCGTGGCGAACTCGAGCCCTTCCTCACCGCTTCGAGCGACCGTCACCTGATAGCCCTCCTGTTGAAGGGCGTACTGGACGCCGCGCGCCACGGCGAACTCGTCCTCCACGATCAGGATGGTGGCGCTCACGGGTGACGATCGTTGGCGGTCCATCGGGGAGGGGATGGTACATCGCGGCTTGCGTGGTACGATCTTGCGCTCCCGGACCGTGGCGGCGCTCGATGCCCGGCGCGCCCCTTGCCAGCCAAGGCCTGTCCGCCAGTGAAAGAGTCACAGCCAGAGGTCCCGACCGACGTGAGCACCCGTCCCCAGCTTTCCGCCGATCCACGGGAGACGCTAGGCAAGAAGGTCGCCAACCTGCGCCGCGAGGGCGTCCTGCCCGCCGTGGTCTACGGCACCGGCCACGACTCGGAGCCCATCCAGATCGACGCCAAGGGCTTCGACGAGCTTCGCCGCCACGCCGGACGCAATGCGCTGGTGGATCTGAAGGTGGGTGGTGGCCGCGCCCGACCGGTGCTACTCCACGCCGTCCAGGAACATCCCGTGACGCGTCGCGCTCTCCATGCCGACTTCCTGATGGTGCGCATGACCGAGGAGATGACCGTGGATGTGTCGGTCTCCACGGTAGGCGAATCGGTGGCCATCGAGAAGCTGGGTGGCACCCTGCTCCATCTGCGCGACACGGTGCAGGTGCGGGCACTCCCGGGTGACCTGCCCTCATCCTTGGAGCTGGACATCAGTTCGCTGGCCTCGTTCGACGCGACGCTCCACGTGAGCGACCTGCAAGTGCCCGAGAAGGTGACCGTGCTGACCGATGCCAGCGAGCCGTTGGCACGCGTCCAGGCTCCGCGGGTCGAGGAGGAGCCGATCGCGGCGGAGGGCGAGGCCGCAGCTGCCGAGGCTGAGGGTGCCGAGGCGGAAGGCGCAGAGGGCGAGGGCGAGTCCGCCGCCGACGCGTCCTAGTTCTGCCGCCGGCGCGTCCTAGTTCAGGTGCGCGGACCCCTGACCTCCTGTCCCGGCCTCAGGCCGCCTGGGGACTGGTGCAGAAGGCGCAACGCTGGGCAGCTTCGGGAATGCTGCTCAAGCACTCTGGGCAGTCCTTGGTGCGAGAGCTGACGTCGGGCTCCGTCTTGCGAGCGTCCGCTAGGCGGTTCATCGGTTTCACCACGACGAAGAAGATGGCCGCGGCCACCAGCAGGAAGGTAATGATCGCGTTGAGGAACAGCCCTTAGCGCACTTCCGCGCTTCCGACGTTTACGACCGCTCGTTGGAAATCAGGTAAGCCGACTATGCCCAGGAGGGGCGTCAGCACGTCGGCCACGAAGGAACTCACGATGGCGCCGAATGCGGCGCCGATCACGATGCCCACCGCCAGGTCGATGACGTTCCCCCGCAGGACGAAGTCGCGAAACTCCTTGATCATGTCGTGCCCTCCACTCGGTGATTCCCCGTGTGGACGATAGCCGGTCCCGTGGGTGCTGCTCGCGGTACATCCACGGCCGCCGACGCCACGTATCCGCAACATGGCTCCTCAGTCGCCGGCCACTCGAGCCTTGGGCCTGCTGGCAGTCCTGATCATCGGCTGCGCTCCTGCACCTGCCGGGGGCGGCGCCGGGATGGCCTCGCCCAGCTCGAGAGCGCCTTCGGGCGTGCCTGGGTCATCAGGTCCTTCGGAAGCGTCCGACTCACCGGTACGGTCGCCGGTGCCTGTCTCGCCATCCGCGCCGTGGTCTTCGGGTACGGCCACCCTGCCACCCGCGGCCAGCCCCTCGGCCACGTTGGGCACGACGGAGTCCGCAGCGTGGCAGCAGCTCTCGCCCGACGAGGCACCAGCCTCGCGCTCCGATCACACTTGGACGGCGGATGCCGATGGGACGTCCGCCTGGCTCTTCGGTGGGACGGGGGTCGACGGTCCACTCGATGACCTCTGGCGCTTCGACTTGACCAGCGACGCGTGGGAACGGCTGGAGACCACTGGCGACCGGCCGTCGGCGCGCTTCGGGCATGTCGCCGCATGGGTCGATGGCATCGGGCTGGTCATCTGGAGCGGCCAGGCAGGCTCCGAGTTCTTCAACGACCTGTGGGCCTTCGATCCTGCCTCAGGAGAGTGGGGGCGGCTGCCGGACGGCGGAGCAGTGCCGCCCGCGCGCTACGGTTCCTGCGCGGCGATCGGTCCCGACGGGCGGCTGTGGATCAGCCATGGCTTCACCGACAGCGGCCGATTCGACGATACCCGCGCTTATGACTTTGCCTCGGGGCGGTGGAACGAGGTCGTCTCGCAGGGTGAGCGGCCCATCAAGCGATGCCTGCACGATTGCCTGTGGACTCCTGATGGCCGCTTCCTGCTCTACGCCGGCCAGACCGATGGGCAGCCGGCGCTGGGCGACCTGTGGAGCCTTGACCCGACGAGCGCGGTCTGGACGCGCCAGGGTCGCCCGGAGCCCGAAGCACGCCAGCTCTATGCCCTGGCGACCTTGGTCTCGACGGCCTTCGTCTTCGGCGGTGCCGACGACGAGCGGCGGCCGCTCGGTTCACTCTTCCTTCTGGATCTCATCAGTTCGGCGTGGACCGAGCTGCAGCCCGATGGCGAGCTGCCCGCCGGCCGATCGGGTGCCACACTCGTGGCCGATCCGGGTCGCGACCGGCTGCTCCTGTTCGGTGGTATCGCCAGCGATGTTCCGTTGGGCGATATCTGGCAGCTCGATTTGGCTCCTTGAGCCCGAAGAGGGAAGTCCGGAACCCCTCATCCATACCCCGCGGTCCATCCCGGCTAGGCTTGGCGGTCCGCGGCGTCGTCGTCGTCGCGTGACGAGAGGTGTCGCGTGACGGAGTCCGGGTCGGAGCTGCGTGCCGGGCAGGAAGTCGCCGTCAACGAAGCACCGTCCACCACGGGGACCCGAGTGCGCAACGTCTTGGTCGAGATCGTCACGACGGTCGTGCTGGCGGTCGTCATCTACCTCGTGGTGCAGACCTTCATAGTGCAAACCTTCCAGGTCCAGCAGGTCAGCATGGTGCCCACCATCCAGCCCGGCGAGCATCTGCTGGTGGACAAGCTGACGCCACGATTCGACGACTACTCCCGGGGGGATGTGGTCGTCTTCCGCGCTCCCGGGACCGCCGACGACGAGACCCCCTTCATCAAGCGCATCATCGGCGTGGGGGGCGATCGCGTGGAGCTCGTCGCTGGTGCGGTCCTGGTGAACGGAGTCCAGCTGGATGAGAGCTACATCGCGCGGGGCCCGACGGAGCCCGACTGTGGCGAGTCGATCTGGAGCGTCCCGGAGGACGAGCTCTTCCTGATGGGCGACCATCGCAACCAGTCCCAGGACTCGCGCTGCTTCGGCACGGTCGGGGTGGAGCGGGTGGTGGGACGAGCGTGGCTACGATTCTGGCCGCTGGACAGCCTGACCCTCCTGCCCACGCCGACCTATCCGGACGTGCCCGCCGCCGGAGCATGACTGGGTAGACCGCTCGGCCTGGTACGACAGGTTCGTGTATCTTTGCGCAGATTTGAGCGTTTCGACAGCTTCGCGGTCGCCACGCGCGCGGCGCGATCAGTCTGATTGGGTGAGCCTTGGCGAGGCCAGCCGCTTGCTGGGCATGTCCGAGGCGACGCTGCGGCGGTGGTCCGATCGTGGTCTGGTCTCGGTCTTCACCACGCCCGGCGGGCACCGTCGCTTCTCGCGGTCGTCGCTGGGTTCGCTTCTGCCATCGACGACGGACGGCCGTCCGCACCTGACCCGACTGGGCGTCTCGGCCGAGCGCATGACCCGCATCTACCGGCCCTCGCGAACTCGCCGGGATGCGGTCGTGCAGCGCTCCCGGGCGGCATGGATCGTGGCGCTGCCGCCCGACGAGCTGGCCGGCTTTCGCGAACGGGGCAGACAGCTGGTGGCCTTGATGCTGGAGCATCTCGACGCCGCTGACGACGAGATAGCCGCCCAGCGACTGGTGGAGGGTGCCCGCGTCGCCGCCGAGCAGGGCCGTGTGGTGGCCGGGCTCGGGGCATCGCTGAGCGACGCGGTCGAGGCGTTCCTGGCCTTTCGGTCGCCGTTCGTCGAGCATCTCGCGCGACTGTCCCGCGAGCGGGGCCTGGATACGCGCCGGGCGACGGAGTTGCTGATGGCGGCCGAGGCGGCCATGGACCGGCTCCTCCTGGCGACCATGACCGGGCACTCGCTGGAGTCGGGCCCCGCGCCGCGTCGCAAGCGTCCCCGACCGGTGGTCGCGCCATGACCTTGACCGCCGGTCCGACCGTGATCGCCGGTCAGACCTTGACCGCTGTCACCGACGCCGTGGCCCCGGGGGTGGACCGCGAGGCCGGCCCTATCGATCGCCTGTGGGTGGCCGGGGCGCATGCCGATCGAGTGGCGGTCGGGGAGCGCGAGGAGATCGCCAGCTACTTCCGCTCTTTCGCCGCCCGCCAGGGACTGCTGGTGATCCACACCTGCCATCGCGTGGAGGTCGTGGGATCGTCTGCCGATCCTTCCGCCGCGCTGGCTGCGGCCCCGGGGCTCGCCAGGATGCGGCGAAAGCAGGGGATGGACGCTGTTCGCCACGTTCTGCGCGTGGCCACCGGCCTGGAGAGTGCCGTGATGGGCGAGGATCAGATCCTGGGGCAGCTGCGGGTCGCCTTCGCTGCCGCCACCACCGCGACCGACGACGCCCTCCCCTCGGACGTGAGGCGGCTGGGCGAGATGGCGCTGGCTGCCGGCCGCGAGGCAAGATCGGGGACCGTCGCGGGTAGTCGCGATCTGGCGCGGCCTGCCCTCCAGTGGCTGGTGGACCGGGGTGTGGCGCTGGCCGGGAGCGACATCATGGTCGTGGGCGCGGGGACCCTGGGTGAGCGCCTGGCCGAGGCCGCTCATTCGCGCGGCGCACGCGTGCTCGTGGCCAGCCGCGACCCAGGCCACGCCACGGCGGTCGCGCAACGACACGGCGGAGGAGCCGTCGACCTGGCGGCGGCGGCTGAGCTGTCGCCTCGCATGGACGGCATCGCCGTGGCGCTCGGCGGGCCCTGGCTGGAGCTGCGTGACCATGCCGGACTACCGCCCATGGTGGACCTATCGGCGCCGCCCGCCGTGCCCTCGGAGGTCCGGCGCGCCATGGGCGCCCGGTTCGGCGACGTGGACCAGCTGTATCCGGCTCGTGGGGAGGGCTCGACCGCGGTCGACGGTCCGCAGGCAGCGGCATACGCGGCCCGAGCGGAGCAGGTGGTGGAAACGTGGGCTGGTCGATACGGACGCTGGCTCTGCGGTCGCGGCGCGGTCCCGACGCTGTGCTCGCTGCGGGACCGCTCGGAGGAGCGCCGGCAGGCGGCCGTGGAGCGGTTGCTGCGGCGACTGCCGGAGCTCGACGAGCGACAGCAGGAGCTGATCGGCGCCTTCTCACGCCAGCTCACGGCGACTCTCCTCCACGAACCGAGCACGCGACTCCGCGAGGACGAGGACGGGTCCGCCGCACGGGCGGCACGCACGCTCTTCGACCTGCCGCGGTGAAGCTCCGACTGGGGACCCGCGGTTCTCTGCTTGCCCGTGCCCAGTCCGGCCTGGTGGCGGCCGAGCTCGAGCGAGCGGGCCACGAGGTGACGCTGGTGCCCATCGTGACGGACGGAGACGTGCGGCTGCCCGACACGGCCTGGGGCGAGGGCGCGTTCGTGGGTGCGCTGGAATCAGCGCTGCGCCGCGGAGCGGTCGACCTGGCCGTCCATAGTGCCAAGGACGTGCCCATCGAGCCCGAGGCTGACCTGACGATCGGCGCCTACCCGCCGCGTGCCGACCCGCGTGACGCGCTGGTCGCTCGGGGGACCGTCACCTCCCTCGCGGCGCTGCCGCACGGTTCGACCGTCGGCACGGACAGCCCGCGACGTGCCGCCTTCCTGCGGGTCGCGCGAGATGATCTCAAGGTCCGGCCGCTGCACGGGAACGTGGACACGCGGCTGCGCCGTCTCGACGTTGGCGAGGTCGATGCCCTGGTCCTGGCCGCGGCCGGCCTGGCGCGGCTTGGTCGCCTGGAGCGGATGAGCGGGATCATGGATGCCGAGCTGATGACCCCGGCACCCGGCCAGGGGGCGCTGGCCGTCCAGGTGCGGACCGCTGACGAGGCCGTGCGGCGTGCGGTGGCGACGCTGGATGATGCCCCGACGCGACTCTGCGTGGAGCTGGAGCGTGGCGTCCTGGAAGCGGCCGGCGGTGGCTGCCGGGCTCCCCTGGGGGCGCTGGCCACGATGCACGGCGAGGAGTTGCGCATCTTGGCCGTGGCCGCCAACGATGACGGCAGCCGGCGCATGACCAGCCACTGGGCCGGTCCGAGGCACGCTACGGGCGGCGTCGCGGCACGGCTGGCGGCCGAGCTGCTGACGGCGGGCTACCGAGCGACGGTCCTGGCCGCGTCCGCGACGTGAGCATCCTCTGCACGCGCCCGGATGGCCTTGCCGATCCGCTCGTGGCCGCGCTCGCCTCGGCGGGGCATCGCGTCCACGCGGTGCCCACGGTCGCGCTTGCGCCGGTGGAGCCAGGCAGCCCGCTGGATCATGCCGCGGCGCGCCTGGGCAGCTACGACTGGATCGTCGTGACGAGCGCTGCCGGGGCGAGGGCCATCGTGGAGGCAGCCCGGCGCCACGGTGCTCTCCAGGGGACCGACCCAGACCTGGCGGCCTCGCCGCCGCGCTGGGCGGCGGTGGGTGAAGCCACGGCCGCGGTATTGGAAGCGGCCGGAGTCTCGGTGAGCGTCGTCCCAGACGTCTCCCGCGGCGACGCGATCACCGCCGCGCTGCTCGCCGCCGGACCGCTCGCGGCCCGCCGTGTGGTGCTGCCGCGCTCCGACCATGCGGACGAGGCCCTGCCCCGCGCGCTTCGCGGCGCCGGCGCGGCAGTGGACGAGGTCATCGCCTATCGGACGGTGGAGGGCCCGTCCGCCAACGCCGGTGCCCTGCGTGACGCCCTGGCCGACGCCGGTCTCCAGGCCATCGTGCTCTGCTCCGGCTCCGCGGTCCGTGGCCTGCTCGCCCTGTCAGCCGGCGCCGACTCGACAAAGCCCCATCCGCGCGTCGCCGCCACGGCGCTCGTCTCCATCGGCCCCTCCACCAGCGCCGTCATCCGCGGATCGGGGCTCGAGGTCGCCGTCGAGGCTGCCCATCCTTCGGTCGAGGGTCTCCTCTCCGCCGTCCGCCAGCTCGTCCAGGTTCCCCAGGAGGTCGCTACATGATCGCGCCCGTTTCGGCCCGCGAGGTCGCCGCCCCGCCCGCGCAGAGCGGCACGGACCGATGGACCAACCCACCGCCCATCGCGCGGCCACGCCGTCTGCGACGTTCCCCACAGCTGCGGGCCATGGTCCGCGAGACCAGGCTCTCGACCTCACAGCTGATCGCGCCGCTCTTCCTCGTTTCCGGGGAGGGGCGTCGGGAGCCCATCGCGTCCATGCCCGGCCAGGCGCGCCTCAGCGCTGACGTCGCCCTGGAGGCCGCCCGTGACCTTGCCCAGCGTGGGGTAGGCGGGATCATCCTGTTCGGGATCCCCGACGAGAAGGATGCGGCCGGAGAGGGCGCGGCCGACCCGGATGGCCCGGTCCCCAGGGCACTTAGAGTCGTTCGCGCGGCGGATCTGCCGCTCGTCCTGGCCGCGGACGTCTGCCTCTGCGAGTACACCAGCCACGGCCACTGCGGGGTCCTCGAAGGGGAGGTCATCGCCAACGACGCCTCGCTGGGCAGCCTGGCGGCGGCGGCGGTCACCTACGCGGCGGCCGGCGCGGACATCGTGGCGCCCAGCGCCATGCTCGACGGCCAGGTGGCCGCCATCCGCGCCGCTTTGGACGGAGCCGGTCACCACGACGCGGCCATCCTGGCCTACGCCTCCAAGCACGCCTCGGCGCTCTACGGTCCGTTCCGCGACGCGGCTGACTCCACGCCCGCCTTCGGGGACAGGCGCAGCTACCAGATGGATGCCGCCAACGGCCGCGAGGCGATGCGCGAGATGTCCCTGGACCTCGAGGAGGGCGCGGACATGCTGATGGTGAAGCCCGCCCTGACCTCGCTCGACCTGCTGGCTCGTGCCCGAGACCGTTTCGATGTGCCGCTGGCGGCCTACCAGGTGAGCGGCGAGCTGGCCATGATCGAAGCGGCCGCCGAACGCGGCTGGATCGACCGCCGCCGCGTGGCGCTGGAGTGCCTCACGGCCATCCACCGTGCCGGGGCCGACGTGATCGTCACGTACCTCGCGGCGGAAGCCGCCGGGTGGCTGAGCGAGCCGGAGCGGACGCGATGACCGACACCTACGTCCAAGCGCTGGCGCTCGGCCTGGATCCGGCCTGGCGGAGGCTAGGGGACGACGAGCGCGCGGCCTCCGCGGCGGAGCTCGCCTCGGCGATCGCCGGTGACGGGGACGACGGCGTGCGGACCTTCACCTACTCCATGATCGGCTTGCAGTCCGGCTCTGACGTGCTGCTCTGGCGCCTGGCGGAAAGCGTCGACGAGCTGGAGGAGGCCGGCGCCCGGACACTTCGCACGGGTCTTGGTCGCTGGCTGTCGGTTCGGGAGAGCTTCATCGGCGTCCTCAAGCCCACCCAGTACGTCACCACGCCCACGGAGCAGGAGCAGTCGGCCTTCGGCGGGGAACGCTCGCGCTATCTGGTGGTCTACCCCTTCACCAAGAGCTCGGAGTGGTACCTGCTGGGCCGCGAGGCGCGCCAGGGGATCATGAACGAGCACATGAAGGTCGGTCGCCAGTATCCGTCGGTCCGGCAGTTGCTGGCCTACTCCTTCGGTCTGGACGACAACGACTTCCTGGTGGCCTACGAGATGGACGACCTGCCAGGGTTCGGGGACCTGGTGCGCGCGTTGCGGGGTACGGAGAGCCGCCGCTCCACGGTGCGCGACACGCCCATCCTCACGGCCATCCACCGGCCGCTGGACGAGATACTGCGGCTGTTGGGTGCCCCCGAGCGGACGCCGTGACGGAGCCGACGCCGTGACGGGAGCCGACGCCGTCCCGCGGACGGGCGCCCGCGCTGCGGTCTCCGCGACCGTCTCCGCCGAGTGGCGCCGCCGCGCCGACGGCCTCTTCCCCGGTGGCGTGAACAGTCCCGTTCGGGCCTACCGTGCCGTGGGCGGGGAGCCGCCCATCATCGTGCGCGGCGAGGGTCCACGAGTCTGGGACGCGGACGGCGTGGAGCACCTCGACTATGTGGGAGCCTTCGGGCCGCTCATCGTGGGACACGCGCATCCACGGGTCGTGGCCGCCGTCACGGAGCAGGCGGCACGTGGCGGGCCCTTCGGCGCGACCTCGCCGGGTGAGGTCGAGCTGGCGGAGCGGATCCGAGAGGCCCTGCCGTCGATGGAGCGGCTCCGTTTCGTGAGCTCCGGCACAGAGGCCGTGATGTCGGCGCTGCGGCTGGCGCGCGCCGCCACCGGACGCGACCTCATCGCGAAGTTCGAGGGCGGCTATCACGGACACGTGGACAGCCTCCTGGCGCAGGCCGGCTCGGGGCTGGCCACGCTCGCCCTGCCGGCCAGCGCGGGAGTGCCCGGGTCCGTGGCGTCGGGGACGCTCCTGGCTCGCTACAACGACCTGGCCGCGGTCCGGGCACTCTTCGAGGCATACGGCGAAGGGATCGCGGCGGTCATCGTGGAGCCGGTGGCGGCGAACATGGGCGTGGTGCCTCCGGCGCCGGGCTTCCTGGAGGATCTCCGCGCGGTGACGCGCGACCATGGCGCGCTGCTCATCTTCGACGAGGTGATCACTGGCTTCCGCGTGGCCCGCGGGGGAGCTCAGGCACGCTACGGCGTGCTACCGGACCTCACCACGCTGGGCAAGGTCATCGGTGGCGGGCTGCCGGTGGGCGCCTACGGCGGGCGGTCGGATCTCATGGCGCTCATCGCACCGAGCGGACCTGTCTACCAGGCGGGGACGCTTTCCGGCCATCCGCTGGCCATGGCCGCCGGCTGCGCCACCCTGGACCTGCTCGACGCTGACCTGTACGACCGACTGGAGGCACGTTCGGCGGTGCTGGAGGCGGGCCTGCGCGAGGCGATCGAGGGGGCCGGCATCACGGCGAGCGTCAGCCGGGTCGGGTCCCTGCTCACGCTGTTCTTCCGCGCCACGCCGCCACGCGACTTCGACGAGGTCCGGGAGGCGGACGCAGCCGCCTTCGCCCGCTTCCACGCCGCCATGCGTGACGCTGCCATCCTCCTGCCGCCTGCGTCCCAGGAGGCCTGGTTCGTGTCAGCCACGCACACAGGGGCGGACATCGAACGGACGATCACCGCCGCGCGATCGGCGCTCCAGCCGTGATCCGCGAAGAGCCGCTCCCGGCCGCGACCGCGGCGCCGACCCGCGCTGACCGCTTCCTGCGCGCCTGCCGCCGCGAGCCGGTGGACGCCACGCCGGTCTGGTTCATGCGGCAGGCCGGGCGGTCGCTTCCGGCTTACCGCGCCATCCGCAAGCACGTCTCCCTGCTGGACATCACCGCCGACCCGGCGCTCTGCGCCCAGGTCACGCTCCAGCCGGTGGAGCGGCTGGGGGTGGACGCGGCCATCCTCTTCGCCGACATCACCAGCCCGCTGCCGGGCATGGGCGTGCCGCTGGAGATCCGCGAGGGGGTCGGGCCTGTCATCGACCCGCCCGTCGACTCGCTGGCGGCGATCCGCGCCCTCCGTCCGTTCGACGCCGAAGAGGCCGTGCGCCCGTTGCTCGAGGCGATCAGCCTCATCCGGCACGAGTCTCCGGTGCCGCTCATCGGCTTCGCCGGGGCGCCTTTCACGCTGGCCTCGTACCTGGTCACCGGCCGCTCATCGCGCGACGCGGAAGGCATCAAGTCGCTCATGCGCTCCGAGCCCGAGACCTTCGACGCGCTGCTCGCCCGCCTGGTCGATATGACCATCGCCTACGTCAGCGCACAGGTCAGCGCCGGGGTGCAGGCCATCCAGCTCTTCGATTCGTGGGTGGGCACCCTCAGCCCGTTCGATTACCAGCGGTCCCTGCTGCCCCACATGCGGCGCCTGTTCGCGGGCATCCGGCCGCTGGGTGTGCCGCTGATCCATTTCGGGACCGGCTCGGCGGGGCTGCTGACGCTCCAGGCGGAGGCCGGCGGCGATGTCATCGGACTCGACTGGCGTATCGGCTTGGACGACGGTTGGGCACGGGTGCCTGATCGGGCGGTGCAGGGCAACCTGGACCCGGCGGCGTTGCTGGGGCCCTGGTCGGGCGTGGAGGAGCAGGCGCGCTGGGTGCTCGCCCAGGCCGGCGGTCGAGCGGGCCACATCTTCAACCTGGGCCACGGGGTGCTGCCAGCCACCGACCCTGATCACCTGCGCCGGCTGGTCGACCTGGTGCACCAGGAGACGGCTCGATGACGGTCGCGCGGCCGGCCGCCCAGGCCGCGCAGGGCTCCGGCGTGGGGGCCTGGACCGGCGAGCGGCGCTTCCTGGCCGCTTGCGCGCGACGACCGGCGGACGCCACACCCATCTGGTTCATGCGCCAGGCCGGCCGCGCATCGCCGGGCTACGAGGCGCTCCGTGAGCGGCACTCCGTGATGGAGATCGCCACGACGCCCGAGCTGTGCGCGCAGGTCTCCCTCATGCCGGTGGAGGCATTCGGCGTGGATGCGGCCGTGGTGTTCGCCGACATCATGCTGCCGCTGGTGCCCATGGGCGTGGGCCTGGAGCTGACCGGGGAGGGGCCCATCATCGAGGCTCCGCTGCGCTCCGCGGCGGACGTGGCACGCCTGCGACGGATCGATCCGGGCGTGGAGCTGCGGCACGTGACCGACGCCATCGGCCTCGTGCGCCACGAGCTGGCCGGCCGTGCGGCCGTCATCGGGCTGGCCGGCGGGCCGTTCACGCTGGCCGCGTACCTCATCGAGGGGCGGCCGTCGCGCGACCAGGCACGGGCCAAGGCGCTGATGTACGGCGAGCCCGCCACGTGGCACGCCCTCCTGGAGCTGCTGGCGGACGTCACCGCGGAGTACCTCGAGGCCCAGATCGACGCCGGGGCACATGCCGTGCAGCTCTTCGACTCCTGGGCCGGCTCTCTTTCCGCGGCCGACTACGCCGAGTACGTGGCGCCACACACGCGGCGCATCCTGCGTTCCGTCTGCGGTGGCGCCACGATCCACTTCGGCACGGGCACGGAGGGCCTGCTGGAGGTTATGGCCGAAGCCGGCGGGGACGTCATCGGGATCGACGCGCGGCAGTCCCTGGCGGCGGCCTGGGCGCGGATCCCCGGTCGGGGCATCCAGGGCAACTTGGACGGCGCTCGACTGCTGGCCGGCTGGGAACCGACCAAAGTGGGCGCCCTCAGGGTCCTGGCGGAGGCGGCGGGCCGGCCGGGGCACATCTTCAACCTCGGCCACGGCATCGCCCCGGAGACCGACCCGTCCATCGTGCGCCGCCTGGTGGAGTTGGTCCATTCGGAAGGAAAGCCCGAGGGGGCGCCGTGACTGCCGAGGCCCGCCCAGGCGTCTTGCTGATGACCTACGGCTCGCCGGCCAGCCTGGACGACGTGGCCGCCTACATGACCCGCGTCCGGGGCGGTCGCGAACCGGAGCCGGAGCTCGTGACAGAGTTCCGCCGCCGCTACCAGGTGATCGGCGGCTCCCCGCTGGTGGCCATCACCCGCGCGCAGGCCGACGCGCTGGAGACGGCACTCGACGGCGACGTCCCGGTGGCGCCGGGGATGCGCTTCTCCGAGCCGACCATCGAGGGGGCGCTCCGTGGCCTCGCGTCGCGCGGCGTCACGCGCGTGGCTGCGATCATCCTCTCACCGCAGTACTCGCCGCTGATCATGGGCGGCTACGGACGGGCCGTGGACGCGGCACGGGCGGCCATCGCGGCGGAGGAGGGTGGCCGCGAGGCGCCAGAGGTGGTGATGGCCGGTGCCTGGCACCGTGAGCCGGGCTTCATCGCCGCGCTGGCCGGACGGATCGGAGAGGCGCTTGAGCGCCTGCCGCCCGACGAGCGCGGCGCCGTGCCGGTGCTCCTCACGGCACACAGCCTTCCGCGGCGGATCGCGGAACAGGAGCCCGACTACCTCGTGCAGCTCGAGGAGACGGCCTCAGCCATAGCCCAGGTCGCCGGTCTCGGTCCAGAGCGCTGGACCTTCTGCTGGCAGAGCGCCGGCCACGAACCGGGCGAGTGGATGAAGCCCGACTTCGCCGACCTGATGC
>Ga0136617_10001302_pt1 | contig 21957 bp, 25 predicted proteins | sample AntDrymUQ3222106_2_FD_129672 | JGI IMG/M metagenome (GOLD analysis project Ga0136617, IMG submission 129672) | Polar desert sand microbial communities from Dry Valleys, Antarctica - metaG UQ322 (21.06) | ecosystem: Environmental > Terrestrial > Soil > Desert | place: Antarctica: Dry Valley...
CGCGCCGAGCTCGGCGCCGCGGTCGGTGAGGCGGACGCTCAGGCGCGCCGGGTCGGCCTGCCCGGGGGCGAGCTGCTCCGGCGAGGTCGCCGACAGCGGCGGCAGGCGGGAGCTCCCTGCCATCACGGCCACCGACGCGCGCTCGGCGCCGATGATGTGCCGGGCCGTGTCGGCGGTGAGCTGGAGGATCTCCTGGACTCCCATGGAGGAGTTGATCGCCACCGAGGCGTCGGCCAGCGCGCGCAGCTGCTCGACGTAGGAGTGCTCGAGCCGGGCGACCTCCTGCACCTCGGTGTAGCCGCGGTGGACGCTCTCGAAGATCGACAGGCTCTCGCGCAGGAACTCCGCGGCGGCCTGCAGCGTGGCCTGGGCGGGCGGCTGGGGCGCCGCCGCGAGCGCGTCGCGCAGCGCCTCGTGATGGGCCTCGGCGAGGTCCAGCACGCTGAGGTGGGCCGCGACCGCCTCGCGGCCGAGGTCGTAGGCGGCGCCGAGGCCGCGCTCGCCGCGGTCGCTCAGGTAGGCGGAGAAGGCGGCGGCGTAGCGGTGCGCGAGTGCGGTGGCGCCATCGGGCCCCTCCTGATGGTGCGCGGCCACGGCGCGCACTCTACGCCACCCTCGGAAGCGTCAGTGATGGTGCTCGAGCGGGAGCTCGGCGATGTCGCGGCGGACGTCGGCCACCCAGCGGATCGTGGTGACGGCGAACACGACCAGCGCGATCGCGACCACGAGCCAGGAGAGGGTGATCGCGACGATCGCCAGCGCGAGCGCCGCGGCGTTGATGACCGGGATGATGCTCGGCGCCGGCATGTGGATCTCCTCGCCCGCCGGCGGCGCCGTGCGATGCTCGGGGTCCACGCTCATGCCACGTAGAGGGCGGCGGCGACGAAGGTCAGCGCGAACATGATCAGCCCGATGATCGCGGTGATCATGGCGGTGCGCAGGTTGCGGCGCGCGAGGCGACGGTCCATGGGCCGGATCCTACAACCGGGCGTCGGCGACCATCGCGCCGAACAGCAGGGCCAGGTAGGCGAGCGAGAACAGGTACGTGCGCAGGGCGCTCGGGCGATCGGCGCGGCGCTGCAGCCGCAGCGCCAGCACCAGGAAGGCGCCGCCGAGGCCGAGCGCGGCGAGCGCGTAGATCGCGTCGAAGAAGCCGAACAGCACCGGCAGCAGCGTCAGCACCACCAGCAGCACCGTGTAGAGCAGGATCTGCCGCCGCGTCTCCGCCTCGCCGTGGACGACCGGCATCATCGGCACGCCCACGCGCGCGTACTCGTCCTTCATCAGCAGAGAAAGCGCCCAGAAGTGCGGCGGCGTCCAGTAGAAGACGATCGCGAACAGGTACCAGGCGGCGGGGTCGACGGACCCGGTGACGGCGGCCCAGCCGACCAGCGGCGGCACCGCGCCGGCCGCGCCGCCGATGACGATGTTCTGCGGCGTGGTGCGCTTCAGCCACATCGTGTAGACGAGGACGTAGCCGAGGAAGCCGCACAGGGCCAGGATCGCGCTGAGCAGGTTGACCGCGAGTGCCAGCAGCAGGAAGGAGAGCGCCTGAAGGATCACCCCGTAGGCGAGCGCCGCGCCCGGGCGCACCCGCCCCGCGGGCACGGGCCGCGTGGCCGTGCGCGCCATCTGGGCGTCGATGTCGCGGTCGTAGTAGTGGTTGACGGCTCCGGCGCCGCCGGCCGACAGCGAGCCTCCGAGGAGCGTCAGCAGGATCAGCGACAGCGACGGGTCGCCCGCGACGAGCATCGTGCTGACCGTGGTCAGCAGCAGCAGCAGCTGCACGCGCGGCTTGGTCAGCGTGACGTAGTCGGCCACCACCTGGCGTGCGCCGCCCAGCTCCCATGCGGTGGGGGCTTGGTGGGCTCTGGCGCGCGAGGCCTCCATGCTCCTCACCGCCGCAGCAGCGGCTTGCCGGACTCGTACTGCTGCACGACGCCGGTCTGCTGCTCCACCTGCCGGCGGATGTCCTTCATCGGCTCGACCGAGCGCACGCGCGGGACGACGTCGAAGTTGTTCTCCGGCGGCGGCGAGGGCGTGAACCACTCGAGCGTGTTCGCCTTCCACGGGTCCGGCCCGGCGACCGTGCCCTTCTTGAGCGACCGGACGAGGTTGACGACCGTCAGCAGCACGCCGAGGGCGATCAGGAACGCGCCGACCGTCGAGATCAGGTTGTAGAGCTGCCAGCCGGACTCGGGCGAGTACTCGTAGATGCGCCGCGGCATGCCGTCCAGCCCCGCCGAGTGCTGGATCAGGAACGTGACGTGGAAGCCGACGAAGAAGAACGCGAACGAGACCTTGCCGAGCGCCTCGTTGAGCATCCGCCCGCTCATCTTGGGAAACCAGAAGTACAGCGCGGCGACCATCGCGAAGGCGCTCGCGCCGAACGCCGTGTAGTGGAAGTGGGCCACCACGAAGTAGGTGTCGGTCAGCTGCCAGTCGATCGGGAAGACGGCCAGGAAGATGCCGGTGATCCCGCCCATCAGGAACGTGAAGATGCCGCCGACGCAGTAGATCAGCGCCACCCGGTACTCGACCGTCCCGCGCCACAGCGTGGCGATCCAGTTGAAGATCTTGACGCCGGTCGGCACGGCGATCAGGAAGCTCGAGAGCATGAAGAAGGCCAGCACGACGGTCGACATCGGCGTCGAGAACATGTGGTGGGCCCACACGAGCACGCCGAGGAAGGCGATGCCGGCGGTGGCCGCGGCGATCGCCTTGTAGCCGAAGATCGGCTTGCGCGCGAACACCGGCAGGACCTCAGAGAACACGCCGAAGGCGGGCAGCACGAGGATGTAGACCTCCGGGTGCCCGAAGAACCAGAACAGGTGCTGCCACAGCAGCGCCGAGCCGCCCTCGTTGGGGTCGAAGAAGTTGGTGCCGAAGTTGCGGTCCAGCAGCAGCATCGTGACCGTCGCGGTCAGCGAGGTCAGCGCCAGCATGATCAGGTAGGCGTAGATCAGGATCGTCCACACGAACAGCGGCATCCGCCCCCAGCCCATGCCGGGCGCGCGCATGTTGTGGATCGTCGCGATGAAGTTGATCGCCCCGATGATCGAGGAGAGGCCGGTGAGGTGGACCATGTAGATCCACGCCTCCTGGCCGTTGGAGGGCGTGTACTCCTTCGTCGAGAGCGGGACGTAGGAGAACCAGCCGGCCTCGGGCGGGCTGAAGAAGAACGACGCGTAGAGCGCCAGCCCGCCGAACAGGAACATCCAGTACGACCAGGCGTTCAGCCGCGGGAAGGCGACGTCGCGGGCGCCGATCATCAGCGGCAGCAGGTAGTTCGCGAAGCCCGCCCACACCGGCACGATGACCAGGAAGATCATCGTCGTGCCGTGCATGGTGAACAGCTGGTTGTAGATCTCCGGCGTGAGGAAGCTGTTCTCCGGCGTCCCCAGCTGGAGGCGCATCAGCAGCGCCTCGATGCCGCCGAGCACGAAGAAGACGAGGACCGTGTAGAGGTAGAGGATCCCGATCTTCTTGTGATCGGTGGTGGTGAAGTAGGAGGTCCAGCCCGAGGGGTCGCGCCGCGCCGCGTGGGCGATGATGTGGGGCACCGGCCGCTCGAGGATCGGCAGCTCGGTGGTCTCGGTGGTCTCGGTGGGGGAGGTCGTCGCCATCGAAGATCTACTCGTCGCCGCCCAGCAGCTGCTCGCGGGTCTGCGCGGCCTGCTCCTGCGCCTGCTCGATCTCGGCCGCCTTGTCCTGGACCCAGGCCTCGTAGTCCGGGAGGCGCATGCCGATCACGCGGGCGACCATGTTGGCGTGGTTGCGCCCGCACAGCTCGGCGCACTGGCCGTCGTAGACGACCTGGCGCTCACCCTCTGCGATCGCGTCGAGCGGGATCTTGAACCAGGTCTTGTTGGTGTAGCCGGGGAGCGCGTCCATCTTGCCGCCGAGCTTGGGGATCCACCAGGAGTGCGCGACGTCGTCGGCCGTGATGTCCAGCGTCACCGTGATGCCCACGGGGACGACCATGTCGACGTAGGAGAACACGCGCGTGTCGTCCTGCTCGGGGTACTGGTAGCGCCAGACGTACTGCTGGCCGTCGACGCGGAGGTTCAGGCTCGGCGTGCCGGCCGGCGGCGGCGGCTGGTCGGTCGAGGCGTACAGGGGGTTGGCGCTCGCGGCGACGGGGTTGCCGTTCTCGTCGATGTCCGAGGCGGGCGGGTTCTTGATGCCCGGCAGCGTGACGAAGGTGAAGACCGTGATGAAGACGAGGATCAGGAACGCCCCGACGGTCCAGCCGATCTCCAGGCGCGTGTTGCCGTGGATCTGCGCGGCCACCTGGCCCCGGCGGGCACGGAACTTGACCATCGCCCACAGCAGCGCCCCGCCGACCCCGACGAAGACGATCGTCGCGAGGATGAAGATCAGCAGGTAGAGCGTCCAGATCCGGTCCGCGTTGGGCGAGCCGCCCTTCTCGGGGAACAGCCACCCGGCGTGCGCGGCGGCGGGCGCCAGCGCGAGCCCGACGACGGCGGCGGCCAGGCCGCGGGCGACGGGCAGCCCGAGCATGCGGGGGACGGACGGCTTGGGCATGCGGGGGACGGACGGCTTGGGCATGCGGCGGCGGAGTATATGGAGCGCCGGGGCCGGATACCGCCCAGATGGCGCGGCCGGGTCGATGCCTGACCGCAGCCGGTTCAGCGGCCCTCGAAGGCCGGCGGGCGCTTCTCCAGGAACGCCTGCACGCCCTCCCTGAAGTCGGCCGTGGTGGCGGACTCCTGCTGGAGGCCGGCCTCGAGATCGAGCTGGGCCTCCATGCGTGAGAACAGCCACGCGTCGAGCTGGCGCTTGGTCGCGGCGTAGGAGCGCGTGGGACCGGCGGCGAGGCGCTGCGCCAGCGCGTCGACCTCGGCGTCGAACGCCTCGTCGGTCGTCACGCGGTTGATCAGCCCCCACTCGAGCGCCTGGCGGGCGGGCACCCGCTCCCCGAGCATCGCCATCTCGGCCGCGCGCGCGAAGCCGACGCGCTCGGGGACGAGCAGCGACGAGCCGCCGTCGGGGTTGAGCCCGATGTTGACGAAGGCGAGCAGGAAGTAGGCGCTCTCGCGGGCGATCACGAGGTCGGCGGCGAGGGCGAGCGAGAGGCCGATGCCCACGGCCGGGCCGTTGACGGCGGCCAGCACGGGCTTGGGCATCGTGCGCAACCCGGTGATGATCGGGTGATAGCGCTGCTTGAGCACGGTCTCGAGCTCCGGGTGGCCGTCCGGGCCGGGCTCGAAGCTCGTCTTGAGGTCCGCGCCGGAGGAGAACGCCCGGCCGGCGCCCGTCACGACGACGGCGCGCGCCTCCTCGTCGGCGGCCGCCTGCTCCACGGCGGCCCGCAGGTCCTCGCCCAGCTGCGCGTTCCACGCGTTCATCGCGTCCGGCCGGTTGAGCGTGATCCGCAGCTCGCCGCCGCGGCGCTCGACGTCCACGGTCTCGTAGGTCATGGCCGCGATCCTAGGGGTCGGACGCCTCGGCTCGCGGGGCCGGACTCCGGTCGTGCGCCGGGCGCTCGGGTAACGTCGGTTGCATGGCGAACGACTCTCGGCGGCCGAGGATCGGGATCTGCGCGGCGCTGGAGCGCGCGCGCTGGACCGTGTGGGACCAAGAGGCGTTCCTGCTCTCGCGCTCCTACGCGGACGCGCTGCGCGAGGCGGGCGCGATCGCGGTGATGCTCCCGCCGGACCCGTGGCTGGTCGAGCACCCCGACGACGCGCTGGACGCCCTGGACGCGCTCGTGCTGGCCGGCGGGGCCGACATCGACCCTGCCTCCTACGGCGCCGAGCGCCATCGCTGCACGATCAACACGCGCCCGGAGCGCGACGTGGTCGAGATCGCGCTCACGCGGCGCGCGCTTGAGCGCGACCTGCCGCTGCTGGGCATCTGCCGCGGGATGCAGCTGCTCGACGTCGCGCTCGGCGGCACGCTGATCCAGCACCTGCCCGACGACGTCGGCCACACCGACCACCGCCGCTCGCTCGGCTCCTTCGACAACGCCGACCACGACGTGCGCCTCGCCGAGGGCTCGCTGGCCGCCCGCGCGGCGGGGGAGACGCTGCACGCGACCAAGTCACACCACCACCAGGGCGTCGACCGGCTCGGCGACGGGCTCGTGGCAAGCGGCTGGAGCGTGCTCGACGAGCTGGTGGAGGCGATCGAGGTGCCGGACCGCGTCTTCGCCCTCGGCGTCCAGTGGCATCCCGAGGTCGATCCGCGCAGCGGCGTGATCCGCTCGCTCGTCGCCGCGGCGGCGGTGGCGGCGCCGGCGTAGGGCGGTCAGGACTCGTAGAGCCGCCGATAAGCCGCTCGGGCGGTGTCGATCTGCCGTCGCTCTTGTGCGACGGCCCATCGTCGGGTGTTGCGGTCGACGGCCACCGTCGTCCAACCATCGCCGTGCTCGCCGCTGAGATGGATGAGCAGGGTGTGATCGTCGTGCTCGACGCGCAGGCGATGCGCAGGGTTGGTCTGCTCGTGCAACCCCCGCACCGGAGCGGACGCGGGGTCGGGTTCGGCGACGAACGACGTCCAACGCCGCGGGCCGCGACGTGGCCGGGGCAGACGCGGCCCCTCGGGCGGTTCATGCTCCATGCCCACAGCGTCTCACGCCATCGGGGCGGCCGACACCATTGCCACTAACGGTCTGGGGCGCTTGACTGACTCGTATGCGCGGCACGCTCGTCCTCACGCCGAACCGAGGCGCCTCATGGATCGCCAGACGATGACCGACTGGATCGACCGCTACGAGCACGCCTGGCGCGCGCCCGGCGCCGAGCGCCTCCACGACCTGTTCGCGGCCGACGCCACCTACCGGGCGGCCCCCTTCGACGACCCGATCGCCGGCCTGCGCGCCATCGCTGCATTCTGGGAGGCCGAGCGAGAAGGGCCCGACGAGATCTTCGCGCTCACGAGCGAGATCGTCGCCGTCGAGGGCGACACGGGCGTCGCGCGCCTGGAGGTCACCTACGGCGACCCACCCACCCGCCGCTACCGCGACCTCTGGATCGTCACGCTCGGCGCCGACGGCCGCTGCACGGCCTTCGAGGAATGGCCGTTCTTCCCCGACCGGGCGCGCGTCGCGCCACTCCGCGTCTGAGCACGAGTCGCGCGCGGGCGCCCCACCCAGCCGCAGTAGACGTTGCCCCCCCGCCCGGACGGACCGCCGCGACCCTGGCACGTCCCCACTCGCCTATACACTCGCCCGCGGAGTGCCCTTGCCGACCGCCATCCGCGTGGCCGCGGGGGCGGCGCTCGCAGCAGGGGTGGCCGCGCCGCTCGTCCGTCGTCGTCTCCGGCTCCCGCCGCAGGTCGTGACGGGGACGGCGGCGCTCGCGCCGCTGGCGCTGTGCGTCCTGGTCCCGCGCACGCGCTCGCGCGACGCCGCCGTCTGCGTCCTGCAGATGTGGGCCTACGTCGCCACCTACGAGATGCCCAACGACGATCCGGCCGCGCTCGAGCGCAGGGTGCGCGTCGCCTATCCCGTGAGGATCGACCGCTCGATCGGCCTCGGCACGACGCCGACGCTGCGGCTGCAGCGCGCGCTCGCGACCCCCGGCGGCTTCCGCGCGTGGGAGAAGCTGCTCGTGTGGTCGCACTGGCTGTGGTTCTTCTTCCCTCACGGCACCGTCGCCTACCTGCTCCTGCGCCGCCCGGAGCACTTCCCGCGCGGCGCCGCGCAGATCTATGCGACCTTCGACGTCGGGCTCGTCGGCTACTGGGCGGTGCCGACCGCGCCCCCGTGGTACGCCGCCGCGCGGGGCCTGATGGCCGACGGCCGGACGCCCGAGCTGCGGCGCATGATGGTCGAGTACGGCGAGCACCTCTGGAAGTCCGGGTGGGCGCCTCTGTACGGTTTCCTGGGGGGCAACCCCCTCGCCGCCATGCCGTCGCTGCATTTCGCCACCTCCGTGACGGCCGCGCACGTGCTGACCGACAGCGGCGCGGCCGGTGCCGCCCTGGCCTGGGCCTACGCCTCGACGCTCGGCATCGCCCTCGTCTACCTCGGCGAGCACTACGTGGTCGACCTGGCCGCGGGGCTCGCGCTCGCCGAGGCGGTGCGCCGGGCCACGCCGGCCGCGGCGCCGCTCGCGCTCGGCCTCGGTCGCGGCGTGCGCGCGCTCGAGGCGAGGGCGCGGGCATGAGCGACACGCAGGCCGGGCGTCCGCCCACGGGCGAGCGGACGCTGGGGGAGCGCGAGCGCGACCTGGACGTCGAGTCGCCCGAGCACGCCGAGGAGCACGGCCTCGAGTTCAACCGGCGCAGCCTGCTCGCCCTCGGCGCGTTCCTGGTCCTCTCGCTCGCCGCGCTGTACGTGCTGCTGCCCCAGCTCGCCGGCCTGGAGGACACCTGGCGGCGGATCGAGGACGGCAGCCCGTACTGGACGCTCCTCGCGCTGCTGTTCGGCCTCGGGATGTTCGGCGCCTACGTCGCCATGTTCCGCGGCATCTTCCTGCGCGCGGGCGCGGCGCGGATCGGCTGGAAGGCGAGCTACGAGATCACGATGGCGGGCCTCGCAGCCTCGCGGATCTTCGCCGCCGGCGGCGCCGGCGGCCTCGTGCTGACCGCCTGGGCGCTGCGGCGCGCCGGCATGGCCCGGCGCCTGGTGGCCGACAAGACGCTGACGTTCCTGATCCTCACCTACCTGCCCTACATGGGCGCGCTGATCGTCTGCGGCTTCGGCCTGCGCGCCGGGCTGTTCCCCGGCGCGGCGCCGTTCGGCCTCACCGTCGTCCCTTCCGTGATCGCGGCGATCCTCACCACCATCGGCGTCGCGACGGTGCTCGTGCCACCGGACCTGCAGCGCCGGCTGGAGGGCTTCGCCGACCGCCGCGGCCGGCTCGGCACCTGGGCCCAGCGCCTGGCCAACCTGCCCGCCTCCGCCTCGGCCGGGATGCGCGACGCGCTGACACACCTGCGCTATCCCGACCCCGCGCTGGCCGGGGCGGTGCTGTTCTGGGGCTTCCAGGTCGCCGTGCTGTGGGCCGCGTTCCGCGCGTTCGGCGACGCCCCGCCGCTCGCCGTGGTCACGATGGCGTTCTTCGTCGGGATGTTCGGCAACCTCCTGCCGCTGCCCGGCGGCGTCGGCGGCGTCGAGGGTGGCATGATCGCCGCGCTGGCGGGCTTCGGCGTCGACGCCGGGCAGGCGGTGGTGGCGGTGCTGCTCTATCGCGGCGTGACGTTCTGGCTGCCGCTGATCCCGGGCGTGATCGCCTACTTCCAGCTGCGCGGGACGGTCGAGCGCTGGCGCAGCGAGCGGATGGCAGCCGCCTGAGGCACCCCTTGAGCGGCGCGCTAGACTCACTATACAAAGTGAAGTAACGGAACCGGAGAGGTATGTCGGACGTCGAGAACGTGATCATCATCGGGAGTGGGCCGGCCGGCTACACGGCCGCGCTGTACACGTCCCGGGCGAACCTGAACCCGCTCGTGATCGAGGGCTTCCTGTGGGGCGGGCTGCTCCAGCAGACCACCGACGTCGAGAACTATCCCGGCTACCCGCAGGGCGTGATGGGCCCGCAGATGATGCAGGACCTGCGCGACCAGGCCGAGCGCTTCGGCACCCGCTTCATCACCGACAACGCCACGCGCTTCGAGCCCGCGGCGGCGGAGGGCGAGCCCCACACCGTCTGGATCGACGACGACGTATACAAGGCGCGCACCGTCATCCTCGCGATGGGGGCCGAGCACAAGAAGCTGGGCGTGCCCGGCGAGCTGGAGCTGAGCAGCCGCGGCGTGTCCTACTGCGCCACGTGCGACGCCGCCTTCTACAAGGACACGAACGCGATCATCGTCGGCGGCGGCGACTCGGCGATGGAGGAGGCCATCTTCCTGGCCAAGTTCGCCTCGAAGGTGACGATCGTCAACCGGCGCGACGAGTTCCGTGCCTCGAAGATCATGTTCGAGCGCGCCCGCGCGACCGAGAACATCGAGTTCCTCACGCCCTACGTGGTCGAGGAGTTCCTGGCCGGTGACGGCGGGGCGCTCGATCGTGCGCGGCTGCGTCACACGGAGTCGGGTGAGACGCGGGAGCTGCCGATGAGCGGCGCCTTCATCGCGATCGGCCACGAGCCCCAGTCGGAGATCGTCGACGGCCTCGTGGAGACCGACGAGGACGGCTACGTCCGCACCGAGGGCCGCTCCACGCGCACGAGCCTGCCCGGCGTGTTCGCCGCGGGCGACCTCGTCGACCACACCTACCGCCAGGCCGTCACCGCGGCCGGCTCGGGCTGTCAGGCGGCGCTGGACGCCGAGTGGTACCTGCGCGACAACCTCGCCGTCCAGACGCCCGCGGCGCTCGAGGGCACCGGCGACCTCGCCGAGGAGGCGTGGCTGCCCACCTCCCCGAGCTAGTGGACCCGTCCGCAAGTCCTGACCATTCCGGCGAGCCCGGCCCGCGTCTGCCGGTCCAGTTCCTACGGACGGGCCTACTAGGGCCTGATCGTCAGCCGGTAGCCGGCGTCCAGGCCGCGGCCGCGCTGGACGCCGACCGCGACGAAGTACGTCCGCGTGCGGCGGGCGCGGTTGCGCAGCGTGATCCGCTCAGTGCGCGCGCCGCGGCGCCGCGAGGTCGCCAGCACGCGCTCGCGCAGCGAGCGCGTGCCCGGCGCGAAGCCGACCAGGATCGGGTTGCCGAACGCCGGGTCGGCGGTCACGCGGACGCGAGAGCGCCCCGCGAGCCTGACGCGGTAGACGTCGGCGGGGTCCTCGTAGGCGTCGACCAGCCCGTCCAGCCGTGACGCGCCGCCGGCGAAGACGGGCGGGCTCGGCGTGCCGAACGCCCGGCCGTTGACGAACGCCAGGTCGTCGTTGGGCTCGAGCGGGTCGCGCACGGGCGGCGCCTTCGTGAGCGCGGCGCCCACGTCCAGCAGCCCGAAGCCCGTGTCCTGGTCGTAGCCCCGCCGGCCGAGGTCGCGTGCGGAGAGGCGAACGACCTGGGCGACCTGGTCGGGCGAGAGGTCCGGCCGGGCGGCGCGCACCCACGCGACCGCGCCGGAGACCATCGGGGCCGAGAAGCTGGTGCCGTCGAGCCGCTGGTAGCCGTCCTGCGTGCCGTCCTCGACGTCGAACGCGGGCGGCACCGCCGTCATGATGTTCTCCCCCGGCGCGCTGAGGTCGACGGCGGAGTTGGCGTTGGAGAACGCCGAGGTGTCGCGCCGCGCGTTGACGGCGGCCACCGTCAGCACGTGCGGCAGCGAGGCGGGGAACTCCGGCGGGTTGCCCTCGGCGAACTCGTTGCCGGCGGCGGCGACCGGCACGATGCCGCTGCGCACGGCGCGCTGGAGCGCGTTGTACTCCGGGCGGCACAGGCGGCGCGAGCCGTAGCTCATGTTGATGACCGCGGCGCCGGCGGCGATCGCCCGCTGCACGCCGCCCGCGGAGGCGGCGCAGGTGAGGCGGTCCGGCGGCAGCGCGACGTTGAGCGCCCGGGCGCCGGGCCACAGCCCCAGGATTCCGATGCCGTTGGCCGGGGCGGCGGCCACGGCGGCGGTGGCGGTGCCGTGCAGGCCCACGAGCGGCTGGTCGCCGGACGTGCTGACGTTGCCGCCGCCGAACTCGGGGTGCGTCTCGTCGAGGCGCGTGTCCAGCAGCGCGATCAGCGGGCTGGTGGGGGTGACCGCCGGCGGGACGAGGGCCGGATCGGCGACGGCGGCGCGCCAGGCGTTCGGCGGGACCGAGAGCGGGTCGTCCGCCACCGCCTGCCGGGTCAGCGCGAGGCCGTTGGGCTGGGCGTAGACGAGCAGCCCGCGGCTGCGCAGCGCCCCGGCGAAGGAGCGCGCATACCGGCGCGTGACCACGTAGTCGCCGCTCGCGGCCGGGCCGATGCGGCGGGCGGCGAAGCCCCGGGCGGCCGCCTCGGCGCCCGCGCCGGGGCGTGCGCCGACGATCCACGTGCCGCGGTCGGCCGCCGCGCCGGCGGCGGCCGCGTCGCCGGGCAGCTGCATCGGCTCGGCGAACGTGCGGAACTCCGCGCCGACGGCGGCGGCGGGGGGAGCGGCGGCGAGCAGGGCGGCCACCGCGAGTGGGGCAAGGGTCAGGCGGCGGCGGAGCACGCGTCCCCAACACGGTAGCCGCCCACTTGGAGCGCCTCGGCGCCGACGTGGGCGGGAGAGGGGCCGAGCCCCGAGGCGTCTTGAACGGCGGGCACCGAGGGGAGGGTTCGGAGGCCGCGTTTCGTGACAGACATGACCGCGGTCGCGCGCGGCTGTCACGAAATGCGGGTCAGAGCCGCGTTTCGTGACAGAGATCGTCGAGCGGGCCGCTCGCTGTCACGAAATGCCGCCCGGCCGGCCCCCTCACCCTCCTCACCTGCCGCCGTAGACGCTTGACCTCCATGCCGCAGCGCCGCGCCCAGGCCTACCGCGACAGGTCGAGCCCCCGCGGTGCGAGTATTCCCCGCGTGGACCCCTTCACCGTGATCTTCGGGGGCACGCTCGCGTTCTTCGTCGTCTTCGTGCTGCTGCTCGGGCTGTTCTCGCGGCGCCGCCGCTACCGCGCCGACCCGCGGTAGATGGCGCGGATCCTGATCGTGCCGTGCGGCTGCCGCGGGCGGGCGCTGGCCGCCGAGCTGGTCGCCGCCGGCCACGCGGTCCGCGGCACCACGCGCGATCCCGCGCACGCGGACGCGATCCGCGCTGCCGGCGCCGAGCCCTACGTCGGCGACCCCGACCGCATCGGCACGCTGATGGACTCGCTCGCGGGCGTGACGATCTTCTGCTGGCTGCTGGGGACGCTGCCAGTGCCCGCGCTGCACGCCGGGCGGCTGCGGATGCTGTGGGAGAAGCTCGTCGACACGCCCGTGCGCGGGGTGCTCTACGAAGGCTCGCTGCCAGAGGGGGAGGCGGTCGCGCGGACGGCGTCGGAGACGTGGCGCATCCCGCTCGAGGTGCTGACCGCCGTCCCGGGCGAGCACGCCGCCTGGCTCGCGGCCGCGCGGGCCTCCGTCGACCGCCTGCTCGGGGTATGATCCATAAAAGCGTCAAAGCCGGTAGGAATTAGAGAGGAGCTTCGATGGCCGACTACGCCAACGACGTGCTCGTGGACACGCAGTGGGTCGAGGACCACCTCGACGACGACAGCATCCGGATCGTCGAGGTGGACGAGAACCCCGCGCTCTACCAGGAGGCCCACATCCCCGGCGCGATCGGGTTCGACTGGAAGGCCGACCTGCAGGACCAGGTCAAGCGCGACTTCCTCGGCCCGGAGGCGTTCGGCGAGCTGTTCGGCTCGCGCGGCGTCTCCGACGACCACACGATCGTGCTCTACGGCGACCGCAACAACTGGTTCGCGGCCTACACGTACTGGTATCTCAAGTACTACGGGCACCACGACGTCAAGCTGATGAACGGCCCGCGCGAGAAGTGGATCTCCGAGGAGCGTCCCACGAGCACCGACGCCCCGAGCCACGCCGCCGCCACGTTCACCGCCCAGCCCGGCGACGACGCGATCCGCGCCAAGCGCGACGAGGTCCTCGCGGCGCTGGACGCGCAGACCCGGCTCGTCGACGTCCGCTCCCCGCAGGAGTTCTCCGGCGAGCTGATCGCGATGCCCGGCTACGAGCAGGAGGGCGCCCAGCGCGCCGGCCACATCCCGGGCGCCGCCTCGGTGCCCTGGGCGCAGGCGGTCCAGGAGGACGGCACGTTCAAGTCGGCCGAGGCGCTGTCGGAGCTCTACGGGTCCAAGGGCGTGACCAACGGCGAGCCGATCATCGCCTACTGCCGCATCGGCGAGCGCTCGGCGCACACCTGGTTCGTCCTGCACGAGCTGCTCGGCAAGGACGACGTCAAGAACTACGACGGCTCGTGGACCGAGTGGGGCAACATGGTCGACGTGCCTATCGAGAAGGGCTGACGCGCGCCAGCAGGTCGCCGAGGATGCGCGCGGTCGCTCCCCAGATGAGCTGGCCGCCCACCTCGTAGGTCGGGGTGCGGAAGGGGATCCACTTCCGCACCAGCCGGCGCTCGCCGGCGCCTGCACGCAGCTCGGCGAGCGACAGCTCGAGCACCTCGGCGACCTCCGTCTCGCCCATCACCCACGCGAAGCCGGGCTCGATCAGTCCGACGAAGGGGTAGATCGCGTAGTTGGTGACCATCGTCGGCGTGGGCTCCAGAGCGCCGAGCACGTCGACCGCCTCGGGCGGCAGCCCGACCTCCTCGTGGGCTTCGCGCAGCGCGGTCTCCAGCAGCGACTCGCCCGGGTCCTGGCGCCCGCCGGGGAACGAGATCTCGCCCGGATGGCGGCGCAGGTCGTCGCGGCGGCGCGTGAAGACGGCGTGCAGCTGGCCGGCGGCGTCGTGGAACAGCGGCGCGAGCACGGCCGAGTCGGTGCGCCCGTGGACGTCCATCGCGAGCGCCTGCTCGGGCGCCAGCAGTCCGGCGGCCAGCTCGTCGCGAAGCGGGCTCAGCTCAGCTCGACCCGCTCCTCGAAGGCCACCTCGCCCTCGAGCGTGCGGTGCACCGGGCACTTCGCGGCGATGATCTGCAGCCGCTCGACCTGGTCCTCGGAGAGGTGCGCCGGCATCCGCATCACCAGCTGGAACCGCGTCACGGTGCCGCGCTCGGCCGGCGTGTAATCGCAGTCGACCTCCAGGCCGTCGACGTTCCAGCCCTTGCGCTTGGCGTACATCTCGATCGTGATCGCGGTGCAGGAGGCCAGCGACGCGGCCAGCAGCTCCTGCGGGCTGGGGCCCATGTCCTCGCCGCCCATGTCCTCCGGCTCGTCGGCCGTCATCCGGTGCTTGCGCACCCGCAGGTCGTGCGTGAACTTGCGTCTCTGGCGGGCGGTGGCGCGCATCATCTAGTCGAGGGGATTGAACACCATGCCGGTCAGGACCTTCGGGAAGAAGTAGGTCGACTTGGGCGGCATGCTCTCGCCGGCGGCCGCCACGTCGCGCACCTGCGCGATCGGCGTGGCGCGCATGAAGAAGGCCGCCTCGGCCGCGCCGGACTCCACGCGCTCGCGCGCCCGGGCCGCGGAGCGGGCGTAGTCCAGCCCGCGGAAGTGCGAGATGTCGTCCTCGGTCATGCCGAGGGCCTGCTGGAGGACCAGCGCCTCGAGCACCGCGGTGTCCAGCCGACGGTAGGGCTCCGGCCGGCTGGGCATGGCGGCGTCGGCGATCGCCGGCTCGCGCAGGGTGAGCATGAGCGGCCGGCGATGGTGGGCGTCGTAGTAGCCGAGGCGGACCGGACCCTCTCCGGTGGGCTCCAGTGCCGCGAGATCGACGGGGGCGACCTCCCAGTCGCGCTCGATCGCCGCGCGCAGCGCCTCGCGGCGGGGCTGGTCGAGCCCGCTGATCAGGCGGTGGGTGGGGAACACCGTCAGCCCCGGGTCCTGGAGGGCGACGAGGCACATCAGCACGTGGCCGGCGCCGCCCTCCTCGTGGAACGCGCGCGCGGTCTCGTAGCGGTGGTGGCCGTCGGCGATCAGCAGCTCGGCGGGGTCCAGCGCGGCGCTCACCGCCTCCCCGGCGTCGCGGGCGCCGACGCGCCACAGCCGGTGACGGGTGCCGTCCTCGTCGGTCACCTCGCCGTAGGGCGGGGCGCCGAGGTGCGGCTCCAGCGCGCCCCAGGCGGCGCCGGCGGGGTCGTCGTAGAGCGAGAAGATGGGGGAGAGGTTGGCCTGCGTGGCGCGGGTCAGCCGCAGGCGATCCTCCTTGGGGCCGGGGTGCGTGCGCTCGTGCGGGCGGATGCGCCCGGCGCCGTAGTCCTCGACGCGCACGCGCGCGAACAGCCCGTGGCGGGTGCGCTCGCGCCCGTCGGGGCCCGTGTAGTCCTGCGCGAGCGCCCAGATCGCGGGCTCGGCGTCGCGGACCAGGACGCCCTCGCGCTGCCAGCGCGCGAACACCTCGGCGGCGTGGGCGTAGGGGTCGCCGGGCGCGCGCGGCAGGTCGATCTCCACGACGTTGTACGGCGACCGGGCGAGCAGCTGCTCGCGCTGGGCGTCGTCGATCACGTCGTAGGGCGGTGCCGCGACGGCCTGCAGGCCGCCGACGGCGTCGAGGTCGTAGTGGAGGGCGCGGAAGGGCTGGACGTCGGCCACGGGGCCGGCCAGGCTAGTAGACCCGGCCGCAACTCCTGGGCATTCCGGCGGGCCCGGCCCGCGTCTATCGCCTGATGACGCCGAAGTCCGCGGTGTAGGTCGCGCCCGCGGCGGCGCCGGTGGGGACGCCCGTGACGACGCCGATCCCGATCTCCCGGTAGCCGCGCTTGAGGATGTTCGCGCGGTGGGCGGGCGAGTCCATCCACGCGCGCATGATGCTGCGCGGTGTGGCCAGCCGGCCGGTGCCCCAGGCGAGGTTCTCGCCGAGCGACCAGCCGACGTCGCGGGAGGTGTAGCGCGCGGCGATGATGCGGTCGGCCATGGTCACGCCGGCGGGCGTGGTGTGCTCGAAGTAGCGGCGCGAGACCATGTCGCCGGAGTGGTCGAGCGCGGCCCGGCGCAGGCGCGCGTCCTGGCGCAGCGCGGGCAGCCCCCGCTCGGCCCGGATCTCGTTGTGCAGGCACAGGACCGCCTCGCGCACGACCTGCTCGTTGGTCTCGGTCGGCGTCACGTCGGCGTCCACGCAGCCCTGCTGGGCGGCCCGGGCGGGCAGCGGCCCGAGCGCGACGTGCGCGCGCGCCTGGCGCTTGTCCCCGACCCACGAGCCCCTTTCCGCCCCGGCGTGCGAGGTTGCGGCGGGAACGAGCAGCGCCGCCCCGAGGAGCGTGAGCGTTGCGGTGCGGCGGCGGATGGAGTGGGGCATCTAGTCCTTCGGCAGCCCGGCCGGCTCGGAGAGCCCCGTGGGCGTTGCGTCCCGCCCTCGCGGACGGTTTGCCATTTGTCGGGGAGGCGGTGCCTCACTCCTCCTATCGGCCGCCGTGCCGGGCGCTTGAACGGGCGTGGACGCTTGACCTACGTGGGAGCGCCCGCGCCGGTGCGATACTGCGCTGCGCGACGGGGCGTGGCGCAGCCTGGCAGCGCGCGTGCTTTGGGAGCACGAGGTCCCCGGTTCGAATCCGGGCGCCCCGACTTGATGTGGTCACGATGTGTGATACCGTGACCACATGGATGAGATCGGCGTACGCGCGCTGAAGGCCACGCTGAGTGATGTGCTGCGCCGCGTCAGCGAAGGGCACGAGGTGCGAGTGACCGCGCGCGGACGTCCCGTGGCCGACATCGTTCCTCCCGGGGCGGCGCGGGGCGACGATCTGCTGCAATCGCTCGTCGCCGACGGTCATGTGTCTCCCGCGACGCGTTCTCGACCAGCGCGTGCGCCCCGATTGGCTCAGGCGGAACGGTCGGCGTCCGAACTCGTGTTGAACGACCGCGAGGCCGAGCGCTGATCCTCTATACCGACGCCAGTGCGCTCGTGAAGCGCTACGTGGCGGAGTCCGGCAGCGAAATGGTCCGGGCTGCGATGCAGGAGGCCGACGGGTGGTTCATGTGCCGGGTTGGGTTCGTCGAGACCGCACGCGCGGTGAGCCTCGCCGCGGGCGACCGGGCCGTCCGAGGGTTCCGCTCGGAGTGGCCGGCCTTCGGCGTCGTCGAGCTGGACCAGGAGCTCGCCGAGCGCGCCACGGGCCTTGCCGCTGCCGGTGTCCTGCGCAGCCTCGACGCGCTTCATCTGGCCGCTGCGCTGCTGTTGCCGCGTGTCGATCTGCGCCTCGCCACATGGGACCGTCGGTTGCACCGGGCCGCGGCTCAACAGGGTCTGGACGTGCTTCCCGCGCGTCTGGACTGATTCGGCGATGCCGGCCGGGGGAGAGCCGATCGCGGTCACCGGGGCCACCGGCCAGATCGGCGGGCGGGTGGCGGCGCGGCTGATCGAGCGGGACGTCGGGCAGCGGCTCGTGGTGCGCGACGCCTCGCGGGCGCCTCGCCTGCCGGGCGCCGAGGTGGCGCAGGCGACCTACGCCGACGGGCAGGCGATGCGGGAGGCGCTGGCTGGTGCGGGCACGCTGTTCATGGTCTCCGGCTCCGAGGCGCGCGACCGCGTACGCGATCACGTCAGCGCCATCGACGCCGCGGCCGCCGCGGGCGTGCGCCGGATCGTCTACCTCTCGTTCATGAGCGCGCCCCGGACGCCACCTTCACCTTCGCCCGCGACCACAACGCGACCGAGGAGCACATCCGCGCCAGCGGGCTCGCCTACACGTTCCTGCGCTCGTGCATGTACGCCGAGTACGTGCCCGTCTTCACCGGGCCCGACGGCGTCATCCGCGGGCCGGCCGGTCGCGGCCGGGTCGCCTGGGTGGCGCGCGACGACATCGCCGACGTCGCGGCCGCGGTGCTGCTCGCCGGCGGCGAGCGGTATGAGGCGCAGGCCCTCGAGATGACCGGCCCCGAGGCCCTGACGATGGCCGAGAGCGCGCAGGTGCTCGCGCGGGTCGCGGGGCGCGCGGTCGTCTACGAGGAGGAGACGCTCGAGCAGGCGCGCACGTCGCGGCGGGAGAGCGGCGCGCCCGACTGGGAGATCGAGGGCTGGGTGACCTCCTACGCGGCGATCGCCGCCGGCGAGCTGGACGCTATGACCGACACGGTGGCCACCGTGACCGGGCACCCGCCGCGCTCGATGGCGGACGTCCTGCGCGAGCACCCGGATAGCCACCGGCACCTGACCGGCGGCTGAGCGGCCGGTGCGCCCCTTCGAGGCCACCAACTCCGCCGGCTACCCGGCGCCGATAGGCCTCGCCGCCGACCCCGTCGTGCTGACGCTCCTGCACGGGCGCCTGTCGGTGCTGCTCGCCCGCCGCCTGGAGGAGCCCCAGCGCGGGCTGTTCGCGCTCCCGGGCGGCTTCGTCGGCGCCTCGGAGTCGCCCGAGCAGACCGCCGAGCGCAAGCTGCGCGAGAAGACCGGCGTCGGCTCCGTGCACCTCGAGCAGCTGCGCACCTACGCCGACCCCGACCGCGACCCGCGCGGCTGGCTGCCCTCGATCGCCTACATGGCGCTCGTCGCCCCCGAGGCGCTGCCCGAGGACCGCCCGGCCGACCGCGACGCGAGCTGGCACCCGGTCGACGGCCTCCCCGAGCTCGCGCTCGACCACGCCCGGATCGTCGACGACGGGCTCTGGCGCCTGCGCGCGCGCGTCGCCGACAAGGCGTGGTTCGTCCGCATCGCCGGCGGCCTGCTGCCGGACGCCTTCACGCTCCGCCAGGCCCAGCGGCTCTACGAGGCCCTGCGCGGCGAGGCCGTCGACACCGCCAACTTCCGCCGCGACGTCAAGGCCACCGGCTCGCTCGCCGACACCGGCCACCGCCGCTCCGAGGGCCCCGGCCGTCCGGGGACCCTCTACCGGCTGGCCTGAGCGCCCGCCCCGCGCCCGCCGCCCGCCGCCCGCCGCCCCGCCCGCGTCTAAGCTCTGGCCAGCGAGCCCCCGTAGCTCAGCTGGATAGAGCAGCGGACTTCTAATCCGCAGGTCGCTGGTTCGAATCCAGCCGGGGGCGCTGTTGTAGAGCCAAACATCGCGAGGCTGACTATGAGGGTGCACCGAGCATGCACCCGGGGCCACGACGATGAGCGACTACCTCACCTACGACGACCTGCCACGAACGCTCGGCGCATTGCTGGCGATCGACCACGCGAAACTGATGCTGGCGCACCTGACTGCGGTACCGACCCGATGGCCCGAGAACGCGATCTACTGCCACAGCTGCACCCGCCCTGCGCAGCGTCACCATGCTGTTGGAGAAGGCACTCAAGCGCGACGACGGATTCGAGGAGTGGTACGCCGGCGTCACGGCGCGGCTCGCCGCCGACCCCGAGTTCGTCTACCTCAAGAAGGCACGGAACCACGTCGTCCACAAGGGCGCGCTCGAGATTCTCGCGAGCCACGGATTTGAGATGACCGATACGCCCCCACGTCTCCAGGTTCGAGGATTCGGACCGAACGGGCCCGAGCTCTGGGCCCCGAACCCGGCGGGCGACGAAGGAGACCTGATCCCGGTGGACTGGCGAAGGCTCGAAGGGTTCAGATACAGCGTCGACATCCGGATCGCACCCGCGACGGGCCTTCCAGCCCCGCCTGATCGCGAGCTGAAACAGATGCTCGCCGAGAAGATCGAAGTGCTCGACGCCATCGTGCAGGAGGCCGGCGAGCGGTTCCCCGGTGAGGAGTACGACCCGGCGTTCGACGCCTTGATGGACGACTACTGGTGATTCTTGGTAGACGCTCGCCTGGACACTCCGCTACTGCGCCGCGCAAAAACGTCGCTTTGGGGCGCCCCCCCCGCTCAGGCCGGCAGCACGCCTAGCTGCTGCATGAAGCTCATCTGGTCCATGCTGAGCCAGTGTTCAATGATCTGGCCGTCGCGAAGGCGCAAGATGTCGACGTACTGGATGGTCACGCGCCTTCCCGTCGGCGGGAGGCCGTTCAGTTCAACGGTGTGCGTGCCCGTGAACGTCTTCTTGGTGGCCACGCGATCTCCCTCAGCGATCATGTCGTCGATCGTCACGTGGCAGTCCGGGAATGCGTTCAGGAACGACCCGAGGAAGATCTTGCCGCCCTCCTTGTCCGACGGCACCCCGGGCGGCGCACTTAGGTTGACGAAGTCCGAGGCGTTGAGTTCGTCGTACGAGTCCCAGTTCTTCTGATTCTGGACCTCTTCGATGAACCGGCGCACGACTGCCTTGTTCCGGTCTGCCTCGTCGGTCATGCGAACCCCTCGCGGTCGCCATCCGCGGCGCGGCCGCGGCATGCGCGGATCGTCTCACATGGCCCACCCATCGACAACTCCACCGGTACTCCGGCCACTGGTCCTATCGACGATGCTCGGCGGCCGTCGCTCGGCCGTGACAGCTCGCGCACAATGCCTCGAGGTTCTCGGGGTGGTGGTCGGCGCCACCATCCTCGCGCGCGATGACGTGATGAGCGCTCAGCCTGAACGTGGAGCCGCACCGGACGCACGCGCCGTCGCGCTTCGTGACGAACATGGACATCTGCCGCCACGAGTGCTGCATCTGCCGCCACGAGTGCTGCTGGTACGGGCTGGCGCGCCGGCATGGCGGGCATCGTGACCCGGTGGTGATCCGGCCGCAGTCGAGGCAGGGCTTTAGAGCCATCCGATCAGCTCCACGGGTTCCGGGCGGTTCTCGGCGCGTTCTACGGCCATCGCGAGCGCGATGATCGCGTCGATGTTCGTCCGCGGGTTCGGCTTGTCGATCCGCCAGCCCCTACGGGAGTGGCGGGCGATGGCTTCGGAGGCGTGGCGGGCGAGCTCGGCGTGTTCGGGGAGGGTGAGGCGTTGCTCGACGATCGCGGCGTGCAGGCGGGCTGAGGCGGGGATCATGCGGGCGTCGTGCTGCGGGAAGGCGACGACCAGCAGCCCTTCGCGCTCGAGTTCCTGGGCGGCTTGGCCGAAGCGCCACGGGTCGTAGACGAGTTCGCGCACGTTGAACTCGGACGCGAGCGCGCGGACGTGGTCGACGGCTTCGAGGACGCCCTTGTCGCCGTGGTAGATGCCGACGCCGACATGCAGCGCCTGGTTGACGTAGGTGACGGCGGTCGCGGAGCGTTCGCCGCCGACGTCAACGCCGATCCAGATGTCCTCGCCCGGCGTGAACTCCGGGTCGCCGACACAGGCATGCCACGCGCCGGGAGGGAGCCATGAGCCTTCACCGATCCCCCACCTGCAGGCGTGGAACTGCGCGAACGTGGAGTCCGGCACGGCGGCGCGTTGGCGGCGCAGATCCGGGACGGTGATCCACGGCGCCGGATTGACCTTCTTGACGGCCTGGGGGTCGTTGAGGTCGCCGTCGTCGGGGAGTGACCATTCAAGCCAGTGCAGATCACCCTTCGCTTCGACGATCGGCCCGGTGCGTTTCGCGGACGGGTGCGCGAGCGCACGCGCGCGGAGCCGGCCGAGCGGCGAGTCGAGTTGCGCCGCGGGGGTTGAGATCAGCAGCAGCTTGCTGTCGCGGCGCTTGATCAGGCCGGTCTGCATCGCCTCCAAGAGTTCGCCGCCGGGAGGCCACGCCCACACCTCGTCGCC
>Ga0136617_10001303_pt1 | contig 21941 bp, 17 predicted proteins | sample AntDrymUQ3222106_2_FD_129672 | JGI IMG/M metagenome (GOLD analysis project Ga0136617, IMG submission 129672) | Polar desert sand microbial communities from Dry Valleys, Antarctica - metaG UQ322 (21.06) | ecosystem: Environmental > Terrestrial > Soil > Desert | place: Antarctica: Dry Valley...
GGCTCGTCGCTACGTGCGCCGGAGCGACCCCCCTGACCTTCGTCCATACCCGTCTCCGTGACTCTCGACATGCTGACCTCCCGGGTCTAATCGAGTGTCCGGTCGGAACCGGGGGCGCGGCACGAGGGGCAGTTCGGCACCCGTGCGAGCTGCAGCGTGTAGAAGGGGTTGCCGCCGCTCTCGGCGTAGATCGCGGTGCGGACGCGCGGGTCGAGCTCTTCGCCGATGAGCTAGGCGGAGTGCTCCTTGCTGAGCGGCGCGAGCTTGATCGCCGCGATATCCGGCGAGGCGAGCGAGGCCTCAGCTTCGCCGGGTCTGTCCCGCGCGGTAGGCCAGCGCCAGGAGGATCGGCGCGCACCGCTACGACGCAGCAGAGAGCCGAACGATCGATCCAGGATCGGCCCGGTGCAGGTCGTCGAGCACGACGACGAGCGCCTTCTCGGCGGCAATCAGCTCGAGTAGCACCCGCACCGCCCGGTGAACGCGGTAGCGCTCGTCGGCGAAGTGCGCGTTTGTTCCGTTCAAGCCCCGGCGGACGACGGCAGGACGGCGGCGAGCTCGTGCAGTAGCACGTCGTCGACCTGTTCGTAGCAGCGCAGGTCCTGGGAGTCGACGAAGGCGTCCAGCGCGTCCACCCAGACCCCGAAGGGCATGGCGCGCTCGAACTCGGCCGCCGAGCTGGTGAACACGAGCAGGCTGCGGCGCTCGGCGCGCTCGCGCAGCGCCTGCAAGAGACGGGTCTTGCCGATGCCCGGTTCTCCCTCCAGCGCCACGCAGCCGGGCGAGCCGGCTTTTCAGGGTCTTGGCTCAGGGAGTCACCCCGATGAGCGGGGGGCGCTCGCACAGCAGGCTGGCGGCATGCCATCGAATCCCAGCGGGAGGAACACCATGCAGCAGTCTCGGAACTTCACCGCGCGGGTTGGTCGCTGGAGCGTCCAGCACCGCAAGGCCGCCGTCCTCGGATGGTTTGCGTTCGTCATCGCCTCGATCGTGATCGGGGTCAACGTGTTTCCGCAGAAGGAGACCGACCCGCAGTCCGGATACCCCGGAGAGTCAGGCCAGGCCGCCAAGGCGATGGACGGCGCCTTCCCCGACGAGGTCAGCGAGCAGGTCCTCATCCAGAGCAAGACCCTCAAGGCGGATGCCCCGACGTTCAAGGCCGCCGTCGCCGATGTGACCAAGCGCCTGAACGGCACGAAGGGCGTCGGCGAGATCGAAGGCCCCTACGGTCCCGGCGGACAGATCTCGGCCGACAGGCACACCGCGCTCGTGAGCTTCGAACTGGCCGGTGACTCCGACGTGACGGAGAGATCGGTCGTCGACACGCTTGCTGCCGTCGCCGCGGCGCAGACGGCCCATCCGGAGCTGCGCATCGAGGAGGTCGGCGACGAGAGCATCAACAAGGCCATCGCCGACAAGTCCAGCGAGGAGTCCACGAAGTCCATGCTGCTCACCCTCCCGCTGACGCTGATCATCCTGGCGTTCGCGTTCGGTGCGCTCGTGGCGGCGGGCATCCCGGTGCTGCTCGCGCTCACCAGCGTGGGCGCCACGATGGGGCTGCTCGGGCCGCTCAGCCACATCGCCCCGGTGGATGGCTCGGTCATCCAGGTGGTGGTGCTCGTAGGGATGGCGGTCGGAGTCGACTACAGCCTCTTCTACATCAAGCGCGCCCGTGAAGAGCGCGCCGCAGGAACAGACAACGATGCGGCCATCGAGGCCGCTGCGGCGACGTCGGGACGCTCGGTGCTCATCTCCGGCCTCACCGTCATGGTGGCCATGGCCGGCATGTACCTGGGCGGAATCCAGACGTTCGCGTCGTTCGCGACCGGCACGATCATGGTCGTCGCCGTGGCCGTGCTCGGGTCGCTCACGGTGCTGCCCGCCCTGCTGAGCAAGCTCGGCGACCGCGTCGAGAAGGGCCGCGTGCCGTTCATCGGGCGCATCAAGGGCAGGGTCGGCAAGGCGAGCCTGTGGTCGCGCGTGCTGGACCGGGTGCTGCGACGCCCGCTCCTCTCGGCCGTCGTGTCCACGACGCTGCTCGTCGCGCTGGCGCTGCCGGCGATCGGCATGCAGACGTCGCTTGGCAGCATCGACGACGAGTCACGCGACCTGCCGGTGATGCAGACCTACGACCGCCTCCAGACCGCGTTCCCCAGCGAGGGCAGCTCCGAGGTCGTCGTCATCAAGGCTGACGACGTGACCGCCCCGGCGGTGACATCGGCTATCGGTTCGCTCGAGACCGAGACCGGAAAGCGCTCTGCCCTCTTCGAGGGTGAGCCCACGCTGCAGATCAGCAACGACAAGACGGTCGCCACGATGGCGGTCCCGATCACCGGGACCGGTACGGACGACCTCTCCAACCAGGCCGTCGACGCCTTGCGCGACGACGTCGTCCCGGCCACCGTCGGCAAGGTGGACGGAGTGCAGGCCTACACGACAGGTGAAGCAGCCGCGACCGGTGACTTCAACGACGCGATGATCGGGAACCTCCCGTACGTCTTCGCGTTCGTGTTGTCGGCTGCGTTCATGCTCCTGCTGTTCACGTTTCGCTCGATCGTGATCCCGATCAAGGCGATCGTGCTGAACCTGCTGTCGGTCGGCTCCGCGTACGGGCTGCTCGTGCTCGTGTTCCAGAACGAGTGGGCCGAGTCGCTGCTGGGGTTCGAGGGCAACGGCGCCATCGCAAGCTGGTTGCCGCTGTTCTTGTTCGTGATCCTGTTCGGGCTGTCGATGGACTACCACGTGTTCATCCTCAGCCGGATCCGCGAGGCGTTCGACAGCGGCATGAAGACGCAGGACGCCGTCTCGCACGGCATCAAGGCCACGGCCGGCGTCGTGACGAGCGCGGCGATCATCATGGTCGCGGTGTTCTCGCTCTTCGCGCTGTCGACCGAGCTGCAGATGAAGCAGATGGGCGTAGGCCTGGCCGCCGCCGTCCTGATCGACGCCACGATCATCCGCGGCATCCTCCTGCCGGCGACGATGAAGCTCCTGGGTGACTGGAACTGGTGGCTGCCGCGGTCCCTCGGCTGGCTGCCGCACGTCTCCCCCGAAAGGGTGGTGCCCGCGACCACGTAAGCGCATCGCGACATACACAGCCGCTACCGGCGCCCGCCTCCCTGGCGGGCGCCGGTCGTTCAGGCAGGGGCGGCGGGCGCCGCAGCGAAACGAGTCGCGGTCGCCGCTGACGACCACGCCCGCGAACCCTGCCGCCTGCGGTCTCGGCGCGAGCCCGGCGAGATCGGTTATGACCTTCGTGCCGTCGATGCGCAGCAGCGCGAAGCCGAGGCCGCGACCGGTGCTATCGGTGCCCGCGAAGGGGCGCGCCAGGGCGCAGAACCCGCCGGACCTCGCGGATTAGCCGGTCCTGCTCCTCGGGCGACGGGACGTGATGAAGCATCGTGAAGCACGCGGCGCCGCTGAAGCGTAGAGATCGCGCCCCCGGTCTCCGCTACGGGGTGTGAGTTCGACGTGGACCCCGTTGCGTTCGAAACCTCGGCCGTAGCTCCTCAAACTCCCGCGGGTCGGGCCGCCGCACCCCTTCGGTTGCTCGTTGCGATCCTTGCCTGCGAGCAGCCGCGCGCGGTCGTACGTAAGCATTGAGGCGGGGTACGACGTAGCGGTCACCGCGCGCCGGGCTCGAGCACGAGCTGTCCCGCGAACGGACCGCGCCCGCACAGGCAGGCGGCTCCGCAGCGCGCGCCCAGCTCGATCGCCTGCGCGAGCTGCATCCCGGAGCCCAGGCCGAAGGCGAGCGCCGCCGCGAACGAGTCGCCGCAGCCGTAGGAATCGACCGGCGGCCCGGGCAGCGGTGTGGCCTTCCACGAGCCCGACGTCTCGCCCGTCCACGAGCCGCCCAGCGCGCCGCGGGTGCTGACGACGAAGCGCGGCGCCGGGTCGAGCATGCCCGGCTCGTAGGCCTCGCCGGGATCGGAGGCGCTGTGGACGAGCACGTCGAGCTGCACGCCCGACGCGGCGAGCGCCTCGATCGCGCGCGGCGTCGCGACGAGCACACGCGCCGCCCGCGCCGCCCGCACCGCCGCGGCGTCGCCCCCGGTCAGGTAGATCCCGTCGAACTGCGCGAGCTCGTCCCACGGCAGCGGGTCCGACGACCGCGGCACGATCCGCTCGCCGAGGACCGTGATCGTGCGCTCGCCGGCGTCGTCGAGGAAGGTGAACGTGCGCCGCTGCGCCGTCGGCCGCTCGCCGGCGTGGACCTCGACGCCGAGTTCGCCCAGCCGCCGCACGACGCGCGCCGCCAGGTCGTCGCCGCCCAGCGCGGTGAGGAAGTGCGCCGCGCCCGCGAGCTTTCGCAGCTGCACGACCGCGACCGCCCCGCCGCCGGCGGGCTCGGAGAACGTCTCGCGCGCGTGCACGATCTCGCCCGCGGCCGGTACCCGCGCGACGACCGCGAACTGCACCCACTCGACGTGGCCCACCACGCCGACCCTGGTCATCGCGGCGCCGCTCCGCTCTCAGCCGCCGCTGGGTTTCAGGCGGCCGCCGCTCGGCGCCGGCTCGACGTTCGGGAAACGCTGGCTCTTGCCCTCGAACGGCAGCAGCTCCTGCACCGTGCAGCCCGGCGTGTTCGTCGGGCCCTTCTCGCCACCGGCGTTGTTGCAGTCAAAGGTCGGCAGGATCAGCTTGTTCGGATCGCGCCGGTTGTTCGGCGCGCGGTACGCGTTGCCGCGGTTGCCCGTCGAGCGCTTGAGCGCGGGCAGCGACTCCGAGCCCGCGAGGATGATCTGCGGCAGCACGTGGCCGTTGCTCTTGCTGCCCGGGGGCGGGGTACGGACGCCGCCGATCGCCGCGGGGCCGATGTTCAGAAAGTCCGTGACCTTCGCCTGGTTGAGCTCCAGGAAGCGCAGGAGCGGGTTGAGCTGCTGCAGGAACGGGCCGGTCGCGGCGAGGGTCGGATCGAGGCCGCGCAGGATTCGCGACAGGGCGGGCAGGCCCTCGCCGCCGGCGGAGATCAGCGGGTTGACGTTCTCGAAGAGGTTCTCGAGGTCGGGCGACAGGCGCCGCAGCGACACGAGCGTCGGCTGCAGGTCGTCGAGCACGGGATCGAGATCGCGGATCAGCGGCTCGGTGTTGACCGAGAACGTGCGCAGGCGCGCGAGCGTCAGCTTGGACTCGTCGAGGAACGTGGGCAGGATGCGGATCGAGGCGGCGAGCGACTCACGGCGCTCGGAGAGCTCGCCGAACAGCTCGGCGTTGCGCTGCGTGAGCTCGGTCAGGGCGTCCTCGTCGGCGGTCAGCTCCTCGAACGTGCGGCCCGTGTTCCTGACGAGGTCACGCAGCGCAGCCCGGCGGTCGTCGAGCACGTCGACGACACCGCCCGCGTTCTCGGCGAACACCGGCAGGTTGCCGAGCGCGTCGTTGAGGTCGCGCCCGCGGCCGGCGCCGGCGCGTGCCGAGCTTGCCATCCATTGCTGAAACGCCTTGCGCGTCGGCTTGTCGAAGATCGAGAACAGCTCGTCGAACTCGACGGCCTGCGCCACCTGGCCGGCGCGCAGGCGCCCGCCCTCGGCGATGTCCGGCGCGTCGCGGCTGCCCGTCGTCAGCTCGACGTAGGTCTCGCCCAGCAGCGTCTTCTGGCGCAGGATCGCGCGCGCATCGGCCTTCATCGGCGCGTACTTGGCGTCAAGCTCGATCGTCGCGATCGTCTTGTTGCCGCCGCTGGGAGCGAGCTCCTTCTTGACGACCCGGCCGATCTTGACGCCGGCCGTCCGCACGTCGGCCTCCGTGGCAAGCGTCGGAGCGTCGGTGAAGGCGACCTGCACGCGGTAGCCCTGCGGCTTGAGCGGGATCGGGCCGCCGAACGCGAGCCAGAGGAACAGCAGCAGGCAGAAGCACGTCAGGGCGAAGCCCGTGATGACGAACAGGCGGCCGAGCGTCGGGCCTTCGGTGTTCATCGCGAGCCACCCCGCTCGCCGAAGGCGGCGACGACGGGGCAGCCATGACGCGCGGTCATCGGCCGCTCCCGTTGGCCCGCAGCGAGCGCCTGATGCTCAGCGAGCGCGTGCCGGGGTTCTTGCAGACCGTCGCCAGCAGCGGCGAGAGCCCGAGCGCGAACTCGGCCTGCGGCAGGTCGTTGACGAGGCTCGTGAGCGTCGAGCACGTCCCGGTCAGGAAGATCGGCCGCATTGGGCCGTGCGCGTCGTCGACGCTCTGCAGGTTCGCCGTCTGGTGCGCCAGCCAGCCGAGGTGGAAGAGGTAGCCCTCGTCGCGCCCGTCCTTGTCGGGCGCCTCGCGCCCGTCCTCGTTGTGGCCAAGCATGTTCACGAAGTCCATGAGCACCTTCGCGTTGCGGTCGAGCTCGGGGAACGTGCGGGCCAGGCCGCGCGCCGCCGGCGCGAGGTCCTTGACGACCGGGCCGGCGGCGCGCACGAACGGCCGGATCCGCTTGCGCACGACCGGCGTCGCCTCGCGCGCGAACGGGCTGACGGCGGCGTTGACGTCCTCGAGCTCGCGCACCGCCGGCAGCAGCGCCTTCGTCGTCGGGCCGAGCTCCTCGGCGAATGGCGCGACCGCGTTGAGCGTCGCGGTGGCGGTCTGCAGCGTCGGCGCGAGCTCGCCGACGGCGTCGCGCAGGTCGTCGTCCTCGCCGGCGAACGCGCGCAGCGTGCCCGAGGCGCCCGAGACCAGCCGCGTGAGGTCCTGCGGGCGCCTGGCGAGCTCGCCGTTGAGCTGCGACAGCGACGTCACCAGGCGCCGCAGCGCGACGCGCTCCTTGCTGACCTCGCGGTTGACGCGACCGAGGTCGCGGATGGTCGGGCCGTAGCGCTTGAGCACGTTGGCGAGCGCCTCGCCCTTGCCGCGTAGGCCCTCGCCGGCGCCGTTGACGAGCAGCGTGAGATAGTCGCGGGTGCGGGCATCGAGCTCGGACAGGATCTCGTCGAGGTCGACGTCGGTCAGCGAGCTCGAGATCGGGATCGTGAAGCCCTCCTTCACGGGCGCCCCCCGCTTGCCCGGGAACACCTGCACGTACATGTCCTTCAGGCCCGTGCGCGGGCGCAGCAGCGCCCGCGCGTCGGGACGGATGAGGTCCTCGAACTCCTTCTTGATGTCCAGGCCGACGACCGCGCGGCCGTCCTTCAGCGACACCTGGCCGATGTCGCCGATCTCCACGCCTGCCACCTGCACCGTCTGGCCCTGGCCCGGCGTGACCGCCTGCGCCGTGTCGAGCTCGACGTTGATGCGCATCGGCTTGTCCTCGGCCAACGGGAAGCGGAAGCGCTGGTTGTCGAGGATGTAGCCGCCGACGATCGCCGCGATCGCGATCAGCACGATGACGGCGCTGAACGGCCCGATGTTCTTGCGGATCACACGGGTCACTTGCTCCGCCTCTTCAGCGCGTTCTGCAGCTGCTTGGTCAGCCCGTTGCGGGCGGCGATCGCGCGGATCTCGTCGATCGTGATCGCGCGGTCGAGCACCTTGATGTCCGAGCCCTTGCGCTTGAGCTCGGCGCGCAGCACGGCGACCGCGGCGGACTGCACCTTCGTCTCGCGCGTGCGCGCGCTGGCCGTGTTGGTGTTGACCGACGGCGGCGGGCCCTTGGGGATCGTGCGCAGGTCGGGCGGCTCCTGGGTCTCACACGGCACCTCGGGCGTGAGCGGCGGGCGCCGGCGGATCGGCGGCGGGTTGTTGCCGACGATCGGCTCGGCGACCGTGCCGAACAGCCCGTTGCCGATGTTCAGCGTCTCCGCGCCGCCGGTTCCCAGGACCTTGAAGTACTGGCTGTTGGCGTCGTAGGAACGGCTCTCGCCGGCGAGGCCGGGCAGGAACTTCGCCATGTCCTGGTAGACCGGGCCCTTCGTCGGGAACGCCTTGTCGACGAGCTTGTCGTCGCCGAACGGGACGAGCACGTTGGCGGTGCAGCTCGACAGCGCGCGCAGCTCCTCGAGCACCGTGCGACCGCTGTTGGCGACCTGCGCCAGCGGCGGCGTCGCGCTGCGCAGGTTGCGTGCGAGCGTCCCGAGCTCGCGGTCCTGCACGAGCCCGCGCAGCTGCCTGACGAGCGGCAACGTCGCCCTGACCGTCGGCCCGAGCGAGCGCACGCCGGGGCGTGCGCCACGGGCGAACCGGCGCACGTCGGGGAACGCGTCGTTGAGCGAGTCCAGGGCTGGGGTGGCCGCGCGCAGCGTGCGTGGCAGCTCGCCGACGGAGGTGCGCAGCGTGCGCTCGCGGTCGGCGAAGGCGGCAGCGGTCGTGTTGAAGTCCGCGACGAGCTCGCGCAGCCTGCGCGGCTCGTTGAGTGCCTGCGCCGTGACGCCGCCACCGCGGACGAGGTTGCTGAGGTCGCGCGGGCGCTTGCCGAGCAGCGCCTCGGAGACGATCGCGGTGAACCTGTACGCGTTGGCCTGGTAGGGCAGCGAGTCGTTGAAGGCCCTGGCGCCGCCCGCGTCCTGCGCCTTGCCGACCTCGCGGAAGATCTCGCGCAGGTCGTTGCGCGTGTCGCTCTTCAGCGCCGCGAGCACCTGGTCGAACTGGACGGGGTTGCCGGTCCGCCCGACGGCGATCGTCTCGCCCTCGTCAAGCTCGCCTGCGCGAGCTGTGCCGGGCGCCATCTCGACGAAGAAGTTGCCCTCGAGGAAGATCCGCGGGCGGATCTTCGCGGCGGCGTCGGCGTAGATCGGCCGCCCCTTGTCGGTGATCGCGAAGGTCACCGTGGCCGAGCTCGCGCCGGGGCTCGTGGGCTGCACGTTCGTGACCTTGCCGACGTCAACGCCGGCGATCCGCACCGGCGAGCCCTTGTTGATCCCGCTCGTGTCGCGGAACGCGGCCTTGATCTCGTACGGGCTGTTGAGCAGCGGGATGTCCTTCGTGAAGCCGAGGTACGTCACGACGATCGCCAGGACGATCACGGCGACGCCGACGGCGAAGGCGCTGGGTCCGCGGCCTCTCATGAGCGCGGTCCTCATGGCAGCCTCGGCGGCGCGATGCCGGTCGGCTCGGAGGCGAAGGACTGTCCCTCGGGGACGCGGGCGCGGCCCGCGTAGGTCGGGCCCTGGTTGCCGGGCGTCGCGGCGTCGGTGGCGATCTTGTACTTCGCCGGCAAGCCGGTCGCCAGGCGCTCGGGGTAGCCGCGCTGGCCGGACTCGCAGTCGGCGTTGCCGTCGGCGTCGACCGCGGCGCCGGTGCCCTGATCGTGCAGCGCCGCGGCGTCGCCGAACAGCGCGTGCTGGAGGGGATCGATCTTGCCGCCGTTAGCGGGCTCGTGCGCGCCGATCGACGCCAGCGAGTTCTCCTGCTCGAGCGGCGCCAGCTTGAGCTGGATGCGCTGCACGGTGCCGGTCGCGTCCTCGTCGGAGAGGTGGTCGGCGAGGTACGTCCACCAGTACGTGAAGTAGTTGCAGACGGTCACATGCGGGCCGGCCCACCGCAGCGTCGGGTTCAGCGTGCGCATCGTGTCGGTCAGCCCCCCGATCGTGATGTCCGTCGTCGGCGAACGGGCGAGTGAGCGCAGCGCGCGCAGCGAGCCCTCGAGGCCGCCCGTGAAGGCCGGCAGGCGCCGCAGCACCGGCGTGCCCGCGGCGAGCGCGCGGTTGATCGCGGGCACGCTCGTGCGCACCTCGCGCGCGGTGCCGCGGACCTCGTCGGAGATCGCCGCCAGGCGGGTCAGCAGCGGGCGCGTATCGGGCAGCGAGTTGATGCCGACCTCCAGCGTGTCGGGCGAGCGCTCGATCGTGTCGCGCAGCGCCTGCGGGTCGCGCGACAGCGCCTCGAAGGTGTCGGCCATCCCGGTGAAGCCGCGCGCCAGCGGGTCCGACAGCGGCGCGAGCACGCGCGTGAGGTCGGCCGTCTCGTCGAGCAGGCGCACGAGCCGGGTGTCTGGATCGGCGACGGTGCGCATCACCGGCGGCAGGTCGCCGAGCAGCTCGGGCGCCGCGCCGAGCGTGCGGTTCAGCGCCTCGCCGCGGCCGGCGACCCCGCTGCCGAAGTAGTCGAGGTTGCGCTCGACGTTCTCGCGCGTCGGCTCGTCGAAGATCGAGAAGAAGTCATCGAGCTCGGGGCCGACCGCGTTGGCGTTCGTGGCGATGACCTCGCCCTCCCGTAGCGGCGTGCCCGACTTGCCGCGCAGCAGGTCGACGTACTTCAGCCCCAGCGCCGAGCGCGGGCGGATGCGGATCGTCGTGTCCTGTGGGATCGGCACGGCGGACTTGTCGAGCTTCAGCGTCAGCTGCGCGCCGGGGCGGGCGGGACCGTTTCCCACGGGCTCGATCTTCGTCACCTGGCCGATGCGGAAGCCGCCCTCGCGCACCTCGTTGCCGACGACGAGGCGCGCGGCGTCTGGTGTGTCGACCTTCATCTCGAACGTCGGCACGAACGGCAGCCCCTGGTTGGCCTGGTAGGCCAGCAGCACGGCGACGACGACGACGAGCACCGTGACGGCACCGACGAAGACGGGGTTGGAGGCGACGGATGGCGCGCGACGGCCTCGCACGTCTACGGCCCCAGCAGGTAGTCGAGGAGGTTGCGCTCGCTCTCGGCGGAGCTCGAACGGGTGCTGTTGCGCGGCAGCAGGTTGGGCACGTCGGGCAGCTTCGGCAGCAGCTTGTCGAGCAGGTCCTTCGGGTCGGGCAGCAGCGACGGCGGGGGCGGGGGCGGCGGCGGCGGCGCGGCCGGCGGCGCCGGCGTCGCCGGGCCCTCGTCCGCCGGGGCCGGTGTCGCGGGCGGCGGCGCCGGCTTGTCGGGCGTCTTCTCGGGCGTCGGTCTGGGCTTGCGTTTCGTCGTGCGCGACACCGCGCCGGTGGTGACGCCCGGCTGGTTGGGACCGAGCCACGAGTTGCAGCGCTTCGTGCGCTCGGGCTGCTCGACCGCGGTCTGCGCGTCGGTGTACTGCGAGCATTCGTTGAGGAGCACGCTGAGCTTCAGCAGAAAGCCCCGGGAGTCGTGGATGTTGATCGCCTGGGACTGGACGAAGAAGTACTGCAGCAGCGCCTCGAGGCCGGTGAAGCCCTTGCCCGTCGGGCTGAGCCGGTTGGGCTCGACCGCACGGTCGCGGTCGTTGATGTGCTCGAGCGCGAAGCGCAGGTTGCGCATCGGCTCGGTGCTCGCGGTGCCCAGCGCGCGCAGCTGCCTGACCGTCGAACGCGCCTCCTCGACGGCCGTGATCCCGGTCTTCGAAGCCCGGCCCAGCCCGCGCACCGCCGGCCGTGCGGACTCCGCGAACGGCCCCAGGCGCTGCAGCAGCTCGGTCAGGTCCGGAGAGGCCCGGCGCAGGTCGCGCAGCGCGGGCGTCTGCAGGCGCGCCGTCGTGCCCAGATCGGCGAGTGTGGGCCGCAGCTCGCGCAGGAACGCCGGCAGCTTGTCGACGGTCTGCGCGAGCTCCCGGGAGCGGCTGGCGCTCGCCTCGGTCGTGTCGGCCGCCTCGTGGATGAAGCGCCCGACGTCGCGGCGGTTCTTCGCGAGACCGGCGAGCACGTCGTCGGCGTCGCGGGTGAGCTGGCGCAGCGTGCGCCGGTTGGCGTCGAGGATGTCCAGCACCCGGTCGGTCTCGCGCAGCGCGGGGACCGCGCGGCGCAGCGTCGTCTGGACGTCGTCGCCGCGTGCCGTGAAGCCGATGCCGAGCTCGGTGAGGATCAGCCCGAAGCGCTCGCGCGCCGGACGGCGCATGATGTCGAGCACGAGGTCGGGGGGAATCGTGCCGCTCGTCTGCTCGACGGGGATCGTGCGCGGCGCGCGGCCGGACTGCCTGCCCGGATCGCAGTCCAGGTAGTACTCGCCGATCAGCGACTGCGGCTTGACCGCGCAGTGGACGTCCTCGCGAAAGCCGGCGAAGCTCGGCCGCGTGATGACGACCGTCGCCAGCGCGCGTGCCGTGGAGCGCTGGACGCCGAGCTTATCGATCTTGCCGATCGTCACGCCCGAGGCGCGCAGGTCCGAGCCCTCGGTGAGTCCGAACGCGTTGTCGAGCACGACCGTGTAGCGCTGCTCGTCGGCCGCGCCGGCCGACGTCGTCGTCGTCGTCGCGACGGTCGCGCCGGCGCCGGCCAGCAGCGCGAGCAGGAACATGAGCGCGCGCGCGCTCATGGCCCGATCGGCACCTGGGTGTCGTCGCAGTTGAAGTCCGGCGATGGCTTGTAGGGGTTCGAGCCGTCGGGCGCGCGGCGCTCGATCGAGCCCGGGCAGCGGTTGTTGCGACCGGGCTTGACGCCCGCGCTGAGGATGAGGTTGCGCAGCTCGGCGGGAATCGGCAGCGCGTTGAGCAGCGGCCCGACGCTGAAGCCGTTGAGCCCCAGGGCCGCGCGCGAGAAGTTGCCCAGCGCGTCGTAGGCGCCGCTCGTCGAGAAGTCGTCAAACCAGCCGATCAGGTCCGGCGCGTAGGGGCGCAGGAAGGCGATCTGCTTCGTCGCGCCCTCGAAGGCCTTGATCGTCGTCGGGAACGCGCCCGGCCGCTGCTTGCCGTTGCGCTCAGCGCTGCGGTTGGCGATCCGGTCAAGCGCGGGCTGGCGGCGCAGGAGCTCGACGAGGTCGTTGTCTGCGCCGGGGCGCCGGACGGTCTGCGACAGCTCGCGGATCGCCGGCCGCGCGTCGCGCGCGAACGGGCGCAGCTGGTTCATCAACGGGATCAGGCTGTTGCGCGCGACCGGCCTTGCGTCGTTGACGAGCGGGTCGAGGTCGTCCAGCGCCGAGCGCAGGTTGACGAACGTCGTGTTCGCCTTGCGCATCACGTCGGGCAGCACGCCGACGGACTCGCCGAGCGACTCGCCGTTGGAGGTCAGCGCGGAGGTGGTGGAGGCGAGGTTGCGCGTCAGAGCGGCGAGCTCGCCGTCCTGCGCCGAGACGTCGGTCACGAGGCGCGCCGTCTCGGCGATGAAGCGCTCGAAGTCCGGGGTGCTGCGGTTCAGCTCGGCGAACAGCCGCGATGACGAGGAGAGCGCCGGGTTGAAGTAGCGCAGCGCCGCGTTGGCCTCCTCCTCGTTGCCGGCCTGGAAGTCGCGCAGGAAGGCGACGCTCTTCTGCACGCCCCTGCGCGTCTGCGGGTCAAACGTGTTGAAGATCTGGTCCAGATCGACCGCCGCGGAGGTGTTCTGCGTCGGCAGCGTGCCGCCGTCGGCGATGTCGGCGCCATCGGCGGGACCGAGCTGCAGGTCGACGTAGCGGTTGGCGACGCCCGACAGCGACGTCTGGCGGATGATCGCCCGCGTCCCGCGGCGCAGCGGGTGATAGCCCTCGGCGTCGATCTTCAGCACGACCCGCGCCTTGCCGTCGTCGGTCAGGGAGATCTCGCCGACCGAACCGACGGACGTCCCGGCGACCTTCACCGCGTTGCCCTTGACGAGCTGGCTGGCCGACACGAAGTCGGCCTTGACCGTGTAGCTGCTGCCGCCCGCGACGACGAGCACGAGTACGACGAGACCAATCGCCGCGAGCACCGCGACCGCTCCGACGACCGGTCTTCTCCCATCCCTAGGCAGCACTAGAGCACCAATGTAGACCCCTGGAGCCTCAGCCAGCGCCGGTGCTCCTCATACTCCGGGCAGTGGCGACGCACGAGAGCCCAGAATCTGGGTGAATGGTCCATCACCCGCAGGTGGCATGCCTCGTGCCAGACGACGTAGTCGAGCACGGGCTCGGGCGCCAGCAGCAGCCGCCAGTTGAAGCTCATCGCGCCGCGCGCCGAGCACGACCCCCAGCGCGTGCGCTGGCCGCGGATCGACAGCGTCGCGTACGTCGTGCCCAGGGCCCGCGTCGCCGCGTCCAGGCGCGGGGCGATCTCGGCGGCGGCGGCGCGGCGATACCAGCGTTCGATCGCGGGGGGCGCGCGCTCGGCGTCGGCCGGGACGAGCAGCGTGTCGCCGCGGCGGTGCACGCGGGTGCGCGCCGGCTCGGGCCTGAGCGCGAGCGGGGTGCCGAGGTACGGCAGCGTCGAGCCGCGCGCGTCGAGCGTCGCGCGCAGCGCCGTGCTCTCGCGAAGGCGGCGCTCGATCCACGGGCGCAGCTCGGCGACCGCGGCCGGCGCCGCGCTCGCGGGGCTGCGTCGCGGCAGCACGACCTCGACGTCACCGCGGCCGTCGACGCTCACCCGCACACGGGAGGCGCGATCGGAGCGGCGGATGCGGTAGGGGAGGTCGTCGGCAGCAGTCATCGAATTTCCGGAGTGACCTTGTACAGGACCACGATGGTTGGTGCGCAGGTGCGCGACCGGCCCGCGCCCGAACGCGCCTGGTGCGGGATTCGCGCGCCACGCGCACACCCCTGCGGCGTGCTCCGGCGGTCGGGCCATAATGGCGGACGTGCCGGAGCAATCGATCGTCAACCTCCCACCGGGGGTGCGCCCGCCGTTTGACGTATACGTCAACGGCGTGCACCAGAAGGCCGGCGTCGACTTCGACGTGCGCGACAGCTCGCTCGTCTTCGACCGTGAGTTGAAGAAGGAGGGCAAGCTCGGCTTCTGGCGCTGGTTTCTCGGCGCGTGGGGCGTCGGCACGTACCGCCAGAACGACTCCGTCGACGTGCGCTACGAGCGCGACGGTCACCCGGTACTGCTCGAAGGCCTGGACATCGAGCAGGGGTGACGCGCGGCGGGCGTGCTGCGCAGCTTCTGCTCGCGCTCGCGGTCGGGCTGATCCTGTCGGATTCGTCTGTCGTCACGCTCGCGCTGCCGGCGATCCTGCGCGACTTCGACGCGTCCGTCAACGCCGTCGCGTGGGTGCTGGTCTCGTTCAACCTGGCGCTCGCGCTCGTCGCGGTGGCCGCTGCGCGGATCGCGCGCGGCCGGGCGTGGGCGGCGTTTGCGAGCGCGTTGCTGCTGTTCGCCGCGGCCTGCGCGGCGTGCGCGGTCGCGCCGTCGCTGGGCATCCTGATCGCGGCGCGGGCGGCGCAGGGGCTGTTCGGCGCCGTCGCGGTGGCTGCGGCGCTGCAGCTGCTCGTGGGCACGGTGGGGCGCGAGCGCGCGCTGTCGACGTGGGCCGCCGCCGGCGTGCTGGGCGCCGCCGTCGGCCCGGCGCTCGGCGGCGTGCTCACCGAGTGGCTGTCCTGGGAGGCGATGTTCGCCCTGCAGGTTCCCGTGGCGCTGGTCGCGCTTGGCGCGCTGGCCGCCGCCCCCGGCGCGGCGGGCGCCGCGCAGGCCGCGCCCGTGGCGGGGCAGCGGATGTCGCTTGCGCCGCTCGTCGCCCTGGCGCTCGCCAGCGCGGCGCTGGCGGCGGCGCTGTTTCTGCTCGTGATCCTGCTGATCGAGGGCTGGCGCCAGACGCCCGCGACGGCAGCGCTGACGGTGACGGTCATGCCGATCGCGGCGCTCGTCGCCGGCGCCTGGGGGCGGCGCCGCACGGGGCTCGTGCCGGCGACCGCCGGCACGCTGCTCGTGGCGGGGGGACTGGCGGCGCTCGGGCTGATGCCGGGCGCTCACGCGTCCTGGACGCTCGCCCCGCAGCTGGCGATCGGCGCCGGCCTGGGCCTCGCGCTGGCCAGCCTGATCGGCGCGAGCGTCGGGAACGCCGCGGCGATCGCGGGCCCGGCGGCCTGGACGGTGGCCGCCCGCCACGCGGGCATCGTCGTCGGGCTGCTGGCACTGACGCCGATCTTCACCGCCGACCTCGAGCGGGTGCGCGCGCCGGCCGAGCGAGCGGGGTTGGCGCACGTGCTCGACGCGCCGTTGTCGCTGCCGTCGAAGATCGCGGTGGCACGCAGGCTGGACGCGGCGATCGCCGCGACCGAAGGCCAGCAGCTGCCGGACCTCGTCGCGGCGTTCCGCGGGCTCGACGTCGACGCCGCAGAGCGGGTGGCGCTTGCGGCGCTGCGCGACGACCTCGACGAGGAGCTTGACCGCGGCGCGACGCAGGCCTTCAGCCGCTCGTTCCTCGCCGCAGCGCTGCTCGCGCTGCTGGCGGCCGCAGCGGCGTTCGTGGCCACGGTGGTCGCCCGCGGCGCCCGCGCGGGCGCGCCGTCCTCCAACGGCAGCACCGTCCCGCGGCTCGCGCTGACGGTGCCCGCCGCGGCGGCCGCGGCGGCGCTGCTGGCCTCCGTCTACGTCGTCCTCGGCGGCGCCGACTTCGGGCCGCGGGCGGTCGCCGACCCCTGCGCGGCGCGGGCGCGGCCGGCGGGCGTCGAGCGCACGCAGCGCGCGGCGCTCGCGACGCTCGACGGCACCGCCTGCCGGCTGAGCTCGTCGCGCGAGGACCTCCTGCGCACGCTGCTCGAGCGGCGGCGGCCGGCCGGGGTCTCCGAGGACGAGCTCGCCGACACGTTCAGCGCCGGGGTCGATCGCGCGCAGAAGGAGGGCGCGCTCGGCGGGCTGGAGGCAGCGGCCCTGCGGTTCGGCCTGCGCGCCGGCGGCCTGCTGGGGATCCTCGGGCTCCTGCTGCCCGAATGAGCGGCGCGCGGCCTACGCCACCACCCACCGCTCCGGCTCGTCGCCGGTGCGCCGCAGCGCCCCGGTGACCTCGAGCCGGCGCAGGTGGCACAGCGTCTCGGGCAGCCACCAGCCCGCGGTGGGTTGCGACAGCTCCTGGCCGTAGAGCAGCGGCACGACGTCGTAGGCCGTGATCGGGCCGTTCTGCGAGACCCTCTCCAGCACGGTCTGCAGCCGCTGTGCGACGAGCCCCCGATTGGCCTCGATGTGCGCCTCGACGTCGGTGAACGTGCGCGCGTGACCGGCGAGGCACAGGCGCGCGTCCAGGGCTGCCACGCGGTCCAGCGAGGCGAGGAACTCGCCGACGGGATCGGACGTCCAGCCGTAGTCGAAGTACAGCGAGACGCGCCCGAGCAGGTGGTCGCCGGAGATCAGCAGGCGCCGGTCGGGCTGGTGCAGGCAGACGTGCGACGGCGCGTGGCCGGGCGTCTCGACGACCGTCCACGGACCGAGGTCGGTGTCGATCACCACGCCGGTGACGAGCTCGCGGTCGGGCTCCACCAGGCGCGCGACGCCGCCGCGCTCGCGCGCGGACTGCGACCATTCCCGCAGCGGCTGCACCGGCACCCCGCTCTGCAGCGCGACCTCGAAGCGCCGCGCGCGCACCGCGTCGGGGTTGTCGATCGCCGCGCGCATGTGCGCGTGGTCGGGGTGCATCCACAGCTCGCAACCGCTGGCGTCGATGACGCTCGCCGCCTGCCCGTAGTGGTCGGAGTGCGCGTGCGTGCAGACGAGCAGCCGCACGTGCTCGAGGCGCAGGTCGCACTGCGCCAGCGCGCGCTCGAGCTGGGCGAGCGAGCCGGGCTCGTGCAGGCCGCAGTCGAACAGCACGACGCCGTGTCCGGCCGCGACCGCCCACGCGTTGCAGTGCGGGATGCCCGGCCATGGCAGCGGCAGGCGCAGGCGCCAGACGCCCGGCACGATCCGCTCGCCGCGCCCGAGCTCGCGGCGCCTGGTCGAGGACGACATGGGGCGGACGATACGGCTGCGGGCAATCGGGTGGCGGGGCGGCCCGGGACCGGTTGATCGGGGCCTCGCACGCGCTAGTAGGGTGAGACGCCGGATGGGCAAGCGCAACCGGGGCATCGGACGCATCTCGGCGCCGACGACGGACTACCGCGACGCGGATGGGAGCGTCCTGACGCTGCGGGGCTCGATGTCGCCGCTGACGCGGCGCAAGTACGCCTCGACGCTGCACGACCAGCGCAGGACGACCGACGACTCGTGGCATCGCGCGGTGGAGTTCCTCTTCGAGCGGCTCGTCGAGCGCTGGACGATCTTCGACGTCCCGACCGACGGCCAGAAGGAGCTGCTCGAGCGCTACCGGGTCGCCTCGCCGGACGAGAAGCGCTGGATTCGCGACGTCCTGCGCCAGCACGTCGAGACGAACTTCCCCGACGTGGAGGCACCGTAGTGGCCTGTCCGGCATGTGCGTCCCCGATTGGATCGACCGACAGGAAGGCCCACCAGCCGTGACGACAGGCATCGACGCAGAGGCGACGACCGACGTGCCCGAGCGACTGCTGCTCGGTTCCGGACCGAGCCCGGTCCCGCCGCGCGTGCTCGCCGCGCTCGCGCGGCCGACGATTGGCCACATGGATCCCGCCTTCGCGGACATCATGGCCGAGACGATCGGGCTGCTGCGCGAGGCCTTTCAGACCGAGAACCTCGCGACGCTGCCGATCTCCGGCACCGGCAGCGCCGGCATGGAGGCGCTGGTCGCGAACTTCGTCGATTCCGGCGACCGCGTCGTCTGCGGTATCAACGGGCTGTTCGGTGAGCGCATGGCCGAGGAGCTGCGCCGCGCGGGCGCCGACGTCGTCCGGATCGAGGCGCAATGGGGCCGCGCGATCGCGACCGAGCAGCTGCTCGAGGCCGCCGCCGCCGGACGGACCGGTCGGACGGATGCGATCGTCGTCGTGCACGGCGAGACCTCGACGGGCGTGGCGCAGCCGCTGGAGGGGCTCGGCGACTGGTGTCGCGAGCACGACGCGCTGCTGCTCGTGGACTGCGTCACGTCGCTGGGCGGCCACGCGCTGCGGCTCGACGAGGCCGGCGTCGACGCGGCGTTCTCGGGCACGCAGAAGTGCCTGAACTGCCCGCCGGGACTGGCCCCGTTCACCGTCGGCGAGCGGGCGCTGGAGAAGCTGCGCGGGCGCGCGCAGCCCGGCCGCTCGTGGTACTTCGACCTGTCGCTCGTGCAGGACTACTGGAACCCCGACGCGACGGCCAGCCGCGCCTACCACCACACCGCGCCGATCAACATGGTCTACGCGTTGCGCGAGGCGTTGCGGATCGCCGTCAGCGAGGAGTGGCTGCCCACGAGCTGGGAGCGCCACCGCCGCGCGCACCACGCGCTGCGCGATGCGCTGGCGGTGTTCGGCTGCGCGCGCCTCGCGCCCGACGGCGAGCAGCTGCACCCGCTGCTCGCGGTCACGCCGCCGGAAGGCATCGACGAGGCCGAAGTGCGCCGCAGACTGTTGCTGCAGCACGGGATCGAGATCTCCGGCGGCCTGGGCCCGCTCGCCGGCAAGCTGTGGCGGATCGGCGTGATGGGCGCCGGCGCCCGGCGCGAGCCGCAGGAGCAGCTCGTCGGGGCGCTCGCCACGCTGCTGGATGCCGATCCCGGCGAGCCGCTTGCCGCGCTCGCCGAGGGCTGGCGGGCGTAGGCGAGGCAGTATGGGCCATCCGCCGGGCGCGGACCACTAGCCCGTGCCGCTCGACGCCGCCCGCTTCGCCGACCTGCTGACGGGCTACTGCCTCGACGTGCAGGCCGGCCAGGAGGTCGTCGTGCGCTCGACGACGCTGGCCGCGCCGCTGGTGCTCGAGTGCCAGCGCGCGATCCTCGCGCGCGACGCGTGGCCGCTGCTGCGCGTCGAGCTGCCCGGCGCAACCGCCGAGTTCTACCGCCACGCGCAGGACCGCCACCTCGACCTCTTCTCCGAGGTCGCGTTCGCCGAGGCCAAGAAGGCGCACGCGCAGCTCGGCATCCAGGCGCCGGAGAACACGCGCGCGCTGACGGGGATCGACCCGGCGCGCCTGGCTCGCGCGGCGCGGGCGCGCGGGCCGCTGCGCGAGCAGACGATGCGCAAGCGCTGGTGCTCGACGCTGTGGCCGACGCAGGCCGCGGCGCAGCAGGCGGGCGTGAGCCTCCCCGACTTCGAGGCCTTCGTGGAGCGTGCGCTGTTTCTCGACCAGCCCGACCCGGTGCGCTCGTGGGGCGAGCTGCGCGCCTTCCAGGACGACCTGATCAAGCGCCTCAAGGAGGTGCGCGAGCTGCGCATCGAGGCACCCGGCACCGATGTGACGCTCACGGTGAAGGGGCGCACGTGGGTCAACTCCGACGGCAAGCGCAACATGCCCAGCGGCGAGGTCTTCACGGGACCGCACGAGGCGAGCGCGAACGGGCGCATCCGCTTCGGCGTGCCCTCCTCGCCGGCCGGCGTCGACGTCGGCGGCGTCGATCTGGAGTTTCGCGACGGGCTCGTCGTGGCGGCCGCCGCCGAGCGCGGCGAGGAGTACCTGCAGCGCGCGCTGGCGACCGACGAGGGCGCGCGGCGGCTCGGCGAGATCGGGATCGGGACGAACTTCGGCATCGACCGCGCGATCGGCGCGATCCTCTTCGACGAGAAGATCGGCGGGACCGTGCACCTGGCGCTCGGGCGCTCCTATCCCGAGACCGGCGCCAAGAACGAGTCGGCCCTGCACTGGGACCTGATCTGCGACCTGCGCGGTGGCGGGCGGCTGTCGGCTGACGGTGAGACGCTCATGCAGGACGGCCGATTTGCACTGTAATTGGCGCCCGCCCACTCCGGACCGGCTCGGGGCCCGCCGGTTCATGGGTACAGTTGCCGCCGATGAGGCTCCTTGCCGCCTGGACCGCCGTGGCGGCCCTCACCGCCCTGGCGGCCGCCCCGGCTCACGCCTACGAAGAGCGCCCGATGCGCCTGCCGTCGACCGGCACCGGCGCCTCTGCCGCGTCGTCGGAGCCGTCGAGCTGGTTGATCGCAGCCGAGCGCGGCACGACCGGCGTCGACGCGATCGCGCGCCGCTTCGGCGCGACGAAGCTGCGCGTCGGTGACGTCTACAAGGTGGCGCGGCCTCGCGCCCGGGGCTTCGCCGCGGCGCTCCGCGCCGCCGGCGGCCTGCGCTACGCCGAGCCCAACGCGGCGCTGCGGCGCACGAGCGCGCTGGACACCGCGCCGGAGGGCTACGCCCGCGGCTACATCGTCGGGCCGGGTCTCGCGCCGCCGGCGCCCGGCGCGACCTCGATCGCCGTGATCGACGACCTCGTTGACGTCGCACACCCCGACCTCGCCGCCAACACGCGCCAGCTCAACCCGGGCCCGGTGCTCGGCCCGCACGGCACGATGGTCGCCTCCGCCGCCGCGGGCGCGTTCAACGGCACCGGCGCCGTCGGCCTCTTCCCCTCGGTGCCCGTGCTGTCGTTCGGGCTGCCGCTGCAGATCACGTGTGCCGACGCGGCCAACGGGATCATGGCGGCGGTCCGCGCCGGCGCGAAGATCATCAACCTCAGCTTCGGCTCCCCGAGCGACTGCGCGTCGCTGTTCGGCACGGTCCAGGTCGCCTACGCGTCCGGCAGCCTCGTCGTCGCGGCGGCCGGGAACGAGTTCGCGGTCGGCAACCCCGTCATCTATCCGGCGGCCTACCCGCACGTGCTGTCGGTCGCGGCGCTCGATCCGAATCTCGCCCCGTCGGGCTTCAGCAGCGAGAACACGGCCGTCGACGTCGCGGCGCCCGGGGTCGACGTCCCGCTCTCGATCCCTGGCGTCTTCGACACCAAGGACGGCGTCGCCGACGGCGTCACGCTGGCGAGCGGCACGAGCTTCGCCGCGCCGCTGGTGTCCGGTGCGGCCGCCTGGCTGGCCAGCGCGCGGCCCGACCTCTCCAACGGCCAGATCGCCGACGTCCTGCGCCGTTCGGCGCGCGACGTCGCGACGCGGGGCTATGACCCGGCGTCGGGCTTCGGCCTCATCCAGATGCCGGCCGCGCTTGCGCTGCCCAAGCCCGAACCCGACGTGCTGGAGCCCAACGACGGGATCTCGTTCATCGACGGCTCGGTCTTCACCAAGCCCGATCCGTACATCTGGACCGGCGCGCGCAGCCGCGCGCTCGGCGGCACGGCCGACCGCGTCGAGGATCCGATCGACGTCTACCGCATCCGCCTTCCCGCCCGCTCGAAGGCGCGGGTCCGCCTGCGCGCCCTGTTCGGCAATCCCGACCTCTACGTCTTTCGCTCCAACGCCAAGTCGGTCAGCGAGAGCTCGCGGATCCTCACCCGCTCGCGCCTTGGGACGAGGAAGACCGACAGCGTGAAGATCACCAACCGCGGGTCCAGCGCGCGCCGCTTCTATGTCGTGATCCCGGTCGGCAACGACTCGGCGGGGGCGCTGAACGCGTCCTACCGCCTCGAGCTGCAGCGGATCACGCTTCGCCGCTAACCTGGATTTCCGGTGCGTTCATTCGATCCTGCTTTTCGCGTCTCGGTTCATGCGGCCGGGAAGCTGTAGCTGAGTTCGCGCCCGTCCCACCAGGGGATCTTGACGGTCAGCTTGTCGTA
>Ga0136617_10001305_pt1 | contig 21914 bp, 25 predicted proteins | sample AntDrymUQ3222106_2_FD_129672 | JGI IMG/M metagenome (GOLD analysis project Ga0136617, IMG submission 129672) | Polar desert sand microbial communities from Dry Valleys, Antarctica - metaG UQ322 (21.06) | ecosystem: Environmental > Terrestrial > Soil > Desert | place: Antarctica: Dry Valley...
CGACCGTCTCGGTGGTCGGTGTCCTGGCGCCGTTGACGTCGCGGTAGGCCGAGCCTTTGAGCACCGAGAACTGGACCACGAACGTGGAGGCACCGAGCTGCCCTCCCTCCGCGGCCATGCTCTTGCGGCCGTCCATCGACAGCAGCCACTGCTTCTGCTTGGCCGACCAGACGGCACCGACCCGCGCGGACGGGAAGCGGGCCGTGACCTGGCTCGCCTTCTTGCCGCCGGCCGGTGCCGCGCCGAACTCGTAGCCGACCCGCTTGGGCTTGTCGATCTTCCCGGCCCGCTTGAGCAGCGCGTCGACGTCACCGATGACGTCGTAGGGCTGCGGGCGCGAGGACGCTCGGGTGTAGCCGCGGCGGTTGGCGTCGAACGAGACCAGCTTCAGCTTGTCCGCCGCCCGCAGCTTGCGGGCCAGCTTGTTGTTGGAGCCGGAGTAGACCAACCCGACGGTGCCGTACTGGCGCAGCAGCTCGATGTCGGTGATCCGGGCGCTGCGGACCGGCCCGACCTTGTTGGGGAGCTGGCTGGAGTAGACCGCGACCAGGCGGGTGACCCCGCCCTCGACCTGCTCGACGTAGACGACATCGGCCTTGCTTAGCCCCACCTGGGGGTGCGCCTTGCTGGTGTTGTCGATCTTCACCGCCAGCACCGGCCCGTCCGGCTTGCCCACCCGCCCGGCGAGCAGCGAGGGCAGTGTCGGGGTGGGTGTCGGCGTGGGCGAAGCCGACTCCGACTCCGACTCGGACTGCGACGGCGCGGCCTTGGGTGGCTCCGGGTCGGAGGAGCAGGCAGCGAGCACGAGAGCAGCACCGAGCAGGGCAGCAGGAATCCGGGCGGTAAGGAAACGGGTAGTCACGCGACGACGGTAGATGGTCCGGGCGGCGGGTTGCCAATCATCCCTGCGGGTGGCGTGTCATCCATCTCGAAGGTCGGCGGCCACGGAGCGTGCCCCGCCAGGCGCAGATAGCGCACGATCCGCTTGCGCCGCACCACCCGTGCCCCGCGGACCGCGTTGTTCAGGAACCGGCGGGCCAGCTCGACCCGCTTGCTCGCCGCCGCGAGCTCCACGATCAGCTCGTGGCCGGCGGGATCCGCGTCCAGCGCCTCGGCCAGCCCGGGATCGGCGAGCGCGGCATGGAGCGCCCGGGTGAGGTTGCTCTCGGCGACCTCCCGGTCGGCCTCCTCGGCGTCGCGTGCGCCGTGCGCGGCATCGGCGAGCAGGAGGCTGGTCGCGGGGTCGAGGAGCCCGGAGACGGCCAGCTGGAGGGACACCGAGGCCCGCCGCACCAGCTGGGCGTCCATGGCGCTGCGCGCCCCCTCGACCCGGCCGTGGAAGCGGTCCAGGCGGGTCGCGCTGAAGAAGAGGTACCAGCCGGCGACCAGGACGACCGCGACGATTGTGAACGTCCAGGTCGTCCCCATGCCGATCAGGGTACGGCGCGGTCAGCGCCGCAGCCGGTCGCGCCAGCCGCGCCGCTCGTCCTCGACCACCGCCCCCGCACCGGCCTTGACCGTCTCGTAGACGGCGATCAGGTCACTGGCCACGGTGTCCCAGTCGTAGCGGCGCACCCAACCCGATCCGGCCGCCCGAAGCGCCGCCCGTCGGTCCGGGTCGTCCAGCAGCCCGCAGAGGGCGCCCGCCAGTGCCGGCACATCTCCGGTCGGGAAAAGCATCCCCACGCGGCCTTCGTCGAGCACCCGGCGGAACGCGTCCAGGTCCGAGGCCAGCACCGGCGCGCCTGCTGCCAGCGCCTCGACCAGGATGATCCCGAAGCTCTCGCCGCCGAGGTTCGGTGCGACGTAGACGTCGACGGTGCGCAGCAGCCGGGCCTTGTCCTGCTCGGACACCTGACCCAGGAAGGTCACGGCTGCGCGCACCTCGGGGGCGAGATCCTCGGCGACCTCCTCCACATCGCCGCGGCCGGCGACGAGCAGCCGGACCCCGGGCCGCGCAGCGACGACCTCGGCGAAGGCGGCCAGCAGGGTGGGCAGGCCCTTGCGCTCCTCGTCGAGGCGTCCGATGAACCCGACCGTGCCCGCCTCACCGCGCCACTGGGCCTGCGGCTCGGCCGTCGCGAACCGGTCGACGAACACCCCGTTGGGGATCAGCACCGCGTCCCCGCCCATGTGGTCCACCAGCGTGCGCCGGGCGTCCTCGGACACCGCGACCCGGGCACTGATCTTCTCCAGCGCCGGCTCGAGGATCGGGTAGGCGGCCAGCATCGCCCGGGAGCGCAGGTTGGCGGTGTGGAACGTCGCGACGATCGGCCCGCTCGCGGCCCAGCAGGCCAGCACCGACAACGACGGAGTGGCCGGCTCGTGGATATGGAGCACGTCGAACTCGCCCTCCCGCAGCCAGCGGCGGACCCGGGCAGCGGAGATCGGGCCGAAGTTCACCCGGGCGACCGATCCGTTGTAGGGCACCGGGACGGCGCGCCCGGCCGGCACGACATAGGACGGCAGCGGCGTGTCGTCGTCCGCGGGCGCGAGCACCGACACGTCGTACCCGCGCGCCACCAGCACCTCGGCCAGGTCCCGGACGTGGAACTGCACCCCACCCGGCACGTCCCACGAGTAGGGGCAGACGATGCCGATCCTCACGGCACGTCCCGGGCCCGAACGTCCGTCAACCACAGATCCGTCAACCACAGCGGCTGCAGCATGTGCCAGTCCTCGGGGTGGGCGGTGATCGCGGCACCGAACACGGTCGCGACGTCCTGGGTCATTGCCGTGACCTTCTCACGGGTGCGCCCGGTCGTGGGAGCCGTGATCTCGTCGTGGAACCGGATCACCAGCCGGTGACCGCGCATGCCGGTCGGCTCGTACCAGATGCTCACCGGGTGCAGCGCCGCACCCGTGCGCAGCGCCAGCATCGCCGGCCCCGGCGGCATCCGGGTCGGCTCACCGAGCAGCCGCACCTCGATGCCGCTGGCGCGCAGGTCGCGATCGGCCAGCAAGGGGACCAGCCGGCCGGCCTGCAACCGGCGGGACAGCGTGTCGAGCAGGTCGCCCTCTCCCCCGGTCAGCGGCAGGATCTCCATCCCGAGCCCCACCCGGTAGGCCAGGAACCGCGCGTAGAGCCGCTCCGGGCGCAGCCGCTCGGCGACGGTGACGACCGGCGCGCCCGTCAGGCTCGCCCATGCTCCAGCGTGGTCCCAGTTGCCCATGTGCATCAGGGCCGCGACCACTCCACGGCCGGCCCCGAGCGCGTCGCGCAGGTAGTGCTCGTTCTCCACCCGCACGGTGGCGACCACCCGGTCGTGGCTCCAGTCCGGCAGCCGGAACGCCTCGCACCAGTAGCGGAGATAGGAGCGCATGGCCGCTCGCGACAGAAGACGCAGATCCTGGTACGACGAGCCGGGCCGGGCCCTGCGCAGGTTCGCCTCCAGCTGCGGCACGCCTCCCTTCCGGGTCCGCCAGGCGGCATCAGCGATGACGTCGAACAACCGCTGAGCCACCGGCTCGGGCAACCGCCGCACGATCGCCCACGCCACGGCGTACAGGTGATAGGTCAGGCGTTCGCGCACCTCAGGGGACATCTGCGAGGGACTGCCGGCGCACCGTGAGCGTCCGCTGGGCCACGGTGATGGTGCTGCCGACCGCGACGTACCACAGCGCCAGCGCCTGCACGTAGGGCACGCCCATGCCGTCGAGGCCGGTCGCCACCAGCACGATCACCAGCCGGTCGGCGCGCTCGGTCACCCCGACGTCCGCCGTCATGCCCAGGCCCTCGGCGCGGGCCTTCGCGTAGGAGACCACGGCGCCGCTGGACAGGCAGTAGAGGCTCAGGACGAGGAGCAGGGTGTCGTCGCCGTCACCGGCGAACCACAGGGCGATCCCCACGAACACGGCGGCGTCGCCGACCCGGTCCAGGGTCGAGTCCAGCCAGGCACCCCAGCGGCTGGGCCGCTCGAGCATCCGCGCCATCGTGCCGTCGACGAGGTCGGAGAAGACGAAGGCCGTGATGAACAGGGTGCCCCACAGGAACTCGCCCCGCGGGTAGAAGCCGAGTGCGCCCGCCACGACGCCGAGCGTGCCGACCAGGGTCACGACGTCGGGGCTGACCCCATGCCGCACGAGGAACGCCGCGACCGGCCGGAAGATGCGCGTGAACAGTGCTCGGGCGAAGCGGTTGAGCATGCGAGGGGTCTCCGGGACTCGGCGGGCGGGGTCATCGTAGTGGGGCCCCCTCTTGTGCGCCGGGCGCCGACGGGTGAAGGCTGCTGTCGAGATGCCACAGTCAGGGAGCAACCAGCCAGCCGCCGGGGCCGCGGGCAGAGCACCGACGGCCGACCAGCCCGCCTCGGTGCGCAACATCGTGCTGGTCGGCCACTCCGGAGCCGGCAAGACCACACTGGTGGAGGCGCTGCTCGCGGCGACCGGCACCATCCCCCGCGCCGGCAGGGTGGAGGACGGCACCACGGTCAGCGACTTCGACGAGGCGGAGACGCGCCAGCAGCGCTCGGTGTCCCTTGCCCTGGCCTCCCTCGAGCACGACGGGGTGAAGGTCAACCTGCTGGACACCCCCGGCTACGCCGACTTCGTCGGAGACCTGCGGGCCGGGCTGCGGGCCGCCGACGCCGCGCTGTTCGTGGTCTCCGCGGTCGACGGCGTTGACGGCGCGACCCGGATGCTGTGGGAGGAGTGCGCCGCGGTCACCATGCCACGAGCGGTGGTGATCACCAAGCTGGACAAGGAACGTGCCGACTTCGACGAGGCCGTCGCGATCTGCCAGCGCGTCTTCGGCCCCGGCGTGCTGCCGCTCTACCTGCCTCTCGCCGACGACGCGGGCACCGCTGCCGGGCTGATCGGGCTGCTGTCGCAACGGGTCTTCGACTACTCCGGGGGCGCCCGCACCGAGCGGGCCCCCGACGACGAGCACCTGCCGCTGATCGAGTCGGCACGCAGCGCCCTGATCGAGGGGGTGATCGCCGAGTCCGAGGACGAGACCCTGATGGACCGCTATCTCGCCGGCGAGGAGATCGACCTCAAGGTCCTGGTCGAGGACCTGGAGACCGCGGTGTCGCGCGGCTCCTTCTATCCGGTGCTGGCCGCTGCCGCACCCATCGGGCTGGGCACGACCGAGCTGCTCGAGGTCATCGCGGCCGCTTTCCCGTCCCCGCTGGAGCACGAGGTCCCGCCCGTCACCAGCCCCGACGGGACGCCGCAGGCCCCGCTGCGCTGCGACCCGGCCGGCCCGCTCGTGGCGGAGGTGGTCAAGACGACCACCGACCCCTACGTCGGGCGCATCTCGCTGGTGCGCATGTTCTCCGGCACCCTGCGGCCGGACAGCACGGTGCACGTGTCGGGTCACTTCGGGACCGAGCGCGGGCACGAGGACCACGATGTGGACGAGCGGGTCGGGGCGCTGACCTTCCCGCTGGGCAAGACCCAGCGGCTCGCCGCGCAGTGCATCGCCGGCGACATCTGCGCGGTCGCGAAGCTGACCCGGGCCGAGACCGGTGACACCCTGTCCGACAAGGACCGCCCGCTGCTGATGGAGCCGTGGCTGATGCCCGACCCGCTGCTGCCGGTCGCGATCGTCGCGCGGTCCAAGGCCGACGAGGACAAGCTCTCGCAAGGGCTCGCCCGGCTGGTGGCGGAGGACCCGACCCTGCGACTGGAGATGAACCCCGCCACCCACCAGCTGGTGCTGTGGTGCATGGGCGAGGCCCACCTCGACGTGCTCCTCGACCGGTTGACCAACCGCTATGGCGTGGGCGTCGAGTCGGTGCCCGTCCGGGTGCAGCTGCGCGAGACCTTCGCCGGCCCGGCCAAGGGGCACGGCCGCCACGTCAAGCAGTCCGGCGGGCACGGCCAGTTCGCCGTCTGCGACATCGAGGTCGAGCCGCTGCCCTCCGGCGGCGGCCTGGAGTTCGTCGACAAGGTCGTCGGCGGAGCGGTGCCACGCCAGTTCATCCCGTCGGTGGAGAAGGGCGTGCGCACGCAGATGGAGCGCGGCGTCGCCGCCGGATATCCGGTGGTCGACATCAAGGTCACCCTGTACGACGGGAAGGCGCACTCGGTCGACTCGTCCGACATGGCATTCCAGACCGCCGGAGCGCTGGCGTTGAAGGAGGCCGCCAAGGCCGGCGCGATCCACATGCTCGAGCCGGTGGACGAGGTGTCGGTGCTGGTCGCCGACGAATACGTCGGGGCGGTGATGAGCGACCTGTCGACCCGGCGCGGCCGGGTGACCGGCACCGAGCCGGTGGGCAGCGGTCGCTCGCTGGTCAAGGCCGAGGTTCCGCAGACGGAGATCACCCGCTACGCCGTGGATCTGCGCTCCCTCTCGCACGGCACCGGCACCTTCTCGCGGACCTACCTGCGGCACGCCCCGATGCCGAGCCACCTGGCCCAACAGCTGCAGACCGAGGCCGGCGGCTAGCTCTTGACCGGGCCGACACGTCAGCCAGGGTCGAGCAGGGCAGCGGCCATTCCCTGCGCGACAAACTGGCCGTAGGCGTCGAGCGACCAGCCTTGCCGCAGCACCAATGTCTCGAAGAGCTCCGGAGCGCTGTAGGCGAACAGCACGTCCCGCGCCTGCTCAAGCCCGATCCCGACGCGGAGGTGGCCGGCGTCCCAGAGGTATCGGGCGTTATGCAGCATTCGGGCCAGCCGGGCCTCCTCGGTCTCCCGCCGCAACGCGGCCATCTCCGGATCGGCCGCGGCCGCGGCACGGACGAGCAGCAGGATGGGCACTACCCGAGGCATCACCTCGGTCGCCATGCGCCCCCACCCCGCAACCACCTCATGCGGGTTGCCGGCGTGCTGGGCCATCTCGTCCGAACGCTCCTCGGCCGGAACCGGTCCCGCACCGCGCAAGGACGCTTCGTGCAGGGCGCGGACCAGGCCGGACTTGCCGCCGAACGTCTTGTAGACCGTCTCGACAGACACTCCGGATCCCGACGCGATCGCCGCGACGGTCGTGCCCGCGTATCCCTCAGTCAGCAAGAACCGCCGGGCGACGTCGAGCACCCGAGCGCGCATCAGTTCGGCCTGCCGCCGACGACCACTGGCGTCGTATCGTCGCCGGCTCTTGACGTTGCCGGGAACAGGGCTCATCATCATCGATTACAGTCTACTGTATTCGATTAGCTGGAGGCACGCATGCCTGCCGAGATCGCCGGCGGTCCGGCCGAATTCGTGGCCCGGCTTCTCGCTGCGACGAATGCTCACCAGCTCGACGCCCTCGCCGCTTGCTTCGCCGAGGACTACGCCAACGAGACGCCCGCGCATCCCAGTCGTGGCTTTCGGGGTCGCGCGCAGGTCCGGCTCAACTGGGAACAGATCTTTGCCAGCGTGCCGGACCTCACAGCGCTGGTCGTCCGCCAAGCGCTGGACGATCAGACAGCCTGGGTGGAGTGGGAGATGCACGGCACCCGCCTCGACGGCGCGCCCCACGCCATGCGCGGGGTGACCGTCTTCGGCGTGGTTGACGGCGAGGCTGCGTGGGCTCGGTTCTACCTCGAGCCGGTCGACGATGACGACCGGACGGTAGACGAGGCCATCCGACGGACACTCGGCGTCTGATGATTCTCGTCACCGGCGGCACGGGCACCCTCGGGACCCTCCTCGTTCCGAAGCTCCTCTCTCGTGGGCGCGACTTACGGGTCCTCACACGCGACGCCGCCAGAGCGACCCATCTCGAAGGCGCCCGGGTCGAAGTCCTGATCGGCGACCTACGGGACCCGACCAGCGTCCAGCGCGCTGTCTTCGATGCCGAGACCGTGGTCTTGGCCGCACACGGCTTCATCGGACCGGGCGGGGTCTCCCCCGCCTCAGTGGACCGCGACGCCAACATGCAGCTCATCGACGCGGCGTCGCGAGCAGGAGCAGACGTCGTGCTGATATCTATCGTCGGTGCGGGACCCGACCACCCGATGGAGCTGTTTCGGATGAAGTACGCCGCTGAGCAGCACCTGCGTGCAAGCTCCGTTCGTTGGAGCATCGTGCGGTCGCACGCGTTTCTCGAGACCTGGATAGGCGTCCTTTGCCAGACTGCCGCCCGGTCGGGGCGGCCGCTCGTGTTCGGCCGGGGACGTAACCCGATCAATTTCGTCTCCGCCGTAGACGTCGCTGAGATCGTCGCCCACGTCGTGACCGATCCCGCCATGCGTGGCAACACGATCGAGCTCGGCGGTCCGGACGACCTGACGATGGACGAGCTGGCAGAAGCCGTGCAGATCGCGGCCGGGCGCAGCTCATCTCCACGCCACGTCCCAAGGCTCGCTCTGCACATCACGGCCAGAACTCTGAGCCGGCTCCGACCACAGAGGGCGGGGATGGCTCGTGCCGCTCTTGCGATGGACTCGCTGGACTTCACTTTCGACCCGACGGACTCATATGTCGGCGGCCTCCCGCTACCGACAACCACCGTGAGCGAACTTCTGGCGCCCGCGAAACGGCAACTTCTCTGACAAGTCTCGCTACGCTCGCCGGATGGCTATCACCCCGTCCCCGTCCGGCGGCTAGGTGCCTCTCCGCCCCTGCTGGTCGCCCTGCTCGCCGCAACCGCAACCGCGACCACCTCACGGCCTGCGGCGCCGACGAGACGAAAGCTACCCCCAGCGTGGAGTCGAACGAGTCATCCGAAAAGGGCAGCGTCGAGCGCGACGATGCCAAGAAGGTCGACATCGAGGGTGCCGAGAGGTACGCCTGGCGGATGGCGGTGGCACCGGACGGGGGAAACTGCGCTGATCGGACAGTCCAGCGGCTTCTTTCCCACCTCTCGCGGAAGCCGCATCGATCAGATCCGGTTGCAGCCGGACGGCTCGTGGGGCGAGGCGGAGCGGGTGAGCTTCTCGACCCAGTCGACGGCCGACCTCGACCCGTTCTTCACCTCCGACGGTGCCCGGGTCTGGTTCACCTCGATCCGACCGGTGGACGGGTCGGACCGGACCGACACCGACCTCTGGTACGTGGACCGCCTACCGGACGGAACGTATGGCGAACCGGTCAACCCCGGCCCTCCCGTCAACAGCCCCGCCGAGGACCTGTATCCGAGCATCGGCCCGGACGGGACGCTCTACTTCGGCAGCGACCGCGCAGACAACGGCTTCGACATCTGGCGGGCGGCTCCGCTTCTCAACGGCGACTGGGGCCCTGCCGAACCGCTGCCCGCCCCCGTCACCACCACCTCCTGGGAGTTCAACCCCGTCATCGCTCCGGACGGCCAGACGCTCGTCTTCACCTCCCTCGACCGGGAGGGCGGTGAGGGCCGCGGTGACCTGTGGTTCACGACGCCGGACGGTGCGGGCTGGACCGAGCCGGAGCTGCTCAAGACCGTAAACAGCGCTCGGGACGAGTACCACGCGTCCTTCTCGCCGGACGGTTCGACGATGTTCTTCGTCCGGGACGGCGCGCTGCACCAGATCCCCACGGACGCGACTGGCCTCGCGCCCTAGACCAGCCGCTGCAGGGCTTCCGCCAGATCGGGATGCGCAACCAACACCTTTATGACTCACACGCTAGGTGAAACGGGGCAATTCGACGGTTCATCTCGCCTACGCTCGCCGACGTGACCGTCCCGTTGCCCACCTTGACCACGCTGGCGCCGGAACCCGGCGACGTGGTCCGGTGCCCGCCGCGTCGACGCGCAGTGCAGACGCTCTGCACCCTTGCCGTGGCGGTGCTGCTCGGCCTCGGCGCGGTGGTGGGCGACGACCACTGGTATCCCGTGGGCCCGTTCCGGATGTTCTCCACCGCCACCCCACCCGACGGCTACGTCAGCGCGATGTCGCTGGAGGTGCGAGTCGGCAACGCGGGTTGGGCGCGCACCGCACTCTCGCCGCGGAACGTCGGCGTCAACCGGGCCGAGGTCGAGGGCCGCGTCCCGGAGATCACGACCGACCCGACCCTGCTGCGCGACCTGGCCGAGGCCCACGCCCGGATGCATCCGGCGGACGCGCCGTGGACCGGGGTCCGGGTGATCCGCAACCGCACGATGATCACCGACTCGCAGCCGACCGGCACGGTTGAGACCGAGGTCGTCTCCACCTGGACGGCGCCATGAGCCGCTTCGTCGACTGGCTGCACGCTCCGGTGTCGCCGCTGCGGGTACTCGTCCTGCGCCGGCTGATCTACCTGTTCGTGATCGTCGACGTGCTCTGGTGGCACACGTCGGGGGAATACCACGGCTGGGTCGACGGCCGGTGGTATCAACCGCTGGTCATCGGCGAGCTGCTGCCGCTGCCGACACCCGACGTCACCATCGTGCAGTCGGTGAAGTGGAGCAGCGTCGCGGCCGCCCTGCTCGCATTGTCGGGTCGGGCGCCGCGGATGCTCGGGTGGACCGTCGCCGCGCTGTGGTTCGAGTACCAGGTGATCGCCTTCTCCTACGGCAAGGTCGACCACGACCGGTGGGCGATGCTGGTGGCACTCGTCCTGCTGCCGACCGTCGGTGCCGTGAACCGCCGAGACCCCCGGCTGAGCGAGCGGGCCGGCTGGGCGATCCGCTGCGTGCAGCTGGCGGTGATCGCGACCTACTTCTACGCGGGCTGGGCCAAGCTGCGCTTCGGTGGTACCGAGTGGGTCAACTCTGCGACGCTCACCCGAGCGGTCGTGCGCCGCGGCACCGATCTTGCGCAGCCGCTACTGGATGCGCAGTGGATCCTGCACGTGTCCCAGTGGGGGATCATGGGCCTCGAGCTGAGCTCGCCGCTGATCTTCCTCCTCAACGCGCGGTGGCGGCGCTGGGCCATCGCCGGGCTGCTCGGTTTCCATGTCGTGACCTACTCGATGATCACGATCATCTTCCTGCCGCATGTCGTGTGCCTGGCCGCGTTCCTTCCGTTGGAACGGCTGGTGCGCGGCCAGAAAGACCACGTGCGCGACCCTTCACCAGATGTGTCAGTCCCGTCGCCGCGCACTGCCCGGACGCTGCTCGGGCGGCAACGCGCACGCAGCCGTCCCGCCAGGGAGCCGGCCGCGGTTGTCGGCCACCAGCCGGTAGACCCCGGCGGCCAACCACGAGACGGGCGGCACGAGCATCAACCGGCCGAGCGCAGCCCAGAGCCCACCGCTGGCCACTAGCAGCCGAGCCACCGCCGCGGCGCCGCTGCTCACCCGCCCCGCGGGGTCGATCCACTGCACCGAGTGGGCCGCCTCCGCCTCGGCGACACCGAGCGAGGACAGGTCGGCGAACTGCCAGGCCACGATGTCGGGCTGGTAGGGCAGGTAGCGCTCCATCCACTGCACGCACAGGGTGCAGAACGAGCAGTCACCGTCGTAGATGAGCACGGGGCGGTCGCGTCGCATCGGGCCAGCATCGCACCTAGTGGCCCACCCCTACCGACGCGGGGACGGCAGGATGCCGCGCTCCATCGCGACGGTGACGGCACGGGTCCGGTCGTCGACACCGAGCTTCTGGAACACGCGCAGCAGATGCGTCTTGACCGTTGCCTCCCCGATGAACAGCTCGCGTCCCACGTCGGCGTTGCTCAACCCGCGGCCGACCGCGGCGAGCACCTGCAGCTCACGCGGTGTCAGGGACTCCGCCGCGCCGGCACGCATCCGGCCCATCAGCCGGGCGGCGACCGGCGCGGCAAGCACCGTCTCGCCGCGCGCCGCAGACCGGATCGCGTCAACGAGGTCGTCCCGGCGGGTGTCCTTGAGCAGGTACCCGTTCGCGCCGGCCTCGACCGCGCGCAGGATGTCGTCGTCGGTGTCGAACGTCGTCAACACCAGCACCCGCGTTCCGGGGTGATCTCTGACGATCCGAGCGGTGGCGTCCGCACCATCCATGCCGGGCATCCGCAGGTCCATCAACACCACGTCCGGCTTCAGCGTCGCGACGCAGGCCAGAGCCTCCGCGCCGTCGGCAGCCTCACCGACCACAAGGAGGTCGGGCTCGACGGCGAGCAAGGACACGAGGCCTGACCGCACGACCGGATGGTCGTCGACGACCAGCACCGTGATGGGCATAGGCGTGCTCACATCCGTGGCGCCGATGAGGCAGGCACCCGCACGCGGATCCGGGTGCCGCGACCCGGACCGGTCTCGACGTCCATGTCGCCGCCCACGTCCGCCACGCGGTCCCTCATGCCGGAAAGTCCAAAGCCGTTCGCCGTCGCAGGGTCGAAGCCGCTGCCGTCGTCGCTGACCTCGACCTGCGCGGTGCTTTCGGCCAGGCACAGCCGAATGGTCACCGCGCCGGCGTCGGCGTGCCGGCGGACGTTGGCCAAGGCCTCCTGCGCCGCTCGCAGGAGCACGACCTCGCGGTCGCGCGGGAGGCCGAGGCCTTCGGCGCCGAGCTCGACGTCGACCGCAATGCCGGTCTCCGTCGAGAATCGGTCGGCGAGCCGCTGCAGAGCGCCAGCCAGATCGGTGCCCTCCAGCGCCACCGGCGAGAACGCCGCGACGACAGCACGCGCCTCAGCAAGGTTCTCCCTGGCGGTGCGCTCAATCGCCGCGAGCTGGTCGGAGACCGCGGTGGGGTCGCGAGGTAGTTGTGCCTGCGCGGCCTGGGACAGCATCACCACGCTGGTGAAGCCCTGGGCCAACGTGTCATGGATCTCGCGGGCGAAGCGTTCACGCTCGGCCATCACACCCTGGGCGTGGTGCGCCTCGGCCAGCTGGGCCCGGGTCGCCTCCAGCTCCTCGATCAGCTCGGCCCGACCGCGGCTCTGGTCGATGACCCGCGCGATCCACAACCCGAGCAACAGGCTGAACAGCAGGCTCACGCCCATCGACAGGCCGACGGACAGAAGGGTTTCCGTGGAGGACCCGAACGTCACCACGAACGCGGCACCGACGCCCGCGGTCAACGCGACGGTGCCGATCACGCCGTCGCGCACACGGTCGGTGAGGAACCAGACCTGGGGGTAGGCGAGGAAAAGCAGGAAGCTGGCGTGCGAGTCGAGTCCGATGACGGCCGGAACGACCACGATCATCACGACGAGGTAGGCACGCGCGTGCACAACATCTCGACTGCGCGAGGCCGGAACTCCCAGCACGGCGTACGCCGTGCCGAGCAGAGCAACAAGCGCCAACGCGGCAGCCCTTCTCCCTGACGAGAGCTCTGGCTCGACCAGGAGCGCGATCGTGATGATCCCGATCATGATCCAGAACGCGACGTGCCAGCCGACGATCGTCCGGACCCAGACGTCCTGCGACCCCGAGTCGGTCAGCTTCCGGACGGGGGAGGTCGGGCTCACCTGACCCATGATGCTGCAGCGCCGGTCTTGACGGAGGTCATCCGGCGTCTCGCCGGGACCAGCGGAAGGTGCGAAGGCACAGGACCAGACCCACCAGGAGCCAGACGGTGAGGACGAGAACGGTCGGGCCGTGCTGCCACGAGCCGGACACCTCCCCGGCCTCGAGCTCCGGCGGGAGGAAGACCGACCGCATCCCCTGTGCCATCCACTTGAGCGGGAAGATCTCGGCGACCCGCTGCATCCACGTCGGCAGGTCGTTGAAGGCGAAGAACACCCCCGAGATGAACTGGAGCACGAGCACAACCGGGGTGACCACGGCAGGAGCGCTGCGACCGGACCGGGGCACCGAAGAGAACCCGATACCCAGGACCGTGCCCGCTGCGGTGCCCAGAGCGAAGATCCAGCCGAAGGTGGCCCAGCGGGACGGTTCGCTGGGCAGCTCCACGTCGAAGGCCAGAGCCGCTACGCCCAGCAGCAGGGCGATCTGCGCCAGGCTGGTCGCCAGGACCAGGCCGATCTTGCCGAGGAAGTACGAGATCGGCGGCATCGGTGTGCCACGTAGCCGCTTGAGGGTGCCGTCGTCGCGTTCGATCGAGATGGAGATGGCCAAGGACTGGAAGCTCGACAGCATGATCCCGGCGGCCAGCATCCCGGGCAGGAAGTACTGCGGGAACGGCACACTGACGCCACCGACCCGAAACGCCTCGCCGTCGTCGCCGCCGAAGACGGTCGCAAAGATCCCCAGCATGATGACCGGGAACGCGAAGACGAACACGACGGCGTCCTTCTCGCGGAAGAACGTCTTGACCTCGATCCCGGCACGGGCAGCGCCCACCCGCAGCGCACCGGCCGTCGCTGGCCGGTCGGAGGCCGGACGATAGGTCGGTGCAGGGTCGGTGCTCTGGGTCCTTGTCGGGGTTGTCATCGTGGGTCTCCGTCATCGGTCTGGGTCGACGCCGTCCGGCTGATCAGCGACAGGTAGACGTCTTCCAGCGTGGGACGCAACACCTGCAGACCAGGGACCTCGCCGGAGAACTTGGTGGACAGCCCGGCGACCGTGCCGGTCGGGGTGGCGGTGCGGATCTCGTGCCGGCCACCCTCATCGGTCCACACCACGGTCGCGTCGCGCTGGTGGCGCCCGCCGAGGTCCGCCGGCCGGGCCACCTCGACCAGCCGCCCGGAGCTGATCACGGCCAACCGGTCGGCCAGCCGCTCGGCCTCGTCGAGGTAGTGCGTCGTGAGCACGATCGTGGTGCCGTCCGCGCGCAGCGCCGTGATCAGCGCCCAGAACGCCCGCCTCGCTTCCGGGTCGAAGCCGGTGGTGGGCTCGTCGAGGAAGAGCAGCTCGGGGTTGCCGATCACGCCGAGCGCGACGTCCAGCCGCCGCCGCTGCCCGCCGGAGAGCGCCCTGGTGCGGGTGCCCCGCTTGGCTTCTAGGCCCACCCAGGCGATGACCTGGTCAGGGTCGCGCGGCGCCGGATAGAAGCCCGCGAAGTGCCGCACCAGCTCGACCACGGTCAGCTCGGCGTTGTCCGCGCTCGACTGCAGCACGATCCCGATCCGCGAGCGCCAGCGCCGGTCGGCATGTCCCGGGTCCTGTCCGAGCACAGACACCTCGCCGCGGTCTCGCCGGCGGTAGCCCTCGAGCATCTCCACCACCGTCGTCTTGCCGGCGCCGTTGGGCCCGAGAAGAGCAAGAACCTCACCACGTCGTACGTCGAGGTCCACCCCGTCGACGGCCACCTTCTCGGCGTACCGCTTGGTCAGTCCCCGCACCCGCACGGCCACGTCGTCGCGCACCGGAGTCGTCGTCATGCGTCCCACTTTGGCCACCACTGCGTAGGTGCGGCACCACCGACGGATGGAACCGACGTCCACCGACAGGTGGACCCGCGGAAGTCCTCAGCGGATCAGGGTCGCGACTCTGTCCCCGCCGCAAGTCGCGCTGCAATCTCGGGAACATCGCCGAGCGTTCCCGTAGCGACCTCGATGACCAGGTCGTAGGCCTCGTCGTTCGACAGCGTCAGCCTTCGCCCGTTCACACCGTGGAAGGCGATGAGGCCAGCCAGTGCCAGCGGCTTGTTGCCATCCACCAATGCGTGATTGCCAGCGATGGAGTGCAACAGTGCGCCCGCCTTGTGGTCCAGGTCGGGATATGCGTCGGCACCGAATGCGCTGGCGCGCGGTCTGGCGAGAGCAGATTCCAACAGTCCCATGTCACGCACTGCGAACCCTGGCCCGAGGACCCGCTCGGCGAGGTGCAGAAGATCATCGAGCTCGAGGTAGATCACTGCCCCAGACGTTCCAGCGCCTCGGCATAGCGCGGCAGTTGCTCATCGAGCACCTCGTCGAGAAGCTCTCGCTCGCTGGTCGACTCGATGTAGTCACGCACGGCCTGACGTGCCACTTCTTGCATCGAGCGCTTCTCGCGTTCGGCGCGGCGCCGAAGCGCCTCGGTCTCGTCTTCGGTCAGTCGCAGGGTCATAGCCATGCGTTCATGATACCACTGGTGATACCGGCTTACGCCGGCCAGGCGTCGGCGAGCACGTCGCGGGTGTCGGCGAGCAGCTGCGGCATCACCTTGGTGTCACCGATCACGGTGATGAAGTTGGCGTCGCCGCCCCAGCGCGGGACGACGTGCTGGTGCAGGTGGTCGGCCAACGAACCGCCGGCGACACCGCCGAGATTGAGCCCGACGTTGAAGCCATGGGGAGCGGACGCCGTCTTGATGGCCACGACCGCCTGCCGGGTGAGCTCGGCCAGGCCGCGCGTCTCCTCGTCGGTGAGCTCCTCGAGGTCGGCGACGTGCCGGTAGGTCACCACCATCAGGTGACCGGGGTTGTAGGGATGGTTGTTGAGCACGGCATAGACCGACTCCCCCCGTGCCACGACGAGCCCGGCACGGTCGGACAGGGTGGGGATCCGGCAGAACGGGCAGCTCTCGTCGTCGGGTGCTGCGTCCGCTCCGGTGACGTAGGCCATCCGGTGCGGCGCCCACAACCGCTGCAGTCGGTCGGTCACACCTGCACCCGGTCAGCGATCGCCGCCACGATCTCGGCTGCTGCCGCCTCCAAAGGCACCGCGTTCTTCTGCTCGCCGTTGCGGTAGCGGAACGAGACCGCCTGCTTCGCGACGTCCTCGTCACCGGCGAGCAGCATGAACGGCACCTTCTGCTTCTGGGCGTTGCGGATCTTCTTCTGCATCCGGTCGTCGGACTCGTCGACCTCGACCCGGACGCCCAGCCCGCGGAGGCGGTCGGCGACCGCGCGCAGGTAGGGCACGTGCTCGTCAGTGATCGGGATGCCGACGACCTGCACCGGCGCGAGCCAGGGCGGGAACGCGCCGGCGTAGTGCTCGACGAGCACACCCATGAACCGCTCGATCGAGCCGAACTTCGCCGAGTGGATCATGACCGGCTGCTGACGCGACCCGTCGGCGGCCTGGTACTCCAGCCCGAAGCGCTGGGGCATGTTGAAGTCGTACTGGATCGTCGACATCTGCCAGGTGCGCCCGATCGCGTCGCGCGCCTGCACCGAGATCTTCGGGCCGTAGTAGGCCGCGCCGCCCGGGTCGGGCACCAGCTCCAGACCGGTATCGGTGGCCGCGTCCGAGAGGACCTCCGTGGCCGCCGCCCACTGCTCGTCGGACCCGATGAACTTGTCCTTGGCGTCGTCTCGCGTCGACAGCTCGAGGTAGAAGTCGTCCAGACCGAAGTCCTTGAGCAACCCCAGCACGAAGTCCAGCAGGTGCTTGATCTCGCCCGGCGCCTGCTCCGGCGTCACGTAGGAGTGCGAGTCGTCCATCGTGAGGCCGCGGACCCGGGTCAGGCCGTGCACGACGCCGGACTTCTCGAAGCGGTAGACCGCGCCGAACTCGAACAGCCGCAGCGGCAGCTCGCGGTAGGACCGTCCGCGGGATTGGTAGATCAGGTTGTGCATCGGGCAGTTCATGGCCTTGAGGTAGTAGTTGCTGCCCTCCATCTCCATCGGCGGGAACATCGTGTCGGCGAAGTAGGGCAGGTGGCCCGAGGTCTCGAACAGCACCTGCTTGGCGATGTGCGGCGTGCCGACGTAGAGGAATCCCTCCTCGAGGTGCCGGGTGCGGACGTAGTCCTCCATCTCGCGCTTGATCACCCCGCCCCTGGGGTGAAAGACCACGAGGCCCGAGCCGATCTCGTCGGGGAACGAGAACAGGTCGAGCTCGGCGCCGAGCCTGCGGTGGTCGCGCTTCTCGGCCTCCTCGAGCCGGCGCAGGTGCTCCTTCTGGGCGTCGCGCGACTCCCAGGCGGTGCCATAGATGCGCTGCAGCTGCGGGTTCTTCTCGCTGCCCCGCCAATAGGCCGCGGCGACCCGCATGAGCTTGTACGCCGGGATGTGCCTGGTCGTCGGGACATGGGGACCCCGGCAGAGGTCCTTCCACGCTAGTGAGCCGTCCTTGGCGAGGTTGTCGTAGATGGTCAGCTCGCCGCCACCGACCTCCGCATCCGCGCCGTCGGCCACCTCCATGGCACTGCCCGCGCCTGGGCCCTTCAGCCCGATCAGCTCGAGCTTGTAGGGCTCGTCGGCAAGCTCTCTGCGGGCCTCGTCCTCGGTGACCACCCGGCGGGAGAAGGCCTGCCCCTCCTTGACGATCTGCTGCATCCGCTTGTCGATGCGGGTCAGGTCGTCGGGGGTGAACGGCGTGGCGACGGCGAAGTCGTAGTAGAAGCCGTTCTCGATCGGCGGCCCGATGCCCAGGCGTGCGCCGGGATAGAGCTGCTGCACGGCCTGAGCCATCACATGGGCGGTCGAGTGCCGAAGGATCGACCGGCCGTCCGCGGAGTCGGTCGCCACGGTCTCGACGACCGCGCCGGCGTGCACGGCGTACGACAGGTCTTTGAGCTCGCCGTCGACGCGCGCCGCCACCACGGTGCGGTCCTCGGGCCACAGGTCCCCCGCCGTCGTGCCGGCGGCGACCGAGCGCTCGCTGCCGTCGACGGTGATGCGCAGGTCGGACACGGGGACTCCAAGGCTCAGGCGGACCCGGCGATGCTATTGCCTGTGTCCCGGGGTCAGCGCAGCCGCGCCGCCATCCGGTAGAGCCCGCCGTCGATGGTGACCGCCCACAGTTCACGACCGCCGCTCTCACCGAAGCTGGTGATGCCGGGCAGCGAGCCGCCGGTGCGAAGCCCCGATCGGGTGGAGTAGAAGATCCGCCCGGAGCCGAAGTCGCCGACGATGTAGCGCCCGGTGATGACGCCCCTGTACTTCGCGCCGCGGTAGACGAAGCCGCCGGTTATCGACGTGCCGTAGGAGCGGGTGTAGGCGTAGAGCGGCCCGGTGTAGGTCGTGCCCGAGCTGCAGCGCGACGCGTTGTAGACCTGACGGCCCTCGCGACAGGACCAGCCCAGGTTCTTGCCGCCGGCCCCGGCCCGGATGCGGTCGACCTCCTCCTGGGCCGACTGACCCACGTCGCCGATCCACAGGTCGCCGTTGACGGGGTCGAAGGAGAAGCGCCACGGGTTGCGCAGACCGAGCGCCCAGATCGACCGCTTGGCCGTGGTGCTCGTGACGAAGGGGTTCGTCGGCGGGATGCAGTAGGGCCGGCCGCACCTGCTGGCGGCCCCGACGACATCCACGCGCAGGACCTTGCCGGACAACGACCGCGTGCTCAGGGCGTCGCCATCGGGGTCTCCGGTGCCGCCACCGTCGCCGGTGGAGATGTAGAGGTAGCCGTCGGGGCCGAACGCGACCTGGCCGCCGAAGTGGTTGTCGTACTGGTCGGGGTGCGGGACGTCGATCGTCGTCGCCAGCGTCGACCTGCTGACCGTGTTCGCCGTGTAGCGCGACGCACGGAAGCGGGCCACCCGCAGGTCGCCCGCGTTGTTGATGTAGGCAGCCCAGAGGTAGGGCGTGGTCTTCCATCTCGGGGAGAACGCGATGCTGAGCAGGCCGCCCTCGCCCGCGTCGTCCACGAGAGACCGGATGTCGAGGTAAGGCGTCGCGAGCACCCGGCCGGCGACGTAGATGCGCACCCGACCGGCCTTCTCGACCACGAACAGCCGGCCGGTGCCGTCGCGGGCGGTCGTGACCTGCACGGGCTGGACCAGGCCGCCGGCACGTTTGGACCAGGTGATCGACACACCTGCCGCCGAGGCACTGCCGGCCGGAACGATCACCACGACCGGTGCCACCACGACGAGCACGATCAGCGCCCTGACCAGGCGGACGGACAGGGCTGTGCGCATCGGTTGGCTCCCCGGAGACGGTCCCGATGGGACGGGATGTCTACGACGGTAGGGGTCGCGCCACGGATCGGGCGGGCTTTGCCACCTTTTGAGTGGACGATACTGGACTCGAACCAGTGACGCGCCAAGTCGCTGACCTGGCATTTAGCGCTGTGACCTGCGGATATGCTGCTCTGACTTGGGACACTAGTGGACAGGACTAGACGGGCGTGCCACACTTAGTGGCACGCGCATGCCACTGAACGGCGATACTGGAACGAAGGTGTTGTCGCATGGTACGGAGACGTAGCAGAGGCGCCGGCACCCTCAGGCAGCTCCCCTCCGGACGCTGGCAGGCGAGGTTCCGCGGCCCGGACGGGGCGATGCGCCCAGCGCCAGTCACTTTCGACACAAAACTGGACGCCGCCGCGTGGCTCAAAGGTCAGGCCAGCGACGTCGACCGCGGCGTGTGGCAAGCGGCCATCAGGCAGCACGGCGGGCAAACGGTGCGGGACTACACCCAGACCTGGCTCGCCGGGCGGGAGCTGAAACCGCGGACCAGGGCGCACTACCGCGAGCTGCTCGACGCGATGATCCTGCCGGACTTGGGCGACGCGCCACTCGACCGCGTCACGCCTTCGACGGTGCGGGCCTGGTACGGCGAACTGGACCCGGCGAAGCCGACCAGCCGGGCACACGCCTACGGCCTCCTGCGCGGCATCTACACGACCGCCGTAGCCGACGAGCTGGTGACGGCCAACCCGTGTCGCATCCGCGGCGCCAGCTCGACGCCGACGCGTCACCAGCCGAAGGTGGCGAGCCTCCCCGAGCTCGAGGTCATGGTCGAGGCGATGCCGACGCGCTACCGGGCGATGGTGCTACTGGCCGCGTGGTGCGGCCTTCGGTTCGGGGAGCTCGCGGAGCTGCGCCGCGGTGACGTCGACCTCGAGGCGGGGCTGCTGCGCGTCCAGCGCGGCGTTGCTCGGGCTGGCGGGCAGGTCTACATCGGCGACCCCAAGAGCCACGCCGGGCGCCGCTCCGTTTCGATCCCGCCGCACTTGCTCCCGATGGTCACAGCGCACCTGTCGACGGTGGGCACCGAACCTGGCGCGTTGCTGTTCCCGGCGCACCACGGTGGCAACTTGAACCCGAGCACGTTCAAGCGGCACTGGTACGTGGCCCGAGACGCGGCCGGTCGGCCGGACCTGCGCTTCCACGACCTGAGGCACACCGGCGCGACCCTCGCCGCGGCCACAGGCGCCACCCTGGCGGACCTGATGGCCAGGCTCGGACACTCGACTCCCACTGCGGCGCTGCGCTACCAGCACGCCGCGTCGGACCGGGACCGGGCCATCGCCGAGGCGCTGTCTGGCTTCGCTGAGGCCAAGGTCATCCCGCTGAGGCGAGGGGAGGCGCGACTGTCGGACTGATGCGATAAGACGGCCCCGGCCGGTGCGGAAACACCGAACGAGGCCTTGATCCCACCCACCTGACCTACAGGAAGGCAAGACCCATGGACAAGAGTGACAGCACTACCCGCCAGATACAGCCCGACCACACCTGCCCCCCGTGGGCGGACGAATGCAAGGATCTCTCGCCTGACGAGGGGGCGCACACCCGCCGGCCCAACAACGGTGCCGACGTCGAGATCTACTGCGACGTGAAGGACGAGGCCGGACCGTACATCTACGTCGGTGCCGTGGCCGACCAGTACACGGCTGCTGAGGCAGTGGCGCTGGGGACCGCGCTCGTCGAGCTGGGCCACTGTGTTGACCTCACCCGCTCCTGAGACGGCCGCACCGGGGCACCCTCGCTGGTGCGACCCCCGGGGCTGCCAGATTGACGACCCGTTCCCCGAGGATCAGCACCACGACAGCGAAATCGCCCGGGTCCCGATGTCGCTAGAAATGCCGTGGCGCGACCCGCCCGAGAACCAGTGGAACCACAACGAGGTCATGGTCAGCATGCACCAGGACAGGCGAGGGGCCGAGCCCACGGTCGACCTGGGCGTCCAGGTGCCCAAGAGCGAGTTGCACCCAGACGAGCACGAGATCTGGGTCCACCTGACGGTCGAGGAGGCCACGGCGCTCAGGGCCGCGCTGAGCCGCCTGCTCGAGCTGATAGATGGGATCGGCTCGGGCTGACCGAGGTGGCGGTGGCGGCGCTCTTCATGCGAGCACCGCCACCGCGCCGCTTCCCCTAAGGAAACGGGGTGGCAGGGTGCCCGGCATGACCAACCCCGAGCACCCTGCCACCGAGCCCCTCCTGACCCCCGAGCAGGTCGCCGCCGCCAACCCGCCCATCGGCGCGTGGTGGATACGCGAGCAGTGCCGCCGCGGCCGCGTCGAGCACCTACGGCTTGGGAAGCGCCGCATCGCGTTCACCGCCGAACAGGTCGCCGCGCTCATCGCCTACGCCACCCAGCCCGCGACCACGTCCAGGCCACTCGGCGTCGGGTCGCTGCAGACGGCGCGGTCCGCCGCTCGTGCCCGCAGCCGATTGATGCAGGGGCCGTAGGCGCTGGCCGACGTGATCGACCTGTAGCC
>Ga0136617_10001306_pt1 | contig 21900 bp, 21 predicted proteins | sample AntDrymUQ3222106_2_FD_129672 | JGI IMG/M metagenome (GOLD analysis project Ga0136617, IMG submission 129672) | Polar desert sand microbial communities from Dry Valleys, Antarctica - metaG UQ322 (21.06) | ecosystem: Environmental > Terrestrial > Soil > Desert | place: Antarctica: Dry Valley...
CCGGCGCCCGCGAGCGGGTGGCCCTGTGGGTCTTCGACCCTCGTGGACGCGTCCTCATCGCGGACAACGACGAGGCCCGCTGGCTGGTCGACGAGGAACAGGCCGACCGCGACGAGACACCACCTGCGCGGATCCGCCGGCTTGCGATGGTGCCGCAGGTCGAGGGCGAAGCCCCTATCGAGAGCTCTCCCGACGTCGTCTTCGACATCGAGGCGACCGGCCGCACTCCCGCCAGCACCCGGGATGCGGATGCGGAGCCAGAGTCGCCGCGCCGGGCCGAGCCGGTGCGGCAGGCGGCCCGAGCGGGGCGCCACCCGGCCGTCCCGTCCTGGGACGACATCATGTTCGGCGCCCGCCGCCGGGACTGACCGAAACCCACCACTAAGACAGCGTTCGTCGACGGCGACGACGACGACGCAGGTCCAGCACACAGGTGACAGTGGCTAGGCCTCCGATTCCGATGAGCAGGGGCAGGACCGCCGCTATCCCGATCACGATCACGACGGCGGAAGCCACCCCTCCGCATGCGACGACCGGTGTTGGCCACGCCTGGACACCGCGCCGAGCAGGGAAGGCGGCGGGTTGCTCTCGACGCAGCCGTGACCGCCGAAGGACGTACACGATCGGAAGAACACCGACGCCGATGAAGAGCGCACCCAGGGGACTCGTTTCGACCGAAGTCAGCATCAGCAGGCCGAAGAGCCCCAGAGCGACTGCCAGACTGACCAGAGCCACGGTGCTCGGGCCGCGCTGTCGAGCGATGTTGCGAGGTCCGGGAGCACCTTGCGGGCACCAGGCGGCGGCCGGAGTGAAATGCTCGACCGTCAGGCGCAGGTCCTCATAGTGGTCCCACCGGTCCGGGAACAAAGAAATGCTGTTTCCGTCCGCACCGACCACGGTCCTGGAACCGTCGTCGTACGCGAGCACAGCCACGCAGTCGGCCCAACGCACCGTGAGTGAGTCCTCAGGCGGCAGCTTCGACGCGAAGCAGATGCCTAGATCGGACACGGTCAAGAGGTGGTTGCTCGGCTAACCCGCTGGAGGGAAGTAGTTGGTCCCTTTGAGCCGCTGACCGTTGCCCTCCTGGACACGTGCCACGCCCGGAACCTCGAACCCGTACGGGACACACCACAGCGAGGTTGTGTGCATGTCCGCCAGCGTCGCCTTGACCGTTTCGGTTGTCAGCCCGAGGGCCGCCTGGTGGATCTCGTGTGGCGACTGGCGCGGCAGTCCCATCAGCGAGTTGTAGACCAGCCGAGAAAGTTCCGCCACGACGACTTGGGGCTCGCGGGGGCCGGGCTTGCAGAGGTTGCTCCATGCGTTCAGCTCGTCAGTCGTCGGTCCTTGGGTGACGAGCGCGTCGACGACCTCCACAGCCACGCGCGCCACGTGGGCAAGCTGATCGGGCACCGCGTCGAGCGACACGATGATCCTGCGGACGTCGGTGCCGCACGTGTCCACGTCGGTCTGAACCCCGTAGGTAACGCCCTCCTGATAGCGCAGCCGCGCCATCAACCGTCGCTCCAGCAGCCAAGCAACCAGGCCGGGCCAACCCCCCCGCGCTACCTCGGCCGAGAGCGAGACGGTGGACACGTTCGACGGGAAGTAGGACGGAGTCGCCGTCATCCGGGGACCAGGCCGCGGTGGCCCTTGTCGCTCCCCCGCGGGCAAGGCCAGCTCGATGTCGACCAGAGAGTCGTTCGTCACCCACAGCCCTGCGTTGTCTGCCGTGAAGAACCTGCTGAGCCAATCCTGGACGTCGCGCGTCCCCACGTTGCGCAGGCCGACCTCGTCGAAGCCTGCCAACCCGTGTCCTCGAGCTCCCCAGCGCCAGATGTCGTGCAGCGCAGCAAGTCCGGCTCCATGACCATGGGCTTCTGCTCGGAGTAGCCCACGTTCCACGTCGATACGGTTGAGTTCGGGCCGCGAGATGCTCTCCGCGACCGCTCCGAGGAACCAGGCGACCTCGTCCGGGCTGCCGACGCAGTAGAACGTCGTCGTCTCGGCCGTGGTCACACCGTTCCACTCGAACGTGGGCTGTCCGAGCGGCGCCAGGACCAGATGTTCGACCAGGTGGGTGATGCCGCGACGAGGCAGTGTCTCGTCGGCCCAGCCGACGCGAAAAGTGAGGGCGGCACGGGTCGGTCCGTCGAGCGGCCCAGCTCACTCTCCGGCCCACTCATCACGGCGTGCCGAGCTGGCGGGGGTCAGGCCTTCGGGATGATGATCCACAACCCGGCGTGAGAGGACGAAGCGCTCGGCAAGCCCGGCGCTGCTGGTGCAGTGGCGGGACGAGCCCACGACCTGATTCGCATCGCGCTCGGTGATCTTTCGACCAACTCCTCACCACCGGCCCAACGCGGTGCTACTCCTGGTCCGAGGGACATCGTGTCCCCGACGGGGGTCGGACATGACCGGATCGTTGCTCGTCACCGGCGGCTCGGGCGAGGCAGTGACGGAGCTCGCGGCCTTCGACGCTGCACTCAGCGACGCTGGCATCGCCAACTTCAACCTGATCCGGCTCAGCTCAGTGATCCCGGCCGGTGCCACGGTCATCGAGAAGCGACCGGACCTGCCCCTCCGCGAATGGGGCTGGCGGCTCTACGTCGTGCTGGCCGAGCAGCGCGCCTCCCGCCCGGGAGACGAGGCCTGGGCCGGCATCGGCTGGATCCAGGACCCCGCCGACGGCCGCGGGCTCTTCGTGGAGCACGAGGGCGGCAGCGAGCAGGAAGTCGAGCACCTCATCGAGGCGAGCCTCGCCTGCATGCGCGCGACGAGGGACGACACCTTCGGTCCGACCCAGCTCGTGACGCGCGGGGTCCGCTGCGAGACCAAGCCGGTCTGCGCCCTCGTCGCGGCCGTCTACGCGTCCGTGCCATGGTGACCTCGGTCTGGGCTGTCCGGGTCAGCTCGTCGAGCGACATCCCTGCGGTTGTGCCGCCGGTCACCGCATGCGAGGCGTGACCGCGGAGGCGGCGATCTCGAACGGGAGCGTGTCCGGCGAGAGTGCGACCGCGCGAGCCAACGCGGCCCGTGAGGCGGCTGTCATCCGCCGCATGTGGTGGCGGCGGCAGAGCACCTCGTAGCCGACGACGTCACCGGCGTCGGTGTCGCCGACCACGACCTGGGCTCCCTCGACGACCATCACTCCGCCCAGGGTCCGCGCGATGCGCGTCGCCCGCTGGCCGCACCAGCACAGCGCTCGGCCATGACCCCCGTCCTGCCAAACACGGGCGTGACCTCCGCCACCTTGCCTCGTTGGACAGGGCAGCACGGCGCACCCGAACCGGGGCGTCGCCACCGACGTCAGGAGAGACCATGCGCCCGTCGCGCCTCATCCGCGCCTCGCTGGGAGCCGCCCTGGCCGGAGGCCTGATCCTCCTGCCGGCAGGCACCGGCGGAGCATCCGGCACCACCGGCGCAGCCGGTTCGGCCAGGCCACATCAGCCAGCGTTACCTCGTGGTGCTGGCCGGCACCCAGGAGCAGGGCGAGTTCACCGGTACGGCGACAACGGGCGCCGTCAACGCGCTCGTCGCTTCCGCCGGCGGGACGATCGCCAACGACCTGAGCAGCCAGATCGGCGTGCTCATGGTCGAGTCGGCCAACCCGGCCTTCGCGCAGGCGCTCGCCGCCTCGCCGCTGGTCGCCGAGGTCGGCGCCGACTGGCGCTGGAAGGGCCTTCCCGATGCGTCCCAGGCGGCGCCGATGAAGGCGCCGACCGGCAACGACAACCCGGAACCGTCGGCGGACCCGCTCGAGTCGACACAGTGGGACATGCTGCAGATCCGCACCGGGCAGGCCCACGCCACCCAGGCCGGTCTCCGCGCGGTCGACGTCGGCATCCTCGACTCGGGCATCGACGGCTACCACCCCGACTTCAAGGACAGCGACGGCACCAGCAACGTGGCCTGCGAACGTGGCCGCAACTCCCTCGCCGCGCTCCCGCCGGGTGTCGCTCTTGGGACTCCCGACCCGTGCATCGACAACCAGTTCCACGGGACCCACGTCGCCGGCACGGTGGGGATGCAGGCCAACGGAGTCGGCATGGTCGGCGTCGCTCCCAACGTCACGCTGGTCCCGGTCAAGGTCTGTGACACCACCGGCTACTGCTACGCCAGCGCGGTCGTCGACGGCATCACCTACGCCGGTGACGAGCAGCTCGACGTCATCAACATGAGCTTCTTCGTCGACGACAACGAGTTCCAGGAGTCCACCGAGTTCAAGTGCTCGTCCGACCCGACGCAGCGCGCCTTCCGGCACGCCGTCGAGCGCGCGATCTCTTACGCCCGCAACCAGGGCGTCACCCCTGTCGCGGCCCTGGGCAACTCCGACCAGGACCTCAACCACCCCGTTGGCGATGACGGCCAGCCGATCAGCAACGAGTGCGAGGTCGTCCCCGCGGAGACCCAGGGCGTCATCGGCACCGCCGCGCTGGGCCGCAGCAGCGAGAAGGCTCGCTACTCCAACTACGGGTCCGGTGCGACCGACATCGCCGCACCGGGCGGCAACGGCACGACCGGCGACTGCAACAGGACTGTTCCCTCGACGTTCCCCGGTGGCGGCTACATCTGCATCCAGGGCACCTCGATGGCGTCGCCGCACGCGGCCGGGGTCGCGGCGCTGATCGTCAGCCAGTTCGGCCGGCTGGGCTCGGACGGTGACGTGAAGATGTCCCCGCAGAGCGTGGAGGCCCTGCTGCAGGGCAGCGCCATCGACATCGGCCGGCCCGGCTCCGACGAGTGCTTCGGCAAGGGCCGGATCGACGCCCTGCGGGCGGTCACGAAGGAGACCAGCAGCCAGTACGACGCGTCGGCACCTCCGTGCCCGGAGTACGCCGAGTAGGACCCACAGGGGGAGGGGACGGCACGGCCCTGGGCGACCGCCGACAGGTCAGCCCGGGGCCGTGCCGCTGTGGTCAGTGGATTCGCAGGTTCAGCAGGGGCACGATCAGCTCGTCCTCGGTGACCGAGCCGTGCAGGCCGATCAGGGCCAGCAACCCGGGTGGAGTCACCCGGGTGTCCACCACCGCGGAGCCTGACCGCGCCAACGCGACCACGTCACCGATCCGGGTCCGGATGTGGTCGGCGACCGTCGGTCCATAGAGGCCCGTGGAGATCGCCTCGTCCCGCCCGAGCACCCAGAAGTCGGCTGCCAGCTTCTCCTGCCAGGCAGCAAGCACGTCGGGTGCGGATCCGGCCGACGCGTGCACGTGCACGCCGCGCAGGTCGCCGGCGACGACCTCCACCCCGGCCGCCATGGCCGGCACCCTCGCGACGTCCCACCGGTCCTCGAAGGCCACGTCCACCATGCCGTGGTCGGAGGTGACGAGCAGCGTCGCGCCGGTCGGCAACGCGTGTGCGAGCTGCTCCACCAGGCGGTCGACGTGCGCCAGCTCCTGACGCCAGGCCTCGCTGCCACACCCATGCCGGTGGCCGGTGGCGTCGAGGTCGCCGAAGTAGACGTACGCGAGTGAGCGCTCTGCCCGTCGTACGGCAGAGACGGCGGCAGCGATGCGCTCCCCCACCCGCTCCGCGCCGACATAGCTCCCACCCCGCAGGCCGGCTTCGGAGAGACCGGCCGAGTCGAAGGCGGCCGGTCCGATGCGGGTGACCGCGACGCCATCGGCGGCGGCCAGCTCGAAGGCGGTGGGCCGTGGCTGGAGTGCGCGCAGGTCGACCTCGCTCGGCATGGCCAGGGTGTTGATCACCCGGCCGCTCTCGGCCAGTCGCAGCAGCAGGCCGACGATGCCGTGCTGGCCCGGGCTGAGACCGGTGCCGAGCGAGGTCAGCGCAATCGGTGTGGTGGTGGGGAAGACCGAGGTGATGGAGCGGCTGCCCGGCTCGGCCAGCAGCGAGGTCAGGAACGGCGCGTCGGCCGCGTGCGCCTGCAGGGCGTTCCAGCCGAGCCCGTCGACGAGGACGAGGCAGACCCGCGCTGTGGTGGGAACGGCGAGAGCGTCCGAGCCGCCAGGGACCCCCAGGCCCACGAGCACGGCAGGCAGCACGTCGGCGAGCGAGCCGCCGCCGAAGTCCGGGGTGGGCGGTGCGTCGGTCAACGGGCGGTCGCGCGGGACAGCGCGGCGGCGAAGGCCAGCATCCGGTCGACAGCGTCGGCACCCTCGGCCGCCTCGCTGACCCGCAGCGCGATGTCGTCTGCCGAAGCGGTGCCGGTGTAGCCGTGGTCGGCCTCGCAGTCGGGGTCACCACAACTTGCGGGCTCGAGGTCGAGGCGGCTGACCGCGCCCCAGCCGATCGTGACCGTCACCTCCTGTGGCAGCTGGCCGGAGTAGCGGGCCGGCTCGGTGATGACGCGGTTGACCACCACGGAACGCACGGCGGCGAGTGGCACCGTCTCGGTGGAGGCCGTGACAAACGGCGCGGGGGTGAGCTGGTCGGCGGGGCGGTCATCGGCGTGTCCGAGGACGAGCCGGGTGGGGGTCAGGACCAGGACCGTGATGTGCCGGCGCACCTCATCGGAGTCGAACGTCGTCTCCTGGTGCACGACGAACGACTCGGCCGGCTCGCCCGCGACTGCGGCGTTGATCGTGTCGGCCACCAGCGCGGGGTAGTAGCCCGCATGCTCGATCGCCGCTCGCAGGCCCGCCAGGGTGGTGTCCGCCATGTCAGCATCCTCGCACCTTCAGCCGGGCAAGGTCCGCGGGCCGCGATCGGCCCGCACCACTGGTCGCGCCAGTCGTCCGGTCGCCGAGAGGACCTCGACCCCCGTGGGTGCCGCGAGCACGGGGTCGAGCGTCAGCTCGGCCAACTCGGGCAGGTCGTCGGCCAGCTGGGCCACTCGCGCGACCAGATCCTCCAACGCAGCCACGTCCACGTGCGGCGCGCCGCGGTGACCGAAGAGCAGGGGGGCGGCTCGCACGGAGCGCACCAGCGCCCGCACATCGGTGTCGGTCAGCGGCGGGATGCGGTAGGCCATGTCGCCGAACAGGTCGGTCGCGACCCCGCCGAGGCCGAAGGACACCACCGGTCCGAACAACGGGTCCTCGACCGTGCCGACGACACAGGCGACGACGTCGGCCTTGCGGTCCGACTGGTCGGTCGCGACCACCCGGGTGGGACGCAGCGCGATGCCGTAGCAGCTCAGCACGGCGGTGAGTCGCTGCTGGGACAGCGGCGCCTCGTCCTGGCCGGCAACGCCGAGCGCCTCGGTGACGATGCGGCGGGCGGCGGGTGCGTCGACCCCGTCCAGCTGCACCGGACTGCCCGCCGGCGTGGCCCGCCACTCGGCGTACCTGGTGACTGCGGCCAGGGCGCGCACGGCGTCCTCCGGCGTGGAGTAGGACGGCACCGAGCCACGGCCGTCCGGCGCGCGCAACGCCGATGGAACGCCCCTCATGCCGAGGAACGACGCGACGACGGTCTTGCTCGACGTGCGTGCTCCTTCGGCGAGGACCACCGCGACGTCCTCGTCGCGGGTGACCAGCGGCGGGATGAACAACGCAACGACCGAGTCGACGCCCGCGTCGGCGAAGACATCGGCGAGCGCCGCTCGGAAGTCCTCCGCGGTCGCGTCGGCGCCGAGCTGCCGTGGCTCCCCCGCGAGCTCGAGCGACGCAGCCTCGCAGGCGTCTGCCGCCAGCACGCCGAGGGCGTCGGAGTTGCCGACGATGGCGACCCGCCGGCCGGCCGGGAGCGGCTGATGCACGACCAACTGGCCCACGTCGAAGAGCTGGTGGATCGTGTCGACGCTGATGACCCCCGCCTGCTCGAACACCGCGTCGATCGCAGCCGCCGGTGCCCGGGTCTCGCGCACGAGGTGCCCGTGGGGAGCACCGCGTCGCGTGCGGCCCGACTTCACCACGACCACGGGCTTGGTGCGGGCCAGCCGCCGGGCGATCCGGCTGAACTTGCGCGGGTTGCCGATCGACTCGAGGTAGAGCATCACTGCGTCGGTGCCGGGGTCCTCCTCCCAGAACTGCAGCAGGTCGTTGCCGCTCACATCCACGCGGTTGCCCGCGGACAGGAACGTCGAGATGCCGATCCCCCGCCGCACGATGTTGTCGAGCAGGGCAACACCCAGCGCACCGGACTGCGAGAAGAAGCCGAGCCGGCCGCGTTCGGGCATCAGCGGTGACAGCGACGCGTTCAGCGACACGTCCGGCTCGGTGTTGAGTAACCCGAACGAGCTGGGACCGATGACCCGCATGCCGTTGGCGTGGGCATCGTGCACCAGTCGTTGTTGGCTCGCCCTACCTTCGGCGCCGGTCTCGGCGAATCCGGAGGACATCACGACCAGACCGAGCACCCCCTTGGCCGCGCAGTCGGCGACGACCGTGTCGACCTGGTCAGCCGGGATGGCGACCACGGCGAGGTCCACCGGGCCGGGGATGTCGCCGACGGTCGGATAGGCCACGTCGCCGTCGATCTCGGTCGCATTCGGGTTCACGGCGTACGACGAGCCGGTGTAACCACTCGCGCGAAGATGGCGCAGCACGGTGTGCCCGATGGAGTGCGATGCCCGGCTCACACCGACGACGGCCACAGAACGAGGCCGGAGCAGCCGCTCGACCGACCGTGCCTCCGCCCGGTGCTCGCGGGCCTGGGTCACCGCCGTGGAGTTCACGGTGGGTGCGAGGTCGAACCCCAGGAGGGCCACACCGTCCTCCTGCTCCTGGCTCACGACGAAACCCGCCTCCTTGAAGACCGTGAGCATCCTGCGGTTGGTCGGCAGGACGTGGGCGGCGAACCGCTTGACGCCACGCTCGCGCGCCCCTGCCGCGATGTGCTCGAGGAAGACCGAGCCGAGCCCCCTCCCCTGGTGCGCGTCCTCGATGTTGAACGCGACCTCGGCCTCGTCGGGCCCGAGGCGGTCGTAGCGGACGACTCCGATCATCTCCTCGCCCACAGTGGCGATCAGCGCGACCCGGTCGACGTGGTCGACCTCGGTGAACCTCTTGATGTCACGGGCAGACAGCTGCCGGTAGAGCGCGAAGAACCGGAAGTAGATCGTCTCGTCGGACAGCCGGTCATGGAACCGGGTCAGCCGGTCGGCGTCGTCGGGACGGATCGGCCGGATGTGCGCCGTGCCGCCGTCGCGCAGGACGACGTCGGCCTCCCAGTGAGCCGGGTAGGGCAGATCCACGCGCCGAGGCTAGCCCGCAAGCCGCGTGCCGACGCGCCCTGCCCTAACCTGCGCACGTGCTCACTGTGCTTGCAGAGGTCGCGGACGCACTCGCGTCCGGCCGACCGGTCGTGGCGCTGGAGTCGACGATCATCAGCCACGGCCTGCCGCGGCCGGACAACCTGCGCATCGCCCGCGAGATCGAGGCCGAGGTGCGATCACACGGCGCCGTGCCGGCAACGATCGCGATGGTGGGTGGGCGCGCACGGATCGGCCTGGACGACGGAGCGCTGGAAGAGATCGCGACCAGCGACGAGGTCGTCAAGGTCAGCACCCGCGATCTCGCAACCGTCGCAGCTCGTGGTGGGCACGGGGCGACGACCGTCGCCGCGACGGCTCACCTGGCCGCACTGGCCGGCATCGGTGTCTTTGCGACCGGCGGCCTCGGCGGCGTCCATCGAGATGCGCGGGAGACGTGGGACGAGTCCGCCGACCTGCAGGCGCTCGCGGCGACGCCCATCGTGGTCGTCTGCGCCGGCATCAAGTCGATCCTGGACGTGCCGGCCACGCTGGAGCGGCTCGAGTCTCTCGGGATCGGGGTGCTCGGCTACCGGACCGATGGGTTCCCCGGCTTCTACCTCACCGAGTCGGGCTACCCACTGGACTGGCGGGTGGATTCACCGGAGGAGGTGGCCGCCGTCATGCGCGCCCGCACCGCGCTCGGCACCGACCGTCGCGGCCTCGTCGTCGCCAACCCCCTCCCCCTGCACGAGCAGGTCGACCCGCGGCTGCACGACCGGGTGCTGCGCGCGGGACTGACCGCCGCCGTGCAGGCCGGCGTGCGCGGCAAGGACGTCACACCGTTCCTGCTCGACTTCTTCCACCGCGAGAGCGACGGGGCCAGCCTGGCCGCCAACATCCGGATCATCCTGCGCAACGCGGCGCTGGCCGCCCAGATCGCCGCCGCCGACACCGCCTCGGCCGTGACCGAGCCTGCGTGACGCCGTCCGGGGCGCAGACGCTCACGGTCGTCGTCGTCGGGGACGTCATGGTGGACGTGCTCGCCATGATGTCCGCTCCGCTCGCCCACGGAAGTGATACCCCGTCGCAGATCTCGACCGGTGGGGGCGGGTCGGCCGCCAACGTCGCCGCGTGGCTCGCCGCAGAGGGCGTCCCCACCACCTACGTCGGCCGTGTCGGTGACGACCCGCTCGGCCGAGAAGCGGTTGCCGCGCTCGAGACGGTTGGCGTCGACGTCCGCGCTCGTGTCTCGGACCGACCGACGGGTAGCTGCCTGGTTCTGGTCGAGCCGGACGGGCAGCGGTCGATGTTGCCCGACGCAGGGGCGAACGCGACGCTGGCGGTGGGCGACCTGCCCGTCGAGGTGTTCCGTCCGGGCGCACATCTGCACCTGTCCGGCTACCCGCTGCTGCACCCCGAGGCGCGCGAGGCGGGACTCACGGCGGTCGACCTCGCGCGCGGGGTCGGCATGACCGTGTCGATCGACCCGTCCTCGGCGGCGCTGCTGGAGGCGGCCGGGCCGGGCAACTTCCTGGACTGGACGCTGGGCGCCGACCTGCTGCTGGCCAACAGCGACGAGGCGCGGGTGCTGTCCGGGCAGGAGCCCGCCCGCGAAGCTGCCGCCGCACTCGCCACCGTCTACCGCGAGGTCGTCGTCAAGCTCGGCGCGCAGGGTGCGCTGTGGCACGGCGGGTTCATCGCGGCGAGCGCACCCGCCGAACGCGGGGTCGAGGTCCTCGACACGACCGGGGCCGGCGACGCGTTCGCGGCCGGGTTCCTCACGTCCTGGCTCCTGCACCCCGAGCCGGAGTCGGCGTTGGCGGCGGGCAACCGCCTCGCGGCGCTGGCCGTGACCCGTCTCGGCGCGCGTCCTTGACGGCCGCAGGGAGAGCCCGCTTCGAGGAGCTCGCCTGGAGCGAGACCCCACTAGGCGCCATCAGCCTGCGCCGGCGCCGGGACATCGCACTCGACGTCGACGTGTTCGAGGTCAAGCTGGGCGAGGAGTTCCTGATGTCCAGCCTCTTCACGGTCGCCGAGATCGAGCTCGCACGTCTCGGTCTCGCGGAGCTGGCCGCCGCTGACCTCGACGTGGTCGTCGGTGGGCTCGGACTCGGCTACACCGCGCAGGCCGTCCTTGACGATCGGCGCGTCCGCTCGCTCACAGTCGTGGAGGCACTAGGTGAGGTGATCGACTGGCACGAACGTGGGCTGCTGCCCGACACCGTCGGCCTCGCCGCTGACCCGCGGGTCCGCCTCGTCGACGGCGACTTCTTCGCGATGGTGGGCACCAGGGCGGGGCTCGACCCCGTGACGACGGGACGCCGGTTCCATGCCGTGCTCGTCGACATCGACCACACACCGCGACACGTCCTGCACCCCAGCCACGCCACGTTCTACACACCTGAGGGCCTTCGTCGCCTTGCGCGCCACCTGAACCCGGGAGGCGTGTTCGCCCTGTGGTCGGACGACCCGCCGGACGCCGGGTTCCGGGCCGTGCTCGCCGAGGTCTTCGTGAGGCATCAGGCGCACGTGGTCACCTTCCCCAACCCGCTGACCGGCGCAGACTCGGCCAACACCGTCTACGTCGCGCGCACCTAGGACCCGGCAGCCCCAAGTGGGTGGGTCGCTGGCGGCCATCGTCGGTGCCGGCGGCGAGAATGGCAGCACGAGTTCACCCGACACCTGAGCTGGAGCGAGCGCGCCGTGGCACGTCGTACGACTAAATCCCCTCCCCCGCCCGAGGACTTCACCGAGCGCATCGTCGACATCGACGTGTCCGAGGAGATGCAGGCCTCCTTCCTCGAGTACGCCTACTCGGTCATCTACGCCCGGGCCCTGCCCGATGCGCGCGACGGGCTCAAGCCGGTGCATCGGCGGATCCTGTTCCAGATGTCGGAGATGGGGCTGCGCCCGGACAGGGGTCACGTGAAGTGCGCCCGCGTCGTCGGCGACGTGATGGGCAAGCTGCACCCCCACGGCGACGGCGCGATCTACGACACGCTGGTCCGGATGGCACAGCCGTGGTCGATGCGGCTGCCGCTGATCGACGGGCACGGCAACTTCGGCTCGTGGGGCAACGACGGCCCACCTGCGGCCTCCCGCTACGCCGAGTGCCGTCTCGGGCCGCCGGCGATGCTGATGACGACCGGCCTCGACGAGGACGTCGTCGACATGCGGCCCAACTACGACGACCAGGCCTACGAGCCCGACGTCCTGCCCGCCGCCTTCCCCAACCTGCTGGTCAACGGTGCGGCCGGCATCGCAGTCGGCATGGCGACCAACATGGCGCCGCACAACCTGGTCGAGGTGATCTCGGCGGCCCGCCACTTGATCAAGCACCCGAAGGCGACGCTGGACGACCTGATGCGGTTCGTGCCCGGCCCGGACCTCCCGACTGGCGGCAAGATCGTCGGCCTCGACGGCATTCGCGACGCCTATGAGACCGGGCGGGGCGCCTTCCGCACCCGCGCGACCGCGCGGATCGAGAACGTCACCCCCCGCCGCAAGGGCATCGTCGTGACCGAGCTGCCGTGGGGCGTCGGCCCGGAACGGGTCAAGGAGAAGATCGCCGAGCTGGTGCGGGCCAAGAAGGTGCAGGGCGTCACCGCGGTCGACGACTACACCGACCGGGAGAAGGGGATGCGCCTGGTCATCGAGATCAAGAACGGCTTCAACCCCGACGCGATCCTGGACCAGCTCTACCGGCTCACCCCGCTCGAGGAGTCCTTCGGCATCAACAACGTGGCGCTGGTCGACGGCCAGCCGCGCACGCTGGGCCTCAAGGACCTGCTCGAGGTCTACGTCGCGCACCGGCTCGACGTCGTGCGCCGCCGCAGCCTCTACCGCCTGCGCCGGGCAGAGGAGCGGCTGCACCTCGTCGACGGCCTGCTCGTCGCGATCCTGGGCGTCGACGAGGTCATCCAGGTGATCCGCACCAGCGACGACGCCACCGAGGCGCGTGAACGGCTGATGTCGGTCTTCGACCTGAGCGAGACCCAGGCGACCTACATCCTGGACATGCCGTTGCGGCGGCTCACGAAGTACTCCCGGATCGAGCTGGAGGCCGAGCAGGAGACGCTGCGGACGACGATCGCTGCGCTCACCGAGCTCCTCGACTCCGACCCCCTGTTGCGCGACGCCGTGTCCGGCGAGCTGGCCGAGGTGGCAAAGAAGTTCGGTACGCCGAGGCGAACCGTCCTGCTCGAGTCCGCGGGCACCCCGGCAACGACGGAGGTGCCGTTGGAGGTCACCGACGACCCGTGCTGGGCGCTGCTCTCCTCGACCGGACTGATGGCCCGCACCCGGTCCGACGAGCCCATGCCGATCGGCGGGTCCCGAGCCAAGCACGACGTCATCGTCTCCGCCGTGCGCACCACCGCGCGGGGCGAGGTCGCGGCGCTCACCAGTGGCGGCCGGATGATCCGGCTCGGCGTCCTCGACATGCCCGCACTCCCGTCGACGGCGAGCGCCCCCAACCTGTCCGGGGGCGCTCCCGTCTCGGAGTTCCTCCAGCTTGCGGCCGAGGAGCGGGTGCTGTGCCTGGTCGGCCTCGGCTCGGACGAGGTCGGTGTCGCGCTGGGCACCGCCGAAGGCATCGTCAAACGGGTCACTCCCGACTACCCGCTGAACAAGGACAGCTGGGAGGTGATCGGGCTGCGGTCCGGTGACCGCGTGGTCGGCGCCGTCGAGCTCGCCGACGACACGAGCGACCTGGTGTTCGTCACCTCCGACGCCCAGCTGCTGCGCTTCCCCGCCTCGGCCGTGCGGCCGCAGGGCCGCTCAGCCGGCGGCATGGCCGGGGTGCGGCTCGCGCCGGGCCAGCAGACGGTGTTCTTCGGAGCCGTCGACCCAGGACGCGAGAACGCGGTTGTCACGGTGTCCGGTTCGTCGGACGCGCTGCCCGGCACCGAGCCGGGATCGATGAAGGTCACGCCCTTCGACGACTACCCAGGCAAGGGTCGGGGCACCGGTGGTGTGCGCTGTCACCGCTTCCTCCGTGGCGAGGACACCCTGATCCTGGCCTGGGCGGGTGCCGCGCCCCCGCGGGCAGCGGCAGCCACCGGCGTGCCGATCGAGCTCCCGGCGGCCACTGGCAGGCGGGACGGGTCGGGCACCCCCGCGAGCCAGCCGATCGCGGCGGTCGCCGGACCGTGACGCGTCAGACGTCCGGGCCGTCGTCACCCTCGGACGAGTCAGACTCAGCCGAGCCGGCGTCCAGCGGCCACTTGAGCTGAAGCTCGATAGGACTCAGGTGATCATCAGGGAGGCTCGACCCGGTGACGCCGAGGCGATCGCCCTCGTGCAGGTGGCCGCGTGGCAGGCCGCCTACCGTGGAATCGTTCCCGACGAGCACCTCGACCGACTCGACTGGCGCGAACGGGCCGCGGTGCGTCGCGGGCAGCTGGAGCGAGCCGGCGACGACGGCGTCCGCGTCCACGTCAACCTGAGCGCCGGGACCGTCGTCGGCTTCGTGGCCACCGGGCCTGACCGGGACGAGGATCCGCGAGCGGCTCGCGGGCAGGAGGTCTACGCGCTGTACGTGGCGCCGTCAGCCTGGGGCCACGGACTCGGCCGCGCCCTGCTCGAGCGCGCGATCGCCGATGTGCCCGTCGGGGTGCCAGTCACGCTCTGGGTGCTCGCGGGCAACGCCCGTGCGCGTGCCTTCTACGAGCGTGTGGGGTTCGTCTCCGACGGCGCCGAGAAGCTGGTGCCCATCGGCGGGCGGGACCTGGCCGAGGTGCGCTACCGGTTGGAACGACTGGACGACCCGAGTCCTCAGGTGGCGGAGCCCTCGGACAGATAGGCGTCCAGGGCGGCGATCCCCTCATCGACGTACGGCTCGAACCCCACACCCATGGGCGGCCAGCCCACCGCCGATTCAGGGGCCAGGTCGGCGGCAGCGAGGCTCGGCGGGGCCGGCTCGCGCCCGCGCTGGCGGGCGACGGACCACACGCGTCCCACCAGCACCAGATAGGCGACGGTGAGCAGGGTCTGAACGAGCAGCATGCCCTTTACTTCGGCGGGAACGCCCCGCGGCTACAGCGATGAGCCCGCCCCGCGCCGTTCTGCGTCGATCTCGTCGGGCTTGCCGACCACTGCCCGGTTCACGAACCAGAGCACCACCCCGACGGCCATCAACACCCCCGCCGTCAGGTAGACCGAACCCTCCCGGCCGGTGAACGGGCTCGCGAGAATCACGCAGGTGATCGCGCCGAGCACTGGCACGGCGGTCGGCACCCGGAAGTGCTCGTGCTCGACCGGCTCTCGACGCAGGACCAGGACCGCCACGTTGACGACCGCGAAGACGCAGAGCAGCAGCAACGAGGTCGTGTCGCCCAGATCCTCGACCCGGCTGGTGGCGACCAGCGCGAATCCCAGGACGGTGGTGAAGATGATCGCGATCCACGGCGTACGACGACCAGCGTGAACGCGCCCGAAGATCCCCGGCACGATCCCCTCCCGGGACATCCCGTAGACCAGCCTCGAGGCCATCAGCATGTTGATCAGTGCGGTGTTGGTCAGGGCGAACAACGCAATCAGCGCGAAGAGCTTGGGCGGGAAGTCCACGTCACCGGCCTTGACCACCTCGAGCAGTGGCCCGGTCGACTCCTCCAGGGTCTTCGGGTCCACGAGCAGCGAGGACGTCAGCGCGACCAGGATGTAGATCGTCCCGGTGATCGCCAGCCCGCCGAGCAGGGCGCGGGGGAACGCCCGCGGCGGCTCGCGCACCTCCTCCGCCATGTTGACCGAGTCCTCGAAGCCGACCAGGGCGAAGAAAGCCAGCGACGCCCCGCCCAGCAAGGCGAAGACCACGCCGTCACTGCGCTCGATCTCGGTCAGCCGCGAGGGCTCGCCGTCGCCGGCCAGGACCGCATAGACACCGATGCCGATGATCACGAGCAGCCCGGTGAGCTCGACGATGGTCAGCACCACGTTGGCTTTGACCGACTCGGAGACGCCCCGGAAGTTCACCAGCGCGAGCACGATCAGGAACAGCACGGCGACCAGCACGACCGGCAGCGAGACGAACTCCGACAGGTAGTCCCCGCCGAACGCCCGCGCCGAGGTGCTCGCCGACGTGATTCCCGAGGCCATCACCGCGAACGCGACGATGAAGGTGAGAAACGGGATGCCGAACGCCTTGTTGGCGTAGAGGGCGGCACCCGCCGCGCGCGGGTACTTGCCCACCAGCTCGACGTAGGAGCAGGCCGTCAGCGCCGCCACGACGAAAGCGATCAGGAACGGCAACCACAGCGCGCCGCCGACCTCGCCGGCGACCTTGCCCGTCAGCGCATAGACCCCGGCACCCAGGATGTCGCCGATGATGAAGAACAGCAGCAGCTTGGGGCCGAGCACCCGTCGGAGCGGCGGCTCCTGACCGTCCGGGGGCTCACCGTCCGGTGCGGACTTCGCCTGCGTGACCTCGGCCATCGCGTTTCCCTTCGCCGCCGGGCAGCTCCGACGTGCGGTGATCTTCCCCGTGGCGGTCCCGCCGACACCTCAGTCCAGCCAGGGAGCGTCCAGGGAGGCCACGTCCATCTCCCCACCCGGGCGGCACTCACCGGAGACATAGGCCTCGGGCATCCGCGGGTAGACCGTGCGCCAGTAGCGCCGGGCCAGCTCGGCAGCCGCCTCCGGTGACGCTCCGAGCAGCCGCGCGGTCCGGGCGTCGTGCTGCACCGCCAGGCACTCGGCCCTGGCCTCGTTGGTCTCGCCCGACATGTGCATCGCCTCATGAGTCAGCACGTGCACGGCGAGCACCTCGGCGGCTGACGGGTGCTCGTGGTCGGAGCCGACGTAGCGCTCGAGGTCCTTGCACTGCGGGCGCTTGATCAGGGTCGCTCGGTCGGGCACCCCGTCGGGGCCGAAGCGCACGTAGCCCAGCTCGGCCCCGGCGTCGACGAACTGCTTGCCTGCGGTCTGGCAGTCCACGGTCACCTGCACGCCGACCAACGCGCTCGCCGCGGTGGCGAGCCGGTCCTCGAGCGTCGCGTGCCGCACGACCGGCACGAGCAGCCCGGTGCCGAGGCCGGCGAGCAGGACGACCGAGAACACCGGGAAGGCCCGGACCCGGCCGAGCGAGTCGACGCGGCGCAGCCACCAGCGGCTGGCGGCGACGACGGCCGCCAGCAAGGAAGCCGACGCGAGCCAGATGAGCATGCGGTGATCATCGGCACCGCGGCGCCGAGGGGTTAGCAGCGCCGAGGGTTGGTCTCCTCAGGCGTCGATCGTGTCGCGGTCCACCCGGCTGGCACCCTCGACGATGAAGTCGCGACGCGGCCCGACCTCGTTGCCCATCAGCAGCTCGAACACCGACTCGGCGGCCTCGGCATCACCCACCGATACCCGGCGCAGCGTCCGCTGGCGCGGATCCATCGTCGTCTCCGCGAGCTGGTTGGCGTCCATCTCGCCGAGGCCCTTGTAGCGCTGGATCGGCTCCTTGTAGCGCTTGCCCTTGCGCTGCAGGTCGGCGACGACCTTGCGCATCTGCGCCTCGGAGTAGGTGTAGACGACCTCGTTCTTGGCCCGGCCGGCGGCCATCACCTCGATGCGGTGCAACGGCGGCACCGCTGCGTAGACCCGACCGGCGTCCACCAGCGGACGCATGTAGCGGTAGAAGAGCGTGAGCAGCAGGCACCGGATGTGCGCGCCGTCGACGTCGGCATCGGCCATCAGGATGATCTTCTGGTAGCGCGCCGCGTCCAGGTCGAAGGTGCGGCCGGAGCCGGCCCCGATCACCTGGATGATCGAGGCACACTCGGTGTTCTTGAGCATGTCCGAGGCGGAGGCCTTCTGGACGTTGAGGATCTTGCCGCGGATCGGCAGCAGCGCCTGGTGCTCGGAGTCGCGGGCGAGCTTGGCGGTGCCTAGCGCGGAGTCGCCCTCCACGATGAACAGTTCGCTGCGCTCGACGTCGTCGCTGCGGCAGTCGGCGAGCTTGGCGGGCAGCGACGAGGTCTCCAGGGCGTTCTTGCGGCGCTGCAGCTCCTTGTGCTGACGCGCGGCGACCCGGGTGCGCGCGGCGGAGGCGACCTTGTCCAGGATGGCCCGCGACTGCACCTTGGCGGCCTTCTTGGGTGAGGTCAGCAGCGCCTTGAGCTCCCGGCTCACCACATGGCCGACGATGCGGGTTGCTGCCGACGTACCGAGGACTTCTTTGGTCTGGCCCTCGAACTGCGGCTCGGCGAGGCGCACCGTGACCACGGCCGTCAGACCTTCGAGCACGTCGTCCTTGACGACGTCGTCCTCGCTGGCGCGCAGCACCCGCTGGGAGCGCAGCGCCTCGTTGACCGTCTTGGTCAGTGACCGCTCGAAGCCGGCGAGGTGGGTGCCGCCCTTGGGCGTCGCGATGATGTTGACGAAGGAGCGGACGACCGTGTCGTAGCCCGTGCCCCAGCGAAGCGCGACGTCGACACCGAGCTCGCGCTCCACCTCGGTCGGGGTCATGTGCCCGCTGTCGTCGAGGACCGGCACGGTCTCCTTGAAGTGCCCCGAGCCGTGCAGCCGGAGCACGTCGCTGACGGCCTGGTCGGGTGCCAGGAAGGAGCAGAACTCGCTGATGCCCCCGTCGAAACGGAAGGTCTCCTCGCTGGGCGGAGTCGCTCGCCCGGGCCGCTGGTCGCGCACGACCAGGGTCAGCCCCGGCACCAGGAACGCCGTCTGGCGGGCCCGGTTGTGCAGCTCGTCGATCGAGAGCTCGGCCTCGGCGAGGAAGATCTGCCGGTCGGTCCAGTAACGCACCCGGGTGCCGGTCTTCTTCTTGGTCACCTTGCCGACGACCCGGATGCCGGAACCGGGCACGAACGGGCTCTCGGGTGAGCCGTTGCCGAACCGGCCAGGGACCCCGCGCCGAAAGCTCATGGCGTGGGTCTTGGCGCCGCGGTCGACCTCCACGTCCAGGCGCGCGGACAGGGCATTGACCACCGAGGCGCCCACCCCGTGCAGGCCGCCGGTCGCGGCGTAGGAGCCGCCGCCGAACTTGCCGCCGGCATGCAGCCTGGTCATCACGACCTCGACCCCGGCCAGGCCGGTGCGCGGCTCGGCGTCGACCGGGATGCCGCGGCCGTTGTCGCGGACCTCCACCGAGCCGTCGGCGTGAAGATCGACCTCGATGCGGTTGCAGTGGCCGCCGAGTGCCTCGTCCACCGCGTTGTCGATGATCTCCCAGACGCAGTGCATCAGACCGCGGGAGTCGGTGGACCCGATGTACATGCCGGGCCGCTTGCGGACGGCCTCGAGCCCCTCGAGCACCAGCAGGTGCCGGGCCGAGTAGGCGTCGGGCTCGAACTCCCCGTCGCTGCGGGCCTGCAGGGTCTCGGCGGTCACCCGCAGAACGCTACCTGCGGCCGGCGACAGAGCCGGACATCCCGCGCCGGCCCGGCCCGATCAGGCGCCTGATCACCCGGTCGGCCCAGACTGTGCACCGTTCAGGTAACGACACGCCGCCCGGATTCCTCCAGATGGGCCGCTGAGGTTCCGACGTACTGTGAAATGGGCAACACGACCGGACCGAGCAGGCGAAATACGCGCAGAGCGAACCAAGACGGAGGGTGACGCGGGAACGAACCTCCAGTGGTTGGATGTTCTTATCTGTAACACCCGCAAAACCCCAGAGAGAGGGCGACGTGACCACAGCTCTAGCCCCGCACCCTCCGCTGACCGCGTCTGATCGTTGCGACCGCTGCGGTGCCCAGGCCTACATCCGCGTGGTCCTGACCTCCGGCGGCGAGCTGCTCTTCTGCGGCCACCACGGGCGCGCCCACGAGGCCAAGCTGCGCGAGATCGCCGCTGCCGTCCAGGACCAGACCGACAAGCTCAACGAGACCCCCCACACGGCCCCCGACACGGAGCGCTGAGAAGCAGACTTCCGTACGACGAGCAGACGACCCCGGACTTCGGTCCGGGGTCGTTTCGCGTTCACCCGAGGTGGTCGCTCGGGCCGTCAGGGCGTGGGGTTGGCCGTGTTGGTGCCGACCTGAGTGCTGTTGGGGCTGTTCTGGTTGTTGGTGTCGTAGCCGCAGCCCGTGAGTGCGATGGCAGCAGCTGCGCCGGCAACAGCGACCATCCGGCCCACGGCCCGAGCGCCCACAGCACCTTCCCCCTTCGATCTGCCGCCCCGGGACCGACCCGGGGCAGCCGCGTTGGCCGGAACCCTATCGGGCTCATTGCCGGGCGATCACGCGCAACACTTGCGCCCAGGAGCAGATCCGGGCCCTGGAGGAGCTCAAGGCGGCCGCGGCCGCCGCGCAGGCGGTGGCGACCGCGGACCTGGTGGCCTCCCAGCGGGCCGCGAAGACTGAGCCCCGCAAGGGCACGCCCGAGGGCGAGATCTTCGACGGCAAGGTGTTCATGGCCGGCGGGATCGCTGTTCCTGGTGTTTGCAGCGCTGCAGATCTGGGTGCTGGCCGGGCTCCTGGGCGGCGTCATGTTCGTCATCGGTTTGATGAAGTACCACGCCGGGCTCACGCGCCGGCGGAGCTAGAGCCCGGGCAGTGACCACCCATGTTGCCGACCTCGCCGGGACCGACGGGGAAGAGAGGGCGACAAACGACTCGCTGTCGAGCCCGGCCGCCAATAGGTCGAGCTGGATATTTACAAGCGCAGATGGGGGGAACAGCCAAGCCGTCACTTCACTACGGGAGGGGCTGTGCGCAGAGTCCTGACGGCGCTCGCCGTCGTTTCTATCGCTACCACGATGTTCCCGCCGCCAGCCGGAGCCGCCGCCAGTGCCGACAAGGTCCGGGGGCGCGTCGACCAGGGCGCTCAGATGGTCGACTTCAGCGCGACCAGCAACTTCAACGGCACAGAACCACGCGGGACGGTGAAGTTCACCCAGCCCAACGCCGACCCCAACACGGTCTTCACCGGGACGGTGACCTGCCTGAGCGTCGTCGGGAACACCTTCCAGGCCACCGGCCCGATCACAAGTGTCCGGAACAACCAGTTCCCGGGATTCAGCCCCATGTCATTCGTGATCCAGGGCAGCGACAGCGGGAAGTTCAGCCCGTCACCGGACACGTTCTCCGGATCCGTGTCGTTCTTCAACCCGCCCCCGATGACATGCCTCGCAAACGCTGCCGGGCAGCCCGTTGTCGACGGCGATCTGATCGTGCAGGACGGACAGGTCTAGCCCGGCTTTCCCCGTTCGCGGCCTCCACGCTGGCTCCGGAACCTGTCAGCCGGGAGCGATGAGCTCTCCGCGACGATGTCGTCCTGTCAGGCCCCCATTCACGCCTGCTGACCTGCAAGGATGCTTCCCAGCCGCCTCGGACCTCAGTCCAGGTAGTCGCGCAGCACCTGTGACCGTGACGGGTGACGCAGCTTGGACATCGTCTTGGACTCGATCTGGCGGATCCGTTCGCGGGTCACGCCATAGACCTTGCCGATCTCGTCCAGCGTCTTGGGCTGGCCGTCGGTGAGGCCGAAGCGCATCGACACGACTCCGGCCTCGCGCTCGGACAGCGTGTCCAGCACCGAGTGCAGTTGCTCCTGCAGCAACGTGAACGACACGGCGTCGGCGGGCACGACGGCCTCGGAGTCCTCGATCAGGTCACCGAACTCGCTGTCGCCGTCCTCGCCGAGCGGGGTGTGCAGGGAGATCGGCTCGCGGCCGTACTTCTGCACCTCGACGACCTTTTCCGGGGTCATGTCGAGCTCCTTGGCGAGCTCCTCCGGAGTGGGCTCGCGCCCGAGGTCCTGCAGCATCTGGCGCTGCACGCGCGCGAGCTTGTTGATCACCTCGACCATGTGCACCGGGATCCGGATCGTGCGGGCCTGGTCGGCCATGGCGCGGGTGATCG
>Ga0136617_10001307_pt1 | contig 21899 bp, 25 predicted proteins | sample AntDrymUQ3222106_2_FD_129672 | JGI IMG/M metagenome (GOLD analysis project Ga0136617, IMG submission 129672) | Polar desert sand microbial communities from Dry Valleys, Antarctica - metaG UQ322 (21.06) | ecosystem: Environmental > Terrestrial > Soil > Desert | place: Antarctica: Dry Valley...
CACGGTGAACGTTGCGTCGTGGAAGGGTGCGTATGACGTGCAGTTCCTGATCCCGCTGCCATCACGTCCGCCGGAGGCCGTGAAGGAGAAGATGATGGAGTTCGGTGCGGACTGCGTGCTCGTCGTCGGCGACGAGACCGCGCTCAAGGTGCACGTGCACACGCTGCAGCCCGACAAGATCATCGCGATCGGCATGAGCGTCGGTCGTATCACGGACGTCGTCGTCGAGGACCTCGAGGCGATGGCCGCGGAGCACGAGCGGACGACCGGGATCGTCATGGCCGCGCCCCGCACCGCGATCGGGGTCGTCGCCGTGCTTCCGGGTGACGGCTTCGTCGAGGTCGCGCGCTCCATGGGTGCGACTCCGCTTCGCGGCGGGGCGACGATGAACCCGTCGACACAGGAGCTGCTCGACGCGATCAAAGCGACGAACGCGGATCACGTGCTCGTGCTGCCGAACGACAAGAACGTCATCGCCGCGGCGCGACAGGCCGCGACGCTCGCGGACCGCGCCGTCACGGTGGTCGAGACGCGCACGGTGCCGCAGGGGATGTGCGCGCTCGTCGCATTCGATGTGACCCAGCCGGCTGGTGACGTCGTCGCGGCCGTCGAGCGCGCCGCGCGCGACGCGCACGGGATCGAGGTGACCCACGCGATCCGCGACAGCACGGTCGACGGGCAGAAGGTGCGTGCAGGGGAGGCCATCGCGCTGCTCGACGGCAAGCTCGTCGCACACGGAGCGGACGAAAGCGACGTCCTGGCGGAAGCGGCGCGCGGTCTCGACGCCCCGAACCTCCTGACGCTCTACTTCGGCTCAGCGGTCGGCGCCGATCGTGTGGAACGTGCGCGCGACGCGCTCCGGCGGGCGTGCGCCGGCGCCGACGTGGAGGTCGTCGATGGCGGCCAGCCCCACTACCCGTTCCTCGTCGCCGCCGAATAACCCGCTCGACGTCGACGTCGGGAGGATCCCGACCGTCGGCGCCGAGTCCGTGAAGCTGCTCGCGCGGCTTGGGATCCGGACCATGGGCGAGCTGCTCTGGCATCTGCCGACGCGCTACCTCGATTACTCGACCTTCCGGCCGCTGCGCTCGCTCATCCCGGATGAGGAGCAGAGCGCGATCGCGATCGTGGGTCCCATCTCCCAGCGGCGGACCGCGCGCGGCCAGATGCTCACGGAGGTCGAGCTCCTCGACGAAGACGGTCAGCCGACGCGCGTCACGGCGTCGTGGTTCGGCCGGCAGTTCATCAAGGAACGCCTGCGCGAGGGCCAGCGGGTGCGGGTCTCGGGCAAGGTCGGTTTCTTCGGGCGATCGCTGCAGTTCCGGCAGCCGAAGGTCGAGCCCGCGGACGCCGAGGCCGTGCACACCGGCCGGATGGTCCCGGTGTACCGGCTCACGGAAGGACTGAAGGAGGGCAACCTCCGCCGCTGGCTGCACACGATCGTCGAGGGCGGTCCTCGCCGGACGGCGCTCATCCAGGAGGTGGCCGACCCGCTGCCCCCCGACATCCGCGAGCGCCGCCACCTGCTGCCGCTCCCGGACGCGATCCGCGAGGTCCACTTCCCGAGCGGCGATCCCGAGCTCTTCGCGGCCCGGCGGCGCCTCGCGTTCGACGAGCTCCTTGTGCTTCAGCTCGCGCTTGGCCAACGGCGCGCTCGCTGGACGAAGGACGCCCACGCGCGGCCGCTGCGCGCGGCGGACAGCGATCTCGACGCGTGGATCGCCGAGCTCCCATTCACGCTCACGGAGTCACAGGTGCGTTCGCTCCGTGAGATCCGCGCCGACCTCGACCGGGAGATCCCGATGTCGCGCCTGCTGCAGGGTGACGTCGGCTCGGGGAAGACCGTGGTCGCGGCGATCGCGGCGCGCCTCGCCACGGCGTCGAAAGCGCAGACCGCCCTCATGGCACCGACCGAGCTCCTCGCCGAGCAGCACTACCGGACGCTGGACCGGCTCTTCGGGCAGGGCGGTCCGACGCGCGCGCTGCTCACGTCGAGCGTTCCCGCCGCCGAGCGACGCCGCGTGCTTGAAGGGCTTGCCGCGGGCACCATCGACATCGTCGTCGGTACGCACGCGCTGGTCGAAGAGGGCGTTGCCTTCCGCTCGCTCGCGCTTGCGATCGTCGACGAGCAGCACCGCTTCGGCGTCGCCCAGCGGGCGGCGTTCCGCGAAAAGGGGACCGATCCGCACCTCCTGCTCACGACCGCGACGCCGATCCCGCAGACGCTCTGGCAGACGGTGTACCGCGACCTCGACATCTCGACCATCGACGAGCTGCCCTCGGGGCGGCAGACGATCCGGACCGAGGTGCGCACGAGCTCCGCCCTGCCGAAGATCTGGGAGTGGGTGCGCGAGCGCGTCGCGGCGGCGGAGCAGGTCTTCGTCGTGTGCCCGCGCATCGACGCCAAGGACGACGGCGAGGGCGTCGACGTGCCGAGCGCGGTCGCCATCGACTCCGAGCTCCGCGCTGGCGCGCTGAGGGGCCTGCGGCTCGCGCTCCTGCACGGCCGCATGCCGGCGAAGGAGCGCGAAGAGACGATGACGCGCTTCGCGCGTGGTGAGATCGACGTCCTCGTGGCCACGACCGTCATCGAGGTCGGCATCGACGTCGCGAACGCGACGGTCGTGGTCGTGCTCGGCGCGGAGCGGTTCGGCCTTGCGCAGCTGCACCAGCTGCGAGGTCGCGTCGGACGCGGCGAGAAGAAGTCCTTCGCGGTGCTCGTGAGCGAGGCCGCCGGCGGATCGGAGCGCCTCGCTGCGATGACCGAGCAGAAGGACGGCGGGCCGCTCGACGGCTTCGAGCTCGCACGGCGCGACCTCGTGATCCGCGGTCCCGGCGAGTTCCTCGGCCAACGGCAGCACGGACTGCCGGAGCTCCGCGTCGTCGACCTGTCCGATGTCGATCCGCTGCTCCTGCAGGAGACCGCGCAGGAGGCGGACCGGATCCTGCTCGCCGATGGTGAGCTGCGCGCGCGCGAGCACGGGGGCCTCTCCGTCGAGGTCGAGAAGCTCTGGCGCCGGACCGCCCTGGCGTGAGGGTCATCGCCGGAGAGGCGAAGGGGCGCACCCTCGTCGCGGTGAAGGGTGGCGGCACACGCTCGGCGACCGACCGGATACGCGAGACGCTCTTCGCGATCCTCACCCCCCGCCTCGAAGACGCCCGTGTGCTCGACCTCTTCGCAGGCGCCGGAACGCTCGGGATCGAGGCGCTCTCCCGTGGCGCGGCGCACGCGACCTTCGTCGAGCGAGCGCCCGAGGCGATCGCGGCGCTCCGCCGGAACCTCGCCTCGACGAAGCTCGAGGATCGCGCCGATGTCGCGAAATCGGACGTTCCTGCCTTTCTCGGCGGGCACCTCGGGCCCTACGACATCGTGTTCTGCGACCCGCCCTTCGCCGACGTCGACCTCCTTGGGCGGGTGCTCGCGCACGACGGTCTGCGCGCCGCCGCGGCCGACGGGCTCATCGTCGCGCGCGTCCTCCGGAAGCACAGGCCTGCTGTGCCGGAGGACATGCGTGTGGCCCGCGACCACCGGGTGGGCGAGGAGTCGCTCCTGTTGCTGGAGTACAGACCGACACGCGGAGACACAGCGCCCTAAGGTCCGGCTCGCTCCCGAGATCCTCGCGGAGTGGCAGGCCTTCTGGGTGAGCGAGGCGAGCGCGTGAACCGCGTTTTCGCGACTCCGGAGTCGACGTTCACTTGCACGTCCGAGTATCCGAGAGCCTCGAGTTGCCCAGCGAGGTCACGCGTGCGATCCGCGAGCGCCCGGATGTCGGACGTCACCTTCGCGGCGAGCCCAGCCGGCGCGACGGAGAGTGCAACGCGGAGCGCCTCCGTGCGGTCCTTCGCGAATCCGGCGCGGATGATGCCGTCGAGCGCGGCGAGGTCCTCGTCTGTGAGCCGGAAGTTGACCAGCTTCGTCTCGCCCATTGCGCCCCTCCGGTATGCTGACTGTGCTTCTAAGGCTCCGGTGGCGCCCGCCGTTTGGCGGGCGCTCCGTGCTTTCTGGGGGTTTGGCGGAGAGCGGGGGTCACGATCCCCAGTCCACCTCTCGGCGGACCCGAAAGCTTCTAAGGCTCCGGCGGCGCCCTGGCCACTTCGCTCTCCGCTCCGTCCAATCTACACGACGTATAGACAGAAGTCAAACGTGGAGGCGGGCGCCTAGATGGCGACGGAAACGTCTACCCGCCGCGCGACTCGTCGCGCGCCCGCCTCCGGAGAGAAGAACGGCACGCCCTTGCGCGAGCTCGGTCGAGTCTTCCGGATCATCCCGTCCCGCAGCGTCCACGGCGTCCGCACGACCGCCAAGCTCGAGTTTGGCGTGCGCGGGCCCGCCGGCGCGGTCCAGCTCGACGTCGCGCTGCACTGGTACGTCGGGGATCTCCCGGCGAAGTCGCGCGACGAGCTCCCGCCCCAGGGCATCGGGCTGCACGTGCATCGCCGTACTCCCGCGGACCGCCCCGGCTTCCCGATATCCGAGCACGGCTGCGAATGGCTCGACGGCGTGCAGTGCTTCCCCGAGCACCTCTCGCCGGTGATGGCGTCTGACCTTGCGCTCGACCTCCGCGATCGCGGTGACGGCCCGGTCTGGGAAGAGCTCGAGCGGATCTACGCGGAGCACCTCGGATGAGGCTCCTCGCCGTCGACCAGGGCAGCGTGTCGCTGGGCCTGGCATTCTTCACCGGCCGCGAGCTCATCGACACGCGCGTCATCAAGGCGCGCCCGCTCGCGGCTCCGTGGGATCAGCGGATGCGCACGATCGCGCACGACATCATCACGCTCGGCAAGCTGAGCCCCGGCTGGACCCCGGACCTCATCGCGATCGAGGACGTCGTGCTGCACCGCGGCCTCCGCTCGAATCCGAAGACGCTCGCCGTCATGGCGCAGACCCGCGGCTACCTCGCGCGCGTATACGACGAGCTGTACCCGTTCGCGCGGCGCATCGCGATCTCGCCGCAGCGCGTGAAGTCCTCGGTCGGCGCGCCGCAGCGAAGGGCTCGCGCGAAGCAGCACATCGGCTGGGCCGTCGAAGCCCTGACGGGCCGGTCCGGTCTCGAGGAGGACGAGGCCGATGCGGTCGCACTGGGCTATGCCGCGCTCGAGCAGCTCCGAGTGGAGGAGCTACATGCCCTCCCGCGGTGAGATACCGGTCAACTTCGTCGTCTCCGGAACCCTGTCATGCGCTAGTTGTGGCGTTGAGACTGCGCGTCGTTCATTCGCGCAACACCGCTGTCCCACGTGCGCGGCGATCGTGAGACTCGAACTGAAGAGGGCAGACGGTCGACGTTACTACGCGAGGAACCGCCCAAAGTTCTACGCCGCAGCAAAACTCCATCGGAAGCGCCACCCCGAGGTACGTCGACGCGATCGTGCTCGGTGGCGCGAGGCCCATCGCGACCTGTACATCAACAACAAGCGGGCGACCGATGCGCGACGCCGCGGCGCCACTGGTAGGCACACCGCCGCGGAATGGGCGGAGGTCGTGCGTGGCTTCAAGGGCCGCTGTGCCTACTGCGGCACCGCGGGCCGTCTCGAGCGCGACCATGTGATACCGCTACGCCGCGGCGGCACAAACGACATCTCGAACATCGTGCCCGCGTGCCCATCGTGCAACCGACGGAAGGCCGGGCGGACGGACGTCGAGTTTCGGGCAGCGGAGGACCTCGAGCGCATGGCGAAGGGGGAGAGGAGCGGGGTGGTGGGCTGAGTCGCCGCGATCGCCTGACCACGCGTGAGCGAGAGGTCGTGCGGCTCCTCCGGGCGGGGAAGTCGTATCGCCAGATCGCGCACGAGCTCGCCATCTCCGAGAACACGGTGCGCTCGTTCGTCCGTCGCGCCTATGCCGCGCTCGGCGTCACCTCGAGGTACGACCTCCCACGGGTCTAGGCCGCGCTCCTTGTCGCATGACTTACCTAGCATCAATTGACTACAAGAACGCGTTCGAATCGCCCCACGAGACCCGCGCGGTCGCGCACGCTGCGCCCAGCGGCGTAGAGGAGCAGTCACCTCGTCGGCCTCATAAGCCGGAGATCGCGGGTGCGAGTCCCGCCGCCGCAACAGCGCGGAGGTGACTGTCGCTCATGACCGTGATCGGTCTCTCGCGTGTGCGGGTAGGCGCGTTCGGCGCGCTCCGCTCCTCCACTCCCCACCTTGTCGGCACACCTCCGACCGCGCAGAGGCGGGTGCGGACCGGGCCTCCACCGGTTCCGCGCCTGCCCGAGACGGCGCGATGACCGGCAGCACGAAGCCCCGCGATGGTTGCTGCGGCGCACGACTGCGGGGCAAGGACGCGGGTCGCTTCTGCACCGACGCGCTTGTGGAGGGCCGGTCGCGCTGCCGGAACCACGGCGGCGCATCGCTGCGGGCGGCCGCGCATCCGCGGTTCAAGCATGGCCTCAACTCGAACGGCACCGCCGGTCTGGCGGTCTTCCAGGCGCCGTTCGTCGAGAGCGAGGCGCGGCTCATCGATCGCTGGCGCCGGGATCCCGAGGAGGCGTTGCGGCTGCAGCTCGCCGAGGGCGCGGTCGTGCAGCGTCGCGCGCTGCGCGCCGGTGCCGTCGAGATCTACTCGCGCCTGGGCACCATGATCGCCACGACGGCGCGCGCCCTCGTGTCGCTGCGCGAGGTCCCGCAGGCCGAACGCGGCCTGCCGAAGGTCGTCGAGGTCTTCGAGGGTAAGACCGCCGAGGACTACGAGCGCGACCTCGAGGTGATCCGGCGCGACGCCGCCGCCGGCGCGGTCGCGATCCGATGACGGTCGAGTCGCTCGCGCCCGCCTGGGCCGACTACCTCGAGCAGCTCGGCGAGGACGAGTCGGTCGGACGCGAGTGGACCGACACCGATGAGGCGGTCCTGCGCGAGGCGCAGCGCGAGGCCGAGCGCGCCCCCGACTTCGTCCTGCGGCTGCCGCTGCACGTCGGCCAGATCGTGGCGCTGAAGGCGCGCGAGCAGCACATCTTCGTCATCGCGGGGACCGGTGCCGGCAAGTCGATCTTCGCGCCGCGCTGGCTCTACCGCGAGATCGAGCGCCACCAGCACGAGCCGGTCGAGACCCAGAGCTACCTCGTGTTCGCGCCCTCGTACAAGGTGCTGAAGCGCGCCACCATCCCGGCCTACATCCGGCTGTTCCACGCGCTGAAGCTCGGGGTCTTCAAGCGCGGAGACCTCGTGTACGAGCTGCGCAACGGCGGCAAGGTCTACTTCGGGTCCTGCGACAACCCGGAGTCCCTCGAGGGCCTCCACGTGCGGGCTGCTCATGGCGACGAGATCGGGCAGAACTCGGTCTCGCTCGAGGTCTGGGAGACGATCCGCCGCCGGCTCGCGTTCTACGAGGGACGCTTCCTCGGGACCACGACGCCGTACAACATGGGCTGGCTCAAGCAGCACGTCGTCGATCCGTTCCTCCGCGGGGTCGCGACGGGTGTGCGCGTCATCGGGTTCCCCTCGACCGCCAACCCGATGTACCCGCGGGCGGAGTTCGAGCGCGCGCGCGCGACCCTGCCGCGCTGGAAGTTCCGCATGTTCCACCTCGGGCTCTTCGAGCGCCCCGAGGGGCTGGTGTTCGACATCTTCGACGAGCAGCACCACGTGGTCGATCCGTTCGAGATCCCGTTCAACTGGCATCGCTTCGCAGGCCAGGACTTCGGGCTCGAGCACCCGACCGGCACGGTCTTCGGCGCGCTGGACCCACGCCCGTATCCGAACGACGTGCTGTACCTCTACGCCGAGTACCGCCGGAGCAAGCGCGCCACGCCGGAGCACGTCGCGGACATCAAGGCTCTCGCGGGCGCACCGCTGCGCAGGATGTGGGCCGACCCGCGCTCGGTGCAGCTCATCGAGGACTACCGCAAGGCCGGGCTCCCGATCGAGAAGGCATCCGCGGGCCCGGGCTCGGTCAACGCGAGCATCCAGGAGGTCTACACGCGGCTCGCCGAGCACGCCGATGACGGTCGCCCGCGGCTGCGCATCTTCCGCGGACTCCTGCCGGGATGGCTCGATGAGGTCGAGCGCTACAGCTGGGCGAAGGACCCGCAGGGCAACCCGACCGACAAGCCCGTGGAGGTCGGGGACGACCTCATGGACTGCACGCGCTACCTGTGCGGCGGGCTCCCCAAGCGGCGTCAGCACATCCTGCCCGCCGCGCTGACTGAGCACGAGCGTCCGATCGCCGCCGGTATGCGCGACCGGCCGTTCTAGGTGAGCGCATGACGGTGGTCGACTTCGCCGCCAAGAAGCCGCGGCCGCGGCTGCCCGAGCTCGGCACGCCGGGCACGCAGTTCCTGTTCGGGTTCCTGCAGACGGATGAGTACGTCCCCGAGCTCCTGGGCACCCGCGGGCTCAAGACCTTCGAGAAGATGCGGCGCTCCGACGGCATGATCGCGGCCGCGCTCGCGGCACTCAAGCTCCCACTGCTCTCCGCGCCGTGGGCGATTGCGCCGGCCAGCGAGGACGCGCGCGACATCGCGATCGCCGAGCGGCTCGAGGAGGACCTCTTCCGCGGGATGTCGATGTCGTGGCTCGATCACCTGCGCCAGGTGCTGACGCATCTCGACCTCGGGTTCTACCTCTGCGAGGTCGTCTGGGCGATCGCCGACGACGGGCACGTGAAGATCCGCAAGCTCGCGCCGCGCCTGCAGCGGACGATCGTCGATTGGCAGATCCAGGACGACGGCGGGCTCAAGGGCGTGAAGCAGGCGGTCTACTCGAGCAAGGGCTACCGCACCCAGGAGATCCCGATCGACAAGCTGCTCATCTTCACCAACGAGAAGGAAGGCGCGAACTGGGCTGGAAAATCCGTGCTTCGACCCGCGTACAAGCACTGGTACATCAAGGACCAGCTCTATCGCATCGACTCGATCGCGGCCGAGCGGCACGGGGTCGGCATCCCGTACATCGAGCTCCCGGAGGACACCGACGACCCCCTGTCGCTGCAGCGCGCCGAGGACATCGGCGCGTCGGTCGGCGCACACGAGAAGGGCTACGTCGTCATGCCGCACGGCTGGGTCTTCGACATCAAGGGCATGGGCGGAGGGCGCGCGGTGAACCTCATGCCGATGATCCAGCACCACGACCGGATGATCGCGGTCTCGGTGCTGGCGCCGCAGCTCACGCTCGGCGAGCGCCCCGAGGGGAGCTTCGCGCTCTCCGAGGACCAGAGCTCGTTCTTCATGATGGTCCAGCGCGCGCGCGCCGACTACATCTGCGACATCCACGATCGTTACCTCATCCCGAAGTGGGTGAACTTCAACTACGCCGGCGTCACGAAGTACCCGCGGCTCACCGTCGGCAAGATCGAGACGCGCAACGTCGAAAAGATCATCAACGCTATTTCGACCGCGGTGCAGGCCGGCGCGATGACCGCGGACCTCACGCTCGAGAACACCGTCCGCAGACTCACCGACGTCCCGCTCCTCGAAGAGCAGCCCGAACCGGAGCCCGAGCCGGTGCCGGTGCCACCTGTCCCGTCGACGCCTGCGACCGACGCGACCGAGGACGCGTTCCGCGCCGAAGTCCGCCACGAGCTCGCCGCGTTGCGCGCGCAACGCCCGGATGTGCGCGACGACGAGCGGAACGACGAGCGAATCGACACGCTCTACGCGGCCCTGCGCGTCCTCGGCGAGCACCAGGCCGAGGCGCGGCACGACATGGCCGAGTCGGTGTCGCGCCTGGCCGTCGCGATCGCGCAGCGCGAGGAGCGGCCGATCGAGGTGAACGTCACGCCGGCGCCGATCGAGGTGAATCTGACGCCGGCGCCGCCGCCGGCGCCGCCGCCTCCGGTCATCCGCACCGAGATGGAGGTCGTGCGCGACGAGAAGGGTCGCGTGCTGCGCAGCGTGACGGTCGCGAGGTCCACCCAGCCGGATTCAGTGATCCGCACCCAGATGGAAGTGGAGCGTGACGCGCGGGGCCGAGTGCTGCGCAGCGTGAAGGTCGCAATTCCAGAGGAGAACGTGAATGGCTAACAACCCCAAGTTTGCAAACGCCGCCGTGAACGCGGAGGCCGACGCGCTCAGCCCGCAGTTCGACAACGGCTACCTGCGGATCTACGACGGGGCGCAGCCCACGAACGCGGACACCGCGGTCGGCGCGCAGGTGCTCCTCGCGGAGCTGCGCTTCAACGCCGACGCCTTCCCTGCGGCGGCCGCCGGGCTGCTCACCGCGAACGCGATCACTGGGGATGCCGCCGCGAACGCGACCGGCACCGCGGCATGGTTCCGTGCGCTGCAGAGCAACGGCACGTCGGTGATCATGGACGGCACGGTGGGCACGGCGACCAGCGACCTCGTGCTCGACTCGACCGCGATCCAGATCAACGCCGACGTGAACGTGACGTCGTTCACCCTTCAGGTGAGCAAGGGCTAGAAGTGCTCGTCCTCAACGACACCGACAACCTTGCCGCGAAGCAGGACGCTGGCACCGACTGCATCGTCCACGTCGGCGGCATGGAGATCACCGACTCCTCAGGACTCGGCACGGCCGCGACGCTGCGTACTGCGCTCTCCGTGACGGCGGCCGTCGTCGCTACCTCGCCTGCGACTGGGAAATCGCTGCTCATCTCGAACATCAAGGTCACCATCGCGGCCGTCGCTCGGGTCGTGACGTTCTACAAGACCGTCGCCAGCACGACCTACGACGCCACGACGCAGTGGGGCACCGCCATCTCGCTCGCGGCGAACGAGTCTGCCGAGTGGAAGCCCGGAACCGGCTGGACGATCTACAACGCATCGGGCATCCCAAAGGTGGTCAACGCCAGCAGCATCAGCCTCAAGAACGCTGCGACGGCAGCAGTCACCGGGTACGCCGCCGACACCTATCTCGTGGGCTCCTCCATCGCCATTCCGACCGGGATGCTCGCCGCGAAGACGGTCTACAGGTGCCGCTTCGATGTGGTGAAGACGGCGGCAGGCATCGCGGCTCCGACCATCAATGTCCGCTTCGGCACAGCCGGTGCGGTCGGTGATGTGTCACGCTGTCTGTTCACCTTCAGCGCGCAGACCGCCGTCATCGACCGTGGCACATTCGAGGTTGACGTGACGTTCAACAGCGTCGGCAGTGGCACCGCAGCGGTCATCGCCGGGAACGCAGAACTGTTCCACCAACTGGCCGTCACCGGACTCAACACCGTGCAGCCCGTTGGGTACCAGCAACTCACGACCATCGGCGGTGGCTTCGATTCGACCCCTGCAGGCAGCATCATCGGCCTCAGCGTCAACGGCGGCGGCTCGGCGGCGTGGACGATCAGCGTCGTTCAGGCTGAGCTGGTCATCCCGTAGGTGGTACTCCGTAGCGTCATAGAGGGCTAGCGTGGCCGTCCTGTTCCGCGCGGGCGACTCATCTCTCACCGCCACCGTCAACAAGCCCGCTGGTGTCGTCGCGGGCGACGTGATGTATGCGTACATCATCTCGGACGGCTCCCCTGCGGCGTGCGTCGGCTGGCAGTCGCTCGGCAATGACCCGGTCGGCTTCGGTCTCTACGCCAACGCCACGCTGCTGCGAAAGGTCGCGGGCCACGGCGAGCCCGCGAGCTACACGTTCACCGGGGTCGGTGCGCTGGTGCGCGGGCTCATCGTCGCGTTCAGCGGAGAGAACCTCGGCATCTCGGAAGACGCCGCGACACCGCTCGGCGCTGAGGGGTCGGTCGCTACGGTCACGGCCACGACGATATCGCCGTCCACCGACCGGGCCGTACATCTCATCTTCGTGTCCGAGAACGTTGCGACGACGTTCGCCACGCCGACCAACTACGACGCACGAACGGCGCTCTCGAACAACGGCACCGTGGCGGTGTTCAGCCGCGAGATCACGCCAGCCGCGACGGTCAGCGGTGTCACGTTCAACGACCCGGCTGCCGCTCCGGCGTGGCAGACGTTCAGCGTGCTGGTGCGGCCCTACACCGACGGGCTTCTCACCGTCGAACTGCCCATCGACTCCGACGACGGCTGGGCCTTCGACTTCCAGAGCCAGTACGACTTCCTGCGGTACTTCACCGGGAAGGTGGCCACCGGGGGTGCGCCTCCCCCGATCACCGGCACCGCCGCGATCACGCAGGCGACGGCCGTCGTCGCGGCATCCGGTGTCGAGTCCTTCGTCGGCACGGTCGCCGCCACGCAGGCCGTCGCCGTCGTCGCGGCGTCGGGTGTCGAGGTCTTCGTTGGGGCCGCTGCGATCACGCAGGCGACGGCGGCGGTCTCGGCATCCGGTGTCACCGCCTTCGTCGGGACTGCCGGGATCACGCAGGCCACCGCCGTTGTCGCAGCCAGTGGCGTCGAGGCGTTCACCGGGACCGGCGCGGCAACGCAGCAGGCGGCGTCCGTAGCGGCGTCCGGCGCGACCGTCTTCGTCGGCACCGCTGCCGTCACGCAGGCGACTGCGACCGTGGCGGCGTCGGGCGTCACGGCGTTCGTCGGGACCGGAGTGGTCACGCAGGCCGTCGCGACCGTGGCGGCTTCCGGCGTGGAGTCCTTCACCGGGACCGGTGCGGTCACCCAGGCGACGGCTGTCGTCTCGGCGACCGGCACATCTGGCGGTGTGCCATCCCGTACCGGAACGGCCAGCGTCACGCAGGCTCGCGCCACCGCCGCCGCGACCGGCACCGTCGTCGATCCGCTCGCGCCGCCGCCAGTCCCGCCGACTTTCGGATTCGTCTTGCCCGAGCGGCGGGTGCGGCAGAAGGTCCGTGGTCGCGCGGCCATTCGGGTTCCGGCGGCGCAGGTGCGTGCCAGAGGACAGGTCACTCCCGTGGTCCAGGGCCGCGCCGCGATGACGCAGGGTCGCGTGCGGGTGCTCGCTCGGGGTGATGTCGAGGACGTTATCGAGCTCGAGGACGAACTGCTGCTCCTGGGGATCGGTGAGCTGGAGCGGATCTAAGCGCGAGCGCCCCTGGGCCAAATCTGTCGCATCAACTGCGTAGCACTAAGTACGCACAAGAACAGGTCGAATCCGCCCCCCTTCGTGCTCGCATTCGCGCACGCTCCACGCGGCTCCGCGCGGAGGGAGGACGACTGATGCCTGCTCGCAAAGCGAAGCCTAAGCAGCGGCCGCGCCAGGCGAGGGATCCGTACGCCAACCTCACCCTCGTCGTCAACGACGTTGCCCTGAACGACTCCGACAAGACGTTCGTGGTCCCGGCCGGTGAGGAGTGGGAGATCCAGTCCACTTACGTGGAGCTGATCACCACCGTGACGGCCGGAAACCGCGTCCCGACCGTTCGTCTCTTGGATGGCAGCAACAACTTCATCGCCGCGAGCAACGCCGGCACTCAGGCCGCCAGCCTGACCGGACGCTTCACGTTTGCGCCGAACACGGCCTTCGGCACCGGGTCCGCTCAGGCGCATGGACAGGTGTATCCGCTGCCGCCCGTGATCCTGCCGGCGGGGTTCAAGGTCCAGGTCCTCGACGCTGCGGCGATCGACGCCGCCGCTGATGACCTGACCGTCCGCATCTTCGCTCAGGTCACCCGTCGCTGATGCCGCCGCTGGTACACGACGCGCTCGAGCGCGTGGCCTGAGAGGGAGGAACAGCACATGCCTGGGAAGCTGAAGACGCGCGATGTGAACGATGTCGAGATCCTCGACGCCGGCACGTGGGACGCGAGCACCGGTGAGATCACGCTCACCGACAAAGAGCTCGACGAGATGGTGGCCAACACCAACAAGCTCATCGCGCTCGGCCTACTCGCGCCGCCGGTGAAGCTCGGACACCCGAGGAACCAGAAGCTCCTGCAGCAGGAGGGCTGGCCGGCCGCGGGCTGGGTCGGCAACCTGCGCAAGAAGGGGTCCAAGATCGTCGCGGATCTGAGGAAGGTCCCCGAGACGCTCGCCGACCTCATCGACGCCAGCTCGTACCGAAAGGTCTCGTGCGAGTTCTGGAAGAGCGGCTTCAAGGTCGGCAGCAAGGACTGGAGCCCGGTGCTCACTGCGGTCGCGCTCTTGGGCGAGGAGCTGCCCGCGGTCGCGACGCTCGACGACCTGGTGAAGCTCTTCAGCGGTGGGCAGACGCCGGCGCTCACGCTCCACTCGGAGCAGCGCGGCGCCATCCCGACGTTCGTCACGCTCGACCGGACCACGGCGAAGACGACCCAGGACGACATCGAAGAGGACCTCGTCGCCGCGGCGGAGAAGTTCGCCGAGAAGGCGGCCGAGAAGACGAAGGGCAAGGTCGGCGCGCCGCGGCTGCGCGCGTTCCTCGACGAGGTCAGCCGGCGGGTGCGCGAGCTCTTGAAGACCGAGGCGGCTCTCGCCGACGAGCCGCTGCACGAGGAGGCAGCGAAGCACAGCTACGAGACCGCCGGTGGCGAACCCGTCTGGAGTGAGGTGGACAAGACGGCACTTCCCCCGGCGGCGTTCGCGCTGGTCGAGGACCCCGAGAAGCAGTCCACCTGGCAATTCCCTCATCACTTCGAGCGTGACGGAACGCTCCACGCTCATGTCGGCGCGATCCGCGCAGCACTCACCGCGCTGAACGGGTCAGACACCGGCAAGGCAACGGACGTTCCGGCATCAGCACGCGCACATATCGAAGAGCACGCAACCCGCGCCGAAATCGGCGACGACGCGAAGAAAGAGGAGGCGATCGTGGCAAATAAGGAACTGGCGAAGCTCTTCGGCCTTCCAGAAGACGCCGACGACGCGGCGATCCAGGCGAAGGCGAAGGAGTTCGTCGACGCGAAGGCCAAGCTCAGCGCGACCGAGGCGACAGTCCAGGAGCTGGCGGCGAAGCAGGCGAACCGCGAGGCGACCGAGCGTGTCGATGGCGCGATCCGCGCGCGCAAGATCCGTCCGGCCGAGAAGGCGTTCTGGGTCGAGTTCGCACGCGACAAGCCGAGGGAGTTCGGCGAGTACGTCGACAAGCAGGCGGTCCTGTTCAGCGCACCGCTGGGATCAGAGGCCGACGCACCCGACGCGAACGCGACCGAGCAGCTCAACCAGCTCGCGAACGAGCGCATCGCGGAGGCAGCGAAGACCGGCGCGAAGCTCTCGATGCGCGACGCGCTCATGCAGGTCACGCGGGAGCAGCCGCAGCTCGCACGCCAGTACCGCACGGAGCTGCGCAGCGGCCCGTCGGCACAGGCGTAGGGAAGGAGAAGCCACATGGCTGGTCAAGTCCCAGACAACGAGATCACCCGCAAGGCGGACGCGGATCTGTCCGCGGCGACGAACCGCGGCCGCGCGGTCGTCCTCACCGCGGCGAACGGCTGCGCGCTCTCGGGCGCGAACGGTAAGGCGGTCGGCATCCTCGACAACCTGCCGATCTTGGGATCCGCCGCGCGGATCATCACCGGCGGCACCGCGAAAGCCCGCGCGGGCGCCGCGTACGCGGTCAACGCGCGGCTCGCCAGCGACGCGAACGGTCGCCTCGTCACGGCGCTGGCCGACGAGACGGTCGTCGGCCTCGCGATGGAAGCCGCGCTCGCGATCGACGAGCTCCGCGAGGTCCGGGTCACCCCAGGCGCGACGTCTGAGTCGGCGTAAGCAGGAAGGAGAACAAAAATGCCCTCACCAGGACAAGTTCAGGGCGACGGCCTGCTCACCGACATCAGCGTCGCCTTCGAGGCGCAGTCGGCGCAGTTCATCGGCACGAAGCTCATGCCAATCGTCGAGGTCCAGAAGGAGGCCGGAAAGTTCTGGACGCTCGACACCGAACGCCACCGCTTCCGCCGCGCGGAGACGCTCCGCGCGCCGCGCACCCCAGCCAAGCAGGTCGAATGGGCGACCGGCACCGCCACCTACCAGGCCGAGGAGCACCTGCTCGAGTCTCCTGTCGACGACCGCGAGCGGGACAACGCCGAGGGCCTGGAGCCCGACATCGAAGCCCAGGAGGCCGCGACCGAAGGAGTGCTGCTCGGCCGTGAGGCCGAGATCGCCGCACTCGTGACGGCAGCCGCGACGTACCCCGCCGCGAACGTGCTCACCCTCGGTGCTGGTGACCAGTGGGGCGACGCCGCGGCGAACCCGATCGAGGACGTCATCACGATCAAGGAGGCGATCCGCGCGCAGATCGGGCGCTACCCGAACACGATGGGCATCCCGGCCGCGGTCGTCGCCAAGCTCCAGCTGCACCAGAAGGTCATCGACCGCATGGGCGTGACCGGCCTGCGGGTCGTCACGCCGGACCTGCTCTCCGCGCTGTTCGAGATCCCCAACGTGTACGTCGCGACGGCGGTCGAGAACACGGCGGCCGAGGGCCTCGCGGCCACGATGGCCGACCTCTGGGGCAAGCACGTCGTGATCGCCTACGTGCCCCCGCGCGCCGGCAAGCGAACCCTCGCACTCGGCTACACGTTCCGCGTCGGCGGCTGGAAGGCCGACAGCTACCGGGACGACCCGCGCAAGAGCGACGTTTACCGCGCCGGAGAGATCCGCGTGGCCAAGATCGTCGCGAACGGCGCCGGGGGCGTGATCCGGTCGGCGATCGCGTAAAGCGAAAGGAGAACCGAATGCCCACTCTCGTTGCGAAGACACGCATCAAGTTCGGCAGCAAGGGCCGGGCGGGTCCGTTCGGCCAGGTCCTCAGCTTCGAGGCCGGCACGACGGTCGCGCCCGGCGAGACCTTCACGGCCGAAGGCGACCTCGCGAAGCAGCTCCTCGCCGACGGCTCAGCGATGACCCAGGCCGATTCTCGAGCGGAAAGCCGCGATGCGATGTCCGCTGAGGCGAAGCTCCGCGAGGCGGAGGAGGAGGCACGCGCGGCGGGCCTCAACGTCAGCGTGACCATCGGGGCGACCGGCCCGGGTCCCGACGCCGCAGCTGTCCATCGCGAGCAGCAAGAGGCCGAAGAGGCTGCGGTCGAGCAAGCGGAGAAGGACCAGAAGAAGCCGACCCGCGGCGGGAGCCGCTAGCAGATGCCGTATGCGGTGGAAGGCGATATCCGAAGGCACATGGGTCGCTACAGCGATGGCTGGCCGCCCGCGTTGGGCAAGCCCCCGACGGTCGCCGACGGACTCGCCTTCGCCGACACCGCATCCGGGACGATCGACGCGATCCTGAACGACAGGGGTGTCGAGACGCCGGTCATCGCGCCCCTGTCGTTCGTCAACTTCCTCCGCGACCTTTCGGCGATCTACGCCGCGTCGCTCATCGCCGCAGCGCTGTTCCCGCAGGCCGCCGGCCCCGGGTCGACGACCCTGCACGAGTTCCTCATGAAGCAGTACCGCCTGGGCCTGGATGACCTGCGCAAGGGTGACGTCATCCCCGACGTCATCGGGGTGAGCGGGTCGCAGCTCCCACGGAGCTACTGGACCACGAACCCCACGGACGAGGACGGCAACGAGACGACGATCCCCGTCTTCAGCCGGGGAATGCTCTGGTGAATAGCTGATGCCGATCACCATGATCGAGCCGGTCGCCGCGGCGATCCTGGCCGAGCTCCAGGCACACCTCCCCGCGAAGATCACGGCGCTGCAGCCGACGTTCGCGCCGGTCCTCCCGATGCCCGCCCCCGTTGAGTACGCGTTCGGGGACTCGGACTTCATCATGGGATTCCCGGTCGTCACGATCGACCCGCGCAAGATACGAACGCTCAGCGAGGACCTGGCCGGCCGCTGGCAGCATCACTCCAAGCAGCTCGAGGTCGGGATCTTCGTTGCCGACGTTGCGCGAGAAACGCTCGCCCGGCTCCTCGACCGCTACGCCCGTTGCGTGATCGAGGTGCTCCTCGAGCGGCGCAAGGCCGGTGCATTCGTCCAGTCCGGACGCCAGTTCGATCTCGTCTGGAAGAACGAGGAGATCGACTACGGCTCGACGTTCCCCCAGGAGGGCCAGTACGTGCGCGCGCTGTTCATCCCGATGCGCGCCGAGCGTCGCTCCGAGGAGTCGCACTGATGGGCGTGCGGGTGGAATGGCGCGGGGACGAACTGCGCGAGAGTGTCCGGTCCGCGACGATCACGGCCGTCGACGAGCTCGACGAGGCCGTGGCCGAGGCGGCACGTGGAGATCACCCCGGTTGGACGAGCCGCACTGGCGAGGCCGAGGCGTCCATCAAGGCGGTGCCGGCGCAATCCATCGCCACGGGCGTTCGGGGCAGCGTCGGGTTCCAGATCGCGCGCGGCCATTTCCTCGAGTTCGAGGCACGTGGCCACCCCGGCGACCGAACGATCAGCCGCGCGATGGAGCGACTGGGCTTCGGTTTCGCCGACCGGATCCGCAGGCACATCGACGAATGAGGAGGTCGACCAGATGAAAGCGACGTACAGGGGTCCAGGCGACAGCGTCGAGCTCGACGGCCTCGAGTTCAAGAAGGGCGAGACAGCCGAGATGACTGGTGAACAGCTCGCGCGCATCCGCGCCACCGGGGCAGTCGTCGACGCCGTCGGGGACGGCGAGACCGCGGCCGAACGCGACAAGGTCATCGCGGCTCAGGCGAAGACCCGCGAACGTCAGAGGACGGAAGCGGAGAAGGCGGCGAAGGTCGCCGAGGAGGGCAAGCGATGAGCACCCCATTCGAGATCTTCGCGACCGGCGCCGTCGACGTGTACCTCGCGGTCACCGGCACCGCCGATCCGGTCATCAACACCAGCCCGCCCGGTGCCTGGATCAAGGTCGGCGTCGCCGGTAAGGACGACTACGGCGAGGACGGCGTGCGGGTGACCAAGTCGACCGAGAACAACGAGGTCTACGTCAACGGGCTCTATGGCGTGCGCAAGGTGTTCCGCACCCGCGAGAAGCTGATGGTCGCGTTCACGCTGCTCGACGCGACGCTCGAGGCGTACCGCGACGCTTGGAACCAGGCCGTGGTCACCGTCGTGGCAGGTCCGCCGGCCATCAAGACCATCCCGATCCTCGAGAACGTCGCGACGCCGACGTTCCGCGCGATGCTCCTGCGCGCCCCGCTGTCCCCGTACATGGCGGGCGGCAACCTGCAGTGGTGGATCCCGCTCGTGTACCAGACCGGGTCGCCCGAATCCGTGTATCGGAAGTCGGACCCGGTCGCGCTCGCGCTGGAGTTCACAGCGGTCGCGGATACGGCTTCAGGGTTCGGGAAGCTGAGCGCCCAGACGGCGTAGAGATGAATGAACGTGATGCAGCGGTCCGCATGGCGAGGGACGCGGAGCAGAGCCACCGCACGGCGATGTGGGCGCGGCGCGAGACGGCCAAGCGGCTCATGGAGCTGCGGCTCTTCTGCGCCGCATACGGCATCGACTTTCAGGAAGTACGCAGCGAAGCGAAGGACGGAGGCCGAAACGGTCATGGTCAAGCAGAACGGCAAGAGCGAGCCAGCTGAGGCGGAGGGGCGCAGGCCGCGCACCTTTGACCTCGACGACATCGATCCCGAGGACGCGGTCGTCATCGACAAGCGCTCGTACCGGCTCACACGATCCGGCGGGCTCTCGCTCGTGCAACAGGCCGCGCTGTCGCGTGCCTGGAAGCGCATGAAGGCGATCGCGGCGAAGGTCGAGAAGGGTAACGCGCCGACCGAGACCGAGAGGCTTGAGTATCGTCAACTCTCCGAAGAGGTCGTGAGCCTGGCACTGTGCGATGCGCCGGCGGAGGTGGTGCATCGGCTTTCGGACGAACAGCTCGGGCGGGTGATCCTTGTTTTTTTCGTGCGGGCCTCGTCGGCGAGCGGCCTGGCGGCGACGATGCGGGATCTGCTGTCCGGCCTGCCGACCTCGGGGCAGAGATCGCCCGACTCCAACGGTTCTACGGCGGAGACCCCATGAGCTGGCTCCGCGCGCCGCTCTACCTGCTCCAGGCGCTCGCCGCGCAGATCCCGACGCTGCGAGCCGGCGAGGCGCTCCAGGGCGCTGCCGAAGTCGCGGTCGGGACCGGCTCGATGAAAAAGCATGACCTCGACAGCACGCTGCGCGATTGGCGGCGGACGGCCGAACGCGGCCGCGCGCCCGTGGTCGCAAAGCGGGTCGTCACGGCCGCGGATCTCGAGGCGATGGGTGCCGACCTCGGCGTCACGATCAGAAAGGTTCAGGGCTAGTGGCGTCTCTAGGCCGTGCCATCTTGGAATTGGTGACGGACGACACCAAGCTCAAGGCAGGGCTGCAGAAGGCAGGTGACTCCGCCCGCGACTGGGGCGGCAAGATGACGACCGCCGGCGGGAACATCGCGAACGGCCTGCGGCCGCTCACCAGCGTCATCGAGAACGTCATGAGTCAGTCGGTTGAGATGGCGAGCTCCCTCGACGAGTCGCTGAACAAGGTGCGTGTGGTCTTCGGCACGTCCGCCGCGGACATCGAGGCGTGGTCGACGTCGAGTGCGAAGAGCCTCGGTCTCTCCCAGCAGAAGGCGCTCGAGGCCGCAGGCACCTTCGGCAACCTCTTCACCGCAATGGGCCTCGGAAGGCCCGCCGCGTCCGCGCTCTCGAAGGATGTCGTGCAGCTCGCAGCCGATCTCGCGTCGTTCAACAACATCAAGCCCGAGGAGGCGCTGGAGAAGCTGCGCGCCGGACTTGTGGGCGAGGCCGAGCCGCTGCGCACGCTCGGCGTCAACATCTCGGCCGCGACCGTTGCGGCGTACGCGATGAAGAACGGCATCGGCGAGGTGGGCCGCGAGCTCACCGACGCGGAGAAGATCCAGGCTCGCTTCGGCCTCATCACACAGCAGACCGCGAGCGCGCAGGGCGACTTCGCACGCACGAGTGACGGGCTCGCGAACTCGCTGCGGACGCAGAAGGCCGAGCAGGAGAACGTGCAGGCGCAGCTCGGCACGGCGCTCATCCCGGTCATGAAGGAGCTGACGAAGATCACGACCGGCGTCGTGCAGATGTTTGCGAGCCTCTCGCCGGAGGTCCAGAAAGTCGTCCTGATCGTCGGTGGGCTGCTCCTGGTGCTCGGGCCGCTGCTCACGGTGCTGGGCGTACTGACGGGCGCGTTCGGGCTTTTCATCGGGATCCTGCTGCCCGCGCAGGGATCGCTCCTCGCGACGACGGTCGCTGTCGGCGGTCTGAACATCGCGCTCGGCCCGCTCATCCTGATTCTCGGCGCGCTCGCGCTCGCGGCCCTGCTGCTCAAGATCGCCTGGGAGAACAACTGGGGCGACATCCAGGGCAAGGCCGAGGCGGTGCTGGGCTTCCTCACATCCGCGTTCGGCGCCTTCGCGGGCTTCATGTCCGGCGTGTGGGACGGCATCGTGAACACTGTCTCGTGGGCGGTGGGGGCGATCATGGGGCCGATCCAGTCGCTCATCGGGCTTGTGCAGGGCGCCATGAGCTGGATCAGCAACCTCGGCTCGATGCGGATCAGCCTCCCGAGTCTGCCGGGATTCGCCGAAGGGGGCGTGGTCCCGGGTCCGGTAAACGCCCCGATGCTCGCGGTGGTCCACGGCGGGGAGACGATCACTCCTGTCGGCGGCATCACGCCCCGCGGCAATGGCGCCGGCCACAGCCATCCGATCGTGATGGACGGTCGGCTCGTCGCGCGCGCGGTGAACGACCAGAACGCCCGGCGCCTGTCGGACATCGGGAGGCCGGTCTAGATGCCGATCAGACACCTGAAGGTATCGGTTCTGCCCGACGACCCGGCCTATGAGGTGAGCCGGAATGAGTGGAACGACGATCACACCGGGCACAACGCTCACGACCACACCGCCGCCGACGGCTCCGGCGTGCTCACCGCGGACGAGCACGACAGCCACAGCGAGTGGACCGCCGTGGCCGCGCCGACTACGCCCGCCGCGGGGAAGGGCCGCGTCTACTTCAGCACCGCCGACAAGAAGCTCCACTCGAAGGACGACGCGGGCGTGGACACGGCACTCGGGGCCGCCGGTAGCGGTGGCACCGACTGGTCCACCTTCGTGCCGACCGCACCGGCTGCGCCGAGTGAGGCGAACTACGCGATCCCCGGCGGTGCGACGGTCGTCAGCACCATCGCGGCGCTGCAGACCGAGGTGGCGACCGGCACGGCGAAGGACATCAAGGTGCTCAACGGCGCGTACTCTCGCGCGTCCGAGATTGTC
>Ga0136617_10001308_pt1 | contig 21896 bp, 20 predicted proteins | sample AntDrymUQ3222106_2_FD_129672 | JGI IMG/M metagenome (GOLD analysis project Ga0136617, IMG submission 129672) | Polar desert sand microbial communities from Dry Valleys, Antarctica - metaG UQ322 (21.06) | ecosystem: Environmental > Terrestrial > Soil > Desert | place: Antarctica: Dry Valley...
CGGAGGTAGCCGCCCATCTCGAGGTTCTCGCTCACCGTCAACGAGGGGAACACGTTGTTGTTCTGGGGGACGTAGCCGATGCCGCGGGCAACCAGCGTGTTCGCCTTCGACCCGGTGATGTCGTCACCCTCGAAACGCACGACGCCCTCGCGCACGGGGATCAGGCCGAACAGCGCCTTCAGCATCGTCGACTTGCCGGCCCCGTTGGGCCCGATGATGCCGATCAACTCGCCCGATGCGAGCTCGAGGCTGCAGCCGTTGAGGATGTTCACCTCCGGCACGTAGCCGGCGACGATGTGATCGACGTGGACCAGGTGCTCGGCGGCGTCGGTCACTCCTGCTCCTCCACTGCGTCCTCAGCCAGGCGTCGCTGGGTGGCGACGTCGCCTTCGATGACGCCGGACCCGTTCGAGGCGGCGACGCCGGGCGCGTGACCGGTGATGATCTCCTCCGTCAGGGCGGCGTGCGACGACCCCAGGTATGCGTCGATGACGGCCTGGTTGGCGCCGATCGCGTCGGGTTTGCCCTCGGCGATGATCTGGCCTTCGGCCATTACGACGACCCAGTCGCTGATCTCGCGCACGACGTCCATGTCGTGCTCGACGAACACGACCGTGATGCCCTCGGAGCGCAGCCGCTTGACGTGCCCCAGCAGCGACTGGGTCAGGGCCGGGTTGACGCCGGCCATCGGCTCGTCGAGCATGATCAGGCGCGGGGTCGCCATCATCGAGCGGGCCATCTCGAGCAGCTTGCGCTGGCCCCCGGACAGTGCGCCGGCGAACTCGTCCTGCATGTGAGTCAGGTTGAACTGGTCGAGGAGGTCGAGAGCCCGCGCCCGCACGTCAGCCTCCTGCGCTCGCCAACCGCGTGTCAGGCCCCGGAACATCGACTCACCGCTCTGGCTCTGAGCCGCCAGCATCATGTTGTCGAGCACCGACATCTTGGCCAGCACCTTGGTCAGCTGGAACGTGCGCACCATCCCCTTGCTGGCCAGCGTGTACGACGGCACGCCGCTGGCGACCTCTCCATCGAAAACGACGCGGCCGTGATCCGGGCGATCGAACCCGGTCAGTAGGTTGAACAACGTCGTCTTGCCGGCCCCGTTGGGACCGATCAGTCCCGTGATCGCCCCGCGCTGCACCTCGAGATGGTCGACGGCGACGGCGCGCAGGCCGCCGAACGTCCGCTCGACGCCGTCGGCGACGAGGATCGGGTCCGGTTTGGCGCCGCCGGAGGTGGTCGCTACGCCGTCGAACGCGCCGCGCGCGGGGTTGTCCCACTCCTGCGTGCGCAAGCCGGAGGCAACGCCGCGACCGGCGGTGCGGCCGCGCTCGACGTCGTCGTGGGCGTCAGCGGCGGGCATCGATCGCGATCTCCCGTTTGTCCCCGAACACGCCTTGGGGTCGGAACACCATCAACAGGACCAGTCCCAGGCCCACGAGCATGAACCGGACCTGACCGATCTGCACGTTCTCCATCAGGCTCGACGGGATGTGTCCCTCGCTGACGAGCTGGCGCAGCAGATTGTCGGTGAACGCCAGGATCATCCAGAACAACATCGAGCCGACGACGGGACCGAACACCTTGCCCAAGCCGCCCATGATCGCCGCCGTCAGCGCGAAGAACGTCACGGGCGTCGAGTAGTTGTCGGGCTGGACCGAGTTGTTGACGGTGGCGAAGTACATGCCCGCCACGGTGCCGAACGTGCCGCCGAGGATCAGCGACTGCATCTTGAACCGGAAGACGTTCTTGCCGAGGGCGCGGGCGGCATCCTCGTCCTCGCGGATCGACTTGAGCACCCGTCCCCACGGGCTCGTCACGAGCAGCCACATGACGAAGACGGCGACGGCAACGAGCGACCAGCCGACGGCCATCTCCCACAGGTCGGCGCCGGTGAAGCGCAGGTTGAGTTCGCCCTCGAACACGCGGGCTCCGTACGCCGCCGACGGGTCCAGCGGGTTCCAGTTCTGGAAGGAGTCGGCGAAGCCGTTGAGCCCGTTCGAACCGCCCGTGATGTTGCGCAACCGAGCCGCCCGCACGACGAGTCGGATGATCTCGCCGGCGGCGATCGTGACGATCGCCAGATAATCGGCCCTGAGACGCAGCGTCGGGGCACCGAGCAGCAAGCCGAGCACGACCCCGGCGGCGAGGCCGGCGAGGATGCCCGCCCACAGCGGCCAGTTGTACGTGTAGGTCGTGATCCCGAGGCCGTAGGCACCGGCGGCCATGAACCCGACCTGTCCGAAGTTGAGCAGCCCGGTGAAGCCGAAGTGCAGGTTGAGCCCGATCGCGGCGAGCGCGTAGATCACCGCCGACTGGCTGATCCCGGCGCGCAGCGTGTTGGAGACGATGTCCATGAGGTCCATGCGCTAGCCGATCCGTTCACTGCGTCCGAAGATGCCCTGCGGCCTGATCATGAGGATGACGACGAGTACGAGCAGGGCGCCGACGTTCTTCAGTTCGGGGGCGACCCAGAGCGTCGACAAGAAGATCAGCGCGCCGACGACGAGGCTGCCGACGATCACGCCGTAGTCGGTGCCGAGACCGCCGAGGGTGACGGCGGCGAACACGAGAAGGAGAATCTGGAAGCCGTTCTGCCAGTTGACCGATTCGGACAGACCTTGGAACACGCCGCCGAGGGTCACGAGGACGCCGGCGAGGAACCAGACGATCGTGACGATCCGGTTGACGTCGATACCCGTCGACGCGGCCAGGTCGGGGTTGTCGGAGACGGCGCGCATCGCCTTGCCGAGCTTGGTCACCCGCAGCGCGACGGACACGGCGACGAGGAGCACAAGGCTGAGGCCGATGATGATGGCGTCCTTCGGGATCATGTCGATGGGTCCGAGCGAGAACAGGGTCTCGGTCTGCACGGCGTACTGGTCGTAGGCCTGCGAGCGATCGCCGAACTGGTAGAGGATGGCGTAGCGGAGCAGGATCGACAGGCCGATGGAGATGATCATCATCGTCACCAGGCCGACGCCGCGGTGACGCAGTGGTCGCCACAACCCGAGGTCGAGCCCGACCCCGGCAAGGCCGCCCAGCACCATCGCGATGATGGTCGCCGGGATCAGGTGGAGCCCGAGCGTGACGTTGAAGAAGAACGCGATGACGGCGCCGAACGTGATCATCTCCGAATGGGCGAAGTTGACGAGCCCGGTCGTACCGAAGATCAGCGAGAGTCCGATCGCGCACATGCCGATGATCAGTCCGAACTTGATGCCGTCGACGAGCAGGCGGGCCCCGCGGTCGAGGCGACTATCACCCTCGCGGCCACGGATCTGCGAAGCGGCGTCGCCCTCGGCAAGATTGAAGAGGACGTTCGTGCGCTCGTTCGTCGTCAGTCGCAGGGCCAACTGCTGGCGCTCCTCGTCGACGAGCTCGACGCCATCGGGCAGGGTGTCGACCTGGAGCTCGACGGCGTAGTCGCCCGGACCGGGGACGTCGACCGAGAACGCCCCGTCGGCGCCGGACGTACCCGTCGCGACCTCGTCGCCGACCTCGATGACCTCGCGCCCGTTCTCGGACAGCTCGGCCTGGTAGACGACGACATCGACGCCTTCGAGGGGCACCCGGTCGGACTGTTCCGGATCGTCGGAGCGGTACTGGATGATGCCCTGCGTGCCCTCGCCGTCGTCGTCCTGGGCGCTCGCAAAGTCAGCGCCGAAGAGGCCCACGCCGATGGCCGCCAGGATGGCCCAGAGCATCCGGCGGAGGGCACGAGTCGTCGTCATGGTGTGCGCACACTAGGGCACCGGAAGATTGGTAGTGGTCGACGGCGCGGGACGGTGAGGCTCAGCTCGAGCCGGCGCGGAGGCACTCGTCGATCAGCTGCTCGAGCGCGGCGCGCAGCTCGCCGTCGGGCGCCACGACGATGCGGTGCGACTCGCCGTCGGCGACGGCGACCCAGATCGCCAAGTCGAACGTCTTCTTGCTCTCGGTGACGGCGTGAGGGTCGCAGCGGATCACCCGGATGCGCACCGGGAGCGTCGCGCCGCGCCCCGTGGGATCGATGGCGGCGAGCGGTGGCTCTGGTGTTGTCGCCACCAGTTCGAGCAGCACGCTGCCGCGGACGGCGACGACGGCGATCGGCTCGTCGCCACCCGAACGGGTGAGCTCGATCGTCGCGTCGACGACGCCATCGGTGACCGTGAACTGGGGGGTGTACCCGATGACGACCTGCTCGCGGACATAGGCCGCGCCACACTCCTGGGCGCCGATTCGAGCGAGCGGCTCGGCGTCGACCTCGACGACGCCGTGGTGACGGCGGCCGTCGATCACGACACTCATCTCGACCAACGTCGGCCCCGGCGGCGCCGGGCAGACCACAGCACCCAGCCCGATCGGTAGGTCGCGCCGCCGGCCGGCTTCGACCTCGGTCGTCCGACCTTCGGCCGCCACGCTGTCGAACAGCGGTGAGTGCAGCGTGAGCTCGCTCACGGTGATGGCTGTCGAGCTGGTGTTGTCGAAGCCGACCTCGATGCGCCGCGCCGCGTGGAGGTAGCGAGGGAACTCGACGAACACGTCGACACCGTCGGGGAGGGCCAAGTGGTCGAGCGGCTCGCTCGTGGCGACGCCGGCGTCCGTGCCGGCGGGGGCGCCACCACCGGCACGCGCGCCGCAGGCCGTTGCCACCGCCGCGAGGGCCATGGCGAGGACGGTGGCGATCGCCGTCAGACGGTTACGTTCGAAGATCCTACGATGGTAACGCATGAGCATTCATCCGCTGGATGAGGAGGGCCGGGTCATCCCTGACGCAAGCTGGCCCCCGGGTCGGGGGGCACCAGGGCGCCTCGAACACGTCCGCCGATTCCTGAACACAACCAACCGCGAGAGCGGCGCCGATCACCTGGCCGAGCCAGGGCGCGCCGGACGCTGGCTGGCGGCGGAAGGCTGGACAATCAGCGTCCAGTGGTCAGAGGTGGCCGAGTTGTGCCGCTTCCGGACCCAGCTCCACGCCGTGATCGCAGCCGGGTTCGAAGAGCCGCGACGGGTCTGGCCGGCGGCGTTCACGGACGCCGCGCTCGCTCTCGAGTCGGAGGATGGGACGCTCCATCTCGTCGGAGCGGGTCACGGCGCCGAGCGTGTCGTCAACGACCTGGTTGCGATCGTCGTACACGCCGATGCCGATGGAACGCTTGGTCGCCTCGCCGTGTGCGCCAACGACCACTGCGGCTGGTCGTTCTACGACCGCTCCAAGAACCGCACCGGGCAATGGTGCTCGATGACCGCCTGCGGCCAGCGCCAGAAGATGCGCCGCTACCGCAGCCGCCACCGCGCCCGTTGATCGCGCCGTGCGGACGCTCAGATGACAGCGGCGACGGGAAGGTCGTCGACGTCGCTACGGTCCGCGGCGACGGAGCGGTGCGTTGCTAGCAGCAGCCGGACCGTCATCGCCCACAGCAGCGTGGCGCCGGCGACGTGGAGGCCGACGAGCAGGGCCGGGACGTCGCTGAAGTACTGGATGTAGCCGATCGCCGCCTGGAGCGCACCGACGAAGATCCACGACGAGATCGGGCCGATCAGCGGGGCCCGGTCGCTCGGGCGGCGACTGACGACCGCGGCCAGGGCGACGGCGATCGACAAAGCGGCCATCACCAGGATCCCGTGGAGACGCGCCGCCGACGCGATCTCGACGCCCAACCGCTCGACGTCCTCGTCACCGGCGTGGGGCCCGGCGCCCGTTACCACGGTGCCGGCCAGGATGGCCAGGCTGGTCGCCCCGCCGACGGCCCACACCAGCCTCGTCGCCGCCGGCGATGTCGCTGGCCGGGTCGCCGCACCGTCGGGCTGACCGGCGCGGTGGTGGAGGACGACGGCGGTGCCGACGAGCACGAGCGACAGGACCATGTGGCCCTGGACGAGGATCGGGTGGAGGTCGAACAGCACGAGGATTCCGCCGAGCACGATCTGGGCGAGTACGCCGACGACGAGCCCGACCGACAGGACAACCAGATCGGCCCGCCGGGGCCGGCGCCAGAGCGATCCCAGCACGGCGGCGATCACCGCCACCGACACGAGTCCGGTGAACAGGCGGTTGACCTGTTCGACGGCGGCGTGGGTCGACGACACGTCGATCAGGCGGGTGTCGCTGCAGTTCGGCCAGTCGTCGCACCCGAGACCGGATCCGGTCAAGCGAACGGCCGCGCCGGTGATGACGATGGCGACGAGCAGCCCGAGCGCCACGGCCGTGATCGTGCGGTACCGCCCCGGCGTCAGCTGCACGCGAGGAGCCTACGATTCACGGTTCTGCATTGAGCAAACGACGGAACTCGGTCGATTGCTCAATGCAGAACGCGGACTTCAGGGGCGGACCTCGTAGAAGGCGTTGATCGGGTGGTCGATGTCGAGGCGGCGGAAGCGGGTGAAGCCGGCGGCGCGGGCCATCGCTTCGGCCCGGGTCGGAGACAGCCCGAGCGTGCCAAGTCCGGCCCCGCCCGGCTCGGACAGCGCCGACGACATGCAGCTCATCACGCTGATGCCGTACATCAACGACGCCATCGGGTTCTCGGTTGCGTTGGCGGCGAACGTGTCCTTGGCCTTGATGTCGACGAGCAGCCAGGTGCCGTCGTCGGCGACCGCGGCGCGGATGGCCTGCATCATCCCCTGCGGGTCGGTCATGTCGTGGATGCAGTCGAACGTGGTGACGAGATCGACGCGCCCGTCGTCGGGCAACGGTTCCAGGCGGGCGTCGTGGACGGCGGCGTTGTCGAGCCCGGCTTCGGCCAGCCGCTCGGCCGCCCGGTCGAGGGCGTAGTGGCTGATGTCGTAGCCGTCGACCTCGGCGGCCGGGAACGCCGCCGCCATCATCAGCACGGCGCCGCCGGCCCCACATCCGACGTCGGCGATGCGGCCGCCGCCGGCGAGGCGGTCGACCACCCCATCCAGGGCCGGCAGCACGTCGCTGACCAGGTGCGCCCGGTTCCACGGCTCGAAGCTGCGCTCGATGCCGGCGGCACCGTCGGGTCCGTGGCTGTCGTAGTCGTGGCCCAGGCCGGTGCGGAAGCTCTCGGGCAGGCGTTCGAGCGCGGCCATCGTCGCCGGGAGACGATGGAACATGCCCATGCCGTAGGCCGGATGATCGGGGTCGGCCAGCACGGCCCGCCCCTCCGAGCCCAGCGACAGGCGCTCGTCGGCATCAGCGTCGACGAGACGGGCGGCGGCCTGGTTGTAGGCCCACTCGCGGACCCATCGTTCCTGCAAGCCGCAGCGATCGGCCACCTCGGCCGTGGACAACGGCCGGTCACTGGCGGCGAGGGCGCGATACAGCCCGAGGCGGTCGCCGAGGTGGATCATCCCGGCCGTCACCGCGCCCTCGAGCTTGGAGAACACGAGGAACGAGAACTGCCGCAGCCGGTCCGAATCTGCACTCACCCCGTGGACGGTAGGCGGCCGGCTCCTCAGCGGGTGCGGTCGGCGAGGGGCAGGTGCTCGACGTCGGACAGCTTGGTCAAGCTGAACGTGAAGCCGTCGCCGAGCGGCAGCGCCTCGACGCGGCTGACCGAGGCATGGCCGAGCACGAAGCGGTCCCACTCCCACGGCGTCGGTGCCAGCCCGAGAAGGTGACACATCGTGACGGAATTGGTGCCGGCGTGGGCGATCAGCAGGATGCGCGCGCCTGGTTCCTCGACCTCCCACACCGGCAGCTCGTGCTCGGCGCGGCGCACACCGCGCTCGGCCAGGAAGTGTTGGGCGCCAAGGCGCATCCGATCGACAAAGTCGCGGGTCGACTCCCCGCCCGGCAAGCCCTCCCAGCGTCCGACGGCCGGTCGTCCGCGCAGCTCGGCGTAGGCCTCGGCCGCCCGCTCGGCCGGTGTGCCGTGCCATTTCGGGTCGCGGATCTCCTCCAGCCAGCCGTCGATCTCCTCGTCGCGCCCCGTCGCCGCCAACAGCGGGGCCGCCGTCTGGCGAGCCCGCCCGAGCGGTGAGACGAGGATCTCGTCGAACGCCTCGTGCTCGAGTGCCCGGGCCAGGTGCTCGGCCTGGCGGTCGCCCAACTCGGTCAGCGGCGGATCGACGACGTTGAGCCCGTCGCGCACCCATTCGGGCTGGGCGTGACGCACGAACACGATCTCCACGGCGGGCAGGCTACGGAGGCACTCCGGGGATGAACCGCAGGCGTTTCCGGGCGGCTCGTACAGTGCCCGGCGATGGCGAACGCCGGTTGGCATCCCGACCCCAGCGGACGCTACGAACTGCGCTACCACAACGGTGCGCGCTGGACGGGCGACGTGGCGACGAACGGCCGGCGTTACGTCGACGCCACGCCCGCATCCGACGGAGGACCCACCCTCGACCCGCCGCCGCGGTCTGGTGGCGCACTGCGCAATCGAGTGGCGACCGCGTCGATGGTGCTGGGCATCGTGGCCGTGGCCGTGGGCTGGCTGCCCGTGGTCGCCGTCGTCGGCCTGGTCGCCGCCATGGTCGCCCTCGTCCTCGGTCTGATCGGCCGACGCCGGGCCCGCGCCGGGGCCGGCGGGGCCGGGTTCGCCACCGCCGGCATCGCCCTCGGGGCCATCGGGATGGTCGTCGGGGCGGTCGGGATCGTGATCACCGTCGTCCTCGTCGGCGCCGTCGAGCGTTACGAGGATCCGGCCGCCAACACGACGACCGTCACGTCGTGCGAGGTCGACGGTCGGCGCCTCGAGGCGACCGGCACGCTAACCAACGACGGCGACCGCGCCGCGTCGTTCACCGTGCGCGTCGAGCTGGAAGGCGATCGGGCCGAGCACGCCACTCGCCGCGAGCGGCTGGCCGAGGTCGACGACGTCGCACCCGGCGCGTCGGCGACGTGGTCGGCGGGGCTCCTGCTCGGAGACCGGTCGCCGCCCAGCGACCCCGTCTGCTCGGTCGTCGCCGTCCACGGCCCTTTGCCCTTCGGCATCGACCCCGGGCCGTGAGGCGCTGCGGGCCTCAAGGACGGGCGGGCGCCGTGGCTTTGTCGTGGCGGGCGGTCGTGGCCGCCATCCAGGCGTCGTAGAGGTCGGCGTAGCGACCATCGATGGCGACGAGCTCGGTGTGTGACCCGTCCTGCACCAGGCGCCCGTCGTCGAGCACCAGCACCCGGTCGGCGCGCGCCGCCGTCGAAAGGCGGTGGGCGATGGCGATCGTCGTGCGCCCCTCGGCCAGGTGGGTCAGCGCGCGTGAGATGCGCACCTCGGTCAGTGCATCGACCGACGAGGTCGCCTCGTCCAGCACGAGCACGTCGGGGTCGGCGACGCCGGCCCGCAACAGGGCGACGAGCTGGCGTTCCCCGGCCGACAGCTGCTCGCCGCGCTCGCCCACCGCCGTCGCCAGCCCATCGGGCAGCCCGTCCAGCCAGTCGCGCACATCGAGGCGATCGACGATCGCCTCGATGTCGTCCCACGACGTCCCCGGCCGGGCGAAGCCGACGTTGGCGGCGATCGTGTCGGCGAAGAGGAACGGCTCCTGGCTGACGACGATCAGCCGGTCGCGCAGCTCATCGTTGGCGACGTACTGCAATGGCACCCCGCCGAGTCGGATCTCGCCGATGGTCGGGTCGGCGAAGCGGGCGATGAGGCGACCGAGCGTCGTCTTCCCCGACCCGGTGGCACCGACCAGCGCGACCTGCTGACCGGCCGGTATGTGTACCCGGACGTGGCGCAACACGGCGTCGTCGACGTCGGCGGCCAGCCCGCGGCTGGGATAGGAGAACGTGACGTCGCGCACATCGACGTCGAGGCGCCCAGGCGGCAGCGGCCGGGGGTCCGGGGCTGGCGGCGGCCCGACCGGCAGGTCGAGCACAACGAGCACGCGCCGCATGCCGGCCACTGCCGTCTGCGTCTGGTCGAGCACCTCGGTGAACTCGGCGATCGGTTCGAGGAAGCGGTAGGTCAGGAAGACGAAGCCGATCATCGCCCCCGCGGTGAGCCCACCGCTGGGGCCGCGCAGCACGCCGACGGCGATCACGCCGCACACGGTGAGCACGGCAAAGACCTCGCCCGATGGATACAGGAAGGCGCCGATGATGCCGGCGCGGATCTGCGCCGCCGAGCGCCGCTCGATGGCCACCTCCGTCTCGGCCTGGACGGTCGCGCCAGCGTCGTAGGCGCGGATCGTTTCGGCCCCGGTGACGACCTCGGTGACGCTGGCCAGCATCTCGCCGTTGCGCTCGCGGGCGGCCTCGTAGGCGGCCACGAGTCGCCGTTGCACGGCCCGCAACACGAGGATCAGCGGGGCCGACAGGGCGAAGGCGACGAGGGCCAGCATCCAGTCGTAGGCCAGCATCACGGCGGCCACGATCAGCATCAGCGGCCCGTCGAGCAGCCAGGCCAGTCCGCCCCACTGGAAGAACTGGCCGAGCGTCTCGATGTCGCTGGTCACCCGAGCGACCAGCGACCCGCGGCGTTCCTCGTTGTGGTCGGCCAGGGAGACACGATGGATGTGGCCGATCAGGCGGGTCCGCAGCTGGTACAGGGCGGCTTCGCTGCGGGTGCCAAGCCGCACGACGGCCAGACGCTGGGAGAGCCCGGCGACGATGATGGCGCCGGCGGCGATGGCTGCGAGTATCCCCACGAAGCCGACGCGGATGCCGCCCTCGCGGACGATGCCCTTGTCGATGGCCTGCTGGAGGAGGATCGGCACGACGACGCGGCCCATCGCCCCGCCGGCGGCGAGCAGCCAGGTCACACCGAGGCCCTGGCGCAGGACAGGCGCCTCGGCCAAGCCGCGGTTGATCGTGTGGACGGCCGAGAAGCGCCCGATCGGCTCAGTCACCGGCGCCACCCCCGCCGCCACCGGCGACGAAGGTGCCGGCGCGATCCCGGTCGCTCTCGAACGCCTCGACCAGCGCCCGGTAACCGGGGTGGCGGGTCATCAGCTGATGGTGGCGGCCATGGTCGACGACGGCACCGTTGGCCAAGTAGATGACCTCGTCGGCCAAGGCGATGGTCGACGGCCGGGAGGCGACGATGACGACGGTCGTACCGGCCAGCGCGCGGCGAAGGTGACCGAGGACGAGCCGTTCTGTCGTCGGGTCCAACGCCGACGTGGTGTCGTCGAGCAAGAGCAGCCGGGGGCGGCGCAGCAGCGCCCGGGCCAGCGCCACGCGCTGACGCTGACCGCCGCTGAGGCTGACGCCGCGCTCGCCCACGACGGTGTCGAGCCGGTGGGGCATCTCGGCGACGAAGTCGGCCGCCTCTGCCAGCCGCAACGACTCCCACAATTCGTCGTCGGTGCGTTCCTGCCCGAGCGTCAGGTTGTCCCGGATGGTGCCGGCGAGGAGGAACGCCTCCTGGAACACGAGCGCGGTCGGACCCTCGCCGCGGTACACCGCCCCGGCCGTCGGCGCGATCAGTCCGCCGACGAGCTCGACGAGCGTGCTCTTGCCTCCGCCCGTCGGCCCGACGACGGCGACGATGCGACCGGTCGGCACGGCGAGGTCGACATCGAGGGCGGGGCGAGCGCCCGATTCGGTGCCCTCGAAGGCGAACACGACGTCGGAGAGTCGCACGGCCGTGCCGGCCTCGGCCGGGCGGATCGACGCCCGCGGGTCGGGCTCGACGTCAGCATCGACGACCTCGCGGACGCGCCGCCATCCGGCGAGGGAGTGAGGGATCTCCGAGAGCACGTAGCCGATCAACCGCAACGGCAGGACGAGCAACGTGAACAGGTACACGAAGCTGGAGAGCTGTCCGACGGTGACGGCCCCGGCCTCGACGCGCATCGCACCGACGAACACGAGAAGGGCATTGGTCAGCGACGGGACGACATCGAGCAGCGCCTCGAACGTGCCCCGCACGCGCACGGCCCGAACCCGCGCATCACGCAGCCGACCGGCCATGGTCGCCAGCCGTTCGGTCTCGCGGGCTTCGGCACCGTAGGCCTTGACGAGTTGCACTCCCTCGAAGCTCTCGTGCACGCCGGCCGACAGCGCGCCCAGGTGATCCTGGGCTTCGGTGTAGTAGCGGTCGACTTTGCGCTGGTACACGATGTTGAGGGCGACGAGGATCGGGAACACGGCGACGGCGCAGAGCCCGAGAGGTAGGTCGGACACCAGCAGCCATACCGACGACACGACGATCAGGAGGATCGTCCCGGTGGAGAACGGGATCGGGGCGAGGACGGAGACGGCCGCGTCGACGTCGACGCCGGCGCGGGCCACGAGGTCGCCGTCGGGGCGTCGCTGGTGCCACGCGACGGGCTGGGCGACGAGCCGGTCGACGACGTTCTCCCCGAGCGTGCGGGCGATACGCCACATCGCGATGCCAGCGAAGATGCGTCTGACGACGACGCCGGCAGCGCGCACCACGCCGATCACGGAGAGCAGGGCAAGCCCGGTGATCACGGTGCCGCTGGCGACCCGGCCCTCTTTGAACCGGGGAATGATGACATGGTCGATGACCCACTGCACGCCGAGGCTGGAGGCGACGGTGCCGAGCGCGAACACGGCAGCGCCTCCCACCGCCACGGCGAAGGGCTTGGGGTGCAGGGCAATCTCCCCGCGCAGCATCGCCGCCGCGGCGCGGGCGCGACTGGGCGTCGCTTCGCTCTCCACATCCACGGCCGTCGTTTCTACCAACGGACCCGGCCGACCGTGGCGGTGGTTTGACGATCCACTCCGCCTAGCGTCCGCAGCGATGGATCCCGTCGACGTCGCTCTTCTCGTCGTCCGCGTCGCCTTCGGCGTCGGCCTGGCCGCCCACGGCTACAACAAGGTCTTCGGCGGCGGCGGGCTGGAGGGCACCGCTCGCTGGTTCGGCTCGCTGGGCATGCGCTGGCCGGCGTTCCAGGCCCGGGCCGCCGCCGGCACCGAGATGGGCGCCGGGCTGCTGTTCGCGGCCGGGTTGCTGACGCCGCTCGCGGCCGCCGGGATGGTCAGCGTGATGACCGTGGCGGCGTGGACCGCCCATCGCCACAACGGCTTCTTCATCTTCAACAAGGGTGAAGGCTGGGAGTACACGGTGGCGATCGCCATCGTGGCGTGGGCCGTCGGCGTCATCGGGCCCGGTCGGGCCAGCCTCGACCATGCCGTCGGGCTGACCGACAGGTGGGGCCCGGACCGCTGGACCGGCCTGGTCATCGTCACCGTCGTCGGTCTCGGAGCCGCCGTCACGATGCTGGCCGTCTGCTACCGGCCCGGGCGCGTCACGTCGTGACCCGCGGCCGAGTGTTGGTGCTCGTCGCCGTCGTTGCCTTCGTCGCCTTCTGGACGTGGGCGCTGTTCTTCGCGCCCAAGGCCGCCGTCAACAAGATCGGTGACCGCACCTGGGCCGAGCGGGCCGAGGAGATCTGCGCCGCGGCGTCGGTGGACCGAGAGGCGCTGGCCGACTACCGCGAGCTGGATGGGGACGACCCGGCGATGCTGGCTGAACGGGCCGCCATCATCGACGACGCCACGTCCATCGTGAAGGGTGCCCTGGATGACGTCGTCGCCGTGGCGCCGAGCGACGAGAAGGGCCAGGCCATCGTCCCGTTGTGGGAGGCCGACTACCGCCGCTACCTGGAGGACCGTCGGATCTACGCCGATCGACTGCGCAACGGGGAGGACGTGCCGTTCGCCGAGACGGAGGTCGAGGGCATTCCGATCTCCGAGCGCGTCGAGTCCTTCGCCGGCGACAACGAGATGCCCGCCTGCGCCCCACCGAGAGATCTCTGATCACGGCCGCGGGGCGAGGTGGCGGATGACGCGGGCGGGGCTGCCGGCGGCGACGCAGTAGTCCGGAATCTCGCCCCGCACGACGCTGTTCGCCCCGATCACGACGTGGCGCCCGATCGTCGCCCCCGGCAGCACGACAGCCCCGTGCCCGAGCCACGAGCCGGCCCCGATGCGCACCGGGCGCTCGGGCTGCAGCTGTACCGAGATCGGGCGGGTGAGATCCTCGTAGCCGTGGTTCTGGTCGGTGATGTAGACGTGGTGCCCGGTCCACACGTCGTCGCCGATGTCGATCGAAAGATGCCCGACGATGCCGCTGCCGTGACCGATCAGGCAACGGTCACCGATGCGCACGACGGCGTCGGTCGGGCAGATCTGGCCGACGGCCATCCCCGCCGACAGGGTGACGCGCGGCCCGAGGATCGTCCCGGCGCCGATGTGGATGTAGCGCTCATTGAGCAGCGCCGTCGGCGGAAAGCAGATCAGGCTGCCCTCGCCGAAGGCACCGAAGCGGCGCCCGTGGGACGTGTTCGGACCGATCGCGCCGTGGCGCTGGACGAGCGTCCACGCTCGGTGGATCGCCGCCGCCCGCCAGCCGTGCCTCACGGCCGGCGACGCTACCGGGGGTGCCCGCGGTGACGTGCGACGATGTCCGGCGTGTCCGTGCGGGTCGTGCAGCTCAGCGACACTCACCTGAGCGCCCGCGAGCCGGTGCCGTCGTGGTGGCCGACGCTGCGACGATGGCTGGCCGCTGATCCACCCGACTTCGTCGTGCACACCGGTGACCTCGTGCTGGAAGACCCCGACGATGAGGCCGACCGAGCCGCCGCCCACCGGCTGGTCGCCGGGCTGGCCGACCGGGTGCTGGTCATCCCAGGCAACCACGACGTCGGCTTCTTCGACGAGGACGCGCTCGGGCCGTCCCGGCAGGCCGCCTTCCGGGAGACGTGGGGAGCCGACACGTTCGTGACCGATGTCGGGGGATGGCGCTTCGTCGGCGCCGACAGCTACCGGCTCGGCGACGCCGACCACGACGAATGGCTGGCGGCCGTCGTGCACACTGCCGGCCCCGTCGCCGTGTTCATCCACCAGCCCGTCGGTGGCGACCCGGCCGACGGATGGCAGATGCCGGCGGCCGCCGTCGCCGCCTTCGAGCGGGCCGTCGCCGGCGCCGACGTCCGCGTCGTCGCCTCCGGCCACCGGCACTGCGCCGCGGTGAGCGAGCGCGACGGCCGCCGGGCCGTGTGGTGCCCGTCGACGCGGTATGTGGGCGACCCCGCCGGGGCGCCGGCCGGTGCCGCCGCGGTCGACCCCCAGGTCGGTCTCGTCGAGCATCGCTTCGACCCGGATGGCCACCACAAGTCGCGAGTCGTGCGACCGTGGCGCGACGCCCCGCCTACTGGCTGAGGACCACGGCGAGGGCGATGGCGTTGAGGATGCCGTGAGCGATCATTGCCGGGCCGATCCTGCGGAGCTGTTCGGTGGCCCCGCCGAAAGCGATCCCCACGCCACTGAGCACCAGCACGAGTCCGACGTTGCCGGCGCCGCGGGCGGGGTCAACGTGGGCGAGGCCGAACACGACGCCTTGGATGGCCACGGCCGGGAGGGCGGCCAGGCGGCTGCGCAACCCCCGCAGCATGACGCCCCGGAACACGATCTCTTCCACCAGCGGTGCGGCCACGACGCCGGCGAGGAGCACCGACAAGATGTAGGTGCGATCGTGGTCGAGGCCGCCGATGCCTTCGGTGTTGCTCGTCAGCGGGATGTTCGTCGCCGTGACGATGACGACGATGGCGATCTCGAAGGCCAGGGCCGTCAGCCAGACCAGCGGTCCCCAGCCGAGGTCGGACCACCGCAGCCGGGCGCCGACATCGGCGAAGAAGTGGCCCGTGCCCCATCGCCGGGAGGCGGCCCAGCACCACAGCAGCGACGGTCCGTACCCGACGAGCACGGACACCCCCGTGTAGGTGGCGATCGGCCACTCCCGCGGCAACAGCGCCTCGACGACGGCGCGGCTGGCGATCAGCGACACGAGGAGTACGACGGCCGCGCCGACCGCCGCCCGCACGTCCAGCGTCGCCGCCGGCGGACGCTCCGACGAGGCGAAGTGGCCACGCACGTCGGCCGTCCACGCTCGCCCGTCGAAGAACCGGTCGACCGGGAACCCGCGTGGGTCGGCGTACCAGCCGGCGGACGGGCCGGCCGGTGGTCCCCACCGCGCTGGCGGGCCCCCAGGCCCCGACGTCACCGCGTCGAGATCCCACGTTCGGGCTGATCCGCCATCGCCATATCGTACGAAGGCTGATGAACGGATCGGTGTGGGCTGCGACGCTGCCCGACGGCGAGCGGGTCGGCGGTGAGCCGCTCGATGGGGACGCTCGGGCGGACGTCACCATCGTCGGCGCCGGCTACACGGGGCTGTGGACGGCCTACTACCTGGCCGTGGCCGATCCGACCCTGCACGTCAAGGTCGTCGACGCCGCCGGCGTCGGCTTTGGCGCCAGCGGGCGCAACGGCGGCTGGTGCTCCGGGCTCCTGCCGCTGTCGCTGCCGGCGCTGTCGGCCCGCCACGGCCGCTACGCGGCGATGGCGCTGCAGCGAGCGATGAACGACAGCGTCGGCGAGATGCTGGCCGTGGCCGCAACGGAGGGCATCGACGCCGGCGCCGCCCATGGCGGCGTGGTGACGCTGGCCCGCAACGCCGCGCAGGAGGCCCGGTTGCGCACCGAACTGAGCGACGCCCGACGGTTCGGCTTCGAGGACTGCGACCTGCGATGGCTGGGGGACGACGAGGCGGCGACGATGTGTCGGGCCACCGGCGTCCGGGCCGGTCTGTTCTCTCCGCACTGCGCGGCCGTCCATCCGCTGCGCCTCGTCCACGGTCTCGCCGCGGCTGCCGTGCGGCGCAGCGTGCGGATCTACACCGACACCCCGGTCGTCGCGGTCGGACCGGAGCGGGTCGACACCGCGGGCGGGCGGATCACGACCGAGGTCGTCGTCATCGCCACCGAGGCGTTCACCGCTCGCCTGCCCGGGCGGCGCCGGGACGTACTGCCCGTCTACTCGTTGATGGTCGCCACCGAGCCGTTGGCGGACGAGGTGTGGTCGGCGATCGGTCTCGACGGGCGACCGACGTTCACCGATGCCCGCCACGGCGTCATCTACGGCCAGCGCACGGCCGACGGCCGTCTCGCCTTCGGCGGCCGCGGCGCGCCCTACCACGCCCGATCCCGCATCGAGTCACGTTTCGACACCGACGAGCGGGTGCGCCGCGATCTCGTCGCCACCGCCCGCGCCCTGTTCCCGGTGCTCGCCGACGTCGAGTTCCCCTACCACTGGGGTGGCCCGCTCGGCGTCGCGCGCGACTGGCATCCGAGCGTGCGCTTCGACCACACCAGCCGGCTGGCCCTGGCCGGTGGCTACGCCGGTGACGGCGTCGCTGCCGCCCACCTCGCCGGGGCCACGTTGGCCGACCTCATCACCGGGCAGGCCACGGCGCGCACGGAATTGCCGTGGGTCCACCATCACTCCCCCGCCTGGGAGACCGAGCCGTGGCGGTGGCTGGGCGTCAACGCCGCCCGCGTCGCCGCCGGTAGGGCCGACCGAGCCGAGGCGTCGTCCGGACCGCTGGCCCGGCGCCGAGCCGCCGGGTGGCGCCGCGTCCTGCACGCCGTCGCCAAGCGCTGATCTCTCACCCACCTGCATCGGGAACAGGCTCAGCTCGGGTAGGCGGCCGGGACCTGGGCGGCATACAGCCAGTCGTCGAAGAACGGGCCGAGGTCGGCCGCGGTCACCTCCTCGGCCAGCGCGATGAAGTGGGCCGACGTGCGGCTGGTGCCATCGTTGTCGGCCACCCAGCGCTGGAGGATCTCGAAGAACGCCTCGTCGCCGACCTGGCGGCGCAGGGCATGGAGCACGACGGCGCCACCGTCGTAGCGCTCGAAGCCGAATAGGTTGTCGACCGAGGGGCTGCCCGTCGGCTCGGAGCCGGCCTCCTGGCGCAGCGCCAGCGCGAAGTCGGCATTCGACTCCAGCGGGCCGATCCGCTGGTGGTCGAACCACAGCCATTGGCCGTACGTGGCGAACGACTCGTTCAGCCACAGATCGCTCCAGTCGGCCGGGCTGACGGCGTCACCGAACCACTGGTGGGCCAGTTCGTGGCTGAGCAGCAGTTCCTCGAGGAAGCCCATCGTCCCGGGAAAATCCTCGCTGGAGAACATCGAGCGGCCCTGCGTCTCCATGGCCAGGCCGGGATAGCTCTCGGTGAAGGCCAAGCCGTAGCGGTCCAGCGGGTACGGCCCGAACACGGACTCGAAAAAGGCGACCTGGGCCGCAGTGGCGTCGAAGTAGGGCTGCATCTGCTCGATGTCGTCGGTAAGGGCGACGTGGACGAGCGGCGTGTCGCCGGCCATGCCCCCGTCGACGACGGTGTACTCGCCGATCAGCAATTGGACGAGGTACGTCGCCATCGGGTCCCGCTGATCCCAGATCCACGTCGTGTCGTCGCCGTCGGAGACGGGCGGGCTCTGGGCACCGTTGGCGATACCGGCGAGCTCGGAGGGCACCGTCAGTTCGAAGTGCCAGGTCGCCTTGTCCGAGGGGTGGTCGTGGGCCGGCATCCACGTGCGCAGGCCCTCGGGTTCGTTGAGCACGTAGGCGCCGTTGGGCGTCGTGAACCAGCCGATGTCGAGGCCGAAGGCGCCGGACCGAGTAGCCGACGTATCCCGGTATTCGATGTCGACGACGACCTCGTCGCCGGCGGCGGCCGGGACGTCGATGACGAGTTCGTCCGACGAGGTCGTGAACGTCGCCGCCGTCCCGCCGACGGCCACCGACTCGACGCCCACGTCCACGGCGTCGAGCACGATGGCGTCGAGATCGGCGGTGGCGGTCAAGGCGATGGTGACGTGGCCCTCGATCACGGCGACGGCCGGGTCGTAGGCGATGCGCACGTCGTAGTGGACGACGTCGATGTCGGCGTTGCCGACATCGGGGTAGAGCGAGTCACCGGCGCTGGCCAGGTCGGGCTCGTCGGCCGGATCTGGCGGTGTGGTCTGGTCGGTCGAGTCCGGCGCCGGCTCGGGCGGCGGCTCGGGCGGCGGCTCGGTCGTCGGCGACGCTGCGGTCGTCGGCGGGGCCCCGGTCGTCGACGGCGCCGGCTGGTCGGCGGAGATCGTGCGCACGCCGTGGTCGGTCGTGCAGGCCGCCAGCGCGACCGCGCTGAGCAGGGCGCCCCGCCAGCGGGCGCCCGCACGCCGGGCGACCGCGGGACTCACGGCGGCCGAGCGTACAAGTGACCCCGCCCGAGCCGGGATCACCCCGCGCCGCCGACGAAGGTGGGCGAGCGCCGATCCGAAGGGTCGGTCGAGCTCGGAGGCGCAGCCGATCCGGCTCCGCCGGGCGGCGTAGCCCGAGAGGTCAGCGGTGGAGGTCGGGGTCGTCGATGTGGGCGTGGTAGCGGACGGTGTGGACGGAGCGGCCGGACAGGATCGCACCGCGACCCAGGAGACGGCCACCTTGCCAGTTGGAGAGCCCCAACTCGGGCGTCGACAGGGCGTACTGGCCGTCGACCCAGCGGGTGAAGCCGTCGCCGACGAACGGCGCGTCGACGGCTTCGGCGAAGCGTCGGTGCTCGTCGGCATCGGCGCTGACGAGGGTGGCAATGAAGCGGGGGCTGTACCGGTTGCACAGCTCGACCGCCTCAGCCACGGTGTCGGTAACGACGAGCGCCAGCTCCGGCGACACCTCCCACTCCCACTCCCGTGCCAGGTCAGAACGGCTGATCGCACTGGCGAATGGCTCGTCGTGCGCGCCGTCGGCGCGCACCACGCGTACGTGACGCTCATACGCCTCGGCCGAAAGGACATCGAGCGACGACTCCTCGACGTGCAAGCGGACGGAGGCGCCGGCGCGGCGACCGGCCTCATCCAGCGCTTCGAGGGCGACGGCGGCGAGGTCGGGCCGCCCGGCCGGGAGACAGCACACGTTCAAGGTGTTGCAGACCTTGCGGTCGAGCGAGTTGACGATGGCGGCGCGCAGCCGAGCGGGCTCGGCGCTGGCCCCAGCCACTAGCCACGCCCCGCCCGTACCGTGGAGGCTGACCGGGACCCCCGCCTGGCGGGCGACGGCGCCGAGCTGGGCGACGGCCGCGCCGGAGCCGCGAGCGACGGCCAGCGCCAGCCGCTGATCCGAGAACAGCGCCCACCCAGCGGCGCGGGCCGGGGCCCGCACCAGACTGACCGTGCCCGCCGGCAGACCGGCCGCGGCCAAGGCCGGGGCCAGCGCCGCGCCGACCACCGCCTCGGCCGTGCCGAGGGCGTCGGCGCCGATGCGCATGACGACCGTGTTGCCGGCGCGGACGACGCCCGCGGCGTCGGCGAAAACGTTCGGACGACCCTCGAAGACGAAGCCGACGACCCCGAGCGGCGCCCGCCGGGCCTCGAGCCGCCACCCATCGTGCTCGACGACGTCCTCGGTCTCGTGACGCCGCAGCGGCGAGCTGGCCCAGCCGCGCAGACCAGCGATCATGTCGGCCCGCATCGGCGCCGACAGGACGAGCCGGGTCGTCGAACGTCCCGCCGCGGCCGCGGCGGCCACGTCGGTCGCGTTGGCGGCGAGGACCGGGTCCATCGTCGCGTCGTCCTCGAGCCGGTCGGCGAACACCTCGAAGAACGCCGTGATCTGATCGTCGGACACCTCGGCCAGCGCGGCAAAGGCGGCGGCGGCGGCGCTGACGGCGTCCGTCGCTGCGGCGTGGGCCGCCGCCGGCACGTGCAGCAGGTCGCCCGTGGCCTGGACGACCACCAGCCGATCGCCGGGTCGGAAGGCGGCGGCCAGCGCCTCGTCGACGTAGGTCGCCTGATCGCCGCCGTAGATGACCGGCTGGCCCATCGCCAGCCGCTCCAGCCGACCGCCGACCTCGCGCTCGGCGTTCACGAGTTTGTCCCCACGAGCTCGGTCACGTCGACCCAGCGGTCCCCGTCGATCGAGCGGTGGGCGGCCTCGCCGACGGCGACCGACCAGAGCCCGTCGGTCAACGTCACCTTCGGTGCGCTGCCGGTGCGGATGGCGTCGAGGAAGTCGAGGTGCTCGAGGTAGCTGGAGCCGTGATGGAAGCCCTGAAAGCGCACGCGCCGATCGTGCGTGTCGTGCTGGGTGACGGCGCCGATGCCGTCGGCCCGCCGGCCGATTCGCAGCACGCCTTCGGTGACCAGCGATTCCAGCTTGCCTTCGTCGCCGACGACGCACAGCTCCTGCTCGTTCTTGCTGGCCTCGGCGAACATGCACAAATCCAGCGCCGCCCGCGCCCCCCCGTCGTACTCGACGACGACGTAGGCGTGGTCGAGGATGTCCGGCGTCTCGCCGTCGTAGGCCTCGTCGAGGTGGTTGACGGCCTGACCCCCCGACGCGATCACCCGTCGCGGGCGGGTCCCGATGACGAGGTTCATCAGGTCGAAGTAGTGGCAGCACTTCTCGACCAGCGTGCCGCCGGTGTTGCGGTTGAAGCGGTTCCAGTGGTCGACCTTGTGGAGGAACGGGAAGCGGTGTTCGCGGATCGACACCATTCGCACCCGCCCGATCGTGCCCGCCGCGACTTCGGCCATGAGGCGCTGCGTCGGCGGCATGTAGCGGTACTCGAGCCCCATCCACACGACTCGGCCATCCGGTCCGCCGGCAGCGGCGGCGACGGCCTCCTGGCAATCGGCCGTGGTCGTGCACAGGGGCTTTTCGACCAGTACGTGGAGGGGGCTGGCGAGGACGTCGAGCAGCACCTCGTGGTGGGTGTGGTTGGGGCTGGCGATGACCACGGCGTCGCAGGATCCGGACTCGATGAGCGCCCGATGGTCGCCGAAGCGGGCCACGGGTGCGTCGGTGCCGACGGCATGAAGCGCCTGATCGAGCGAGCGCTGGTCGGGGTCGGCCAGCGCCGTGACCTGGGTGCCGCCGATGGCCAGAAGGTTGCCGATGTGCTCGACGCCCATCATCCCCGTGCCGATGATCCCGTAGCGCACGACGTCGGGCGATGGCATGAGCGCCGAGCGTACGGCTCGATCTACTCGCTGAGGGGGTGCCTGGGCGAGCGCCGATCCGCAGGGTCGGCGGCGAGCTCGGCAGGCGCAGCCGATCCGGCTTCGGTCGGTCGGCGCAGCCCGAATCGGTAGCTTGGCGCGGTGGCCGACCGGTTCTACTTCCGTCAGCTCCTGTCGGGCCGGGACTTCGCCCCCGGCGACCCGATCGCCCAGCAGATGGTCAACTTCGCCTACGCCATCGGCGACCGCGA
>Ga0136617_10001311_pt1 | contig 21869 bp, 17 predicted proteins | sample AntDrymUQ3222106_2_FD_129672 | JGI IMG/M metagenome (GOLD analysis project Ga0136617, IMG submission 129672) | Polar desert sand microbial communities from Dry Valleys, Antarctica - metaG UQ322 (21.06) | ecosystem: Environmental > Terrestrial > Soil > Desert | place: Antarctica: Dry Valley...
ACTGCCGCTCCAATGTCATTGCCGCTCCTGAGACGTCGGTAGCTCTCCGTGGCGGCCCATCCCGTTACGCGTGGGATCACCGCCAGAGCGCTCTGAGTCTTCCATCGGAGAGGAGTGCCGCCCACGGCGGGTTCCGCGTTGGTAACTGCTCAAGTTCCCCCGGACCCGCTCGGCGTCCCGAAGCGGGGTGACGTTGTTGACCCGGCCACCCGAGGTTGCAACGGCGTCGGCGGTCGGTCGGGAGGTGGCGCCAGGAACAAGGTTTGCGCGCGGACGACGGCGCGGCAACCCTGCCACGGTCACGCCCGCCTCGACGGGGGTCCGCAACTGTTCGACAGCCTGCCAGCCCTCGTCGGCCGAGGAACCGAAGTCCGAAGGGAGTTCCGGCTCCGAGCTGGCCGGGTGCGCGACCGTGGAGTCCTGCTGTCCGTCCGTGCCGAGGACCCCGGGCCACTGGCGGAACCATGCCGAGCGCATCTCCTGGAAGATCGGTGTCGCCTCGCTCGGCTCCGGGTTCGCTGTCTCGGCTATCGGGAGGCCGGCGAAGAAGTCGGTCGACTGTTCGCCGCTGGGCACCGTGGCGGCGAAGAGATCCATCGTCTGCTCGGAACCTGGCATTCCATTGATCGTCGGGTCCAAGGTCGAGGCCGCGGCCACCGCGAAGAGTGGATCGCTGCCCGGCGCGCTGGAGGGCACGCCGATCCCGGCGGGGACCCGGTTGCCGTTGAGCGGCTCCTCCGGGCGCGGCACGGGCGTAGCGGGAACGGTCGCGACGTTGCGGGCGGCGTCCCATAGCGAACCAGTCTTGGCGGGCGCGTTCGTTCCGTTGCTGCTGACCTCTGCCACGCGGCTCGGCCCCGAGGCAAGCTTGTCATCCTTCGCCAGCAGTCCACTGGGCACTGAGATGACGGCGGTCAGCCCGCCATTGGCGCCGGTGGGCTGCATCCGCACGATGGCGCCGTGGCGCGCGGCCAGCCGACCAACCACGAACAGGCCCATGTGCCGGGAGATCGATACGTCGACCGTGGGGGGGACGGCCAGGCGGTTGTTGATCGCGTTGCGCTGAGTCGCCGACATTCCAACGCCGGTGTCGCGGATCTCGATGACCAGACTGCCGTCCGGTCGTACCGAACTCGCCAGCACGACCTGCGCCTCTTTCGGGGAGAAGTTCGTGGCGTTGTCCAGCAGCTCTGCGGTCAAGTGCACGAGGTCGTTCACGGCGATGCCCTGGACGGCCGCGTCGGGAACGCTCTCGATGGTGATCCGCTGGTACTCCTCGATCTCGGAGATCGCACCGCGCAGGATGTCGAGAACCGGTCGCGGCGCTCCCGCCCGCTGGCGGGTCTCCGAGCCGGCGAGCACCAAGAGGTTCTCGTTGTTGCGACGCATCCGCGTCGCGAGGTGGTCCAGACGGAACAGCTCCCCGAGTGCCTCCGGGTCGCGCTCCCCACTCTCCAACGAATCGATGATCCGCAGTTGGCGCTCGACCATGCTCTGGCTACGCCGGGACAGGTTCACGAACATGTCGTTGACGGTGCTGCGCATCATTGCCTGTTCGGTGGCCAGGCGAACGGCCTCTCGGTGAACCTCGTCGAAGGCGCGAGCCACCTGGCCGATGTCCTCACCGGTATGCACCGCCATCGGTTCCGGTTGGACGTCGTCCTTCCATCCGCCGGGCCGGCGCAGCTGTTCGACCAAGGCCGGCAGGCGCCGTTGCGCGACGTCGAGTGCGCTGGTGCGCAGGGCAAGCAACGGCCGCAGCACTGACCGCGCGACCAGGACGAGGAGGATCAACGTGAACAGCAGGAACAACGCGATGATGGATGCATCGCGGATCGCATTGGTGACCGCGGCGTCACTCGCGGAGGCGCTCCGAGTCTGCAGGTCATTGACAAGGGAAGACTCGACCAAGAGCAGCATCTCGCCGAACGTGGTAGCCGTCTGATCCCACTGGGTGGCAATGCTGTCCAGGGCGACGAACGTCGGCCACTCCCCCAAAGCGATGAGCAGGTACCGCTCCCGATCGGTTGGCGCAGCTCCGGTGACAGTGGAGAAATAGACCTGCCGGTCCGATGACGTGATCGACTCGGAGAAGTTGCGGATGCCTGCATCGAAGGCAGCCTCGGCGCTTCGCAGCTGGGATCTTTCTCCCGCCGAGATCTCATTGTTGAGACTGGCGGCGAGCAGCACCGCGTGCTGCTTGGACAACTGTTCCTTGGCATCGGCCAAGCCGGAGATTCCAGTGGCAAGGTCGCGGGACTCTGGCCCAACCCCGGCCAGGGCGACCCTGTTGAATCTCAGCAAAATGGTCGTGATTTCGCTGTAGAAGTTGATGGCCAGGCTGACTTCGGTACCGGGGGCGAGGACCCGTTCACGAACCCCCGCCAGGGTGTCGACTCGGAGGAGGACGTCGCGATACGCCTCCGCGGCCAAGTCGTCCAACCCGTCCGGCGTCGCTTCCAGATCGCGCATTTCAGCTATATCGGCGTCGACTTGTTGGATCTGTTCCTCGACGAGGACCCGCTGATCCACCGCTTGAGTGGCTGCGGCAGCCGCAGCCAGGTGTCGCTCGGTCTGCACTGAATCGATCACCGTCGAGACGCGTTCACTGAGTGCGACTTGGCGCTGTACGGATCCCAGAATCTGGATGTCGCCCACCGAGGATGCAACCCGCAGGCCGCCCAGGACACCGGCGAGCACCAGCGGGATCACGAGCAACACGACCAGCCTGGACCTCAGCCGCCAGTTCCGGAGGCGCCACCGCCCTTTACTGGAGGTGACAGTGCTGGCCGGGGCCTGCGCATGGAAGCGGGCACCAACCGGCTTACCACCGTAGATGCTCGGTGTCCGGCCGCCGCCCGACGAGGATGGCGGCTTCGCGGCCCCGCTCGTCGGGCCATGCGGAAACCGTGCCCCGACCGGTCGACTGGGCGCCGCGGCGGCCTTCCCGTTGTCCGGATCTGGGCGTCGTTTGTCGCCCGCGGGCGTGCGGGAGCGCTTGACTGGGGGGCCGGACACGGCTTGAGGCTACCCAGAAACAGGCCCCCGCCCGAACGATCACCCGGAGATTTCTTCGATCCAGTTGAACCCGACGAGGAAGTCGGACGCGGAGTGGACTACATCAGCGCGACGCTGGCCGGCCCGAGCAACGCTTTTATTTCGCCCATCAGGGAGGCCGTCGGACTGACGCGCAGTCCTTGATCCAGGCGCAGTACCGTTTCGCGACCGCCGTTGAGCAACCGCAGCTGCACCTCGGTCGTACCCGGGTGCGTCCCGAGCACCTCGCGCAGCCGAGCCACGATCGGGGGGGTACAGCGCGCCGCGGCCATCGACACCATGACCGGTCCCCGGGGTGCCTGATTCACGTCTGGGACGCTGATCTCCTGAACAATGATCTTGGGAGCATCTTCGCGGCGATCAACTCGGCCGCGAACGGTGAGAATGGCGTCGTTGGCCAGATCCAGGCTGACCTTGACGTAGGTCTGTGGGAAGACCATGAGGTCGATCGCCCCACCCATGTCCTCCAGGTTCGCCGAGGCCATCGGCGCCCCGGCTCTGGTTGTGCGCAGCGTCAGCCCGGACAGCAGGCCGGCAATGGTGACAAAGGCACCGTCCTCGACCTGTCCGGTCTGGATGTCGGCGATCTTCACCTCGGCATGGGCGGCCAGCACGTGTTCGAGCCCGAGCAAGGGGTGATCGGACACGTACAAACCGAGCATGTCCCGCTCGAAGGCGAGTCGCTCGCGCTTGTCCCAGTCAGCCGTCGGCACCGGCAGATCCATCATGGCGGCGTTCGCACCGTCGTCGTCCGTGGCGTCGGCGAACAGGTCGAACTGGCCGACCGCCTCGGCCCGCTTGACATCCAGGACCATGTCCACGGCCTGGGCGTGCACGGTGAGCAGCCCCTGGCGTGAATGCCCGAGCGAGTCGAAGGCGCCGCCCTTGATCAGCGACTCGAGCACTTTCTTGTTGCACACGACCGCATCGACCTTGCGCAGAAAATCAAAGAAGTCGGTGAAGCTGCCCGACTCGGCTCGGGCGCGTTCGATGCACGCGACGACATTGCGCCCGACGTTGCGGATGGCGCCGAGTCCGAACCGGATGTCGCCGCCGACCGGGGCGAAGTCCGCAGCCGACGAGTTGACGTCCGGCGGGAGCACGGTGATGCCCATCCGTCGGCACTCCCCCAGATAGACCGCCATCCGGTCCTTGTCGTCGCGCATCGAGGTGAGCAGCGCGGCCATGTAGGCAGCCGGGTAGTTGGCCTTGAGATAGGCCGTCCAATAGGAGACCAGGCCGTACGCGGCGGTGTGGGACTTGTTGAACGCGTAGTCGGAGAACGGTACGAGGATCTCCCAGAGCGCGGTGATCGCCTGCACCGAATAGCCGTTGGCGGCACCGCCGGCCAGGAACTTGCCCTGCTGGGCGTCCAGTTCGGACTTCTTCTTCTTGCCCATCGCGCGCCGCAGCAGGTCCGCCTCGCCGAGCGTGTAGCCGGAGATCTTCTGCGCGATCGCCAGAACCTGCTCCTGGAAGACGATCAGCCCATAGGTCTCGCCGAGGATCTCGGACAGGGGCTCGGCGAGTTCGGGGTGGATCGGGTCGACGTCCTGGCGGTTGTTCTTGCGGTCGGCATAGTCGTTGTGGGCGTTGGCGCCCATCGGGCCGGGCCGGTACAGCGCCAGGACAGCGGCGATATCTACGAAGGCGTCCGGGCGCAGGGAACGCAGCAGTGCCCGCATCGGCCCGCCGTCGAGCTGGAAGACGCCCAAGGTGTCGCCACGGCTGAGCAACTCATAGGTCGGCTGGTCATCTAGGGCCAGGGTGGCCAGATCCAGGACGGGGCCGCGGTCGGCAGCGATCGCGTTGACTGCATCGTCGAGGATGGTGAGGTTGCGTAACCCGAGGAAGTCCATCTTGAGCAGTCCGAGGGTTTCGCAGGTGGGATAGTCGAACTGGGTGATAACCGCTCCGTCGGCCTCGCGGCGCATGATCGGGATGAGATCGATCAGCGGCTGGCTTCCGATCAGGACACCGGCCGCGTGCACCCCCCACTGCCGCTTGAGACCCTCGAGGCCACGCGCCTGATCGACGATCTCCTTGGCGTCCGCGTCCTCCTCGTATCGTTTGCGGAAGTCGGCGGCCTCCCGGTAGCGAGCATCAGCGGGGTCGAAGACGCTGGACAGCGACATGTCCTTGCCCATGACCGGCGACGGCATCAACTTGGTCAGCTGCTCGCCGAGGGTGAACGGCTTGTCCATCACCCGGCAGGCGTCCTTGATTGCCGCCTTGGCCTTGATCGTGCCGTAGGTCACGATCTGGGCGACCCGGTCCTCGCCGTACTTGTCCGAGACGTACCGAATGACTTCACCGCGCCGGCGCTCGTCGAAGTCGATGTCGATGTCGGGCATGGACACCCGGTCGGGGTTGAGGAAGCGCTCGAAGAGCAACCCGTGTTCCAACGGACACAGGTCGGTGATCCTCAGCGCATAGGCCACGATCGAGCCGGCCGCCGACCCGCGACCCGGACCGACCCGGATCCCGGCGTCGCGCGCGAAGCGGATGAAGTCGGCTACGACCAGGAAGTACGCCGGGAACCCCATCTGGCAGATGACGCCGAGCTCGTAGTCGGCCCGCTTGCGGGCCTCGTCGCTGATGCCGCTGGGGTAGCGAAGATGCAGGCCGCGCTCGACCTCCTTGACCAGCCAAGACTCCTGGGATTCGCCTTCGGGTACGTCGAAGCGCGGCATGAGGTCGACGCCCTCGGCGAAGGTGACCGCGGCGCACTTCTCGGCGACCACCAGAGTGTTGTCGCAGGCCTGCGGGTGCTCGGCGAACAACGCCCGCATCTCGGCCGGAGACTTGAGAAAGAAGTTGTCGCCGTGAAATCGCAGGCGCTTGGTCTCGGCCAGCTTGGCGCCGGTCTGGATGCACAGCAGGGCATCGTGGGACCGGGCGTCGTGCTGGTGGGTGTAGTGCAGGTCGTTGGTGGCCAGCAGCGGCAGGGCCAGCTCGTCGGCGATCCGGAGCAGCTCCTTTCGGGTGGCCCGCTCGATCTCGAGGCCGTGCTCCATGAGTTCGACGTAGAAGTTGTCCTTGCCGAAGATGTCCCGGAAGTCCGCGGCGGCAGCAAGCGCCTTGTCGTACTTACCAGCGCGAAGCCACATGTTGACCTCGCCGGACGGGCAGCCCGTGGTCGCGATCAGGTCCGTGCCGTACCGCTCGAGCAGATCCCGGTCGAAGCGGGGCTTGCGGTACTGGCCCTCGAGGCTGGCCAGCGAGGAGATCCGGAACAGGTTCTGCATTCCCACCGTGCTGGTGGCCAGCATGGTCATATGACAGAACGCGGACTTGCCTCGGTTGGAGCCCCCATCGCCGGGCTCCTCCAGAATCGAATCGCCGAAGTCGAACGGCTGCCGATCGAAGCGGCTGCCGGGTGTGTAGTAGCCCTCCATGCCGATGATCGGCTTGATCCCGGCGGCGGTCGCCTGACGGTGGAAGTCATAGGCGCCGAAGACGTTGCCGTGATCGGTCATCGCGATCGCGGGCATGCCCATCCGCTGGGTCTCGGCGAACAGTTCCGGCAGCTTTGCAGCGCCGTCGAGCATGGAGTACTCGGTGTGCACATGCAGGTGCACGAACTGATCCGAATTACCCATCGCGGCCAGGAACCTCCGTTCTCGATCGGACCGAGAGGGGAAGGTGCTCGGTGCGGGGCGGATGTGCTGGGGATGTGCTGGGGGATGTGATTGTCGCGCCCTGTCTTTGTAGTCCACGCGTCCGACACTCGGTTGGCCAGGTTCGCCGGTGCTTATGCCCTCGATTCCGGCTCGAGCAGCCTTACGAAGCCGTACTCGATCGAGCTTGACGGGTCGTTCAACGCCCGCTGATCACCGCTGTGTTGGTAGCCGAGGCTCTGGTAGAGACGGTGCGCGTCCAAGAACCGAGTGTCGCTCCACAGAACCACCGTGTCGGCTCCCTGCTCGCGAGCGGCGGCCTCGACCAACGCCACCAGGCGCCGGCCCAGACCCTGACGCCTGGCCGGGGCGCTGACATAGAGGTTCTTCAACTCGATCCGGCCGGGCGCATCCCGTCCCCAGCCCACGCAGGCTGCCAGCCCATTGGCTTCGCCGGGCTGGTGGGCCAAGACCCAGAACTGACCGCCCTTGCTCGCGTACGAGCTGGCCGGTGCGGCCATCCAGGCATCGAGTCCCTCGGGGTCGAGCACACAGCCGTCGTACTCCGCGAAGCAGCCGCCGATCAGAGTTTGGACATCGGCTGCGTCGCTGTCGGTCGCGGGACGCAGCTCTCCCGGCCACGCCGCTTGCGCCGTGCCCGTCATGGACGCTGCCCGAAATCGATCGGCCGGGTGTCGTGCGTGCCGGGTTCGCCGGTGTCCGGGGTCTGCGGGGGCGAATCAGATGTGGCGGGATCGCCAACGGCGGTGTCGGCACCGGCCGGGTCGACTCGTGCCTGGCTGACCGGCAGGACGTCTGCCGGCACGGCCAGAAAGCGCAAGTCGATCAAGGCGTGCAGCAGAATCGGGACGAGCAGCGATCCGGTGTCGAGGTAGACCACGGCCAGCACCGAGCCGAGCAGGCCGGTGGTCAGGATGCCCGCCAAGCCTTGATAGGCATGCGCCAGTCCGAACCCCGCTCCGGCTGCCGCGATCAGGCCCCACCAGGGCAGTGCTGGCGCCAAGGCGGCCAGTACGGCGATCCCGAAACCGCGGTAGACGACCTCCTCGGCAATGCCCGCGGTCACCGCAACCGCGCCGAACAGGCGCCGCTCGGAATCCGAACGCGGGAGCAGCGAGCCAACCGAGCGCAGCGCCGCTGATTCGCTGCCGGCATCGCGTATCGCTCCGCCGCGCAAGGCGCGAACCGAGGCCACCGTCACGAGCATGATCGCGAGTACCACGACGCCGGTAGCCACGCTGACCCGATCCGGCCAGCGCAGGCCGAGTTCGGCCCAGCCCACCCGCGGGGCTACGACCGATACGGCCACGACCAGGACCACCAGTCCCCATTCGAGGAGCAGCAAGCGCCGATAGAGCCAACGCCGCGCTCCCGGCGCTGTCCCCACCGCCGACTCGAAGCGGCGGTGCAGAACCCAGCCGACGAACGGCTCGCCCAGGACGAGGTAGCCCCCGACAATGAGGGCAGCAAGGGTGGCGGGCCCGAAATCGGTCAGCGAGTCCGGCAGCCAGGAGCTCACTACGCGCCCGCCTCGAACCCGGCGCTCACTGCCCGGCCGCCAAGGTGTCCAGCGCGCCAGCGAGGTCAGCCGGGTAGGGACTGGTGAAGCTGACCGGCGCGCCCGTTGCCGGATGGGCAAAGCCCAGACGCACGGCGTGCAGCCATTGCCGGGACAGTCCCAACCGCGCCGCCAGCTTCGGATCAGCGCCATACGTTGCGTCTCCGACACACGGGTGACGCAGTGCCGCCATGTGTACCCGGATCTGATGGGTGCGCCCGGTCTCGAGGGTTATGTCGAGCAGACTGGCAGCCGGGAACGCCTCGATCGTCGAGTAGTGCGTGACCGATGGACGCCCGCCGGCGACGACCGCGAATCTCCAGTCGTGGGTGGGATTGCGGTCGATCGGCGCGTCGATGGTGCCGGTGCTCGGGTCGGGATGGCCCTGCACCAGGGCGTGGTAACCCTTGTCCACCGTGCGCTCCTTGAAGGCGCGCTTCAAGGCGGTATAGGCCGACTCACTACGGGCCAGAACCATGATCCCGGTGGTCCCGGCGTCCAGTCGGTGTACGACGCCCTGGCGTTCCTGCGCTCCGCTGCTGGCCATCTCGTAGCCCATCGCGGCCACCCCGGCAGTGACCGTTGGCCCGGTCCAGCCGGGGCTCGGGTGCGCTGCAACGCCGACCGGCTTGTCCACCAGCAGGATCTCGTCGTCGACGTAGATGATCGACAGGCCCGGCACCGGCTCCGGGCTCGCGGGGGCCACGTCGGGTCCGGGTAGTCGTACCTCGAGCCAAGAATCTGCCGCGACTCGGTCGCCCTTACCGCGGACTCGTCCATCGAGACTGACGTCCCCGGCGTCTGCGAGTTCAGCCGCCTTGGTCCGGGACAGCCCGAACAGTCGCGTCAGGGCCGCATCGACCCTCAGCCCGGCCAGACCCTCGGGTATGGGCATCGCCCGCTCGTCGGTCACGGTCCCAGTGTGCCGAACTCAGGGTAGGGCTCGCTCGTCCGTCGAGGATTAGGAACTGCGGCCTCCGTCGAGGTCGATACCCCGCAATGCCAGGAGGACCCCGAGCAAGCCGCCGCAGACGATGGCCGAGTCCGCCACGTTGAAGATCGGCCACACCTGCCCTGCCGGGTCCAGGATGCTGATGAAGTCCACCACCCCGCCCCGGAAGACCCCGGGTGAGCGGAAGACCCGGTCGACCAGATTTCCCAGGGCCCCCCCGGCGATGAGGCCCAAGGCCCAGGCCCAGCCGGTGGAGCGCAACCGCGGGGCCGTCCGCAGGATCACCACGATCACAGCGGTTGCGACCAGGGTGAACACGACGGTCATCCCCTCGGCAAGTCCGAACGCAGCTCCGGTATTGCGCGCCTCGGTGAGATAGATCAAACCGCCGAGCAACCGTACGGGGGGCCGGTCGGACAGCGTGGCGACCACGATGACCTTGCTGGCGAGATCGAGAGCGAAGATGACCGTCCCCACGACGAGCAGCAGGCCCAGCCGGCGCGGCGGATCGGCCACTGCCGGCTCGCTCTCGGGCGCGCCGGCACCGTCGGGCCCAGCTGGCTCTGTGGTCACACCTCAGCCTTGCATGCTCTCCGGTGCGCCACCCCGCCCGCCCGCGACGGCGTCCTTTCCCGGCCAGCATTGCGGGTTCGGGCCGTACGGGGCCGCCGGTTCCGACAAGAGTCCGGGCCCGCTTCCGCGACGGCGAGAGGTCAGCGGCGTTCTTCGCGCTGCTTGCAGGTCAAACACAGCGTGGCCGCCGGGAACGCTTGCAGGCGCGCCTTCGCGATGGTCTCGCCGCAGCTCTCGCACCGCCCGTAGCTGCCATCGGCGATGCGAGCCAGGGCGTGCTCCATCTGGGTGATCAGGTCCAGCCGGTTGTTGGCCAACGACATCTCATGTTCGCGCTCGAATGTCTTGCTGCCCGCGTCGGCCTGATCGTCCCCGGACCCGTCGCTCACGGTCTGCTGCATGTCGTTGAGCGTGAGCATCGTCTGCTCGTATTCACTCCGGAGTTCGGCGAGTTCGGCCTCGAGGGTCTTGCCGACCACCCGGAGTTCCTTGGTCGTCCAGCCGGGCGCCCCCTTCGAAGCTGGGGACGATCGTGGCGCCGGGTCGCGAGTCGCCGCGGCCTTCGGCGCTGTTTTTCTTCCCGAAGTCTTCTTGGCCGTGTTCGTGACCGTGACAGCCGTCTTGTTGGCGGTCTTCTTGGCGGCCGGTCGCGTGTCCGTCGCCTTCCTGGGAGCGGCCTTTTTCACGGGAGCGGCCTTTTTCACGGGAGCGGCCTTGGCCGGGGTCTTCTTGGCCGGGGTCTTCTTGGCCGGGGTCTTCTTGGCCGGGGTCTTCTTGGCCGGGGTCTTCTTGGCCGGGGTTTTCGACGGCATTTTCCTGGCCGATGTCTTTGCAGGCGCCTTCTTGGCCGGTGCCTTCTTTGCTGCTACCACCGGCACACTCCATCTCATAGGCCCACCAGCCGGCGATCGGAGCGTCAGTGGCGGGCACGTGGCGTGCCACCTTACGGTCGCAGTCTCGGTGGCACAACGCGGCGCACCGAGAACTCGACCCGTGCGGAGAAGTGCTTCAGTCGGCGAGTCTGCCACCGCGCTCGCCGCGCCAGCGCGCCAGCCGGCCGGCGCGGCTGACAGCTCGAAGCCGGCTCATGGTGGCCTCCCGTGAACCGATCGTGGTGACGACGAGCAGCTGATCGCCGCTGGCCAGTCTGGTCGTGGCCTGGGGTACGAATGAGTGCCCGTCCCGGACCAGCAGGGTCACAGCCGCATCCGGGGGTAGTCGGAGTTCGGAAACATAGACCCCGTGCAGTCGAGACGCCGGTGGAACGGTCAGCTGCAGCATCTCGGCATGGATGCCCTCCAGCGCCGACGACTCAACCTCGACCTCACGCTCAGGGATTGGGTTGGAGAGGCCGAGCCATCGCGCAAAGGTCGGCAGGGTGGTGCCCTGGATGATGGTGAAGACCACCACCAGGACAAACACCGAATCAAAGACCCGCTCAGCGCCTGGAACCTCAGCCGAGATCGGAATCGTCGCGAACACGATCGGCACTGCTCCGCGCAGCCCTGCCCAGGACAGAAAGGCTTGTTCTCGCCATGGGACCTTGAACCAACTCACCGACAGCACCACGGCGACCGGGCGTGCAAGCAGGAGCAGGGCCAACCCGACCAGAATCGCCGGGACGAGAACGCCGAGTAGCCGGCTAGGGTTGGCCAGCAGGCCGAGCAGGACGAACAGACCGATCTGGGCGAGCCAGGCCATACCCTCGACAAAGCCCAGGGTGGCCGTCCGGTGCGGAAGCTTTGAGTTTCCGAGAACCAGACCGCAGACGTAGACGGCCAGGAAGCCGGAGGCATGGCCAACGATGGCGGTGGCATATCCGGTCAGGCACAGGGCGACGGTGGCCAGCGGGTAGAGCCCTGACACTGGAAGGGCGCTGCGGCGCAAGAGCCAAGCCCCGGCCACGCCGATAAGGATGCCGATCAGGGCACCGGCGACCAGCTGGTAACCGATCAATGCCATCAGCAACGGGGTCGGCCGGGTCTCGGAGTCGGCGAGCGTCTCAGACAGCGCGATGACCAGCAATACAGCCGGAGCGTCGTTGAAGCCACTCTCCAACTCCAGCGTTCGGGACACTCGGGTCGGCAGGCCAAGCCGACGGAGAGTGGCGAAGACCGCTGCTGCATCGGTGGAGCTGACTACCGCGCCGAAGAGCAGGGCTGTGGACAGATCGAACCCGAAGACCAGCATCACCACCCCGGCCGTGATCACCACGCTGACCGCAACACCTAGCGTTGCCAGCACGACCCCGGGCCCCAAGACCGCGCGCGCTGATGTCCAGCGCGTGGTAAGTCCACCCTCGGCGAGGATGACCGCCAGCGCGGTGAGCCCGAGGACTTGGGTCAGGTCGGCGCTCTCGAACTCGATGCCCAGGCCGGATTCCCCAAGCGCCAAACCGAGACCGAGAAAGAGCAGCAGGCTGGGCAGGCCCAAACGGCTGGCCAGGCGGACGGCCAGGACTCCCACGAGCACTACGACCGCCGCGACCAGCAGGGCCGGTGCGAAGTCCTCAATGCTCACGATCGTTGCTCGCACCGAAAGCAAAAGGGTGCGGCCATATGACAGTCTCCCGTACGCCGAGCACGGACTCGGGACCCACCTGCCGTGGCCGGTCAGTCCACGGCGGCTACCCAGGAATGCACCCGGTCATGGTGTGCTTGCCAGGCCGCCCAGACCTCGACCGCCCAATCCCGTACCCGAAGGCAGTGCTCCTGCGCACTCTCGGCACCGACGACCTCGGCCACCGTCAGCGCGCCACGGTGCTCCGGCGGCTGTAGCCGGCCGGGCGGTTGGGCGCGCAAGCGTGCCGCGGCGCGCACCGTCTGGGTCCCGATCAGGTGCTGGGGACGGCTCGCCTCGAGGGACAGGCACAGCGCGACCAGATGGATCGCCAGGCTGTGCGGCTTGACGCTGAAAGGGTGCTGCAGAGTGTAGGCAGCCACAGTGAGTCGATGCACGGCGAAGCACGCAGGATCGGTGAACTCGCGGGCCAGCACCTGCATGCTGAGCTGCCGGCAGCCCTCCGACGGCAGCAGGCGTTCGTCCCAGGTTTCGCGCAGCACAGCCTCGGGCGGCTGGTTCATCCCGCAGCTCAGCAGACCGGCCGGTGCCCAGTCACCGACTGCTCATAGGAGGAGGTAGGCAGCGGAGCCCAACCGGTCGAACGTCGTTGACGACACGTCCGGATAGAACTCCGTGTCGGTACCGCGCCGGGCGAAACGGATCTGCAGTGCGTCCCGACGCCCAGCCGACCGATTGCGGACCCCCGAATGCCACAGGTGGCCACTGATGACCAGGGCCGAGCCGGCCGACAGCAGAATCGTCTCTTCGTCCGGATGCCGGGCGTCCATCCGCGATGGAGCGGAAAAACCCCATGCCCGGTGCGAGCCCCGTACGACGCGGGTGGCCCCGTTGTCCGTAGTGAACGCGCTCAGCGCGATGATGGCGATGGCTCCGGCGACCGGATCTGACGGAGCCAGCCGGGCGAAATCCTGGTGCAGCAGCTGAGCGCCGAAACCGGGCTGTGGCCCGCGGTAGTGCAGCCCGCGAGCCTGGAGCTCGTCGCCGAGAAAGTAGGCCACCGCAGCCAGCAGACGCGGGTGCGTCCACACCCGGTCGAAGGTTGGGCCGGCATCGATGAGCCCGTCGAGGTGCAGGGTGCCGCCCGGCGACCAGGTCGGATCAGCGTGGGCCCGGGCAAGTCCTTGCTCGATCCCCGCGGCGATGGCGCCCAGCTCCCCACCGTTGAGCAGGTCGGAGAGGAGCACGAAACCGTCGTCGTCGAGGAAGCGACGCTCGTCCTCGGTCAGCGTGTCCGGGCCGACTCCCAGGTCCGCCAGCGCCGTATGGACGAGGCCCCGCGCCTCACCGAGATCGGTGCGCATGCCCCCAGTGTGAGCCCTCCCGTTGCGGCAGGGTCAACCGAATTGCCGGCTCGACTATCCTTGCCGGCACAGGCATCGACCCGGCCATCACCGGCGAGCCTCCGGAAGAACAGGCACGTCCCAGAACAACAAGCTCAGCAGGGACGAGCCCCAGTAGAACCGGACGGGAGTGGCCCGTCACAGCCGGCACGACCAGAGCGGGTCCGCGGCGCCAGCAGGCAAGGCGGACCAAGCGAGGTGGTACCGCGGGTGCGGTGGCCAAGTGGCCACCGACGCTCGTCCTCGCGCCCACATCGAGTTTCGATTGAGCGCGAGGAACGAGGCACTGATACCGATGTCCTATCCCCGACATCGCACCAGCACCGGCGGACCTGTGATGGTGACTCCGACCCCCCACCTGCCCGAGCTCGAACGGGACACCCTGGCCACCTGGGCGGCCGAGAAGACCTTCCCGGCCAGCGTCGAGGCACGCGAGTCCGGCGCCAACGGCAGCAATGAGTACGTCTTCTACGACGGCCCGCCCTTCGCCAACGGCCTGCCGCACTACGGGCACCTGCTGACCGGTTACGTCAAGGACGTCGTGCCGCGCTACCAGACGATGCGTGGCCGCCGGGTCGAGCGCCGCTTCGGCTGGGACTGCCACGGTCTGCCCGCCGAGGTGGAGGCCGAGAAACAACTCGGGATCTCCGGCAAGCCGGAGATCATCGAGATGGGCATCGCGAAGTTCAACGAGGCCTGCCGTGCTTCGGTCCTGCGCTACACCGAGGAGTGGGAGCGCTATGTCAGCCGCCAGGCCCGGTGGGTGGACTTCGACAACGACTACAAGACCCTCGACCTGCCGTACATGGAAAGCGTCATGTGGGCATTCAAGACCCTCCACGACAAGGGGTTGATCTACGAGGGCTTCCGGGTGCTGCCGTACTGCTGGCGCTGCGAGACCCCGCTGTCGGCGACCGAGACCCGGATGGACGACGTCTATCGCAGCCGCCAGGATCCGGCCAGCACGGTGTGGTTCGAATTGGAGACCGGTGAGCGGGTGCTGGCCTGGACGACCATGCCGTGGACGCTGGTGCCCAATGTCGCCCTGGTCGTCGGACCCGACATCGACTATGCCGTCATGCAGGGCTCCGACGGGCACCGCTATCTCCTGGCCGAGAGCCGCCTGGCTGCCTACGAGCGCGAACTGACTAGCGCCGAGCGGGTCGACACGATCAGAGGTGCCGATCTGGTCGGCCGCCGGTACACCCCCGTTTTTGACTTCCTGGTCGAGCAGATGGCAGATGTGCCGAACGCATTCACCGTCCTGGCCGGAGATTTCGTGTCCACCGAGGACGGGACCGGGGTCGTACAGGTGGCCCCCTCGCACGGTGAGGACGACTTCAACGTCTGCGCGGCGGCCGGCATCCCGGTCGTCATGACCGTCGATCCGCACGCCCGGTTCACCTCGCTGGCACCACGCTTCGCCGGGCTGCAGGTGTTCGAGGCCAACAAGCCGTTGCTGGCCGAGTTGCGTGAACGAGGTGTCCTGTACCGGCAGGACAGCTACGAGCACCCCTATCCGCACTGCTGGCGCTGTGACACCCCGCTGGTCTACATGGCGGTGTCGAGTTGGTTCGTCGAGGTGACGAGGTTCCGCGACCGGATGGTGGAGCTCAACCAGCAGATCACCTGGGTGCCCGCTCATGTGCGCGACGGCTCGTTCGGCAAGTGGCTCGAGGGCGCCCGGGATTGGTCGATCAGCCGGAACCGGTTCTGGGGCAGCCCGATCCCGGTCTGGGTCTCCGACGATCCGAACTACCCGCGGACCGACGTCTACGGCTCGTTGGACGAGATGGAGCGCGACTTCGGCGTCCGCCCGACCGATCTGCATCGCCCATACGTCGACGACCTGACCCGACCCAACCCGGATGACCCGACAGGGCACTCGATGATGCGCCGGGTGCCGGAGACCCTGGATTGCTGGTTCGAGTCCGGGTCCATGCCCTTCGCCCAGGTGCACTACCCGTTCGAGAACGCCCAATGGTTCGAGGACCACTATCCGGGCGACTTCATCGTGGAGTACCTGGCCCAGACCCGCGGCTGGTTCTACACGCTGCACGTGCTGGCGACCGCGCTGTTCGACCGCCCGGCCTTCCGTACGTGTGTCGCGCACGGCATCGTCCTGGGCGACGACGGGCGCAAGATGAGCAAGAGTCTGCGCAACTACCCGGACGTGTACGAGATGTATGACTCGTACGGCGCCGATGCCATGCGCTGGTCGCTGATGGCCTCACCGATCCTGCGCGGTGGGGATCTCTCGGTGACCGAAACCCTGATCCGGGATTCGGTCCGCCAGGCCATCCATCCACTCTGGAACGCGTGGTACTTCTTCGGTCTGTACGCCAACGCCGAGGCCTATCAAGGGAAGTGGCGTACGGACTCCCAGAACTTGCTGGACCGCTATGTCCTGGCCAAGATGAGTACGACCGTCACAGCAGTGACGACGACGATGGATGGCTACGACATCTCCGGCGCCTGCGCCGAGGTGCGCTTCTTCCTGGACGCGCTGACCAACTGGTACATCCGGCGGAGCCGGGACCGGTTCTGGGCAGGTGACTCCGATGCGTTCGACACGCTGTACACCGTGCTCGAGGTGACCTCCCGATTGGCTGCTCCGCTGCTGCCGATGATCACCGAGCAGGTCTGGCGCGGCCTGACCGGACAGGCATCGGTCCATCTGACCGACTGGCCGTCGCCGCAGGATTTGCCTGCCGACGACGAGTTGGTCGCCGACATGGACGCCGTACGGTCGGTGGCCTCGGTCGCGCTGTCGATCCGCAAGGCGAACAAGGTCCGCGTACGTCAGCCGCTGCCGTCGTTGACGATCCACGCTGCCGATGCCGAGCGGCTGCGCGGGTACGTCGCCCTGATCGCCGACGAGGTGAATGTCAAAGCTGTGCACCTGGAGCCCCTGGATGCACAGGCGTTCCTGCTGCGTCCCAACGCGCGCGCCCTCGGGCCACGGCTCGGCGCTGCGGTCCAGGATGTCATCCGAGCGGCCAGGGCTGGGAGATTCACCGAGAATCCGGATGGCACGGTCACCTGCGCCGGAGTGGTCCTGACCCTTGGGGAGTTCGAGTTGACCCCTGCGGTCGGGGACGATCCCGGCACCCGCTTCCAGGACTCACGAATGATCAGCCTGGCTCTCACTCTCACCGCCGAACTGGAGGCCGAGGGCCTGGTCCGCGATGTGATCCGCGGAATCCAGGAGTCCCGCCGGGAAGCCGGATTCTCAGTCTCGGACCGGATCGCTGTCCGGCTGCACTCCCCCGATTCGGCCACGCTCAACGCGCTGCGCACGCACCGGGAGTTGATCGAGCGTGAGACCCTGGCCACCGACCTGGCCCTCGATCAAGCACCCCTCGCGGAGCCGACCGGGCAGGGTGGCGAGGTTAGGGACGCGAGTCCGGCCGCGGGCTGGGCGACCTACGCGGTCGATCTCGGGCGTGTGGGCCAGGTTGACCTCCGACTACGGCTGGCCGACCAGGGCTAGTCGCCACCCGACTTCAGCCGCCGCGCCCGACCCGCCAGGGTGGCATCGGGTCGACAGAGCCCACAGGGGGTGAAGCCGTCCTCGCGGGCCTCGTTCACCGGTAACGGGATCGCCTCCCGTCCATCGAGGTGCCCGCACCCCGCCATGTGATACCGGGGGCGTAGGTCAACGACCAGAACGTCTTCGCTGAGCTCGACGATCAGCAGCAGATCGGCCGTGTCGACGTCCTCCTTCCCCGGTTCATCCGCCGGGTCCTCGCCGGTTTCGGAGTCGTCCGCCTCGTCCTCGCCGGTTTCGGCGTCGAAATCTGATGCATCCAGGGCTGCTGTTTTGCTCCCGGTCAGCTCGACTTCCTCTGGTCCGTCGACATCGGGTGCCTCGACATCGGGTGCCTGGTCGACGGTGGCGTCGACGGCAGGCAGGTCGGCGGCCGGTGCCTGCAGAACCGATGCTTGCGCGTCGGGCGAGTCCGCGGCGGGGGCGATCTCGTGCGCGTGCCCATCCGTCACTGTCGTCGCTACCGGCGCCGCGCGAGCCGCCGGGTCGGCAGGCCCAGCCCGCCGGAGCGTCCTGCCCCGTTGGAATGCCGCAATACCAACCGCCAAGCCCCCGACGGCACTGGCGATGATGGAGGCCCAGACCAGATCCGGATCAGCCCGAGCCAGGCCGGCAACCAGCAGCCCGATGGCTCCCAGCACACAGAAGAACCCGACGAGAATCATCGGCGGCTAGCGGTTCTCGGAGACGACAGCGAGTGAGGAGCCGACCATTGTGATCGCGCGACGTCGGGCTCAGTGTCCGCTGCGTGACCCCTGCTCGCCGGAGCCGCCGCTGGACGCGCCGGGGTTCGGACGGCTGCCGCCGAAGGGGTTCTGGCCGGCCGCCACCGGCTGGCCCTGCGCATTGCCTTGCTGTCCGGCACTTCCTGGACGAGCGGCCGGCCCGGACGGCTCGGCCGAGCCCCGGCCATTCAACTCGCGCAGGTGCAACTCGAGGTAGGACTTCAACCGCGAGCGGTACTCGCGCTCGAAGGTGCGCAGCTGATCGATGTTCTTCTCGGCGGTGACCCGCTTCTCCTCCAGTGCGGCCAGCGTCTCGACCTGCTTGCGCTCGACGTCCTGAGTGATCGCGGTGGCCTTCGCGCGGGCCTCACGCTCCATGGTCTCTGCGCGGTTCTTGGCCTCGCTGACCATGGTCTCGGCGCGGGACTTGGCGTCACTGAGCATCCGCTCGGAGTTCGTCCGAGCTTCAGTCAGAAGGCGATCGCTCTCGGCCTTGGCCGTGCTGCGCAGCTGCTCGGCCTCCGCGGTGGCCTCAGCGACATAGCGATCGGCGGTCTCGGTGGCCAGCTGCAGCACCCGGGAGGTGCGCTCGTTGTCGATCCCGACCGGACCTGTCTGGCTCGCGGCCACCGGCTCACGGGCCGGTGGAGGCGGCGCGGCAGCCTGCGGCGGCGGTGGCGGTGGCGGCGCGACCGCACGTGCCGGCTCTGCGACGTTGGTACTCGTCTGCGCATTGCTGAATCGCTCATCGCGGGCGCTCTGATCTGATGGTCCACCGCGGTCGACGAGGGCGCGCAACTCGGCGTTCTCCTCGATCAACCGGGCCAGTTCGGCCTCGACGACATCGAGGAAGGCGTCCACCTCGTCCTCGTCATATCCTCGTTTGCCGATGGGCGGCTTCTTGAACACGACGTTGTGGACGTCGGCTGGAGTCAGCGGCATCGGTCAATCACTCCTGAGGTTACGTGTCTGAACTGAACAAGGTATTGGAACTGGGTGGCGCTGGGTACCTGAGAACGCAACGATGCAAACCGTCAGTACGCCAGCGACAGGGTGAACTGTCGCAAAACGAACACAACGATCAGTAGAACCATAAACCCGAGGTCCAGCTTGACCGAGCCCAGGTTCAGGGGGGGCAGCACTCTGCGTAGCAATTTCAGTGGTGGATCGGTCGAGGAATAGATGACTTCCAGGCCCGCAGCGGCGCCGCCGCCGGGTCGCCAGCCCCGGGAGAACATCATCACCCAGTCCATGACCAGCCTGGCGAGAAGCAGCAGCATGAACAGCAGCAACACAAAGGCGACGACCTGCCAGAGGATGCTCACTGGTGTTTACGCTCCTCGGGAGTGATGGGGCGATCGGCCGACTGTTGCGTGTTGAACGCCGTCAACCCGTCACCACGCGTCAGCTCTGGTTGAAGAACGCGTTCTGCTTGAGCCGCGCCTTGTCCTCTGCGGTGACGGACACGTTCTGCGGGGAGATCAGGAAAACCTTGTTCGTTACGCGTTCGATGCTACCTCGCAGTCCGAAGGACAGCCCGGCCGCAAAGTCGACGAGGCGCTTCGCGTCAGAGTCGTCCATCTCGCTGAGGTTCATGATCACCGGAACGCCGTCGCGGAAGTGCTCACCGATCGTGCGTGCCTCGTTGTAGGTACGGGGATGCAGCGTGGTGATCCGGTACTCCGAAGCGGCCTGCGAGATCGCATTCGGACGCTCACGGAGGGCGACTCCGCCGGCGGTGAGGGGGGTTGCCGGACCGGCCACGGCGGGAGTACTACGGCGCGGGGTGCGCGCGCGCTCGACATCGCTGGATGCGGCAGTCTGACCGGGGGCGTCCTCGGCGTAGTCCTCGTACCCGTCATAGCGTTCTTCGGCGTACGGGTCGTACTCACCGCGGTCGTCGTCCTCGACGAGACCGAGGTAAACGCCCATCTTGCGCATGGCTCCGGCCATCGGGACAACCCTCTCCTTCGATCTCTGCTCAAGTCTGGTGTTCGGAGGCTAGCTTCCGCGCTCCGAACAACGCCGTTCCGACACGCACGTGCGTCGCGCCAGCCGAGATAGCTGCCTCGAGATCGCCACTCATGCCGGCCGAGATGATGGTCGCTGACGGCTGGATCGCTTGCAGTGACTCGGAATAGCCGACCAGGCTGTCGAAGGATTTCCGTGCCTCGACACCGGGTGCGGCCACCGTCATCACCCCGCGCAGATTCAGCTGGTCGGCGGCCAGAACAGCGTCGACCAGAGCCGCGAGGTCGGCTGGGCGGACCCCACCGCGGGCAGGATCAGGGTCCGGATCCAGATCGATCTGCAGCAACACGTCCAGGGTTCGGCTGTGCTGCTCGGCGGCGCGATCCAGCGCCGTGACCAGTGCCGGACGATCGACCGAGTGCACCATCGCGGCGAACCCGGCGACCGCTCGCGCCTTGTTGCGCTGAAGCTGACCGATGAAATGCCAGCGCGGAGTCTCTCCGGCGGTTGTCGCGGAGATCTCGGCAGCCTTGGCCACGGCTTCCTGGACCTTGTTCTCACCGATGTCGAGCACGCCCAGATCCAGCACGTCGGTGACCTGCCGCGTAGCAACCCCCTTGCTCACGGCGATCAGGGTGATCTCAGCCGGATCGCGCCCGGCCAGGTCACAGGCAGCCCCGATCCTGGCGCGGACCTGGGCGAGCCTGCCTTCAATAGTCATGTGAGCCAGACGACGCCGGCCTGCCGGCCGGTCACCCCGTCTCGGCGGTAGCTGAACAGCGCCGGGTCCTCAGCGGTGCAGCGCGGATCGCTGACCACCTGCCCCACGCCAAGCCGATCGAGTTCGGTGGCTAGGGCGGCGCGAAGGTCCAAAGCTGGCGCCCCGGTCGGTGTGCGGCTCGCCCCGCCAGGCGCAGCTCCTTCGACCTGATCGACCAGATCTTGGGAGACCTCGTAGCAGCGACCGCAGATCGCCGGGCCGAGCAGAACGTCCATGTGTCGCCGGTCGGCGCCGAGCTCGAGCATCGCCTTGACCGTCCTGGTCAGGACATGTTTCCGGACGCCTTCACGCCCGGCGTGAGCAGCTCCGACGATCCCGGCCCGCGGGTCGGCGAGCAGGACCGGAACGCAGTCGGCAACAAGGACCACGAGCGCCACCCCGGGCGCGGCGGTGACAAGGGCGTCGCAGACCGGAACCCGGGCGGGTGGGGTTGATCGGATGACGGTCACGTCGTCGCCATGAACCTGATGCATCCAGACCAGCGAGCTGTGCTCGAGAGCCAGCTCCGCTGCCAGCCGCGCTCGATTGCTCTCGACTGTTGTTGCGTCATCCCCCACGTGGGCACCGAGATTGAACGTCTCGTACGGCGCCCGGCTGGTCCCTCCCTGCCGGGTGGTGATGACCCGCCGCACTCGCGTCACACATAAAGTTTCAGCGTAGGAACTCCGGAATGTCGAGGTCGTCGTCGAAGTCCTCGGCCGCGAGCGGGCGCCCTGAGGCCGGCACCGGCACCGGCGTCGGAGCCGGCGCTGAGAGGTCCCGGCTGACATAGGAGGATGTCGAGCCGTTGAAGGCTGCGTGCGGTGTCTCCGACGTGCCCTCGGTCGGCACCGACGGGTCAGCCTTCTTGTACGTCGGCGTCCCCCCGTCGAATCCGGCCGCGATGACCGTGATCCGCACCTCGTCGCCGAGGGCGTCATCGATCACCGCCCCGAAGATGATGTTCGCGTCGGGGTGCGCGGCGTCGGCGACCAGCGAGGCCGCCTCGTTGATCTCGAACAGGCCGAGGTCTGAACCGCCCGAGATGGACAGCAGGACCCCGTGGGCCCCCTCCATCGAGGCCTCCAGCAACGGGCTGGCGATGGCCTGTTCGGCTGCAGCCAGGGCTCGATTGTCACCACGCGCGCTGCCGATCCCC
>Ga0136617_10001312_pt1 | contig 21868 bp, 17 predicted proteins | sample AntDrymUQ3222106_2_FD_129672 | JGI IMG/M metagenome (GOLD analysis project Ga0136617, IMG submission 129672) | Polar desert sand microbial communities from Dry Valleys, Antarctica - metaG UQ322 (21.06) | ecosystem: Environmental > Terrestrial > Soil > Desert | place: Antarctica: Dry Valley...
AGGGCGCGCCGCTGGCCGCCGTCGCGCTCGTCGGTCGGGGAGGGGACCCGGGCCGTGATCGGGATGCCCATGCCGGGGTTGGTCCCGTACGTCACCATCGGCTCGAGGGCAGAGGCGTCGATCGTGAGCGAGCGATCGTAGGGGGCGCCGTCGTCGGTCGGCAGCGCTCGCCAGCGCTCGACGGCGGCGTCCCAGGCGGCGCCCTGCGGGACGTGCGAGCGGCCGTGCAGGTACTCGAACGTCGTGTCGTCCGGGGCGATCAGCCCGGCCCGGGCGCCGCCCTCGATGGACATGTTGCAGACCGTCATCCGCTGCTCCATCGAGAGGGCCCGGATCGCCTCGCCCGTGTACTCGAAGACGTGGCCGGTCCCGCCGCCCACGCCGATCCGGGCGATCAGCGCGAGGATGATGTCCTTCGAGCTCACGCCGGGGGTCAATCGGCCGTCGACCCGGACCTCGTAGGTCTTCGGGCGGCGCTGGAGCAGGGTCTGGGTGGCCAGCACCATCTCGACTTCGCTTGTTCCGATCCCGAATGCCAGCGCGCCGAAGGCGCCATGGGTCGAGGTGTGCGAGTCGCCGCACACGATCGTCATCCCCGGCTGGGTCAACCCCAGCTCCGGCCCGATCACGTGGACGATGCCCTGCTTCGGCGAGCCGAGGCCGTGGAGGGGGATCCCGAACTCGCGGCAGTTGGTCTCGAGCTGCGAGACCTGGGCGGCGGCCATCGGGTCCAGGATCGGCAGCGACCGGGGATGGGTGGGCACGGAGTGATCGGCGGTCGCGACCGTCTGGCCGGGCCGGCGGACGGTCAGGCGCCGGGCGCGCAGACCGGTGAACGCCTGGGGGCTGGTGACCTCGTGGACGAGATGGAGGTCGACGGCGAGGACCGCGGGTGCGCCGGGCTCCTCGAGCACGACGTGGTCGTCCCAGATCCTGGCGAACAGGGTATGCGGCTGATAGGCAGGTGGCATGGCGAATCCGGCTGGACGAGATGACGGAGCCCAGAGGCTAGCACAAGGCCACCCGTGGACCGGCTGGACGGGTCAGCCGGGCGGCTCCTTGAGCTCGAGGCGGTATAGCGACCGGTCGTGCTCCGGGAACCGGTAGCCGTAGGGCAGCTTGATCGTGGCCTCGGGGACAAGCGTGAACGAGCCGCGCAGCGGGTCCAGCTCATGGTCGTGGACGAACAGGGCGTACATCGGCCGGGTGGTCGCGACCTCCTCGTACGGGGCGTCCAGGCGATCGCACGACCCGGTGAAGTCGAGGTCGTAGGTCACGAGCGCGAGGTCGGGGCGCTGGCCCTCGACGCAGTGGGCGTAGCCGAGCGTGGTCAACGTGTCCCAGTAGCTGATCAGGATGGCGTTCCGGGGCAGGGCCGCGAAGACCTCGTCGGCGAACTCCTCGCCCAGGCGGTTGCCGGACTGGTCGTTGTTCGCCCAGTTCGAGGCGACGAAGACCACGGCCAGCGCCACGAGCCCCACCTCGATCGCCCGAACGCCCGCACCGAGCGGCCGAGCGAGCCGGCCGACCACCACTTCCGCGAGGATCGCGAGCCACACCGCGAGCGTCAGCCAGGCAAGCAGCAGGTAGTGGGCCAGGTCACCCCGGTACCCGGCGTACATGTAGACGTTCGCGGCCACCAGCGCCGCCAGCAGGAGCGCTGCCCAGCGATCGCGGCGGAGGTGCAGCACGGCGCCCAGGATCGGCATGACGCTGAACACGACGTTGGCACCGCGTTCGATTCCGGCCACGATGTCCGGCACGGCCCGCCAGGCGGCAGCCACGCTCTCGCCGGTCCCGAACCTCATGTCGCTCCGGAACTTGGCGCCGGTCACGAAGTCCCAGAAGCCATCGACCGTCAGCAGCCACCCGTAGACCTCCGGCGGACCGGCCAGCGCGCGCACGATGATGAGCAGGTAGAACGACAGGCCGGCCGCGAACAGAAGCGCGCACTCGGCCAGGAGCCGTGGCCGCCGGACGATCTGCCAGCCGCCGGCGAACGCGACCCACAGGATGACGATCGGGACGACGCTGAGCGCGAGCAGGTGGTTCGAGATCGACAGACCGGCGAAGAGCGCGCCGAGGCGGAGATCCCGATCGCGCCGTTCGTCGCGCCAGACGAGCGCCCGATGGATGACGATCGCGCTGAGCAGCAGGTGCAGGCCGTTCATCTCCGCGAACGTGGCCTCTTCCCACAGCGTGGCCGTGCCGGCCAGCGCGAGGGCGGCGGCGAGCGCGATCAGCGGCCGCACGCCGAGCCGTCCGGCGATGAGCACGGTCATCCCGACGGCGCCCGCCGCCGCGGCCGCCGACAGCAGGTCCGCCCGATAGGCCACCGAGCCGATCGGCAGCAGGCTGAACAGCCAGCCGAGGACTGTGTACAGCGGGAACCCGGTGGTGTGCGGCACTTCGAGGCGCGCCGGCACCTGCTGCATCTCGGCCCAGTCGCCGAAGCTCACCCCGGGCAGCGCCGTCGACGCGTAGATCAGGAGGCTCGCGGCGCCGGCAACGACCGCGACCATCGGGATCGAGAGTGCCGACCGGGCAATGAGGCGCTCGACCCTGGTGACATTTGGGGCTCGTGCTGGGGCGGCCATGGCGCCGCGTAGTGTAGGCGCGCGGTGGCAGCTGTTCCTTACCCACGCTGGATACCGTGGCACCCTGGAGCGCCGTGTCGGGCACTCGCCGGCAATTCGCGCCGTGGCATCACGGAGCCCCGGCCACGGCGCCGGGGCCGGTGGCGGCTATGTCGAATCCCCGTGGCACAACGGAGCGCCGCGCCGGGCGGTTCCCCCGTCACTCCACCGTGACACCGAGTCAGCGCCTCACACAGCGCCAATTGGGGCCGCGAGGCAGCGGGACGGCCGGGGTCTCGCTCGTAACGCCACGCCGCGTCGAGTTGAGCGGAAGAGCGCCAGCCGGACACTCACCGCCGGCCAGGCGTCGGCGGATCCGCGATCGGACGCGAGGCAGCCATCGCATGCTGGGTCTACAGGGCCGATGGGCTCGGCCCCGGGGGCTCAGAGCAGCTTGAAGGTGATCCGGGAGGTGTTATTGGCGGCGTTGACGTCATCGGTGGACGCGCGAACGCTGACGGTATTCTCCGAGCTCGCCTTGCCCTTGTAGGTCGCCACGATCTCGCGCTGCGCGGCGGCGCCGGCAGCGAGGTCGCCGATCGGGCAGGTGACGGTCCGTGACGCCGCGGCCCACGTGCACCCGGGGGAGGCCGACTGGAAGGCAAGCTTCGACGGCAGGGTGTCCGTGAGGACGACACCCGTCGCCGCATCCGGTCCGCCGTTTCGGACGCCGACCGAGAGGGTCACGCGACCACGGCCCGAGGTCGCTGTGTGAGATGCGATCGCCAGGTCGGTTCCCGTCGCCCGGTAGGTGGCCGTGAACGCCGCGTTCGTCGTGCCGACCGGGACCGTGTGGGTGGCCGCGCCGCCGTCACTCCAGGAGGTGAACACGTACCTGGCTCCGCTGACGTCCTGCGGGGTCGGTGCGGTGATCGTCGTGGAGCCACCGGCGATGACGGTTCGCGTGAACGGCGTCACCTGGCTCGACCCGCCGACTTCCAGCGTCAGGCCGGATGGCACGGTCTGCATCGAGAGCTGCACGGTCTGGGGATCGAGCCGCCGGCTCACGGTCGAGCTCGCGCCGAAGCGATCTGTGGCGGTGAGCCGCAGCTCGAGGTGGGCGGGATACTCGTGGTCGGGCGCGGCGAACGAGCCGGATGTAACGCCGGCGAAGGTCTGCAGCGGGTGCTCATGACAGTCCTGCGGGCAGTGCATGAGCACGACGGCCCACGACAGCGCGGACCCAGCGAGCGTGCCGTCCTCAGCATCCGTCGCGTGCCCGGAGAACGAGATCGCGTCGCCGACCTTCCAGCGGGTGCCGGCCACTGGGCTGTCGATGACGGGCACGGGGAGCGTGTTCGCCGCGTTGATCGCGATCGGCGCGCTCGTCGAGCTCGCTCCCTGCGGGTCGGTGACCCGGACCCGTGCGGAGTACGTCCCGGGCTGCTGGTACGTGTAGGTCGTCGTCGCCCCCGTCGCCTCGCCGAACGCGCCATCGCCGTTGACGTCCCAGGCGAACGTCAGCGCGCCGTTCTCGGGATCGCTCGACGCGCGGGCGTCGAACGTCACCGCCAGTGGTGCCGGACCACTCGTCGGGTTCGCCGTCGCGACCGCCGTTGGCGGCTGGTTCGTCCCGACGTACTGGATGCGGCGGATCGTCCCACCGTTCAGGTCGACGTAGAACAGGTCGCCGCCCGGCCCGATCTCGAGGTGGACCGGGTTGGCCGCGGGCGCCAGGAAGTTGGCACGACGTGCCGGGTCGGGCAGGCCGTTCGTCCCCCGCGGCATCACCCACAGGCAGTCGCGGCTGTAGTCGGCGAAGAAGAGGGTGCCGTCGTACGACGCGGGGTAGGAACCGCCGTTGTAGAAGGCAATGCCAACCGTCGACGAGCCCTGGCCGCTCGCGCACGCCTCGCCCGCCACGATGGAATCGGCGTGGCGGTACGTGTAATACGGGGCCGTGACCGCGCTGGTGCCGGCGGCGTACAGGTTCTCGCAGAGGTTGAGATTCAGGTTGTCGTAGGAGACCTGGCGGCCGACACCCTCGTAGCACGGCCAGCCGAAGTTCTCGACCACCGAGTCGACCGAGTTCACGATCCTGTTGAGCTCTTCCCATGTCGACCAGCCGACGTCGCCCAGCCAGAGCTCGTTCGTGCCCGGGCGGTTCGCCATTCGGAACGGGTTCCGGAGCCCGTAGGCGATGATCCTTCGCAGGTTCGGGTCCGGGCTCCCTGCGAATGGGTTCGTCGACAGGCCGGCGCCGGTCGCAGGGTCGATCCGGATAATCGAGCCGTCGAGCGAGACGGGATCGGCCGAGGTCCGGAGGTCCTGTGAGCGGAGCGCCCCGCCCTCCGCGCTGGGGGCTGTCTGGGTGCCGCCCACGCCCGCCGGCGGATCGCCACAGGGGTTGAGCGGGTTGCCGTCCTGTCCGTAATCGGCCCAGTTGAAGCTCGCGCCGTCGCCGCCGCTCGCGTAGAGGGCCCCGTCTGGCCCGAAGGTCAGCGATCCGACCGAGTGGCTGGGGTACTGCTGGCACCAGTCCTCGACCAGCACCTGTTCGGGGCCGGTCATCTGGCTCCCGGAAGCCTGCAGCCGGGACACCCGGCCGCTGATCACGCATCCGTCGGCCGTGGCCCCGGGCGAGGCTGGGCACTGATCGCCCCAGCGCGGCGCCGGGGCGGTGCTGCCCAGCACGTGGTCGTAGGCGTAGAGCACATAGACGTACGGGCTCGAGGGGAACGCGGGATCGAGCGCCATCCCCATGAGACCGCGGTCCCAGAAGTCGTGGACGTTCGTCCGGAGATCCGCGAAGACCGTCGGCGTCGAATCGGTCAGGCTGTCGAACACCTTGATGAGCCCGCTCTTCTCGGCGACGAAGACGCGTCCGTCGGACGCGAAGCGGACGACCATCGGGTTGATGAGGCCGCTGAAGACCACGGTCTCCTGGAAGCCCGCCGGCAGGGCGCTTGCCGCCGCCACCCCACCCGGCAAGGCCACTCCGCCGCTCGCCAGAACCAGCGAAAGCACGACCACCGGCCCCCGCATCGCGCGGACACCGTTCCAACCGCCGCGCATGGCGACCCCCTCCAGACGACCGTGGCTGCGATGCCCCAACGGCAGCCATTGATGCGCGGGAAGGTACCACTGTCTCCGGCCGTTGCCTAGTACTAATGTACCGTGGGCGTGCCGGACCCAACTCACCGAACTGCAACGAAAAGGACTGCCGTCCGGTGCACTTCGGATGGTTGCGCGATCGTCAGGGCCTGCGTAGACTGCGCGGACCGGCGAGAGGTTTGTCCCGCGACCGGCGTTATGGAGACGAATTGAGCTGGTTCCAGGGCCGCGACCGTCGCCCCGTCGCCATCGCCATCAGGAGCGATGGACGCCGCGTGCAGATGCCCCTGGACGACCGCGGGATCTTCGACGTATCGCTGACCGTTCTCCTGCGCTCTCTCCTCCTCGAGCTTGATGGCCTTCTCGGCCTCATTACCGGCTCCCGGCGGGAGAACGGAGGGACACGGAGGGACAGGCGTCGCTAGGCGCGAACCACCGAAGACCGAAGGGACCCTCGCCGGGAGGCGGGGGTCTTTTGTTTGCCCAACCTGGAGGGGCCACCGATGACGACCACCGAGCAGGACGCGACGCGGCCGCCGGGTCCTGACGCGCCGGCGCGGCGCAGCCACGTGCCGGGAGCCGGGTCGCTGGACGCGGCCGCGGTCGAGCGGGCTCGCCGCGACATGCTCCACGACGCTCGACCGCGGCGCCGGACCCGGATCGGGGCGGACGTCGTGTGCGAGGCGCTCCTGCACCAGGGCGTCGATGTGTTCTTCGGCTACCCGGGCGGCGTCATCCTGCCGCTCTACGACGTGCTGGGCGACTACCCGGAGCTGCGCCACATCCTGGTGCGCCATGAGCAGGGTGGCGCCCACGCGGCGGACGGCTATGCCCGGGTGACGGGCCGCGTCGGCGTGTGCATGGGCACCTCCGGCCCCGGCGCGACCAACCTCGTCACCGGGATCGGGACCGCGCTCCTCGACTCCGTGCCGATGGTCGCCATCACCGGCAACGTGCCCGCCGCGCTGCTCGGCAAGGACGCGTTCCAGGAGATCGACATCAACGGCATCACGCTGCCGATGACCAAGCACAACTACCTGGTCCGCAACGCCGACGATCTGCCCCGCGTGTTCGCGGAGGCATTCCACATCGCCCGCAGCGGGCGACCCGGGCCCGTCCACATCGACATCACGAAGGACGCCCTCCAGCAGGAGACCTCGGCTCCGCACCCCACGCCCGAGGAGGTCGTGGCGGGTCTGCCCGGATTCCGGCCGACCATGGACGGGCACCCCCGGCAGCTCAAGCTCGCCGCGGCCGAGATCGCGCGGGCGAAGCGGCCGGTGATCCTCGCCGGTCACGGCGTCCTGCATGCGGAGGCCTGGGACGAGCTGCGCACGCTGGCGGAGAAGGCCCAGATCCCGGTCGCCCACACCCTCCTGGGGATCGGCGCGATCGACGAGACCCATCCGTTGAGCTACGGCTACATGGGCATGCACGGCTGGAAGCATGTCAACCGGGCGATCCAGTCGGCCGATCTGCTGCTCGCCGTGGGGATGCGCTTTGACGACCGGGTCACCGGCAACGTCCGGACCTACGCGCCGTATGCCCGCATCGTCCACGTCGACATCGACCCGGGCGAGATCGGCAAGAACGTCGCCGTCGAGGTGCCCATCGTGGGCGACGCGAAGCGTGTCCTCGGGGCACTCACCCAGCTGGTCGACGCGGTCGACCCCGCCGCCCGCGCCGAGTACTTCGATCAGCTCGCCGAGTGGCGGCGCGATTCGGAAGGCTCCAGCTGGCACGGCTCGGGTGCCTGGCGCGACGGCCTGCTCTCGGCCGATTTCGTCGTCCAGCGCATCGGCGAGCTGTCCGGGCACGTGGGGACCTACGTGGCGGACGTGGGCCAGAACCAGATGTGGCTGGCCCGCTACACGGGCTTCCGCGAGCCGAACCAGCACGTCTCGTCCGGCGGCCTGGGCACGATGGGCTTCAGCGTCCCGGCCGCGATGGGCGCGGCGCTGGGCCGGCCGGATCGCGAGACCTGGGCGATCACCGGCGACGGCGGTTTCCAGATGACGTTCCAGGAGCTTATGACCCTCGTCCAGGATCGGATCCCGGTCAAGATCGCGGTCTTCGACAACAAGAAGCTGGGCATGATCCGGCAGTGGCAGGAGATCATCTACGCCGGCAACTACCACTCGGCGACGTTGCTGGGCCCGGACTACCTGAAGCTCGCGGACGCGTTCGGGATCCCCGCCTGGAAGGCGACGACGACCGATGAGGTCGACTCGACGATCCGCAACGCCCAGGCCGTCGACGGCCCGGCCCTCATCTGGTTCGAGATCGCCGAGGAGCAGAACATCTTCCCGATGATGCCGGCCGGCAAGGGCCTGTCCGACCTCATCGAGAAGTGGGACGGGGCGGACGAATGAGCGCCGACGCACGCGCCAACGGCCGGCCGCCGGCAGCGTCGGGTGCCCCGAAGCCGCCGGTCCACGCTGCCCCGCCGGCCCACGCCGCGCCGCCGGCGCGTGCCCTGCCGGGCAGCGGCGAGCACCGCCGTCACGTGCTGGTGGCGATCGTCCTCAACAAGCCGGGCGTCCTCAACCGCGTGTCGTCGCTGATGCGGGCGCGCAACTTCAATATCGACTCGCTGGCCGTCTCACACACGGACCAGCCGGACATCAGCCGGATGACAGTCGTCCTCCACGGCGACGACATCGCGGTCGAGCAGGCGGCCAAGCAGCTCTACCGGCTGATCGACGTGCTCAAGGTGCAGGACGTCAGCAGCGAGCCCACGATCGAGCACGAGCTGGCGCTCGTGAAGCTCCGGGCGACCGACTCGAACCGGGCCGAGATCCTCAAGCTGGTCGAGCTGTCGAATGGTCGGGTCGTGGACGTGTCGCCCGACTCGGTGGTCGTGGCGGTGACCGGCACGGAGACCGAGATCGACCAGTTCGCGTCGCTCGTCCGCTCGTACGGGATCAAGGAATTGGTGCGCACCGGCGCCGTGGTGATGGCGAGGGGATCTCGCTCCATCGAGGAGGAGATCAAGCGATGACCGCAACGATGTATTACGACACCGACGCGGATGCGGCCGCGCTCGAGGGAAAGACCGTCGCTGTCATCGGCTATGGCAGCCAGGGGCACGCCCATGCGCAGAACCTGCGCGACAGTGGCATCGACGTCGTCGTGGGGCTTGCTCCCGGGTCGAAGAGCCGGCCGCTGGCCGAGGAGGCCGGTCTGCGCGTGGCGGACGTCGCCGACGCGGTGCGCCAGGCCGACGCGATCATGATCGCCGTCCCGGACACCGCCCAGAAGGGCGTCTACGACACGGAGATCGGGCCCAACATGCGGCCCGGCCAGCTGCTGATGTTCGCCCACGGCTTCAACATCCACTTCGGGCGGATCGACCCGCCGGGCGACATCGACGTGGGCATGGTCGCGCCGAAAGGCCCGGGCCATCTGCTGCGCAGCGTCTATCAGGCCGGCGGCGGCGTGCCGGCCCTGTTTGCCGTCCATCGCGACGCGTCCGGCACGGCCCGTGACCGCGTGCTCGCGTATGCCCGCGCCATCGGGTCCACCCGGGCCGGCGTGCTCGAGACGACGTTCAAGGAAGAGACCGAGACGGACCTGTTCGGCGAGCAGGCGCTCCTGTGCGGCGGCGTGTCGGCGCTGGTCAAGGCCGCGTTCGAGACGCTCGTGGAGGCCGGCTACCAGCCGGAGCTCGCCTACTTCGAGACGATGCACGAGCTCAAGCTGATCGTCGACCTGATGTACCGCGGCGGTCTCAACTTCATGCGCTTCAGCGTCAGCGACACGGCGGAATACGGGGACTACGTCAGCGGACCGCGGGTCACGGAGGGTGCCAAGGCGGCCATGAAGGATGTGCTGACGGACATCCAGTCCGGATCGTTTGCCAAGCGCTGGGTCGGCGAGATCGAGGCCGGTGGCGAGCAGTTCGCGCGCATGCGGGCCGAGGACCGGGAGCACCCGATCGAGCAGGTCGGCGCAGCGCTCCGGGCGAAGATGCCGTTCGTCAACCCGGTCGTGGTCGAGGCCGGCCAGGCCCAGGCATCGGCGTCGGGCGAGAAGGCGCGATGAGCGGCGGCGTCGCGGGTCCCGGCGTCGTCCGCGACACCGTCCGCATCTTCGACACCACGCTGCGCGACGGCGAGCAGGCGCCGGGCGCCGGACTCACCGCGGCCGAGAAGCTCGAGGTCGCCCGCCAGCTCGTCCGGCTCCACGTCGACGTGATCGAGGCCGGCTTCCCGGCCGCGTCGGATGGTGACTTCGCGGCCGTCCGGCGGATCGCCGAGGAGGTCCGCGGCGGGATCGCGGTGGCGGCCCTGGCGCGCTGCCGGGACGGCGACCCGCAACGCGCGATCGAGGCGATCAAGGTCGCGGAGCGTCCGCATCTGCATGTGTTCATCGCGACCAGCGACATCCACCTGACCCACAAGCTTCGGATCGGGCGTGAGCAGGCCCTCGAGGAGGCCCGGCGCTGGGTGCGCTACGGCCGCGAGCAGCTTGGCGCTGACGCGGAGATCGAGTTCAGCGCCGAGGACGCCTCGCGCACGGACTTCGACTTCCTGCTCCAGATCTACGAGGCGGTCGTGGAGGCGGGCGCGTCGACGGTGAACATCCCGGACACGGTCGGCTATGCGATCCCGTCGGAGTTCGGCGAGCTCGTCCGGCGCGTGGTCGAGCGGGTGGGACGCGACGCGACGGTGAGCGTGCACTGCCACAACGACCTGGGGCTGGCGACGGCCAACACGCTGGCCGCCGTGCAGGCCGGTGCGCGCCAGGTCGAGGTCACGATCAACGGGCTCGGTGAGCGCGCGGGCAATGCCTCGCTCGAGGAGGTCGTGATGTCGCTGCGCACGCGGCCGACGCAGTTCCCGGATCTCGGCTCTCGGGTCGAGACGGAGCAGCTCACGCAGGCTTCGCGGCTGGTCTCGTACCTGACCGGGTTCGCGGTCCAGCCCAACAAGGCCATCGTGGGCGGCAACGCGTTCGCCCACGAATCGGGGATCCACCAGGACGGCGTGATCAAGAACCCGCTGACGTACGAGATCATGACCCCGCAGTCCGTCGGGCTGAGCGGCAGCCAGCTGACGATCGGCAAGCTGTCCGGGCGGCGTGGTCTCCAGGGCAAGCTGCGCGAGCTGGGGCACGAGTTGGAGGGCGACGCGCTCGACGCGATCTATCGCGAGGCAATCGCCCTGGCGGACGCGAAGAAGGAGGTCACCGACGCGGACCTCCACGCGCTCGTGGAGCAGCGCGTATCCGAGGTGCCGGCGTCGGTCGAGATCCTGGGCTGGAACGTGACCAGCTCGCACGGCGGCCGGGCAACGGGCTCCATCACGCTGAGCGTGGTGGGCGAGGAGCGCTCCGCCGAGGCGACCGGGAACGGACCGGTCGATGCCCTCTTCTCCGCGGTCGACCAGGCGCTCCAGCCGACGCTCGGGTGGCATCCGGTCCTGACCGAGTACGAGATCAAGGCGGTATCGGCCGGTGAGGACGCGCAGGGTCAGACGCTCGTCCGTTGCCGCCGCTCGTCCGACGAGGGGCCGGGCGCGCTGATCGTGTCCGGCCACGGTCTGTCCACGAACATCATCGAGGCCTCGCTGGAGGGCTATCTCGTCGCGGTCAACAAGCTCCACGGCGCAGAGATCAACGGCGTCGCGGTCGCGTTCGTGGGTCGGCGCGAGATCCAGGACCTGCCGTGACGCGCGGCGCCACGTTCCGGGTAGCGACGATCCCCGGCGACGGAGTCGGGCCGGAGGTGGTCGAGGCGGCGCGGCGGGTGGTGGACGCAACCGCCGCGGCGCTCTCCTTCTCCGTCCACTGGTCCGAGGTGCTTGCCGGCGGCATCGCCATCGACACGCACGGCGTGGCGATCCGGGACGAGGATGTGGCGCGCTGCCGCGAGGCCGACGCGATCCTGCTGGGCGCGGTCGGTGGCCCCAGGTGGTCCGATCCGGCGGCCCCCGTCCGACCTGAGCAGGCGCTGTTCGCGCTGCGCGGCGGCCTGGGCCTGTTCGCCAACCTGCGGCCGGTGAAGGTTCATCCGGCGCTCATCGCGTCGTCGCCGCTCCGCGCCGAGCTCCTCGCCGGCGTCGACCTGCTGATCGTGCGCGAGCTGACCGGCGGCATCTACTTCGGTGAGCGCCGCGAGCCGTCGGGCGAGACGGGGTCGCGCGTTGCGCTGGACACGCTTCCGTACTCGGAGCCGGAGATCGGGCGCATCGTCCGGCTCGCGTTCGGGCTCGCTGGAGATCGGCGCGGTCGGTTGACCCAGGTCGACAAGGCGAACGTGCTGGCCACGTCGCGGCTGTGGCGGACGGTCACGGACGAGGTCGGCCGGGAGTTTCCGGGTATCCAGCTGGCCCACCAGCTCGTGGACTCCTGCGCGATGCTGCTCATCCGCCGGCCGGCGGACTTCGACGTCATCGTGACCGAGAACCTCTTCGGCGACATCCTCTCCGATGAGGCCGCGGTGCTTGCGGGATCGCTGGGCATGCTGCCGTCGGCGTCGCTGGGCGAGCGGCGAACTGCGCACGGCGTGTTCGGGCTGTACGAGCCGATCCACGGCTCGGCGCCGGACATCGCCGGGCAGGACCGGGCCAACCCGATCGGGACGATCCTGTCCGCGGCGATGATGCTGCGTCTCTCGCTCGGCCGCGAGGATGCGGCGACGACCATCGAGGCTGCGGTCTCGCGGGCGCTCGACGATGGCTGGCGCACCGCGGACCTGGCCGATGCGACCGATGGCGATGACGGGTTGGTCGTGGTGGGCACGACCGCCATGGCGACTGCCGTAATCGATCGGCTGCCTGCCGCCGTGGGAGCGACGGCATGACCCAGCCCGTCGTGCTCTACGACACGACGCTCCGCGACGGGACCCAGGGCGAGAACATCACGCTGTCGCTCGCCGACAAGCTGCGCGTGGCCCGGATGCTCGACGAGTTCGGGATGCCGTACATCGAGGGCGGCTGGCCGGGCTCCAACCCCAAGGACATCGAGTTCTTCGCCGAGGCCAGACGGCTCCGCTGGCAGACCGCCAGGCTGGCCGCGTTCGGCTCGACCCGGCACCGAGCGAACCGGCCCGAGGCGGATCCGAACCTGCGCGAGCTGGTCGCGGCCGAGACGCCGGTCGTGACGATCTTCGGCAAGTCGTGGCTGCTCCACGTGGTCGAGGTGCTCGGCGCGACCCCGCAGGAGAACCTCGACATGATCGCCGAGTCGGTCGGCTTCATCGTGGACCGTGGACGTGAGGCGATCTACGACGCGGAGCACTTCTTCGACGGCCACACGGCGGATCGCAAGTACGCCCTTGCGACGCTTCGTGCTGCGCGCGAAGCCGGCGCACGCACCATCGTCCTGTGTGACACCAACGGCGGGACGCTGACCGAGGAGCTGGTGGCGACCGTGGCTGAAGTCAGGGGCGCGCTCGAGTCCGATGCCGGCGCCCCGGCCGTCACCTGGGGCATCCACACCCACAACGACGCGGAGCTGGCCGTCGCCAACACGATGGCCGCCGTCGCGGCCGGCATCCGCCACGTGCAGGCCACGATCAACGGCTACGGCGAGCGCTGCGGCAACGCGAACATGGTCTCGATCATCGCCAACCTCGCGCTCAAGACGCCACACGAGCTCGTGCCCGTCGGCGGCGGCGAGCTGACCGGCCTGACCGACCTGTCGCGCGCCGTCGCGGAGATCGCCAACCAGGTCCCGAACGACTACCAGCCGTACGTGGGGCGTTCCGCGTTCGCCCACAAGGGCGGCGTCCACGGCGCGGCGGTGGCCAAGGTCGAGCGGAGCTACCAGCACGTCGAGCCCGCGTCCGTGGGCAACGTGGGTCGGCTGGTCGTGTCGGAGCTGGGCGGCCGTGCCAACACCTCGATCCGGGCCCGCCAGCTGGGCCACGAGCTCGACGGCGTGATCGACCCACGCGAGCTCTCGAACCTCATCAAGCGGCTGGAGAGCGAGGGCCTCGCGTTCGAGGGTGCGGAGGCCTCGTTCGAGCTGCTCATCCGCCGCCACGCCGCCGAGTACCGAGCGCCGTTCCGGATCATCGACTACACGTGCCTGGTCGAACAGCGTGAGGGGCGCGAGCTGCTGGCCGAGGCGACCGTCAAGGTCGAGGTGGACGGCGAGGTCCTGCACACCGCCGCCGACGGCAACGGACCCGTCAACGCGCTCGACGCTGCCCTGCGCAAGGCGCTCCGGGCGTTCTACCCGGCGATCGATGGCGTCCACCTGGTCGATTACAAGGTGCGCATTCTCGACGGCGACGCCGCCACGGCCGCCCGGACGCGGGTCGTGATCGATTCGCAGGACGGGGCGCGGACGTGGTCGACGATGGGCTCGGACACGAACATCATCGCGGCCTCGGCCGCGGCCCTCGGCGATTCGCTCGAGTACGCGATCTGGAAGTCCGGCGCGGAGCTGCGCCGGCGCGACGAGCGCCACTTCACCGTCGCCTCGCCCGGTGCAAACGGCTTCCCGCGGCCGGCCGGCACGCCGCGGCCCACCCATGTCAGCCCGGAGGCGACCCGATGACCACCGAGACCCACCCCGCGACGCCGACCCTCCACCTGACCCGCTGGACCGTCACGTCCGGCAGCCAGGTCCAGAGTCGTGGCGCGGTCGTCATCTCGTCCAGCGATCACGAGTGGCAGGCCTCGGCCGAGGGCAACGGCGCGGTCGACGCCCTGTTCCGGGCCGTCGACAAGGCGCTCGCCGAGGTCCTCCACGGCCACCCCAGGCTCGTCGCCTACGACGTCCACGCCGTCGCCGAGGGCCCGGACGCCGAGGGTGTCGTGACGATCCGCATCGCCCCACCACTCGAGGCGCCCGGCGCGCGCGGCACGGGCGAGTACACGGGCGAGACCCGCTCGACGAACATCATCGCGGCCTCGGTCGAGGCGTATCTCGACGCGGTCAACCGGCTGCTGGCCGAGGAGCACTGGGCCGGCGCGGCCGATGCGGCAGGCCGACGCAAGCGGACGGCCGCCAGACCGGAGACGGGCAGTCGCGCCGAGATGGACGAGGATGCGGCCCACCACGACAAGACGTCGTGGTTCAACCCGGGCTGACGGGGCGGTGACGTCGACCCAGCGGCCTCCGTTCGATCCGTCGGCGTTCGACCGGTTCGAGGCGGCCGGCTGGAACGCCCGAGCGGGTGCGTACCGCGACTTCTGGGCGCCCATCACGGGTCGTGCCGGAGAGGCGCTGCTGAACGCGGTGGACGTCCGGGCCGGCGATCGCGTCGTCGACATCGGCTCCGGGACGGGCAACCTCGCGCGGCAGGCGGCCGACCGGGGAGCGCGTCCCATCGGCGTCGACGTCGCCCCGTCGATGACCGCGCTGGCAAGCGAGATCCACCCCGATCTCTCGTTCCTTGTGGGCCCGGCCGAGCAGCTGCCGTTCGACGACCGCCAGTTCGACGTCGCACTCCTTGGCTTCGTCCTGCTCCACGTGGGCCGGCCGCTGGACGTGCTGCGCGAGGCGCGGCGGGTGCTCGTCGACGGCGGCCGGTTCGGGCTTACCCTGTGGGACGAGGGCGACGCGAACGCGCTCCACGCGGCGATCCTGGGAGCCGTCGCGCGCGTCGGAGCGGAGCCCCCAGCGGACCTGCCGACCGGCCCGCCGGGCTTCTACGCCGACGCCGATCTCGCCGCCCTGCTCCAGGAGGCCGGCTTCGCGGAGGTTCGCGTCGAGCACGACGCGTTCACCGTCGAGTTTCGCGACGCCGGCGAGATGTGGGCGGGCATCCTGCGCGCCGGTGTCCGGTTTCCGCCCCTGGTCCGCGCGCAGACGCCGGGAATCCAGGCGCGCATCCGGACCGAGTTCGACCGGTACGTGGGGCGCTTCGGCCGGGCCGACGGCACGCTCGAGGTGCCGACATCGATCCAGGTGGCCTCCGGCACCCGCGCATGACGGTCGTCGCGTATTCCGGCGAGCCCGGCGCCTTTGCCGAGGATGCGGTCCTCGACGCGTTCGGCGACGTGGAGCGGCGCGGGCTGCCCGGCTTCCGCGCGGTCTTCGAGGCGGTCGCTGCCGGCTCCGCGTCCGTGGCGATGATCCCCATCGAGAACCTGCTGGGCGGCACCGTGCGCGAGAACCTCGACCTGCTGCTCGAGCACGACCTCGAGGTCGTGGGTGAGGTCGTGGTCCCGGTCCGGTTGTGCCTTGCCGCGCTCGCAGGTCAGCCACTGGACGACATCGAACGGGTCTACTCGCACATCCAGGCGCTGGGCCAGGCGGAGCGATTCCTGGGGACCCGGGGCTGGGAGCTGCTGACGACGTACAACACGGCCGGCGCCGGGCGGCGGATCGTCGACGTGGCGGAACGGGGAGCGGCCGCGGTGCTCTCGCCGCGTGCGGCAGCGGGGCTGGGCCTCCACGTCCTGGCCGACGACATCGCCGACGTTCCCGACAACCGTACCCGGTTCCTGGCGATCAGCCGGGCCGGTGGCACCGTGCCCCGCTGGTGCGCCCCGGCCGGGCCGGCGTGCCGGACGCTGCTGGCGTTCGGGCTGCGCAACGAGCCGGGGACGCTGCTGGGTGCGCTCGGGGTGTTCGCGTCGCGCGGCCTCAACCTGTCGCGGCTCGAATCCCGGCCGTCACGCGCTGGGCGCTGGGAGTACGTCTTCTGGGCGGATCTCGATGCGGACGCGGGGGAGGCCACGACCGCGGCGGCGATCGACGAGCTGCGCCGCGAGGCGGCCATGGTCCGCGTGCTGGGATCGTACCCGCGGCCGCCGGAGGGCTGACGCGTTACAGCGCACTCCCGCACGCGCGGCACTTGGTGGCGGCCAGCGCAATCTTCTCGAGGCAGAACGGGCAGTCCTTGAGATCGGCCGTTGGCTCTTCGCGCATGAAGCGCTTGCTGATCTGCCAGACCACGAACGCAACGACGATGAACGTGACGACAGCATTGAGGAACTGGCCGTAGCGGATCGCGGCGCTGCCATCCTCGTTGAGGTTGATGGCAAGCTCGGCGAAGTCGACGCCGCCGAGCAGGAGGCCGATCGGCGGCATGATGATGTCCTCGACGAGCGACGTCACCACGGTTCCCAGGGCGGCGCCGATGATCACGCCGATCGCCAGCGCAAGTGCGTTCGTCTTGAGCAGGAACGCCCGGAAGTCAGCGATCACGGGTCCTCCTTCGGTCGAGTCGGCGGCGATGATACGCTCCCGGCCCGCCCGTCCCGCGCCGTTCACCCACGAGGTTTACCCGCCCGATGGACCAGGCCTTTCGCGATGCCATGACCGCCGGCTACACGCTCGACGACGACGAGGCGTCGGTCGTACTGGGCAGCGCGCTGCACGGCGGCGAGCTCCTCAACGAGCCGCGGGTGACGCTGCCGCTGTCGATGGCCAGCCGCCATGGTTTGATCGCGGGCGCGACCGGCACCGGCAAGACGAAGACACTCCAGGTGATCGCGGGCCAGCTCTCGAAGGCCGGGGTGCCGGTCTTCATCAGCGACATCAAGGGCGACCTGACGGGCATCGCGGCGCCCGGCGACGCGACGAACGAGAAGGTGATGGAGCGGGCGGCGTCGATGGACTGGCCGTTCCTGCCCTCTGGCCACCCGACCGAGTTCTACTCGCTCTCCGGCAAGCTCGGTTCGCAGGTTCGGGCGACCGTCTCGTCGTTCGGGCCGCTGCTGCTCGGCAAGGTCATGGACCTCAACGAGACGCAGACCTCCGTGCTGGCGCTCGTTTTCAAGTACTGCGACGACAACTCGCTGCCGCTGCTCGACCTCGACGACCTCGGGACCACCCTCAAGTTCCTCGCCTCGGACGAGGGCAAGCCGATCCTCGAGGAGTACGGCGGGATGTCCAAGGCGACGGTCGGCGTGCTGCTGCGCGCGATCGTCGTGCTCGAGCAGGACGGCTCGGACGTCTTCTTCGGCGAGCCCGAGTTCGACGTCGAGGACCTGCTCCGCCTGACGCCCGATGGCGCGGGTGTCGTGTCCGTCCTCGAGCTGCGCGACGTCATGGACAAGCCGCGGCTGTTCTCGACGTTCATGCTCTGGATGCTGGCCCAGCTGTACGAGACGCCGCCCGAGGCCGGCGACCTCCCCAGGCCCAAGCTGTGCTTCTTCTTCGACGAGGCCCACCTGCTCTTCGATGACGCCTCGGATGCGCTCATGGACCAGGTCGAGCGAACCGCCCGGCTGATCCGCTCGAAGGGCGTGGGAATCTACTTCGTGACGCATTCCCCCACCGATGTCCCCTCGCCCGTGCTGTCACAGCTCGGCAACCGCGTCCAGCACGCGCTGCGCGCCTTCACGCCTGATGACGCCGACAACTTGCGCAAGGCCGTCCGAACGTTCCCGATGACCGACTTCTATGACGTCGAGCAGACGATGACGTCGCTGGGCATCGGCGAGGCGCTGGTGACGGTCCTGTCGCCACGGGGCGTGCCATCGCCGCTCGCGGCGGTTCGGCTGCTGCCGCCCGATTCGCTCATGGCGCCCATTCCGGAGGCGTCCTTCGCTGCGGCTGTCGCGGCCTCGCCGATGAGCGCGAAGTACTCGCAGACGATCGACCGCGACAGCGCCCACGAGATGATCCAACGCCGGCTCGGGACGGCGCGCGAGCTCGCGGTGGAGTCGGCAGCGCGCGATGAGGTCTCGCCGACGACCGGCGAAGGACTCAACACGATGACCCCGGCGCAGCAGGAGCGCGAGATCAAGCGCCAGGCGAAGGAGCTTGCCCGCGCCCAGCGCGAAGCCGAGACGGAGCGCAAGCGCCAGGCGCGCGAAGTGGCGGCCGCGGAGCGCGCCCGTCAGAAGACGCTGGAGACGGGCGTCCGGACCGCCGGTCGGGTGATCACGTCGCGCGCCGGCCAGTCGCTCCTGCGCGGCGTCTTCGACACGATCTTCGGCGGCGGCCGCCGGCGCTGACCTCGGCCCCTTGAGGCCGGGCCACCGCTGTATCGCCGGGCGTTACAAGAGGCCGACGGGGCGTCCTCCCTACGTCCGGTGTCACTCTGGGCGTTACGCACAACTGGTGGAGCGCCCTCCGTCGGTCCCTTGTCACGCCCCGAGAGACAGGCGGTCCTGGACCTGTCCCGACCTACGGGATCGTGATGCGGCCTGCCGCATCGAGCGGGAAGAACGGGTTGTGGGCCACCTCCCAGGGGTGGCCGTCGGGGTCCGCGAAGTAGCCGGAGAGGCCGCCCCAGTCGGCCCGCGTCGCCGGCTTGAGCAGCCGGCCGCCGGCGGCCACGGCCGCGTCCAGTGCCGGCGCCACGTCCGCCTCGGACTCGACGCAGATCGCCAACGTCACGCCTCCGAAGGGCGCAACCGGATCCGCCGGCAGCGCCGCGTCGGCGGCCAGCTCCTCGCGCGGGAAGAGGCCCAGCCAGGAGTCGGCCGTGCGGAACCAGGCGATCTCCTCGGACGAGGACGAAGCGCGCTCCCAGCCCAGCGCCGCGTAGAACGCCACGGACCGGCCAAGATCGGCCACGCCCAGGGTCACGATCGAGAGTCGGGCGGGAACGGTCGTCACGTGATCACCAGGTCTTCCGGGAGGTCCTCGGGGACCGGATACTGCGGGTCGAGCTCGGCCAGCACGTCGCCCAGGATCTCGGCGACGGCCAGGTTGCGGAACCACTTGCGATTGGCCGGGATGACGTACCACGGCCCCTGATCCGTGGAGCAGCGCGACAGCGCGTCCTGGAAGGCCGCGATGTAGTCGTCCCAGTGCTTCCGCTCATCGAGGTCGCCGAGCCGGAACTTCCAGCGCTTGGTCGGATCGTCGTAGCGCGCCTGGATGCGCGCGCGCTGCTCGTCGCGATCGATGTAGAGGAAGAACTTGACGATCGTCGTGCCCTCCTCGACGAGCAGTCGCTCGAACGCGTTGATCTGGTCGTAGCGCCGCGACCAGACCGTGCTCGGAACGAGGTCGTGGACGCGAACGACGAGGACGTCCTCGTAGTGGCTGCGGTCGAAGACCGCGATCTCGCCCGTGGCCGGCGTCCGCCGGTGGACGCGCCACAGGTAGTCGTGGGCACGCTCCTCCTCGGACGGCACCTTGAACGAGGTCACCGGGCAGCCCGCCGGGTTGAACGCGCCCATGACGTGCTCGAGCGTGCCGCCCTTGCCGGCGGCGTCGATGCCCTGGATGACGACCAGGACCTTGTGCTTCTGCTCCGCCCACAGCCGCTCCTGGAGGTCGTGCAGCCGCACGAGGCCCTCGGCGAGCTCCTTCTCGGCCTGCTTCTTGCCGTGGCCGAACGTCGCACCCGGATCGACGCGTGCCAGGCGGACGCGCGACCCGGGCTTCACGCGGAGCGCTTCGCGCAGGGAGGGATGATCGGGCATGGGACCTCCAGGAACCGGGCAATTTCGACGCACAGCATGGACCGCCGAGCCGGCAAGTTCCGCGCGGCCGCGCAGCCACAGGGTTCCGCCATACGACCCGGCTCGTCGCTCCGCCAGCAATGCAGCAGGGCCAGCAGTACAGCAAGGCCCGCCGTGCCGAACTGTCCGACCCCGCGCTTGTCGTGCAGTTCCTGGCCGGGCAGGTCGGGCACCATCCTGCGTTGCTCAATTGCGGCCGGCTGACCGGCCTGGCCGGTGCGTCAGCGCCCAGGCTCGGACGCGTCGGGCGGCCGCCCTACCCCACAAGGCGGGTCGGAGGATGCTTCGGGCGCCCGTTGGGAGGAGCAGCGTCTGCATGGGTCGCCGGTCCGGCCACAGCCGGTTCATGTGGGCGTTCAGCGGATTGGCGCACGAGTCACCCATCACGAGTCCCCGCGCGTAGAGGCGCTCGATCACGCGGTACTTCAGCTGTGTTCCCGGTGAAAAGGTGCGAAACGTGGGGTCGTGGGCGATCTTGAACGAGTAAAGGACGCCCCCATCAACCAGGTGGCACTCCATGGCGACGGTGCGCCCGCCCGCCTCGAGGGCAACCACCTCGAGCAGTCCAGACCCGGACATCGCTGCGCAGATGCGGCGGAAGAATGCCGCGTCTGCCTTGGTGCTGCCTAGTGCCGTTCCATATTCGGCCTTCCATCCCGAATTCTCCATGGCGAGGAATGACTCCCACCCTTCGGGCGAACGTGATCGGTCGACAACCTCGGGCTCGCCGCCCAGCTCCAATCCCAGGAGCCTTGAGCGCCTGACGAGTTCGCGACGGTCTGAGCGCTTGAGCCAGGCGCCCGGGATCGCTCCGTCCGAGGAACGACGCCATGCCGCACGCTCGAACTCCCCGAGAACAATGGGCTTGAGACCTCGACTTGAGGCTGCGGCCGCAATGGCGGCACCCACGGGTCCGTCCGGTGCGAACAGGTTCACCACCAGTACGGCAACCCGGCGCTCCCCGAGAAGAAAGTCGACGAAACCCTCAGCCGCCGCGGTAAGGGCGCCGCGGTCCATCAACGGCGTCCCCAGGAGCGAGTACTCGTCGGTCAGTGCTTCGAGGTGGGGTACCGGGAGTCGCAACGTGGGCGCCCTGCTGCGGACGGGCAGACAAACTAGCCACCGCTCCTCGTTCCGCACGACGATGAGCTCAACCGGCACCCCCCGCTCCGCCATGTTGGCGAGAACGAATTCCGGCCGAAGGAACGGGTTCGGCTCGGCCGCCCGGTCGGCGAGCTGGCCCCAGGAAGCCCGGTCGGAGGCAGTGAGGGCGCTGGCATCCAGCCGCTGGGCGCGCACGTCCGACCCGGTGGCGGATGCGTCAATCACCTCACGTTCCCCCATCGACCCGGCTGCTTTCGCCACCCCTCCTCCCGTGTCGCCTGGCAACACGTTGCCGAAGCGCCGGTTCGGGCTAGCCGCCGTTCGCCGTTGCGCGCATGCCAATCTCACTGCATCGATCGCTCGGCGCTCCCCCGAGCGGCCGGGCGATCAGGCTGTGTCTGCGATTACGTCGCCGCGCCCACGGTGGATCAGGCTCCGTTGAATCTTGCGCGAGAGGCTCGCGATGTGTGCTTCGTGACAGCGACGAGCGACTCAGGCTGGCCCTGTGCGCCGGCGGGTACCATCAACCGCCTCACCGTTGACTCCGAGCGCAGGAGGCCCGCCCATGACCGCTGTCGGGACGAAGCCCCATCCCATCTACCTTGCCGGGCGCTGGGTCAGATCGCCCGAGACGCTCGAGATTGCCAACCCGGCGGACGCCTTCACCCCGGCAGGCGCCACGTACAACGCGACACCGGAGCAGTACGAGGAGGCCGTCGAGGCCGCGGTCCGGGCGTTTGAGGAGAC
>Ga0136617_10001313_pt1 | contig 21848 bp, 23 predicted proteins | sample AntDrymUQ3222106_2_FD_129672 | JGI IMG/M metagenome (GOLD analysis project Ga0136617, IMG submission 129672) | Polar desert sand microbial communities from Dry Valleys, Antarctica - metaG UQ322 (21.06) | ecosystem: Environmental > Terrestrial > Soil > Desert | place: Antarctica: Dry Valley...
AAAGAATCCAGCCCCCATTATTTGAGGTAGAGGTTTCTCCACAATCACCAGTAGGTGTGTATACAGTACAGTTTGAGGCTTCAATGTTAATACAAACAACATCATCGACATCGCCTATGTTTAATGGCACAGTAACTGGAATTGTGGACCCAGAGTTTCAAGTGTCCAAAAAATATCCAACTACCGGCGATATAATTGGTAAAGGTAATTTAACAATAGAGGTAATACCGCCACTAACTGTTAATGAGGAATTTATGGCCTTTTGGAAGACATACGGGACCCCATTAGTGATTCTCGGCAGCGGGGCAGCTGGAGTCTTTGCGACATTTTTTATTGATTATATGAAAAGTATGAAAAGCAGAAGGATACACAAATAGACACAAATCCATTAGTAACCTGTGAAATCTATTCCGACTAGCTTAATTTCAAAGGATGACCTAAATCTTAAGAACATTACTAATTATCGCGTTCTTAATTTTACATCGGATGACGAAGAGTTTATTTATAAAATAAATAACAAGATGTTCGATGCCAACAGAATAGATCAGAAAATAAAACTGGGAGATGTAGAACAGTGGAAGTTGATAAACTATGACGACGATGATCATCCTTTTCATATTCATGTGAATGATTTTCAAGTAATAGCAGTGAATGGGAAGCCATATGACGCTGATGGATTACAAGATTCGGTTATAATTCCAAGTCACGGTGAAGTAGTCATCCGGATAGCATTCGAAGATTTTGTGGGAAAATCCGTCTATCATTGTCATATCATGTTCCATGGGGATAACGGCATGATGGGTACCTTTGAGGTCGTCAAATAGGTGATGTAATGTGAAGATGAGTATATTTAAGAGATTTTATTTAAAGCATAGATGTACAAATGATATCGCTTGTGAAATCGTAGAATTTTCATAGACATAAACCTCTCATAGGAACCGAACCCTTATACCATACGGATCTTAATCCCACCGAACCCGATTTCAATTCTTGATTTACAGTTACTCCAGAAATATAACATATATTCTACAATCCGATCAAGCAAGGAACCCAAGCGATATACCGATATCAATATTAATCCCACCCGGTCCACATTTACGATGGCCTTAAAATATGGTTCCTCCGTAAATAGTAATATTTAGAGTGCATAAAAGAGAGTAAATAAAAAAAATATAATAGCTAGCACGATAACTAATACCGATTAAACTATTTGCCAAAAAATAACGCTTCAAGAAATCAATTAATAATGAAAAAACAAAAAACCTCCCGTTATCCTTCTTCATATTCGACTTATGCTAATAGCCATAACAATACCATAATCAAGTATATTGCATATATGCGTGCCATGAGTAAATCCACAGCATGTCAGTATTATGCTAGGCTATCGAACTTAGGTTTCGTTAGATTCTATTACTTGACTTGAATACAAGTTTGAATAATAGGATTTTATAAAAAGATTTTAGTTTGGAGTAATTCAAACAATAACAATGTCAATTTCAGCTTTTGCAAAGACGACTGCATTGTATAGTATCTTTATAGTTTCATTTCTAATTATATTTCAAACCTCAAGCACCATCGCGAATGTTCTAGGTAGCACCATAGAAAATCCTGATAGAATCTCAATAGCCAGCTCAAATATATCTTTTCAATTACACGACCACAAAACAGAGGATCTGAAAAAACATTTTGAAACAGGTATGGAAGAAAGTAATAGAGATAACTGGATATTTGTCAACCACGATATTTATGGGACCAGGAACAGTAATCAAACTCAGATTGACGAATCCAACGTTGGAGATCTAAAAGTTAAATGGAGACTAAATAATACATTTGAAATCCAAGACCCGCCCATAATAGTAAACGACAGTGGTTATTTTCAGGATTACATTGGAAACCTCGTTGCTTTTAATACTTTGACTGGAAACATTAAATGGAAACTCGATTTAGATGGAGGCCCCACAATGGGTCTATATTTTTCAGATGGAATAATTTATGCTACCATAGGAACTAAGGCTAAAATTATTTCTGTTGACTCTACGAATGGAAAGATATTGTGGGAGTCCCCGAAATTAGGAGATACAGGTTTAGGATATGCCATAAATTCACCTCCTTTGATTTGGAATGATTATGTAATCGCAGGATCTGGCGGTAGTGGATTACCCCCTGGCAAGGGATTTGTAAAGGGTAACATAACGGCTCTAAACAAAACAGACGGGAGCATGCTATGGAATATTGAAACAACTACTGGAGAATGGGTTGAGAAAGGTAAAAATCCACCCAACGGTGGAGCAACAGCTTGGTCAGGTGGCTCAATTGATGTGGATACAGGAATTGCCTATATCCCCTTGGGTAGTGCTTCCCCGAATTTCAACGCCTCAACAAGACAATCACCCAATCTCTATTCTAATCACATGGTAGCAGTAGATATTAAGGAAGGCAAAATCATCTGGGCAACTCCATTTATTGCTCATGGGACAGTTTTGAACCTTCAAGTTCCAGACACGCATGATTGGGATACTTCCTGGGGAAGTAGTGTAAGTAATGTAAAATACGAAAATGGGTCGTCTAAAAAAATAGTGATAGGGCATGACAAAATGGGCAACGTAATTGCAATGGATGCATTAACTGGGGAAGAAATATGGTGGAAAACATTGGGAAAACAAATTAACATTAGCAGCCTACCCTCGCCCTCAGGGAGCGGAATGATTTGGTCATTCGGAATTTATAATTATCATGAAGTAGATGAAGACACCTTGTACATAACTGCAACTAATAGAGGTCTAAATTTTTTTACTGATGGGCTAAGCGGGCATAAAGAGGATCCCGAAAACTCGATAGAGCAGGGACTAGTTAACGGTACCATATATGCACTAGATAAAAAATCAGGTGTTATTAAATGGAAGATTGACACAGATTATCCACCCAGAGTTTCTCCTTTGGTGTCAAAAGGGGTTGTTTACACCGGTTACATCAAGTTCGGTGAAAACGATAGGACAGGTATTATTTTGGCACTAGACAAGAACACGGGGGAAAAACTTTGGGAATATGATGTTCGAGGGTCTATCTCTCCGGTCGGAGCATCTATTGGGAACGGAATGCTTTTTGTACCTACTGACAAAGTTAACCTTTATCCAAATGAAGGGGAAGGGGAAGAGATAGGGGGTTCGATCGTGGCATTCACGCCGATTAAAAATTAATTAATTCAACCTTTATTTTTTTCATCCATCGAACATTCTAAACAACATAATGAAATAGAATTTGATTTGTTATTTTTATATTTAATAGTACAACTCTTGCATTGATCAAATGGACAATAATCACATTTTCTAAGTTCATTATCGCAAATGATTTTTGTACACAATCTACAAAAACTAAAGTGTTTATTGCAAATTGTATTATTACAGTAATAACATCTTTTTATTTCCTGACCCCTAGTCACATCGATGTTCTTTTCACAAACTATACAGACTTTCTTAGCGGGAGGCATTTTTCATCAGATTCCTTTCTTGCATTGTATTAATTATAGTACTTAGACAGTTAATTTACTTTATTCATATAACTAATTGAGTGAGCTAATCATATTAAAGAGGTATTGGAATCCGTAGAATTGTTTGGTATATCCATTTACATGAATCTTCAGATTTGGATATTAAAGCAAATAACAATCCAAAAAAGCAGTGTATAAATTCGAAAAACAGTGCTTATAGCCATTGTAATCTAATTTGTCTGTTTATCGCTTGTTCGATTCCCGCGTGGTTAAATGGATTAGATTGGTGTTTCACTTTGCAATTAAAAGCGATAAACTCTTCTTAATCATTTATGCACTTTAAATACCTATTTGAACAGGGCTTTACATGATTTAGAATCGTATAGATTAAATATTAACTAGAATCTAATCGACATTTCTATATGATCTTTATGGTAGAAAGAAATCCCTGATAAGAATTTTGGTTTAATTGTACGGCCTCATCTTAAGAATTTTAAATAAATTAAAAAACCTATCAAACATTGATAATGAAGAATATTATGATGATTACTATGATTACTATGATTACGTTATTTTCGATTATAAATACCAATTATGTTTTTGCAGATAATAAAGATCAGGAAACTCAAACTAAGGAGGGCACAGATGAACAAACCAGAGATCTTGTTCAAGATAATTACCAAAACAATCAATGTAGGAATGATGCAAAGTGCGACAATCAATCACTCGAACAGTTAAATAATCAAATTAATCAATGTAGAGATGATGCAAACTGCGTCAATGAATCAGTTTCTAACATATTCGTATGCGAGGAGAGATCATTGTGTTTGATACAATATGAAGGACCATTCGAATTGCTAAATCCCTATTAAATTAGGCTCGAATTACCAAGCTTCGTTTTTCATGTTGAGGAGTTTTACCTTTTAGGAACATAGATGCAGATGTTTCTAGCAAGCCTCTTAGAAATCTTTTCCTCTCTTTTTTAAGATATCTCTGTTAAATGTTAGATAAGGTACAAGTACAGCAACCTTTTTTATCTTTATTAGAATCCCGTCCTCTTCCAGCCCTTCATAGAATCTCTATAGGTCCTTTTTATGGATTCAAACTTTACAATAGTCAATTCAAACTTATTCCGCTGAGCTATTTTCAAGAAGCATAAATACTTATTATTATATCAAAACATGCGCATCCTATTTTGAATATTCGTTGATGATGGGAACGAATTAACCCCATTTTCAAGTATGACGCACAGAACTATAGTTTAATATTAACGGCACTTGCTACAATTATAACCTAATATGTTTTGACCAAAATTACGACCATAAACCTATTGAATTATTCTCAATTCATTACAAAGGTTTAAAAAATTATAGGAATCCAATAATGGTATGATGGTACAACAATTAATTTGTGACCAATGCAAGATGGTATTACTAGAGAAGGATTCAAAGCATTTGAATGACGAAAAATTTCCGATAACTGCGGAGGAAGCTATGATGATTGACAGGGATCACAGAGGTCATGAATGCCATATTGAATTGGTTGAAAAATTTGCATAGAATCACTCAAACATAAACAAATACCTTTAATTAGAAATAAACACAAAAAAGATTGGCAATGAAAAAAATTTTGATGATATCGATGATTAAAAAATGTTATCCCTCGGAGCCAAATAGAAAAAACAGTGGGTATATGAATGGTCATTTATCCAAAAAATTGGTAAAACAAATATCGTACTAAATCTACGATCCAAAGAACTCTGCTTTGTGTTCCTCACTACAAAAATAATCGATTTTTTTTACTCCCAGATTTGAGTCACCATCAACATGAGGCCAAGCCTCAGTGTGTGCTATTTCTCGGCCGCATAACGCACAATGAATTATCCTTTCGTCAAAATCCTTATCACCATCAAGATTATTCACGGATTAATCCATTTGAACTGGACCTCATATAATCTAGATTGCTAAACAAAGAATTTATGTAAGATAACCAAAGAAGATAGATATATTGTCTTTCTTTGGAAATGCATCAGGTAATAATAGTAAGAAACGAGACAAGTACAAAGAATTAACACTTGCGATAAAGCAAATTGTACTTGAAAGATCAAAGTATAGGTGTCAGGAATGTTCAAAGAAATTATCTGGAACAAATCAACCCAATTTTATCCATATAAATGGATCAAAAAAGGATAACAAACCAGAAAACTTGCGAGCTGTTTGTCCTGAATGTTATGAAGGTAATGCTCCAAAGAATAACGGAAATATGTTTTCTTCAATCAAAAAAATATTTTCAAAACCATAGACCCACTCTTAAAACTTTTTTTTAAGAAACTTTTTCGCTTTCTAACAGGTAATAGGTCTAGCTCAAGGTAATTGAGGCTTTCATGAAAGGATGTAATGTACAAAAGTAATCGTACTTTGATTCGGTTAGAGCTGACGTATCAAGGACGTATTTCTTATCGGTCATTATCAATGATGAATCAAAGGATTTGCCATCATCAGCGAAACTAGTCACTGTATGCGGAACATTGTCTAAATTAGTCCATTCTATAGCTTCGCCTTTTTTTGCTTCAATTATTGCGGGTTCATAGGCTGGATTTCCCTGACCCGAGGCACCTGCAGGGATGGTGGCAGAAATAATTGTAGTATTAACCACTTTGGGTATTGTTGAGTTTTGAGAGTCAACTTCCGTATTTTCATCCTCTGATGTAGCAGTAGCTGGTGCGGCCAGCCATGCAGTAGATATTATCAGTCCCGATCCTATTATCATAACAACTACGCATGCAGCAGCTATTTTCAATAAATGAGCAGTTTTCCTGTAAGAAGCGATTATTATTATTAGTGATGGAATACTTATTGTAAGAATAATGGCGACAAACGAAAGTATTGAAGGAACTTTGGTGCTGACTTGCACAGCCCCGATGATTCCAGCAGTTATGAATAGAATCAATATTATGGCTACTGCAGTTTTTGATTTTTTTGAGGTAGGAAAACCATCCTTAAAGAGCCCAGCACTCAAAAATATTAATCCAAAGAACATTAATAAGATTGAAACGGCGTGCATCCCATCCATAAAGGTTTTAGCGATTCCAGAAAGAGCTACGGCTACTCCAATAGCACCAACAGCTGTTAAACCAGCGCCTGGCATGAGCAAGTCCCAGTCTGTCATAAATATATTAAAAGGTGAATATGGTATAATTAATAGTTTCTTTATTTTAATTCATAAAAACACGTTTCTACTTTAAAGGCAGGTAACTGATGGCAAATGAATCAACTTACTATAGCGCTCAGAGTTAGTCAACTATTAACATTAGATCAGATTGCCAATATGAGTAATCCACATGAGTCGTGCGCTCTGCTACTTGGCAAGAGGAAGGAGAACGTCTATGAAGTCGAGGAGGTAATCCCCGTGAGTAACAAGTATTCATCTGAGGTCAGCTTTGCCATAGATGAAAATGAATTATTGAAAATTTACAAACATGCTGAATTATCAAACACTTCGGTCGTGGGGATATTTCATTCACATCCTTCCAAGCCTTTTCCATCAGAAACCGACAAGACCTTCATGGAGATTAATCCCATACCATGGATAATCAAATCCACAATAACTGATGAGATGAGATGTTTTATTTTCATTGATGCATTAAAAGGAAAAATTGACGGTATCGAAGAAATTAAGATGATTGTTGTCAAGGACTAATTCTTGAAGTATCTCTTGGGTATAAAACTGCCTCTCTAATATTATTCAGACCTAATAATACCATCATCAATCTATCAAATCCCAGCCCACAACCCGAATGTGGTGGCATCCCCCACTCAAAAACTCTCAAATGATCTTTAAAGTTTTCAGCTGATAATCCTTGCTCTGCTAGTCGACTTTTTAGTTTCGACACATCATGTTGTCTGGTCCCTCCGGAAACCAGCTCAAGATGACCAAATTGCAAATCAAATGATTTTGACAAGGCAGGGTTGGATTCCTTCTCGTGTATGTAAAAAGGCTTTAGATTTAGTGGCCAATCAACGATGAAATAGAACTTGTCAAATTTTTCCCCTAACTTTCTTAAAGAAGAATCAGATAAATCATCCCCAAAGGTAACTTTTTCTCCATCACTAGTTAATTCGTCCAAACATTTATCGTAACTTATCTTTGGAAATGGTATTGAAATTAAATCGTTTAACGTGTTTTCTTTAAAGAGCGGATTCTCATTGTCAAAATAATTGGAATCTCTCATATACACGAGAATTTTCTTGATTAATTCTTCCATTAAATTCATTGTATCATAATAATCAAGGTAAGCTGCTTCTAGATCAACACTCAAAAATTCATTGAGATGTCGAAGAGTATGGGAATTTTCAGCTCTAAAATATGGTGCTATTTCAAACACACGATCCAATGACAATACCAGTTGTTCCTTATACAACTGAGGGCTTTGAGCCAAAAATCCTTTTCGTTTGAAATAATCAAATGAAAAAAGGTTTGATCCTCCTTCGCTCGCACTTCCAATGATTTTTGGTGTATTCACCTCTATGAACTTGTTTTCAGAGAAAAAATCTCGGATTATTCTCAAAATATTAGAACGAAGGATAAAGATATTAGAAATTTTGGGGTTTCTCAAATCCAAAGCTCTACTGTCCAACCGGGTATCCAAATTTGATTCAACCCTGCCAGTTGGATCGATAGGTAGAGAGAGAGAAGCGTGTGAGAAAACAAAAATTTCCTTGACTTTAATCTCGATTGGAAAATTCTTAGATTTTGTACCCTGCACTACCCCAGTCATTAAAATATTACTCTGTCTAGGAATAGATTTAGCTTTTTGCAAATTCTCCCCGACCAAAACGGTTTGAACCAATCCGGTTACATCTCTAAGCAATATGAATCCAAGTTTACCGATATCCCTGAAATCCTCAATCCACCCCGCAACCTTAACTTCTGAACCTATTGGCAACTCTTGTAATTGAGATGTGAAGTGAGTTCTTGTATTGCTGTTTGATTCATTCTGAGCTGATTGAGCCATAATAAATGAAATCAATCAACTCCTTTTAATAAACTACCTGTTCAATAGTGGGAGTCAAATTAAGTTTTCAATCAAACTCAATTATGAGATCGATTTGTCTGACTGCCATGGATATCTTTTTAATAGTTTCTAACATCTTTTCATCTACTCCTTTAGAATTCTTTTCCAATACAACCCTTGTTGACTTACTCCCATCCGGTAACCAGACAAAATTTACACTTTCTAACTTTAGAGGATGAAATAGATTATCTAGAAATCTTCGATCATTAGAATCAGATTCAATTATCCAAATATCTTTCTGGAATGATTTATTTATGAGATCACTAAGATCGTTGTTTGAACGGATTAGCCTAATATCAGAACTCTTGAGGATTAGTATATGTTCATTTTCAATTTCTTTTGCCGAAACTAACGTCATTTTATTTATGTTTGAATTTTTTTGAGCTAGTCTTGTAAGAACTATAGAGCTCTCAACATCCGATTGAGTGATCTGGCCTGACTCAAGTTTGCTTTCACATAAGTTACACAAAATACCTGTTTTAGCATCAAAAGCACAAATTGGGGTTTTCAGTACCACTTTAAACTTAATAAAAGAATACACTTAAATATCTTTGATTTTTCTTTATATGAATCATCTTTATCCTGAGAACCGTGAATCAAAAGTTCATTTTTTCTTCATAAATAACTAAGTAGGAAATTTTAACAAATTATTTAAGACCGGATCAAACTTTATGACAGATCAAGATGCATTCAAGCTAAAGCCGAGATGAAGCGTCATTAGCATTTTGGCAAATATTTAAGATTATTGGGCAATTTGACATTAGTAGTGGTAGTAAGATAGGGTTCATTAGTAGAGGTGTGTCTAAGTGCAAATACCCTTACCCTAATCCCATTTGCTATAGTAAAATACATGTTCTCTCGGGACCATATCTTTTCGGCAATGGTTTTAACATCAAAAATATTTCCATTAATTCCTACTTGCACTATGAGCCCTTGTGCGTTTTTTTTGACACAGGTTATGAGTAATTCGGTCATGAATCCGGAAATCAAAATAAAATGGCCTGATCACCAATAAAATCGTTTAACACTAACTCAAATTTGAGACCAATACGCAAAAATATTATAAAGCAAACAAGAAAGTAAATTTATGACGATTAACCAAAAGCCTAATGCTGCATAATAAGATAAGAAAGTAATTTGAAATGAATGAGAGAAACAAAATCGATGGAAACAAGATTGACAAAAGTGTAAGTGGAGCATTAGAAGTCAATGATCTCTCCATAGTTTATAAAACCAGATCAGGAGTTTTGAAGGCCGTAGATAAAATTTCGTTCAAGATGAAAGATACCCAAGGTATCGGCATAATAGGGGAATCGGGATCAGGAAAGAGTACACTAGGTTATGGACTCATGAGATCATTGGCAGAAAATGGGTCCGTTGTATCAGGAAGTTTCATCTTCGAGGATCAAGATATTTTGAATATCTCAGAAAAGGATTTCAATGAGAAATACAGATGGAAGAAAATATCTATGGTGTTTCAAGGTTCAATGAACAGTCTTGATCCGGTGTTTACCATAGAAGATCAGATGAAGGAAATTTTGTCATCTCATAGGAAAAAAATATCTAGTAAAGATCGTATTTCAATCATCAGATCTGCTCTTACTGATGTAGGATTGAATCCTGACTTTGTTTCTAAAAAATACCCGCATGAATTGAGTGGCGGAATGAAGCAACGCATAGTAATAGCCAATGCATTATTGTTGGGACCCAGAATTCTAATCGCAGACGAACCAACTACGGCATTAGATGTAGTGATTCAGTCACAAGTTTTGCAATTATTAAAAAAATTAAGAGAGGAAAAAAACATGAAAATAATAGTCATAACTCATGATATGTCACTGATTCCAAATTTAGTAGATAGAGTAATGATAATGTATGCAGGGCAAGCTGTTGAAATATCAGATGTCAAAACAGTGTTTGAAAAACCTTTGCACCCATATACCCAAGCACTTATTCAATCAATACCTAACATAAGATCCTCAGAGAAATCCATCAAATTCATAAAAGGAGACCCCCCTAATTTAACAGAAATAGGAGAAGGTTGCCGGTTTATAGATAGATGTCCCCATGCATTTGGAGATTGCAAAAACGATCCACCTGATATTCTAATTGGTAATAATTTGGTGAAGTGCTGGTTGTATAAAAAATAACCGTTGATTTCACGTCATCTAAGCATTTTGACCTTAATTGTTCCGTGAATATTTTTTATAGATATTAAGTTTATATCTCAAAATATAGAATAATAAACATTAATGCAAGCCCTTCTAGACGTTCGTAAGATCAGACAGGATTTTCCCATTTTAAATAGACGGCTAAATGATGGAAAAAGATTGGTATATCTAGATAATGCTGCAACTACTCAAAAGCCCAATGAAGTTATAGATGCAATTTGTAGATATTATTCTGAGTATAATTCCAATATTCATAGAGCAGTTTATCAAATTGCTGAAGAAGCTACGGAGGAATATGAAGGAGCAAGGGAGAACGTTAGAAAATTCATAAATGCAAAATACCAAGAAGAAATTATTTTTACGAGAAACACCACCGAGTCAATCAATCTAGTAGCTTACTCATGGGGAAATGCCAACATTAAGAAGGGAAATACAATACTACTGACCGAATATGAACACCATAGTAATATCGTTCCTTGGCAGATTCTATGCAAAAGTAGAGGAGGAAAAATCAAATACTTAGAGGTAGATGAGGATGGATATCTAGACCTAGAGGCTTTGGAGGAACTTTTGTCAAGGAAAGGTGATGGAAAAATTAAGTTGGTATCTCTTAGTGAAATGTCAAACGTATTAGGAACTATATTTCCAGCCAGGGAAATTATCAGAATTGCGCATGAAAAAAACATCCCTGTTGTTTTGGATGGTGCCCAGTCCGTTCCACATATGAAAACAGATGTCCAACAAACAGGATGTGATTTTTTAGCATTTTCAGCTCATAAAATGCTTGGCCCTACTGGCGTGGGAGTGTTGTACGTCAAAAAAGCAATATTAGAGCAGATGAAGCCATTTATTTCTGGTGGCGATATGATCAAAGAGGTACATAAAGAAAACACGATATTTAATGATCTGCCTTACAGATTTGAAGGGGGAACGCCAAATATTGCTGATGTAATTGGCTTTAGCTCTGCAATAAAGTATCTCAATAGGATAGGGATGGATAATATACGTGATCATGAATTAGAAATGACCGCCTATCTTCTTAGCCGAATCCAAGAAATAAAAAATATTAAAGTGTATGGTCCCAAAATTGCAAAAGATAGAGGAGGCCTTGTCTCATTTAACATCGAAGGAATTCACCCTCATGATTGCGCTACAATATTAAATGATTTTGGCATAGCCATTAGGTCAGGACATCATTGTGCCCAGGTGCTGATGGAAAAGCTTGATATTGTAGCTTCGTCTAGAGCTAGCCTATATATTTATAATACTAAAGAGGAAATTGATATATTAATAGATGCTTTAAATCATGCTAGGAGGATATTCAATATATGAGTGAAGATATTTACAGGGAAATGATACTAGACCACTATAGGAATCCACGAAATAAGGGAAAGATCGAGGATCCGGATATAAGAATAAATGATAGTAATCCACTCTGTGGTGATGAGATTTCAATTGATCTTAAAGTTGAAGGGGATATAATTAAAGACATAAAGTTTGATGGGAGGGGATGTGCTATTAGCCAGGCTAGTGCCTCGATGTTGACTGAAATGGTTTCAAATAAACCACTAACAACAATAAAAGATATCACAAAAGACGACGTACTCGAAAATATTGGTCTGACAAATTTGGGCCCTGCTAGAATAAAGTGTGCTTTACTTTCCTTAAAAGTTTTAAAACTAGGAATGGTAAAATATTATGTCGATAGGGATCCATCATCAGCTGCTCAGATGAAAGATGAATCCAAAGTCTTTTAACAAATAGTAAATGATCGTTGAATTAATTCTCAGAAAGCAGAAACGAACAGTTTGCTACTAATTTATGGTGAATAAAAAGATTCAAATAAAACAGATAAATCCTTATTGGAATATCAAAATATCTTTTATTTTTCTATTTTTGTTTATTTTTGTTATTACGAGCGTTCTTGCAGTCATAGGGGTAACAGGTAATTTAGATGAAATAGTGACAAAATTTATTAGTCAAATAAGAAGCCAAACATTGGATACAGCATTCATTATCATAACTACCACATCAGATACTATTAATTTAATAATTGTGGGTTTTATTCTTACAATTATAAAGAGAACTAGAAGATTTGGTATGATTTTGTTGATTACCTTGGTTTCCGTTACCATTTTAGTAACTTATATCAAACCCTTGTTTGCAATTGAGCACCCAAGTGTCGATTTTAAACCATTAGTAATACTACCAGATAAATTTACTCTCGAACGGGATAGTTTTATGCCTTTTGCCCAAGACTACTCATACCCCTCCAATCACATCGCTTCAGCAGCCGCTTTCAGTTTTATTGTGGGTGGATTGTCCTATAAAAATTCGTCTAGGTTCGCAATAGCATTTTTAATATTTTTCCCAGTGCTAATAGGTTTCACGAAACTGTATCTTTTTCAACACAACTTTATAGATTTGGTAGGTGGGTATTTTTTTGGTTTGGTAATAGTTACGGTAATAGTAAAGGCCCTAAAAGCCAACGAGGAACAAAGAATTAACATTGTAGATTCTAACCAAAGGGATTAATGCTAGTGGTAACAACATGACTTTCTGTTTTATAATTCATATTCTAAAGACGATAGAACGATAACATAATTTCATTTGAATCGATTTGTTAACGCTGGATCTAGTAATAACCAGCCAAAGTGTGAATCATCGTGAACATATCGGTAATCCTTAATATTTGGCCTTAATTTTAAAGACCTGATTCCAGATAACAATTCGTTTTGAAGTTGCAATCCCAATTTTCTTGAAATATCATTTGCTTTTGGAGATTCAATTGACCTTGGTAACAAAATCTTATAACTAAAATTATGAGTGGAATAACATTTGGCATAATGATTTAACAGTTTCTTAGATACGGTTGAAACAGCTTTATAACTATCTAGTTTCTCCGTATAATCTGCGGAAAAGCGTTTTAGAAATTCAATATTTACCAAACAAATATTAGAATATTAATAATACTATTAATATACATTCTGACCGAAAATAAAGATTAGTTACTAATGTTACTGAATAAAGGTAAAGTAAAAAAAATTAGAAAGTATTATTTTTTTGATTAAATTTCTTTCTTCAACATGGCTTTGAGTCTGTTTAACTAGTAGATAATGATTTAATCGAGGATTCTATTTTTTATTTTCTTTAGGAGCGGAGTGATCTTTTTTCTTATCCGGTTCTTTTGATTTTTTGTACCCATAAGAACCCTAATTTCCAAATGTTAAATAGTGTATGTTTCTCCTCAGTAGAAAATAGTATAATCAAAAAAGCAAAAAGATCACTAAACGATTCGTTTCGTCTAGGTTTCTAAACATTTTATTTTGAAAAAGATCAATCTGTCTCTTTATAGGTTTCATGGATGAGCACATGCTATTATTATACCAGTCAAGATGGATTTAGTGAGTCTAAAATGGGCAATCAATCATAGAATTTGAAAGCTAACACATTCATTTAGTGGTTATTAAAAGGATTGTATGCGGCACAAGGGAACTAAAATCCAAATATCAAATCAATTTGGTTTCTTGGCTAATTGAAGCCTGTTTTTGTGCTTTGCAATTAGGAGAGCAGAAATGAACAAAATAGGTAAAATAATGTATCGCGGGTTTATCTAGTATATAGGATCTAATTATTTGAAGCAAAGTCCCCCCCTTGCTGTTCTGTTAACATTATACCAAAGTTACGTTGAAGGGGTCAAATTGAAAGTATAGCAAAGTGGTGATTGACAAAAAAATATTTGATTGTAAAAATTAACACATCGTGCGAGAACCTAACTTTATTTTTGATAGATTGGTGTCAATAATAGCACATTAGGTATCTGTAGAATAGCTATAAAATATTCAATCAATTTCTGACTTTGTCTAATTAACTCTATCCATCTCTAAAATATCAAATTACGGTAGTGACTTTTTGATTAAATTTAAATATATCAAAATTTTTCCCTCTAGTATAATGACAAATAATACTAACGAATTTGCCTCGACTAATAATCCCTATCAAATGGCTTTGAAGCAGCTTCAAGAAACTGCAAAAATTATCAATTTAGATGAAGGTATCCACAAGATACTTGCGAAACCAAAGAGAATCTTAACCGTATCCCTACCTGTCATAATGGATGACGGGAGGATAGAGGTTTTTACTGGGTTCCGCTCTCAACACAATGATGCAAGGGGTCCATTTAAAGGTGGAATCAGATATCATCCTCAAGTAACCATAGAGGAAGTAATGGCACTTTCTATGTGGATGACTTGGAAATGTGCTATAGTAGGGATCCCGTTTGGTGGGGGTAAGGGAGGCATTATCTGTAATCCAAAGAAAATGTCAAACTCAGAGTTAGAAAGGATGACAAGAAGATATGCGTATGCTATATCCGACATTATTGGACCCTACAGTGACATTCCAGCACCAGATGTATACACTGGAGGTCAAGAAATGGCATGGATTATGGATACTTACTCTACCCTCAAGGGCAATCATGGAGAACCTGCAGTAATTACTGGGAAACCACTCTCTATAGGCGGATCATTGGGTAGAACTGAAGCTACTGGAAGAGGACTATCTTTTACGGTAAGAGAGGCTGCCAAAAGACAAAATATAGATATGAATGGGGCAACAGTAGTCGTACAAGGGTTTGGTAATGCAGGACAGTATGCAGCTCAATTGGTTGAAGAGCAGGGTGCAAAAATTATTGCTGTTTCTGATACGCAGGGAGCCATAATCAACAAGAATGGATTTAGGTCTAACGAATTAATTAAATTTAAATTAGAAAATAAATCGATCCGTGGCTTCCCTGGGTCGACTGAAATAAGTACTGATGAATTATTAACCACAGAATGTACTATTTTGATCCCAGCCGCGCTCGAGAATCAGATTACTAAGGACAACGCATCTAGAATTAAGACCAAAATTGTTGCTGAAGCTGCAAACGGTCCGACTACCCCCGAAGCTGATAAAATTTTTTATGAAAACAATATTTTGGTTATCCCAGATGTATTGGCTAATAGTGGTGGAGTGACAGTATCATATTTTGAATGGCTCCAAAATCTGAGGAGAGAGTATTGGTCTGAAGCTGAAGTAAATGAGAGATTAGATGTAATAATGACTAGAGCATTTGGCGAGGTATATGAAGCGCATCAAAAATATAGCACAAACATGCGTACAGCAAGTATTGCCTTGGCAGTCAATAGAGTAGCTGAAGCCATAAAGCTAAGGGGAATTTGGCCCTAATTACTAACCGGCTTTAGATACAAACAATTTGATCTGATATAAGGCCTGATAAATAGATCAGTTTAGAAAAATCAAGTCATTATTTGACTCCTTTTGGCCGTATTGGCTGTATTATTAATATGTTTAATAGGTTTGAATCGCGATATTTCAAAAAAATGAAAAGAAATAAAACAGAATTGGATTCTGGATTCTTGAATAGCTGAAAAAATTACTCAGTAGAGAATGAGTGACCACATGAGCAGCTCTTTGTAACGTTTGGATTAGATATCTTAAACCCTGATCCCATCAAGCTTTCAATGTAATCGACTACGGCTCCCTTTAAGTATTTTTGACTATAACTATCTACTAATATTTTAACTTTGTTTTGTTCCAATATTACATCATCTTCATCTGGATTTTCTTCAAACCCCATTCCATAGGATAATCCAGAACATCCACCGCCAGTGACATAAACTCTCAAATAGAGACTATCTTTTCCCTCTTGTTTCATAAATTCTGTAACCTTTTCTGCAGCTTTTGCTGTAACATCAATGATTTTAGGTTGTTGTACACTTTCCATGATATAGTATAATTGGTCATACAAATTTAATAAGGTTTGCCTATAAATAAACCAAAAAATAGAGATGAACCTTGTAAAAAATGGGTCTACTTAGGTGAGTTTGATAAAGCAGACCATTTGGCTAATGAACTAGCTGCTATACTCCAGGTATTTACCGATTGATATACTGGCACATTATTCTCCTCTAACCTGTTCGCCATTTTTTGAGTAAATGGACCGCCCAATGCTCCAACAAGGATGGACTTTTTCCCTTGCCTATTAAATTCGGCCAGAATATCAACTATTTTCTCCTCAAGTGGATCGTCCTGAAATACGAACCATGGCATTACAATATCGACATTGGGGTCATCCATAAATGTCTGGATCGCAAATTTATAGTCGTCAGCATTTGCTGATCCTGTGACATCACATGGATTGCCGATTACGTAAGTAGCGGGATAATGAGACTTGAATGATTTCATACTTTCTTCACTTAGGTTAGCTACCTGTAACCCCAATCTCTCAAATTGATCAATGGCTGCAATTATCGGCCCGGCACCATTCGTAACCATTGCAACTCTATTTCCCTTTGGTACTGGTTGCCATGAAAGGGCTTTAAGGGAAGCAGTCAGTTCATCGTAGCTGTCCACTGAAATTATCCCATTTTGTGAAAAGGCACCCTTCACAACGCTATATGTTCCTCCTAGAGAGCCAGTGTGAGAAGCAGCTTGTTTAGCACCTCTTGTAGTTCGCCCATTTTTGAATACTATTATCGGCTTTTTTCGGTCAGAAATTACCTTCTTAGCAGTGTTTACAAACTTTCGGCCATCGCCCAAGCCTTCAACATATAATCCAATAACCTTGGTTTGAGGGTCCTCGGATAGATACCAAATCATGTCAGCTTCGTCTACATCAGATCGGTTTCCATAAGAAACCATTTTGCTCATCCCAAAAGGAAATGAATGTTCCATAAACGCGATGCCTATAGTTCCACTTTGCGACAAGAATGCTACATTGCCGTTTTTAGGTCTAAGCATACGTTCATGCCCCTGGAATGCGCAATCAAGCCTATTCTCGCCGTTGAACATTCCAATGCAGTTTGGTCCAATAATCCTAATATTTAACTGAATTGACAATTCCTTAACTTGTTGTTCAATAGCTGCTCTTTCCCCCCCTAATTCTTTTCCGCCTCCGGAAATGATTACAACATTGTGGATTGATTTATCGCCACAAATCTTCAACAATTCAGGAACAAATTTTAAATCTACAGTAACAACCACTACGTCGATAGGATCCTTAATATCATTTAGACTCTTGTATGCTGGTACTCCCATTATTTCGGGATAGCCTTTTGCATTCACAGGGTACACCTTTCCTTTATAGTCATGCTTTACCAATGTTTCAAGCACAGAGTTTCCGATCTTTCCTATTTCAGGGGAGGCCCCTATTAATGCGACAGATTTTGCATTAAAAAACAAATCCATGTTAGTTGAATTTGGTTCAATTTTAGAAACAACATCATATTTAGGACGTTCTGATAAAATAATTTTTGCATCAGCTACAAAATAACTGTCCGGATATACAATCACAGGATTGAAATCTATGCTTTCATAATAAGGCGAAATATCGTATCCTAATTTTCCTATATTGAGTAAGGCATTAGTCAACATTTCCATATCTATCGGATCTGAACCACGATATCCTTTTAACAGCATTTTACCCTGAAGTTCTTCTATCATTTCTATTGCATCTTCTTTGGTAAGAGGGAGAACCCTAAACGAAACATCTTTGAATAATTCAGTGAATATTCCTCCAAGACCAACCATCATAACAGGGCCAAACTGGGGATCGTTTTGCAAACCAACAATCATCTCAACCCCTTTGGGGACCATTTTCTCAAGTAGGACCCCCTTTACATCATAATCCTTTGATAGTCTATCATACATATCATTAAATGCAGATTTAACAGATTCTTCATCTTTAAGATCAATCTTAACTCCTCCTACATCAGTTTTGTGCAAAATTTGTGGGGAGACTATTTTTGCCACTAATGGAAAACCCAATTTTCTTGCTTCAGTGACTGCTGAGTCAACATCCTTAACCAAAGCAAACCCAGGAACGCTAATATTATATTCAGAAAGAATGCCTTTAGCAATTTCTTCGGTAATGACTTTGGTCTTATTCTTAAAAGAATCCTCAAATATCGATTTGATTTTGTTTTGATCTGTCAATGAATGTTCTTCATTCGATTCGGTTTATAATTTTTCTTACTTTAAATCCTAAATTTTGAATTTTTAGAAAGGAATTCATTTTTCACCAAAACAAAGATCATTTTGATATTTTAGCAATATGCATGATAAAGCAGAGTCATGAAATGATTATTTATAAGCAATCACAATTATGGCCCCTCCCAGCATCTTTTTTTTGAACTCTACCTTGGAAAATGTTTTTAATAACAAGTCATTTAGCTCTTTGTTTCTTGGCCACCTAAGAAAAGTACCGTATAGTGTACGAAAAGGTAATCCTTCCCTACCAGCGACTAAAAATGCCATGATTACAAGGAAATACTTTAGATAGAAGGATACAAGATAGCGGGCCAAAAAATTATCAGGTTTTCCGAGATCAACAATTAATAACCTTCCATTTTTCTTTAAAACCCGGTGAATTTCTACAAAGGAATCATTCAAAGCGATAGAATCTCTTATGGAATAACCACATAGAACAGCATCAAATGTATTAGACTTGTAAGGAATCTTTTCAAAGATGCCACTGCATAAAAAATAACTATTATTGTAATTCTTAAATTTGCTTTTGATTTCAGCCAACATTTCGGGAATAGGATCATAAAAATTTATAGTAACATTCTCAGAGACGAAATCCAGAACTAGTTTTGACATGTTGCCATATCCAGAGCCCGCATCGAGTATATGATTTCCAGGAAAAACGCTTTTCCTTATTCCTTCTTTTCGAAACTGATTGTCTTTTCCCAATGAAATAGCACTATTTACCTTATCATAAACAGGAATAATATTCCTAAGTACCTTAATCACTTCTTTCCAATATAAATTGCCCAATCCAATATCCTTCAATGTAAAAAGTATAAGAAAACCAGATATTGAATTTTTGTATCAGCCCAGATCATAAAGCTATTAGTCAAGAAGCCATCAATAGACTTGGAGTGAAGGTCGGGGACAACAAGAGGATCATTAGGATGGATACCTTAAAATCAATTATCGTGGGATTTTCCTTTTTTGACATGGATGTAAGAAAGATCTATGACAAGCTAAAATCAGATGATAAAACTATCAGCATAATATTTGTTAATTCAAAATTGGTTTATGGGTGGGACCATGTACTGGGAATCTTAAAGATAATTAACGAGGAGGAAAAAAGAAATATCAAATCGGACATAAAAAACGTCGAAATTGAATTTTTACTTAGAATATGCTACACAAATCAAATAAAAGATGCCCTAAAAGCAAACTTTGGAGATAGCAAAAATAAAACTTTTGTTGTAGTGTTGATTTCTAAATTTGGAGACAATTTGAGTAATACTCTCGGTACTCTCATGTCCTACGGTATTGAAGATAGTAACTTGATAGTTCCTAATACCACAAAGAAGGACTACATCCTCAATTACTTCTTTAAAGACAAATTCAAAGGCAATTCACATTTATTATTAAATAATGAAGAAAAATATTTGAAATTCCTTGTTGAGAAAGCAGCGATATCCCTAAATTAAGTGATGTTGGAATTGAGACTGCATTCTTGTTACCATAATTTAATTTAACTCTATTCTGAAACTCTTTTTTCAGTCATCGAACTAAATATCATCTCGGAGCTGATAACAGATATTCCTGAATATTTTCCAATAATCTCCACAAGCAGAATCCATGCAGGATTGGTCAAATTTACAGGATAATTCAAATGAGGTCCCACCGAATCTATAATGTCTTTTTTATTTAATTTGGTATGTCTTTTTTCAACCAGAATTTTTACAGGTCCTTTGTTAATAATTTTCTCTTTAGCCAAATTGAGCAAACAATTTCTAATTTCTTCGACCTCGGTTAACACCACCTTCTGGATGGGAACAAATCTAAGCAAATTCCGAATCTCCCATGGTGAATCTTTTAGCTTTGCCCTCAAATATGGTACAAAAAGTTCTGAATCCTTTGAAGATTTTCCCACAATAAGTCCCGAAATATTAGTTTCGTGTACTTCCACTGCGGTTTCCCCAAAGTCGTAAAAGAGCCCTTCTAGTTCGTCCATTAAGTCTTCCTCCTTGTATCTATACGTTGTTGCAAGAAAATTGAATATCATAATTTACTCCGCTATACATTCCTAAGAGCTGCTAGGATTTTTTCCTTTGGAATAGCACCTTCCCTAATTATTTCAGGAAATCCCGACCCTGAAACATCCACTATGGTTGATCCACTATCGTTGCCAGATAATATTTCGTTACGAATTATGGCATCGCATTTACTCAAGATAGTTTTATCAATGTCTTCTAATCTCGTTGAGGGAAGTTTTTTTGATATGTTGGCGCTTGTTCCCACTAATAATTTAGATCTAGTCAGGCTTATTAGATCTAAGATGCATGGACTGTTAGGAATACGTAATCCAATAGTATTATTTTCATTGTTAAATACATATTTAGACAACCCATGGTTTTCTTTCAATTTTAGAATTAGAGTCAACTTTCCAGGCCAAAATAATTTGTAGAGTATATTGGCTTGAGAAGATATATGAGAGATTCTTGAGACTATTCTCCAGTCATTTGTCAGTACTGGTAGCGACTTTTCCAATGGTCTTTCTTTGATACCATATAATCGTAAAACCGATTTATCCATTGTGGGATCGCAACCTATACCAAAAACAGTGTCAGTAGGATAGACAACCACGCCCCCATTATCAATAATTTCAGCGCATTTCTCTAGGTCGTCAAGTTTACTACAATCCATATAATAGACCAATATGTTAGAGAACTTGCAAATTCAATTTAACCTAACCTATTAGCCTTTACCTTAAAGTAAAAATTTTGAATTCAATATTCTTTTTTAAATTTCAAAAGAAATTAACATAGTGTAATAATATTGAAAAGATACAATTGTTTTAGAAAAGCATATATAGTTATATTGGTATAAATTGTCAATGCAATACAATATCGATTTTTTAGGATATGAAAACTACGAGAAGGTAGCAAGAATGTATGACCAATTCAAGCTTCAAATCTAAAGGCATTAGATAGCAGTATTCAATCATCAGAGACGTGCAAAAAGCCGATAACTATTGTTTTTTGGGATATTAGTGGGTTTTCAAAGTTAACAAAGATGTTTTAGTCGATGGATA
>Ga0136617_10001314_pt1 | contig 21845 bp, 20 predicted proteins | sample AntDrymUQ3222106_2_FD_129672 | JGI IMG/M metagenome (GOLD analysis project Ga0136617, IMG submission 129672) | Polar desert sand microbial communities from Dry Valleys, Antarctica - metaG UQ322 (21.06) | ecosystem: Environmental > Terrestrial > Soil > Desert | place: Antarctica: Dry Valley...
GCGGGCCCGTGCCGGGCCCGCCGCGGCGCCGCTTCCAGCGCCGAGCCGACGGCCGCGTGCTGCGGCTGGGCGGTCCGGCGGGCGCCGCCGCCTAGCTGAGTTCGGGTCCAGCCAGCAGTCTAGCGCGGGGCGAGCACGCTCAGGCCCGCGAGCGCCACCGCGCAGAGCGCCACCGCTGCCCCGGCGGCGACCTCGAGGTGGTAGGAGAGCAGCAGGCCCGCCACGCCCGACAGGGCGGCCAGCGCGGTCGCCAGCACCAGGGCGGGGCCCAGCCGGCGCGCCAGATTCAGCGCCGCGGCGCCCGGAGCGAGCACGAGCGCGACGGCCAGCAGGTTGCCGAGGCCCTGCACGGTCGCCACCGTGGTCACCGCGAGCAGCGCCAGCAGGACGAGCTCCCAGCCCGCGGCGCGCACCCCCAGCGCGCCGGCCGCCGTGGGGTCGAAGGCCGCCACGGCGAGTGGCCGGCGCCCCGCGGCCAGGGCGAGCGCCACGCCCGCTGCCAGCACCGCCGCCACGGCGAGGTCGGTCCCGTCGACGCCGAGCAAGTCGCCGAACAACAGCTCCTGCAGCCGCGCCGGCGCGTCCGGGACCAGCGCCAGCAGCCCGCCGAGGCCGAACAGCGCCGAGACGTAGACCGCCACTCCCACGTCGGAGCCGAGCCGCACGTCGCGCGCCACCAGGGCGATGCCCGCCGCGGCCACGAGCACACCGCCGATGGCACCGAGCAGGATCGGCGCGCCGACGAGCGCTGCCAGCACCAGCCCCGGCAGCATGCCGTGGCTGATCGACTCCGCCGCGTAGGCGTGGCGGTGCAGCAGGATCCACACGCCGAGCGGGCCGCAGGCGACGGCGAGGATCAGCAGCTCGGCCAGCGCGCGGACCACGAACGGCGAGTCCAGCGGGTCCAGCAGCCAGCCGGTCATGAGCACACGCCGTGGCCGGCGCCCGCCGCCGCGATGGCGCCGCCGAGCACCATCAGTGGGCGTGGTGGCCGACACCGACGGCCGCGGTGCCGTCGGGCAGCACGACCAGCTCGGCGCCGTAGGTCTGGCGCAGCGTCTCGGTGCCCAGCACGGTGGCGGGCGGCCCGAATGCCACCTGGCGCCCGTTCAGGCACAGCACCCGGTCCCACCCGGCCGCCTGGCCGACGTCGTGGGTGGCCACCAGCAGCGTCCGGCCTTCGGCCTGCAGGGCGGAGAACAGCGCGATGATACGGGCGGCGCTCACGCTGTCCACGCCCGAGAGCGGCTCGTCGAGCAGCAGCACGCCGGCGTCCTGGAGCAGCGCACGGGCGATGAGGACGCGCTGGCGCTGCCCCCCGGAGAGCGCGCCGAAGGTGGCGCCGGCCTCCGCCGCGAGCCCGACGCGCTCCAGCGCCGCCCGGGCCGCGGCGCGATCGCGCGCGGCGATGCGCCGGAACCACGGCGTGCGCGCGTAGGCGCCCATCAGCACCGCGTCGAGCGCGCTCAGCGGGAAGTCCAGCCGCGTGCGGTCGCCCTGGGGCACGTACGCGGGCCGGCCGCTCAGCCCGACCTCGCCGCGCCGCCACGGCAGCTCGTCCAGGAGCGCGCGGAACAGCGTCGTCTTGCCGCCCCCGTTGGGCCCGAGCACGGCCACGACCTCGCCGCCGGCGGCGCTGAACGAGACGTCCGTCAGCGCCGCCCGCCCCGGCGCGTAGCCGCCCTGCAGGCCGCGGACGACGACCTGGCTCATGCCGCCCATCCCAGCAGACACGCGGCGAGGGCGCGCACCATGACGTCGCTCACGTCGTCCACCGCCGATGGGCCGCGGCGCACAGCGCCACCAGCGCGAAGACGGATCCGCCGAGCACGGCCAGGGCGGGTCCCGCACCGACGTTCAGCGCGTCCGCCAGCCAGACGGCGGCGAGCCCCTCGACCGCGGCCAGCGAGACCGCGCCCAGCCGCAGCGGCCGCAGCCGGTCGCAGACCAGCCGCACGGTGGCGGCCGGGACGATCAGCACCACGGCCACGAGCAGCGCCCCGACGGCGTCCAGCGCCACCACGGCGCAGACCGCGATGGCGGCCAGCAGCAGCCGGTCGGTCGTCGCCGGGCGCAGTCCGAGCGCCCGCGCGCCGCCCGGCTCGAAGCCGGCCGCCAGCCAATCGCGGCGCAGCGCGGCGTCCAGTCCCAGCACGGCCGCCGCGACGCCGGCCGTCAGCCACACGTCGGCCGCGCTCAAGCCGATCAGCGAGCCGAACAGCAGCGTGTCGACCTCCGCGCCCGAGCCGAACACGTCCGAGGCGAGCACGACGCCCAGCGCGAGCGCGCCGATCAGCAGCAGCGCCGTGACCGCGTCGCCCGCCAGCCGGCCGCTGCGCGCCAGCCGCTCCTGCGCCACGCCGAAGCCGAGCGCGGTGCCGAGCGCGGCGACCGGCGGGGCGATCCCCCACGCCGAGGCCAGCACCAGCCCCGGGAAGGCGGCGCTGCCGACCGCGTGGGTGAAGAAGGCGAGCCGGCGCAGCACGATCCAGCTGCCCAGCAGGCCGGCCGGGACGGAGAGGAGCAGCATCTCCAGCAGCGCGCGCTCGAGGTAGGGCGGGAATCCCACGGTCGCGAGCTTAGTGCAAATCGTTCTCGTTATCCGTGCGCGGCGCTAGGATCGTGTGCGAATGTCTGAGACGCACGTGCATCCTCCCTGGGGCGAGCACGCCCGCAGCGAGCTGGCCCGCGCCGGGCACCGCGCCGGCGGCGCCCGCGAACAGGTGCTCGCGCTGCTCGAGCGGCAGAACTGCTGCCTCTCAGCCCAGGAGATCCACGATCGGCTGCGCGCCGAGGACGGTCGCACGCCGGGCCTGGCCTCGGTCTACCGCGCGCTGGAGGTGCTCACCGCCCTGCGCCTCGTCCACCGGCTCGACGTCGATGGCATCGCGAGCTTCGAACCCGCCGATCCCAGCGGCGACCACCACCACCACGCGATCTGCGAGCGCTGCGGCCGGCTCGACGCCTTCGCCGACCCCGACCTCGAGCGCCTGATCGAACGGCTCGCCGACCGGCTCGGCTATGAGGTCGGCGCCCACGACGTCGTCCTGCGCGGCCGCTGCCCGCGCTGCAGCATCAGCGCCTGAACCGCGGCCAGGGCGTGGCGGCGTCAGCGCGCCAACCGGCTCCTGCAGGGACCCGCCCGCGGAACGGCGAAGCGGTCCGATACGACATGTCCCGTGTTCAGATGTCCGTGCGCCGTTCCCCGCTGACCCGTCGCCAGGCCCTCGGCCTGGGCGCCGCTGCCGCCTCCGCCCTCGGCGGCCTGCGGCCCGGCCGAGCGGCCGCGCGTGCCGCCGCCCCCTTCGAGCTCGAGCTGGAGCGGGCCGGCGCCCGCCCGGCCGGCGCCGGCTGGCGCCGCACGGCGGTGCTGAGCGCGCCGCGCCGCTTCGACCTCGTCGGACTGCGCTGGGCGCGCGGCGGGCGGCTCGACGCGCAGGTCCGAGCCCGCCCGCGCGGCGGCGCGTGGACGGCATGGGTCGACCTGCCCGCCGCCGCCGACCACGGACCCGACGGTGCCGGCGCGCGCGCCGGCACCGATCCCGCCTGGACGGGCGCCGCGAACGAGCTGCAGCTGCGCCTGCGCGGCAGTGCCCGGGGCCTGCGCGCGCGCTTCGTCCACGCCCGGCCCGTCGTGGCGCGCCGGCGCGGGCGCCGCGCGCTCTTCGCGGCGCACCGGCAGGTGGGCGTCCCCGCGATCATCCCGCGTGCCGCCTGGGGCGGTGACTCGGTGGCGCCGCGCGCCGCCGCCTCCTACGGCCAGGTGCAGCTGGCCTTCGTCCATCACACGGCCACCGCCAACGACTACGGTCCCGAGGACTCGGCCGCCATCGTGCTCGGCATCGCCCGCTACCACCGCGACTCCAACGGCTGGAACGACGTGGGCTACAACTTCCTCGTCGACCGCTACGGCCAGATCTTCGAGGGCCGGGCCGGCGGGATCGACGCGCCGATCGTCGGCGCCCAGGCGCAGGGCTTCAACAGCGTGTCGACCGGCATCGCCTGCCTGGGCAGCTTCATCTCGGTGGCCCAGACGGAGGCCGGCATCGACGCGCTCGCCCGGCTGATCAGCTGGAAGCTCTCGCTGCACGGCGTGCCGGTGCAGGGCCAGGTGACGGTCACCTCGGCGGGCGGCCCGTCCAACCGCTTCGGCGCCGGCGTGCCGGTGACGTTCGAGCGCATCTCCGGGCATCGCGACGGCAACCAGACCACCTGCCCGGGGAACCTGCTCTACGCCCAGCTCGCCGACCTGCGCGCCCGGGCCGCGCGGTACGCCACGAGCCCGTCGGCGATGACGCTCACGGCGTCCTCTACTCGGCTGCGGGGCGTCACCCGGGCGATCGTCTCGGGGACGCTGCGCTTCGCCGACGGCTCCTCCCCAGGCGGGGTCCCGGTGGAGGTCGTGTTCGCCGCGGCAGGCACCGCCTTCCTCCCGCTCGCGAGCGCAGTGACCAACGCGGACGGCAGCTGGGCGACCCCGATCACCCTGCCGCGCACCGGCACCGTGCGCGCGCGCTTCCCCGGCGACGCCGTGCGCCCGCCGCTGGAGTCGGCCGATGTCGGGATCCAGATCATCAGTCGGCTGACGATCGCGCTGTCGACGAACCGGATGCGCCGCGGGAGCCGGGTGCGGGTCAGCGGCCTGGTCACCCCTGCGCCCGACGGCGTGGCCGACGTGCTGCTCGAGCGCCAGGACCGGCGCGGGCGCTGGCGCCGGGTCGGCACCCGGCGGATCCGGGTGCAGGGCGGCCGCTACGCCGTCCGCCGGCGCATCCGCGTGCCCGGCCTCTACCGGCTGACCGTGAAGGCCGGCGGCGCGTCGATCCGGCGCCGGATCCGGGTCACCCGCCGCTAGACGAGCGCGGTGCGATGTCGAGCAGGCCGCCGGCTGGCTCGTGCTCGACCTGCAGCGTGGTGTGCTCGAGCCCGAAGCGCTCGGCCAGCAGCCGCTCGAGCTCCTCGCGGCGCCCGTGGCAGTCATCGCCGGTGGGCACCAGCACGTGGGCGGAGAGCGCCGCGAAGCCGGAGGTGACCTCCCAGACGTGCAGGTCGTGGACCTCGCGCACGCCCGGGTGGGCGGCCAGGGCCATGCCGATCGCGGCCGGGTCCAGGCCCTGCGGCGAGGCCTCCAGCAGGACGCCCGTGGCGCGGCGCAGCAGGCTCCAGCCCGACCGCACCATCAGCGCCGCGACCAGCAGCGCCAGCAGCGGATCGGCGCGCGCGTAGCCCGCCACCAGCACGACCAGGCCCGCCAGCGCCGCCGCCAGAGAGGCGAAGAGATCGGCCAGCACATGCGCACGCGCGCCCTCCACGTTGAGCGAGCGGCGCTCGGCCCGCCCCAGCGCCGCCGCCGCGGCCACGTTGACGACCGCCCCGGCCAGGCCCGTGGCCAGCACGACCGCGCCGTCGACGTCGGGCGGGCTGCCCAGGCGCCGCACGCCCTCCCAGGCGATCACCCCGGCCAGCACCAGCAGGCTCGCGCCGTTGAGTTGGGCGGAGACGATCTCGGCGCGGCCCAGGCCGAACGTGAAGCGCCCGCCGGGCGGCCGCGCCGCGAGCCGGGCCGCCACGAGCGCCAGGGCCAGCGCACCGGCGTCGGTGAGCATATGGGCCGCGTCGGAGAGCAGCGCGAGCGAGTCGGCCAGCACCGCGGCCACGACCTCGACGACCATGAAGCCGGCGATCAGCGCCAGCGCGACGGTCAGCCAGCGGCGGTCCGCCCCGGCCGCCGGGGCGTGGTGATGGCCATGGCCGTGATCGTGGCCATGGTGGGAGTGCGCGTGCCCGGCGGCGCCCACCGCCGCCGTCAGTCGCGCTCGCCGGGCTTGTTCGCGCGCAGCCAGTCCTGCACCTTCCCGGCCGTGTCGCGGGCCTTCTCCTGGGCGTCGTTGACCCGTTCGGCGCCCACGTCCTTGAAGATGGTGCGGAAGCGCTCCTTGTAGTGCTCGGCGGCGTCGCCGGCCTCCTTGCGCGCGTCGGCGGCCTGGTCGCGCGTCGGGTACTCCCCCGCCACGATGCGGTCGTACTCGCCCGACTGCACCCAGCGCATGATCTCCTTGACCCGGCGGACGGGGTAGCCGTGCGTGAGCATGAGCTCGGAGCGCATCCGGTTGAGCTTGTCCCAACCCGAGTCCCAGTCCTCGTAGTCGCCGGCCTGGCGGATGAAGGCGTCGAGGTCGAGCTTGCGCGATGCGGTGCCGCCGGCGAGGACCATCATCGTCCGGCACGTCACCAGCGGATCGCGGTTGACCAGGGTGGCGGCGCGGTCGCAGGAGAGCTCCGAGGCGCGGAACCACTCCAGCAGCACGAGCACGACGCCCCTGAGCGGCAGGCCGGCCAGGAACGGCAGCCGCGCGAAGGACACCTGCAGCAGGATCATCAGCGCCGTGCGGTAGAGCACGTGGTCGGAGAGGATGTGGCCGGCCTCGTGGCCCAGCACCGTGCGCAGCTCGTGCTGGTCGAGCAGGTCGGTGCAGCGCGAGTTGACCACCACCATCGGCGTGCCGGCCCCGATCGCCGCGGCGTTGGTGATCGGGAACTGGGTCAGATAGAGGTCGTAGCGCTCGGGCAGGTCCAGCCGCGCGCAGGCGGCGTTCCAGTCCGCCCACACGCGCTTGAGCTGGTCGGGGCCCAGCTTGACCGAGTTGGCCAGCAGCTGCTGGCGCAGGGCGCGCTCGTAGCCGAACTCGATCAGCTTGCGCACCACCTGGTCGAGCATCGGGATGGACTGCAGCGCCGCCGTGGCGGCGCGGTCGGCGGGATGCTCGTAGGCCTTGGCGGAGAGGCCGACGAGCCGCTGGTCCTCGGGGAGCGCGGTCGTCATGCTCTTCACGGTAACGTCGCCGAAGGCGAGCGGCGAGGAACGAGCCGTCTCGCCTGGCAGGCGAAACCCCTCTGAGTGCCCTGATCTCGAACCGATCGGCCCCTGACGGCGGCCTCCTCGACCGGCTGGCCGTGCCGATCGTGCAGGCGCCGCTGGCGGGAGGCGCGTCCACCCCCGAGCTGGCCGCCGCCGTGAGCGGTGCCGGCGGCCTTGGGTTCCTGGCCGCTGGCTACAAGACCCCCGACGTGGTGCGCGCCGAGGTCGCCGCCGTGCGCGCCCTGACCGGTGCCGCCTTCGGCGTGAACGTGTTCGTGCCCGGTGCGGGGCCGTCCGACCCGGCGCCGGTGCAGCGCTACGCGCGGGCGCTGCGGGACGCGGGCCTCGAGCCGGGCGAGGCGCGCTGGGAGGACGACCACTGGGAGGCGAAGGTCGAGCTGCTGCTGGCCGAGCGCCCGGCGGTCGCCTCGTTCACGTTCGGGTGCCCGTCGCCGGACCTGGTCGCCGCCCTGCGCGGCACCGGCGTCGAGGCGTGGGTGACCGTGACCAGCCCCGCGGAGGCGGCGAGCGCCCGCGCGGCCGGTGCCGACGTGCTGGTGGCTCAGGGCTTCGAGGCCGGCGGTCACCGCGCGGCGTTCGCCGACGAGAGCGAGGGCGGCTACGGCCTGCTGGCGCTGCTGGCCCTGCTGGGCGGCCCCGACGGTGCGATGCCGCTGGTGGCCGCCGGCGCGATCGCCACGGCGGCGACCGTGGCCGCGGTGCTGGCCGCGGGCGCCCGCGCCGCCCAGGCGGGCACCGCGTTCATGCGCTGTCCGGAGGCCGGCACCGCGCCCGCGCACCGCGACGCCCTCGCCCGTCCCGGCGCCACCCGCCTCACGCGCGCCTTCACCGGCAAGCCCGCGCGCGGCATCCGGAACCGCTTCATGACCGACCACGAGGCGCTGGCGCCCGGCGCCTACCCCGAGCTGCACCACGTGACCGCCCCGGTGCGCGCCGCCGCGCGCGAGCGGGGCGACGCCGAGGCGCTCAACCTGTGGGCCGGCCAGGCACACGAGCTCGCGCCGGACCTGCCCGCCGCGCAGGTGGTGGCGCTGCTCGCGGGCGGCGTGCGCTGAGCTTTCTGAGTCAGCGCAGCTCGCGCCGGATCACGAGGCGCAGGACGTGCCCAGCGTGCGGTCGAGCGGCGTGCCCGAGTACCCGGCCGCCGCCATCGCGGCCGCCTACTGCTGCGCGGGCCGACCGGGTCCAGCGGCGGCGTAGGCGCCCAGGCCGAGGTAGACGCAGCCGCCTGCCCAGCGGCCCCACGGGCGCCCCGACCGGCCGGTGCCCCGCACGCGGCGGGCGACGCCGTCGGCGGCCATCGCGGCGATCAGGTTGACCGTCATCCCGAGCGTCGAGAGGATCGCGCCGAGCATGAGGATCTGCGGCACCGCCGCACGGTCCGGGTCGACGAACTGCGGCAGGAAGGCGAGGAAGAAGACCGCCACCTTCGGGTTGAGCAGCTGCACGAGCACCGCTTGGCGATACACGTGGGCACCCGCTACCCGGGCGGTGCCGTCGTCTTCGTCGGGTGCGTGCGCCGGCGCGCGGCTCAGCAGCGCCTTCAGGCCCATGTAGACCAGGTAGGCGGCGCCCGCGTACTTGACCACCGCGAACGCCTCGGCCGACGAGGCCAGCAGCGCCGAAAGCCCGATCGCCGCCGCGGCCACGTGCAGCATCGTGCCGGTCTCCACGCCGAGCGAGGAGAGCACCCCGGCACGTCGCCCGTCGGCCGCGCTGCGCGCCGCGATGAACATCAGGTTCGGGCCGGGGATGGCCACCAGCACCGCGGCGGCGAGCGTGAAGGCGAGCAGCGTCGAGGCGGAGGGCATCGTGCCAGCCTACGCTCGCTGCGCGGCGAGCGCCATGAGCGGCGTGCGCGCCGCGCCGGCGGCGATGGCGCTACGTCGCGGTCGCCGCGGGCCAGCGGTAGGCGGCGGCGCGGCGGTGGGCGAGTGCTGGCAGCTTCGCTCGCAGCTCGGCCTGGCGGCCGAGGTCGAGATCGCCGATCACGAACGTCTCCCCGTCGGGCGCGCTGGCGAGCACGTCGCCCCATGCGTCGGCGATCAGAGAGTGCCCGCCCCAGTCCTCGCCCGGGATCGACGTGCCGACCTGATTTGGGGCGACGACGAACGCCTGGTTCTCGATTGCTCGGGCCCGCAGCAGCACCTCCCAGTGCGCGCGGGTCGTGGCGAGCGTGAAGGCCGACGGCAGCACGAGCACGCGCGCGCCGCGCAGCGCCAGGATCCGGAACAGCTCGGGGAAGCGCAGGTCGTAGCAGACGCCCAGCCCGAGCGCGACGCCATCGCGCGTCGCGCTCACCACGATCTCGTCGCCGGCGGCCACGACGTCGGACTCGCGGTAGACGACGTCGGCCACCTCGACGTCGAACAGGTGGATCTTGCGATACACGGCCCGGATCTCGCCGTCCGCGTCGACGTGGACGCTCGCGTTGGCGATCCTGCCGTCGCTGGAGCGCTCGATGATCGAGCCGGCCACGAGGTCGATGCGCAACTCGTGCGCGAGCGTGCGCGCCCGCGTGATCGAGGGCCCGTCGAGCGGCTCGGCCCCGGCGACGAGCTGCTCGGTCGTTCCGAGCAGGTTCCAGTTCTCGGGCAGCACGACGAGCTCGGCGCCGGCCGCGGCGGCCTCGCGCGTCAGCCGCTCGGCCGCCGCGCGGTTGCGCTCCCGGTCGGGCGTGGAGTTCAGCTGGACTGCGGCGACGCGCAGCCGGCCCGTCATGCGGCCTGCTCCCGCCGGGCGGCGAGGATGCGCCGGATCGCCAGCGGATCGGTCGGTCCCTCGGTCAGGAACAGCAGCGCCTGCGTCTCGCCGTCGATGCCGAGCGCGGCGCGCGCGGCCGCGTCGGTGGCCAGATGTGCGAGCGTCCCGACGGCCGCGCCGGCGCACTCGCCGGCCAGCACTCCCAGCCGCGCGAGCCGCCGGACGCCGTCGGCGGCGATGGCGTCCTCGATCGCCAGGACCGCGTCGAGCCCGGCGGCCAGCCAAGGCCAGGCGACGATCGACGGGGTGCCGCAGTCCAGGCCGGACATGATCGTCGTGCCGGTCGCGACGGTCACGACGCACCCGGCGGCCAGCGACGCCCGCACGCAGTCGGCCGCGAGCGGCTCGACGCCGATCAGGCGCGTCCCGGGCGGCTTCGCCTGGCGGGTGACGGCGGCGGCGAACGCGCCGACGCCGAGCTGGGCGAGCACGAGGTCCGGCTGCGGCTCGCCGCGCCGTTCGAGCTCGTCGGCGACCTCCCAGAGGATCGTGGAGTAGCCGTCGACGACGTCCCGCGGGACCACCTCGTAGCCGGGCCACGAGGTGTCCGAGATCACGAGGCAGCGCGGGCCGGCCGCCGCTGCCGCGCGGGCGACGGCGTCGTCGTACCCGCCGTCGACGAGCACGACTTCGGCGCCTTCGCCGGCGATCGCGTGCCGCCGCGCCGGCGCCATCGTCGCCGGCACGAAGATCCGGGCGGCCAGGCCGAGCAGCGACGCTACGTGCGCCAGCGCCCGGCCGTGGTTGCCGTCGGTCGCGGCCGCGAGCGCGAGCGGGCGGTGGCGGCGCAGCCGGTCGGCCATGTCCGCGACCGCCGGCAGCGCGGCGAGGTCTTCGCCGATGTGCTCGGACAGCGCCCGGATCGCCGCCCAGGAGGCGCCCAGCACCTTGAACGATGGCAGCCCCAGCCGCACGGTCTCGTCCTTGAGCCACACCCGCGCGACGTCCAGCTCCGCGGCGAGCGGCGTCGCGTCGATCAGCGGCGTGGGCGCGTAGCCCGGAAGCCGGCGATGCAGCTCCAGCGGCGCGCGCGGCGGCGCCGGCCCGGGCACTGGGCCGGCTAGGTGGTTGGGCTGGAAGATCGCACGCATCAGCCGACCGGCCGAGTCAGGGCGAGCGTCGCCGCGAAGAAGCCGCGCACGGGCTCGAGCACCCGGTAGCCGTCGTGGGCCACGCCGGGGACGATGTCGTGCCGTACCGCGATCCCCGCCTGCTCGTAGTTCTCGCGGAGCGCCGCCATGCGCTCCAGGCGCGTCCGGCCCGTGGCGTCGGCGCCATCCATCCAGCCAGGGCTGTCGTGGTTGTTGATCTCCCAGGTGGCGACATCCTCGCCACCGATGACCAGCTGCACTGCGACATCGCGCATCGCGTCGAGGCGCAGCACGCTGCCGAACCGGGCTTCGAGGTCCTGGGTGCCCAGCCACCACGGCTTTCCGGGGTCGATCAGCGTGATCATGCCGGGTGCCCCGATCGAGACGCCCAGCAGGCGGTCCGGATGCAGATAGAAGAAGCGGTGGGCGAAATGGCCGCCGCCCGAGAACCCGTGGAGGAGGAAACGCTCGGACTCGAGGCGGTACTTCTCGCTCACCTCGGCGACGATGTCGAGGAGGACGAGGTCGAAGCGGATGCCGCGGTACTCGATCCGCTTGTAGTTGTCCAGCTCGCCCGGCTCTTCGATCCCGCAAGGGAACAGAGGGGCGAGGACGATGCAGCCTTCCCGCTCCGCGAAGGCGGCGAACTCGTCGCGATAGCGCTGCGCCGTGCGCGTCGTCCCGTGCACGATCACGGCGAGCGGATACGTGGTCGTGCCGTCCTCGTCGTAGCCGCTCGGGACGTACAGGCAGTAGGAGAAGCGTTGGTCGGATCGCGCCGCGAACAGCGCGGTCGCGCCGCGCTCGTAGTAGGAGAGCGTCCTGCCGTCGCCGGCGCGGGTGAGCGGCACGCCGGGCGACTGGAGCCGGTAGACGTCCGGGCGCCGGTGCCGCAGGCTCGCTGGGGACTCCGGAGCGGTGAGGTCGAGCTCGACGCCCACCGACGTGTCCCGCGCGATGACGGTGCCCGAGGGGTCGACGACCATGTCGGCCGCGACCACGAACACGCCGTTCTCCAGCGCCCGCGAACGGAGCAGCAGCTCGTCGTGAACGCCGGTGTGGAGGATGGCCCGCGCGCCCTCGAGGGCGAGGCTGCGGTAGAGCTCCGGGAAGCGGAGGTCGTAGCCGCTGGTCAGTCCCACCGTCCCGAACGGCGTCGTCGCGAGCCCCAGCTCGGAGCCGGCCACGACCGCGGCGGACTCGCCGTCCCGCACGTGCACCCGCCTGTAGCGGGCGAGCTCTCGTCCCTCCGGATCGAGCAGGACCGACGTGTCGTGGACCTGCGCCGATCCGTCGATCGCCTCGACGAGGCCCCCGCCGGCGACGTGGCCGCCGAGCCGGGCGGCCGCATCGCTCAGGTCGTGAACGACGGCGACCCTCACAGTCGCGCCTGGACCTCTTGGCCGCCGGCGAACGAGAAGCAGCGGTACTCGCTCTCCGAGGGAGGGCCGGACGAGACCCACATCCGCCCCTTGCGCGGCTCGGCGATGACCGAGCCGAACGTGATCGTGTCGCTTCCCGCACCGTCTTCGGGCAGCACGCTGAGCGCGTGCGGAAGGGTCTCGCGGTCGCGGAAGACCTCCGCCATCGAGCGGGCGTCGAGCTTGCCGTGCCGCTCGGCGAGCAGCTGCCGGATCCGCTCCAGGCGCACCTGCGAGTTCTCCAGCCGCGCCGGCTCGGCCCGCTCCTCGCCGGCGAGGTCGTCGGCGACGTAGTGGTTCGCGTGCGCCAGCAGGCCGTCCTCGGGCGCGAGCATCGCAGCCCGCGTCGGCGTCGTCTCGATGTCCACCGCCCGATCGCTCCCGCCCACCACCATGAGGTTTCGCGACGACGCCCGGGGCACGCCCTGGAACGCGGCGAGCGCGTCCGGCAGCGAGCCGTGGGCCAGCAGGAGCCGGGTCAGCAGGTAGCGGGGGAAGCCCAGCCGCCAGCCGTCGCACGCGAGGAAGTTGCCGAACACGCCGAGGCCCCGGTCGTTGATGCCGATGTAGGACACCTGGCCGGCGGGCGTGAGCATGAGCACCTCGGGCCGGTCGTCGGCGGCGATCTGGACGACCACGCCGAGCTCCCGGTAGCGGCTGGGCAGATCGGCGTTCTGACCGGCGAGCGGCTCTCCGTCGGCCGTCGCCGTCGACAGCGCCGCGAACGTCGTGCACTCGTCGTCCGCCTGCTCGCCGTAGGTCCGGTTGAGCTCCGCCCGGAGCTGGAGCGCGTAGGCCTGGCCGAGCGAGAGCCTCGCCCCGTCGGCGAGGCCCACGATCTCCTGGTCCAGGTACGGGGCGTGCCGCTGCACGTGTCCGCGGTGGTCCAGCGCCCGGTCCAGTGCGCGGTCGGTGGCAAGGCCGGACTGGGCGGCCAGCCGCTCGATGGCGAGGTCGTAGTGGCGGGCGATCAGGTCGCGGCATTCCTCGCCGTGCTGGCGTCCGATCTCCAGGTGGCTGCCGCTGAAGCGGTGGAACGGGTAGGCGGGAGCCGCCAGGCGCTCGGCGCGGTTCACGGGATGATCTCCTTTCCGTTGGCGCTCGATGCGCGGACGCGCTCGGCGTGGTGGCAGGCCACCACGTGCGGCGCCTGCGCCGTCCCGAGATCGCGCAGCGCGGGCTCGTCAACACGGCAGACGTCGGTCGCGAAGGCGCAGCGCGTATGAAACCGGCAACCGCTCGGCGGGTCGGCCGGGTCCGGAGGGTCGCCGGGCAGCACGATCCGCTCGCGCTGGGACTCGCGCACGGGATCGGGCACGGGGACCGCCGAGAGCAAGGCGAGCGTGTATGGGTGCAGCGGGCGCTCCCACACGTCCCGGCTCGAGCCCAGCTCGGCCACCTTGCCGAGATAGAGCACGGCGACGCGGTCGCTGATGTGGCGCACCATCGAGAGGTCGTGCGAGATGAAGAGGTACGTGAGCTCGAGCTGGTGCTTGAGATCGTCGAGCAGGTTGACGATCTGGGCCTGGATCGAGACGTCCAGGGCGGAGATCGCCTCGTCGGCGATCACGAAGTGGGGCTCGGTCGCCAGCGCCCGGGCGATTCCGATGCGCTGGCGCTGGCCGCCCGAGAACTCGTGCGGGTAGCGGTTCTGCAGGCGCGGGCTGAGTCCGACCATGTCGAACAGCTGGTCGACGCGTCGGCGGCGTTGCTGGGCGGTGCCGATACGGTTGACCTCGAGCGCCTCGATGACGGTGCCGCCGACGGTCTTGCGGGGATTCAGCGATGCATAGGGGTCCTGGAAGATCATCTGCATTCGCGGGCGGATCGCCCGCAGCGCCGTGCGGCTCGCGCCGGTGATGTCCTCGCCGTCGAACACGACCTGCCCACGCGTGGGCTCCAGCAGCCGCAGGATGGTTCTGGCGGCGGTCGACTTCCCCGACCCGCTCTCGCCCACGAGGCCGAGCGTCTCGCCGCGCCCGATGTCGAGGCTTAGGCCGTCGAGGGCTTGCACGGCGCCGACCTGGCGGCGGAGCAGGCCGCGGCGCACCGGGAAGTGCTTGACGAGGTCGCGGACCTCCACCAGCGCGCCGTTGCCGTTCGGGGCGCTCACCGTGCCGCATCCACAACCGCGGGGGCGTCGCGGACCTCGTCGCGCCGGTGGCAGGCGGCGCCGTGCGCGGGTGCGACGGCGGTCAGGTCGGGGAACTCCTCGTGGCAGCGGTCGATCACCCAGTCGCAGCGGGGGGCGAACGGGCAGGCATCCACGCCCCGCGCCGGGTCCGGCGGGGCGCCGGGAATCGGCGTCAGCCGCCGCCGCTCGCCGCCGAACGTCGGCAGCGAACGCAAGAGCCCGACCGTGTACGGGTGGCTGGGCTGTGCGAACAGCTCGCCCACGGGCGCCTGCTCGACCGCATATCCGCTGTACATGACCGCGACCTTGTCGACCATTCCGGCCACGACGCCCAGGTCGTGCGTGATCCAGATGATCGCCATCCCGAGCCGCTCGCGCAGATCCTTGACCAGCTCGATGATCTGGGCCTGGACGGTGACGTCGAGCGCCGTGGTCGGCTCATCGGCAATCAGGACCGCGGGATCGCAAGACAGCGCCATCGCGATCAGGATCCGCTGACGCTGCCCGCCGGAGAACTGGTGCGGATGGTCGCCGAGCCGGCCCGTTGCGTTCGGGATGCCCACGAGCGACAACAGCTCCGCGGCCCGGTCTGCCGCCTGGCGGGAGGAGAGGTCGAGGTGATGCCGCACGATCTCGGTGATCTGCCGGCCGACCGTCAGCGCCGGATTCAGCGAGGTCATCGGGTCCTGGTAGATCATCGCGACGTAGCGGCCGCGCACGCGGCGCAGCTCCCGCTCTGAAGCGCCCAGCAGCTCACTGCCCCGGAAGCGGATCGAGCCGCCGTCGATGCGGCCCGGTGGGCGGGGCACGAGGCCCATGATCGACAGCGCCGTCACGGACTTCCCGGACCCGCTCTCGCCGACGATGGCCAGCGCCTCGCCCTCGGCCAGCGTGAACGAGATCTGGTTGACGGCCTGCACGGGCCCCTCGTCGGTGTCGAACCCGACGGCCAGCTCGGAGACCTCCAGCAGCGGCGCGCTCATCGCTCCACCCTCCGCGGGTCGAGCGCGTCGCGCAGGCCGTCGCCGACGTAGTTCACCGCGAGGACGGTGACGAAGATCATCGCGCCGGGAAAGAAGCCCCGCCACCAGTGACCCTCGTTGATCACCGCGTCCTGCGACTGGTTGAGCATGCCGCCCCACGTGGCCTGGGGCGGCTGGAAGCCCAGCCCCAGGAACGAGAGCGCCGACTCGATCAGGATCGCCGTGGCGATGCCCAGCGTCGCCGACACGATCACGGGCGTCAGCGCGTTCGGCAGGATGTGGCGCAGCGCGATCCGGACGTCGCCCGCGCCGATCGTGCGCGCCGCCTCCACGTACTCCTTCTCCTTGAGCGACAGGTAGCTCGCGCGCACCAGGCGCGCGGTGTTCATCCACGAGAACACGGCGATCGCGATCACGATCGTCCAGAACCCGGCGCCGAGCAGGGTCACGAGCAGGATCACCACGAACAGGCCCGGCAGCGAGTAGAAGACGTCGACGAGCCGCATCAGCGCGTTGTCCACGAAGCCGCCCGCGTAGCCGGCGAGCGCCCCCACGAGCACGCCGACGACGATCGACACGATCACCGCGGCGCTCGCCACGGACAGCGTCAGCCGCCCTCCGACGAGCACGCGGACGAGCTGGTCGCGGCCGAGCTCGTCTGTGCCCATCGGATGCGCGAGCGACGGGCCGGCGTCCTTGGCGCCGAAGTCGATCGCGTCCGGGTCGCCGCCCAGCAGCAGCGGCCCGATCAGCACGGCGACGGCGAGGAGCCCGAGCACCGCCAGGCCGCCCAGGGCGAGCGGATGGCGCCTGAACCGCCGCCAGGCGTCGTTCCACAGCGAGCGCGCCGGCGCGCGCAGGGCGGGCTCGGACGCGGGGTCGGCGCCGAGCGTGTGGCTAGCCATAGCTGATGCGGGGGTCGATGAGGCCGTAGAGCACGTCGGCCACCAGGTTCGCCAGCACCACGAGGAGCGCCGCGATGGTCAGGATGCCGAGCAGCACCGGGTAGTCGCGCAGCTCGGCCGACTCGATGAACAGGCGCCCCATCCCGGGGATCGCGAAGATCGACTCGGTGATGACGGCCCCGAGGAACAGCTCGGGGATCATGAGCACCGCGATCGTGACCATGGGGATGGCGGCGTTGCGGAACGCGTGCCGCACGACCACGCTGCGCTCCGGGAGGCCGCTGCCGCGCGCGGTACGGACGTAGTCCTGGTGCAGGACCTCGAGCATCGAGTCGCGCACGTACCGCGTGAGCTGCGCCGTCGCGATCAGCGCCAGCACCGCCACCGGCATGATCAGGTGGCTCACCCGGTCCCAGACCGCCGCCAAGCCGAGGTGCTGTTCCCGGAGGTCCTCGAGGCCGGAGGACGGCAGCCATCCGAGCTCGAACGAGAACAGGAAGAGCAGCATCAGCCCGAACCAGAAGCTCGGGGTCGCGACGCCCACGAACGACAGGCCCGACGAGACGTAGTCGAACGTCGAATACTGCCTGGTGGCGGCGAAGATCCCGACGGGCAGGGCGATCGCCAGCGCGACCACGAACGCCAGGCCCGTGAGCAGCAGCGTCGTCGGAAGCCGGTCGACGATCGTGTCGATCACGGGGCGCCCGGTGTTGTACGACGTGCCCCAATCGCCCCGGACCATGCCTCCGGCCCAGTTGACGTACTGGACCGGAAGGGGATCGTCCAGGCCGAACTCCTCGCGCAGCCGCTCCGTGCGCTCGGCGGTCGCCCGGCCCCCGCCCGCCTCCGACGACGCCAGCGGCCCCCCGGGCGTCATCTGCAGCATCAGGAACAGCACCACGCTGATCCCGATCAGCAGCGGGATCGCCTGCAGGCTCCGGCGGATGACGTAGCTGCCCATCGGCTGCGGTCAGCCCGCGAGGTACCAGTCGTGCGCGCTGCGCCAGATGCCGTCGAAGTACTCCTTGCTGACGCCCTTCAGGCGGCTGCTCCAGGCCCAGCCCCAGGTCGAGCTGTACAGCGCCAGCGCCGGGCGCTCGCGTGCGAAGAGCTGGGCCGCCTGCGCGTAGAGCGCCTTGCGCCGCTCCGGTTCGACGGACGACGCCGCCTCCTTGACGAGCGCGTCGTACTCGCGGTTGCACCAGTGCGTCAGCGACTGACCGCCCGGGTTGGACTTCGACGCCCGCTCGTCGCAGGTGAAGATGGAAGCCCAGCCCTCGTCGAGCGGGTCGACCACGTAGCCCTCGCGGCTCATCATGATGTCGAAGTTGCCCCGCGCGAGGCGCCCGTCCTCCTGATAGGTCCCGAACATCAGGTTGCTGGGCACGTTCGCGATCTTCACCTCGATCCCGATGTCCTTCAGGTTCTGCTGGACGAGTTGCTGGTAGAGCTCGCGCGTCTGGTCGCCGGTGACCGTCTGGAAGCGCAGGCCGGCGCGCACGCCGTCCTTGGACCGGACGCCGTCGGAGCCGCGCACCCAGCCCGCCTCGTCGAGGGCCTGGTTGGCGCGATCCGGATCGAACGGGGCGGCCGGGACCTCCGTCGCCGCGGCGCCGGAGTAGAAGACCGAGCCGTTGAGCTTGCCGAAGCCCTCGAGCACCTGGTCGATCACCGCCTTGCGGTCGATGCCGAGGTCGATCGCCTCTCGCATGGCAGGGTCGCCGAGCACCGGATGCGGGCGCGAGTGGTCGCCGTCGTCGGACTGGTTGAGCCACAGCCACTCCACGTGCGACTTCGTCTCCTGCAGCGTGACCTCGATCGGCCGGCCGTCGTCGCGCGCCTTGGTGAGATTCGGCAGGTCGCCGGAGGTGACGAAGAAGACGGTGTCGAACTCGCCGCGCTGGAACGCGCTGATCGCCGCCTGCGCGTCCGGTGTGATCTTGAGCGTGATCCCGTCGAGCCGCACGGGGCGCTCGTCCTGGTTCCAGTAGTCCTCGTTGCGCTTGAGCACGATCTTGTCGCCCTCGCGGAACTCCTCGAACACGAATGGTCCGGTGCCGAGCGGCAGCCGCGCCTGGGGATGCTCGGTCGTGACCGCGGTGGACTCGAACTTGTGCTTGGGCAGGATCTGTTGGAAGAGGCCGAGGTAGTACGGGTTGGGCTTCGACATGCGCACGCGCGCGGTCCGGTCGTCGACGACGTCGACCGACTCGACGAGGTCGTACGCCGACGGCGGGAGCGCCGTGCTGTCGGGGTCCTGGATGACGTCGAAGGTGAACTTGACGTCCTCGGCCGTGAACGGCTTGCCGTCTGACCACGTGACGCCCTCGCGCAGCTTGAAGGTGACGGTCCGGCCGTCCTTCGCGACGCCGCCGTTCTCCACGCTCGGCAGCTCCGCGGCGAGCACGGGATCGAAGCTGCCGTCCGGCCGGGCGACGAACAGCGGCTCCTGCGCCCAGAACGACAGGAACGACCCGCTCTGGTCGTTGAACAGCGGGTTCATCCCGCTCGCCTCCTGAGTCATGGCGACCAGGGCCGTGCCGCCCGTCCGGGGCTCGGCGCGACCGTCGTCGCCCTGCCCCGAGCCGCCGCTGCTGCAGCCGCACACGATGACCGCGAGCGCAGCGGCGACGAACGAGCATCGAGTGGCTGACACTGGTGACTCCTCCCCGGCTAGTTGCACCGTCGGCCACCTCCTTGGCCGACGCGAGGAGAATATATATCAAAGGACTCGATCGAGGTCCAGTAGGCCGAGACGCGGATGGTCGCTTGCCCGTCGCTACAGCGCGGCGAGGAGCGCGTGGATGCTGCGCTCGGTGGAGGAGACGTGCTGGGTCATGGCCGCCCGCGCCGCCTCGCCGTCACGGGTCCCGATCGCTTCCAGAATCGGCGCGTGCTCGCGCCGGCTCCGCTCGTGCCAGAGCTCACTTTCCGGCAGCGCCGTGAGCGCGTCGTTGAGCACGAGCCGCAGGCGCTCGACCGACTCGACGATGAACCGGTTGCGGCCGGTGCGCGCGACGGCGAGGTGGAACTGCGTGTCGTGCGTCATGAACGCGATGTCCGACTCTGCCGACTCGGCACGCCCGCATGCCGCCTCGATCTCGCTCAGCTCGGCCTTGCGACGCGTCGTCGCGGCGAGCCCGGCCGCGACCGGCTCGATGTGCCGGCGGTAGACCAGTGCCTCCTTGACGCGGCCGGCGTCTCGCCGGAGGCGCAGGAGCAGGTAGTCCATCGCGAGGTCGTCCGACGTCGGGGCGATCACGAACGTGCCGCCGTGGCGTCCGCGCCGGCTCTCCACGAGCCGCTCGGCTTCGAGCAGCCGCACCGCCTGCTGCACCGTCGCTCGCCCGACGCCGAACAGCACCGCCAGGTCCCGCTCGCTCGGCAGCGACCCGCCCGAGGGGATGAGGCGGAGGCCGATCTGGCGCCGGATCTGCTCCGCCACGTACTCGTGCGCGCGCATCTGTGCGATCGGCTCGAACGCCGGCGCCGGCTGTGGAGCGGTCATCACAAACCCCTCATCGTGAGGCCATAATACCGTCGGCGCCGTTGCAATCCCAGCGCGTGATACATATTATGGCTCTCTACTGAGTCCTTTAGTAGGTATTGCGCGTCGCCGGGGACCGGCGACGCCGGGAGGTGTCCGATGCCAGAGCCCGTCTTCGTGCACGCCGGCGAGACGAACGTGTTCGTCCGTGAACTCGATCGCGGCTATCCGCTGATCGTCCGCGGCGACGGCGTCTGGCTCTACGACCGCGACGGCACCGAGTATCTCGATGCGGTCAGCGGCGGCGCCATGGTCACCAGCCTCGGCCATGGCCGCAACGAGGCCATCGAAGCGGCTACCGCGCAGGCGGAGCGGGTGTCGTTCATCTACAACCAGCAGCTCACGAGCCCGGCCCAGGAGGCGCTCGCGCGCGAGCTCACCGCCCGGGCGCCCGCCGGCTTGGACCGGGTGCACTTCGTGTCGGGCGGCGCGGAGGCGAACGAGACGGCCGTGCGCCTCGCGCGCGCCTATCACGTCGAGCGCGGGGAGTCCGAGCGCGTGCACGTCGTCTCCCCGGCGCAGGCCTACCACGGCCCGACCATGGTGACGCTCGGCCTGACGGGGCGCCCGTCGCTCCAGCGTCCCTTCGATCCCTTCATCGTTCCCCAGCCGCACATCCCGCCCTCCACTTGGCGCTTCGACCCGAGCGGCGCGGAGGCGCTGGCGAGCCTCGACCGTGTGCTCGAGGTGGCCGGACCCGGCACCGTGGCGGCGTTCCTGATCGAGCCGGTGAGCGCCGCCGCGCTGCCCGGCTACACGCCGCCGGAGGCGTTCTGGCACGGACTCGAGGAGCGCCGCCGCGAGCACGGTTTCCTCGTCTGTCTCGACGAGGTCGTCACCGGCTTGGGGCGCACCGGGACATGGTTCGCGGCCGAGCAGCTCCCGGTCGAGCCCGACATCATCACGACGGCGAAGGGCCTCGGGGCCGGCTACGCGGCGATCGGCGCGATGCTCTGCCACGACCGGCTCTACCAGGCGATCGAAGACGGGTCGCGCGCCTTCGAGCTCGGCCATACGTGGGACGGCGCGCCGCTCCCGTGCGCCGTCGGCCGCTCGGTGATCGCCCAGCTGAGCCGGCGTGGGCTCGTCGAGCGTGTGCGCGATCGCGGTCCGGCGCTCCTCGGCGAACTGAGCGCGGCGCTCGCGGATTGCGAGCTGGTGCGCGAGGTTCGCGGCCGGGGCTATCTGCTGGGGATCGACTACGTCGACCCGCGCGACGGCGAGTCGTTCCTGCCGCCGGAGCTCGGCGTCGCCCGCCGGATCGACGACCAAGCGCTCGCGCGCGGGCTGCTGGTGTACTCGACGCAGGCGACCGCCGACGGCTACGCCGGGGACCAGACGCTGCTGGCCCCGGCGTTCGTCGCCTCCGACGCCGAGCTGGACGAGATTGTCGAACGCCTCGCGGCGACGGTCCGCTCGGTCGAGGGCTGGGTGAAGGCCAGGCTGGCCGGCCCCGCGAGCGAGGTCGGAGCGCGCAGCTCAGCGACGAGCCGGTGAGGTTGACACCGGACGGCTCACGCCGCGACGCCGGCGATCACCTTGGAGAGCTGGCCGCCTTGCCAGGCCAGCGGCGAGGCGCCCGGCGCCTCCGAGCGCAGCTCCGCCCCGGGGATCGCCCGCGCCCAGCGCTCGGCCACCGCGTACGGATGGCCGGGATCGGCCTCGTCGCGGCTGGCCACCACCACGCACGGGACGCCCTCCAGCTCGCCCAGCTCCTCCCACGCCGTGAACACGCGCGAGCGCGGGACCGCCTGCAGGGCGTCGGCCACCGCGGCGGGATGCTCGTGTGCGCCGAGGCGCTGGCGCAGCACGCGCAGGACCGTCTCGCGCCACGCCTCGGGAACCTCGGGGTCGCCGTAGGCGGCCACGAAGCCCTCCACCCCGTGCTCGCGCAGGCCGGCGGCCAGCGCGTCCCAGCGGTCGAGGTCGTTGGACTCCTCCTCGGGCGAGTAGGAGGGGGTGGCCAGCACCAGCCCGGCCACCCGGTCGCCGTGGTCGAGGGCGAAGCGGACCGCGCTGTGCGCGCCCATCGACGCCCCCGCCAGCACCGCGCGGTCGACGTCGTGGAAGTCGAGCACGGCGCGCAGGTCGGCGGCCAGCTCGGCGTAGCCGTAGGCGTCC
>Ga0136617_10001315_pt1 | contig 21822 bp, 18 predicted proteins | sample AntDrymUQ3222106_2_FD_129672 | JGI IMG/M metagenome (GOLD analysis project Ga0136617, IMG submission 129672) | Polar desert sand microbial communities from Dry Valleys, Antarctica - metaG UQ322 (21.06) | ecosystem: Environmental > Terrestrial > Soil > Desert | place: Antarctica: Dry Valley...
ACGTTACCTACCTGGTTGGCTCGCGACACGAGAATTACGGCGAAACCGGGATGGCTCATCTTCTCGAACACCTGGTTTTTAAAGGCTCGCCGAAATATCTCAAACCCGACAAAGAATTCGACAAACGCGGCGCTCGGGTCAATGGCACTACCAATTCGGACCGCACGAATTATTATGAAACCGTTCCGGCGACCGACGAAAATTTGAATTGGGCTCTGGAATTCGAAGCCGACAGAATGGTTAATTCCTTTATTGCCAAAAAGGATTTGGAAACCGAGTTTTCGGTCGTGCGAAACGAATTCGAACTAGGCGAAAACAATCCTTTCGGCGTTTTGATAAGCAAAATTCTGGCGACCGCCTATCAATGGCACAACTACGGCAACACGACAATCGGGGCGCGTTCCGATATCGAAAACGTCCCAATCGACCGGCTTCAGGGGTTTTATAGAAACTATTATCAACCAGACAATGCCGTGATGGTTATCGCCGGAAAATTCGACGAAGCCAAAACGCTGAACCTGGTGAACAAGTATTTCAGCCCGATTCCGAAACCAACCCGCGTCCTGTACAAATTTTACACCGATGAGCCCACACAGGATGGCGAACGTCAGGTTACCGTTAGGCGAGTCGGCGACACGCAGCTTGTTTTTGCGGGTTATCACGTCCCGCCGGGCGCTCACGCCGATAACAGCGCGATGAACGTGCTTTCAGTCGTTTTAAGCGATACGCCGTCCGGCCGACTGCACAAAAGCCTGGTTGAAACAAAAAAGGCGAGCTCGACGTTCGGTTTCGGATTTCAGTCCAAAGAACCCACATTTCATATTTTCGGTGCTCAGATGCGGAAGGAGGATTCGGTCGACGATGCACAAAACATCTTGGTTCAAACTATCGAAACTACCGCAACAAATGCAATAACCGCCGAAGAAGTGGAACGTGCGAAAGCTAAACTTCTGAAAAACATCGAATTAACGCTGACCGCATCCGACCAGGTCGGGCTTAGTTTGAGCAACTACATCGCGCAAGGTGATTGGCGTTTATTCTTCTTAAATCGTGACCGGGTAAGGAAGGTTAATGTTGATGATGTAAAACGGGTTGCCGGCAGCTATCTCAAACAATCTAACCGAACAATCGGCAAGTTTATTCCGACCGAGAAAACCGACCGCGCCGAAATTCCGTCGATCAATGATGACGAGATTCTTGCGATGGTGAAAGATTACAAAGGTGACGCCGCGATTGCTGCGGGCGAAGCTTTTGACCCGTCGCCGGCCAATATCGAATCGCGCACGAAGCGTATAAACTTCGGCGGCTTGAAAGTCGCGCTGCTGCCAAAGGAGAATCGCGGCGATTCGGTTATCGCGGCGATGACCTTGCGGTTTGGCGATGAAAAATCCGCGATGAACCGTTCGACCGCCGCTTCTTTTGCCGGCCAAATGCTGATGCGCGGCACCGTCAAACACACGCGGCAGCAAATTCAGGACGAACTCGACCGGCTCAAGGCCCGCGCGTTTGTATTTGGCGGCGTAAACTCCGCCGGCGGTTCTATCGAAACGACCAGACAAAATCTGCCCGCCGTGATGAATCTGGTTGCGGAAATTTTGAAGGAACCGGCTTTTCCCGCAAAGGAATTTGAAACGCTTAAACAGGAGCAAATTACGTTTTTGGAAGCCCAGAAGAGCGAGCCCGGCTCGGTGGCATTCACCGCCCTCGGAAAACATTTCAACACTTATCCAAAAGGCCATCCTTTTTATGCGAGTTCGATCGATGAGGACCTCGCGGAAATTAAGGCCGTAACTTTGGACGACGTGAAGAAGTTTTACAAGGATTTTTACGGAGCATCTACCGGCGAAATGACGATTGTCGGCGATTTTGACCCCGCAGAGGCTCAGAAAATAATCGATGAACAATTTAGCGGCTGGAAAAGTCCGGTCGGCTACACGCGCATCAAACAGGAATACAAAGACGTGGCGTCAATTAATCAGGCGTTTGAAACACCTGACAAGGCAAATGCGATTTTTGTCGCTCGTCTTAACCTGAAGCTGCGGCAGGATAATCCGGATTTTCCGGCCCTTACTCTAGGCAATTACCTGTTCGGAGCAAGCGGTTTGAGTGCCCGCTTGTTTGACCGTCTGCGGCAGAAAGACGGGCTGAGCTACGGTGCCGGATCGAACCTTAGCGCAAACGCTTTGGATGAAACCGGGACATTTTTAGCGAATGCGAGTTACGCACCGCAAAACGCCGAAAAATTGGAAGCTGCCTTCAAGGATGAACTCGCCAAGCTTCTCAAGGACGGCTTTACACCGGAAGAGATAACGGCCGGAAAACAAGGTTTGATCCAAGCGCGACAGGTTTCCCGCTCTCAGGACCGCGAATTGGCAAACCGCATTAACGGCTTTCTGCTGCTGGATAGAACTCTCGCCTGGGATGCGGATTTTGAGGAAAAAGTAAAAGCGTTAACGGCCGAGCAGGTGAATTCCGCGATGCGAAAATACATCACGCCGGACAAGATCACGATCATCAAAGCGGGCGATTTTGCTAAAGCGAAAGCCGCAATTAAATGAGGTGAAGCTTAGAGTTCGCGCTTATAGCGTGTTATACACCGTCTTGCGGGCGTGGCCCAAAGTTAGAATTTTAGGCTTATGCAGTTTGCCTCAATAGATTGACTCGGGATCAATCTATGCGCTAGACTGTCCTTGCTAAATTCGCACTGGATTTAGCAAGGACAGTGAATTATGAAGCTTACCCGCGACATCCAAAGCCTCAGCGTATTTAAACGCGACACATCCAAATTCATGCGGCAATTGAAGAAAACTAAAGAGCCGATTGTTCTCACCGTGAACGGCAAAGCGTCTATGGTCGTCCAGGATGCGGAAAGCTACGAGCAGCTTTTGCGGGCAAAAGACCGGCTTGATGCGCTCGAGGGCATTCAACGCGGGCTTGCAGATGTCAGGGCAGGCCGCGTAACGGATAGTGAAATTTTTTTCAAGGAGTTTGAGGCGAAATACAACATTCCTGAGAACGAATGAAACGCTACAAGGTTGTATTTGCCCACTCCGCGAAGGTTGATATTGCTTCGTCGTTTGAGTGGGGATCCAGCGAATGGGGAAAAGTTGTTGCCCGACAGTGGTATCGCAATTTGCGAGATTCAACCCGAAAAATGCTCTCACGTTTTCCCTTAAGCCAACCTCTTGCCCCCGAAAACGAAAATGCGCCGTTTGAACTCCGCCAAAATGATAGTTGGCAGATACCGCGTCCTATACGGGGTCGATGGTCAAATGGTTACTGTGCTTCATCTTCGCGGTGCGTTTATAGACGACCGTAATAAATCATGAGCTTCGGTCTTATCGCAGGCAGCGGGCAGTTCCCTTTCCTCGTCGCCGCTGGTGCAAAAAAAAGAGGTGTGGAGCTCGCGGTCGTCGCCATCCGCGAGGAGACCGATCCGCGCATCGAAGAATTCACTGACAAAATAATCTGGGTCGGCATTGGCCAGCTCGGCAAAATGATTTCGTTTTTCAAAAAGGAAGGCGTGACGAAGGTGATGATGGCCGGGCAGGTAAAGCACGTTCAGATATTTTCGGGAGCTTTGCCGGATGCTCGGATGTTGAAAATGCTTTGGCGACTGCCGCGAAGGAATACCGATTCGCTGATCGGCGGCATCGCGGACGAATTGGCGCGCGACGGAATCGAGATCATCGATTCGACATATTTTATGCAGGAACATCTGGCGGATGAAGGCGTGCTTTCGAGAAGAAAGCCAACCGAAATCGAAGCGGAAAACATCGAATATGGGCTTCAAATCGCGAGCGAGATTGCCCGCATCGATTTAGGGCAAACGATCGTTGTGCGGGCAAAAGCCTGCGTCGCGATAGAGGCGATGGAAGGCACGGATGCGACAATTGCGCGGGCCGGAGATCTGGCAAACGGCAAGCTGACCGTAGTAAAAGTCGCGAAGCCGGACCAGGACATGCGTTTCGACGTTCCCGTAGTGGGTGTTCCGACAATAGAAGCTATGATCAGAGCGGGCGCAACCTGTCTTTCGATATCGGCATGTAAAACAATCATTCTCGACCGGGAGGAAATGCTCAGGCTCGCGGACGAAAACGATATCTGCATCGTCGGCTCTCCTATCGAAACTAATTCGTTCCTGACCGCGTAGAACTTGCAGGAATTTACCGCAAAGACGCTGAGACACAGAGCAAACCGTAATTTTTTAATAACTCTGTGTCTCAGCGTCTTTGCGGTTCAAATATTTTCGGAGAAAAAAATGAGAAAAAACTTTATTGCATTACTTTTAACTATTAATTTGCTTATTCCAACGGCGGCGTTTAGCCAACATGCCGTGAGAATAAGCTCCACCGAGCGAAAAATGGCCGACGCGATCACGGCCAAGCAGCTCAGCGAGTTTCTGCATTTCGTTGCTTCGGATGCGATGGAGGGCCGTGACACCCCTTCACGCGGGCTGGATACGACCGCCGAGTTTATGAAAATGATGTTGTCGCGTTGGGGCTTTAAACCGGCAGGCGATGACGGAACTTTTTTTCAGAAAATGGCTTTGCGGCGCGACACGATTGACGCGGCAAACGCTTTCGTCGAAATCGGCGGGAAAAAGTTCGCCTATGGCGAAGATTTTATGCGCGTTGTCGGAAATGATAAGGGCTCGGTTTCCGCCCCGATTGTTTATGCCGGGAATGGATGGATGATTAAATCGAAAAATCTGAATGCGTATCAAAACATTGATATTAAGGGAAAATACGTAGCTGTCTATGCCGAAGGAACACCTTCCAATCAATATATCGTTCCTTTACCGTCTGGCATTAGTGCTTCGGATTTGAAAGGTGAGCGCGGCAAAGATTGGGCGGATGCTGTGACATACGCCCAACAAAACGGTGCGGCCGGCGTGATAGTTCTGCCGTCGAAGTTTTTGCTGGAAAACTGGGAGGGGTTGCGGCAACAGTTCGGACGCACTCGATATTACGTCGAAAAACTCGCCGCATCGCGGACTGCCTCGGCAACGAACGCCCCGATTCCTTCAATATTTGTAGCGTCGCGTGAAGTTACCGATTCAATGTTTAGCGGAGAAACCGCAAATCCCTTAAGTGGTAGCGCCAATACGTCTTTCGATTTGGATTCGGGCAAAAAGATTAATTTCAACATTGTTCCAAAATCGGAAATGGTAATGACGCAGAATGTCGTGGCGGTTTGGGAAGGCGCGGATCCGGTTTTGAAAAACGAAATGGTCGCCATTGGCGCCCACTACGACCACGATGGAATCAGGCCGAATGCTCCCGGTCCGGACAAAATTTGGAACGGTGCCGACGATGACGGCTCGGGAACCGTTGCGGTTCTAGCTATTGCCGAGGCCCTTGCAAAGGCAAAAACCCGCCCAAAGCGTTCCATTTTATTTGTCTGGCACGCGGGTGAAGAAAAAGGCCTGTGGGGCTCGGAATATTTTAATAAATTCCCAACCGTTGATATCAAAAAGGTAGTTGCCCAATTAAATATCGATATGATAGGCCGAAGCCAAAAGGCGGGCGATACGAACCCGAAAAACAAGGACCTTACCGGAGAAAACGCGATTTACGTCATCGGCTCCGAAATGATGAGTTCGACTCTTGGGGCGGTCACGAAGCAGACCAACGATGCATTTTTAAAGATGACATACGATTATAAATATGACGATCCTAAGGACACTAACGGTTTCTTTTTCCGCTCGGATCATTATCACTATGCGCTGAACGGAATACCGATCGCGTTCTGGTTCGACGGCGTCCACGAGGATTACCATCAGGCAGGCGATCACCCGGATAAGATCGATTACGTAAAAATGGAAAAGGTGACGCGGACGATTTTTTTGACACTTTGGGAGATTGCCGAGTTAAAACAGAGGCCTGCGGTTGACAAACAGCTGCCGCCCGAATTGACACAGCGGTAAGAAAAGGGAGCTTGATCGGCTCCCTTTTTTCTTTGGTTTCGATCAGGATTAAAAGACAATGCCTGCACCGATTCGGACATTGTTCTGCGTAAAGCCGTCGAGCCTCACCGGATTGTAATCAAGCTGAATTGCACGGATTTGAATCCTGTTATTCAGCCTGATATCGATGCCGCCTCCGAACGCACCGGCAAATCCGGTTTCCGAGAACGTTTCTCCGTTACCGAAAATATCTCCGCAACCTGCCGTGCTCGGCGTGCAGGTTACTTCACTGATCCTGCTCCGCGCATGGCCCGCACCGACAAGAGCGTGAGCAAAGGGCTTGAATCGTCCCGAATTGGAATTGTCCTTTATCTGAACTCCGCCGAGAATATTGTAAAGCGAGCTTTTCGCATTAAAGCTTATCGCGGTCGGCACGCCCGGACCGGGCGGAAGAAACGACTCACCTGTGAATCGGGTGTTGTTGTAAGTACCCGAAACGTCGCCCTTGATGCCGAAATAACGACTGACATTATAGACGCCCGAGATGTTGACGCCGTTAAACGACTCCCGCTCTCTGAAGAAGTCGTCCACCGAGTCTCCAGCGTCGAAACCGGTGTCGATCTGTCCATTCGAATAGCCTACATAACCTTCGCCCTTTTTGTAGTCGTCGCCGCTCTGCCCAACGGCAAAAACGCTGGCGACAACCGTAAATGAAAACGCTAAAATTACCTTTTTCATAAAAAATACGTACTCCTTATTGTTACTTCCATGCTGTAAAAACAGCGAAACCCGGCAAATTCGATAATGCTAAATTCGCCGGGGCCGATACACTTTTATTTGTGCACCCGTAACGTTTGATGGAGGCCAATGTGCTTCGGTTGCTTCAGCGGGAAATATCTGAATCAACGTCAACGTCTTTCGCCGCCAAAATTTGCTCGCAATGGATGAGAAACTTTTGAAGTATTTGGTCGCGAAGCTGCTTATAAGTAATTTTCACCGCCTTTTTCGTTTCATCGTCAGTATTTTCCTTTTTAACGTCCGCACCGGCCGCATTATCTTCGGCATCGGCGCTTTTTGCAGGTTCGCTTTCGAATTCCGGCAAGGCCGCTTCATCCGCAGCTTGTTCAACTTGAGCGTCCTGGACTTCGGACGCACCGTCTTCATACGCGATCTCGTTGTACTTTTCAGCGAGTGAAGAAATCTGCTTGTCGTCGAGGATTTCTGCTATCGTGTTCATCGTTTGCGAAATGCGATATGGTTCGTTCGAATTTGCACGCAGTTGATAGATCAGAAAACCGATGAGGCGTGGGTCTCCCCAGCGTTTCACCAACTCGATCAATTCCTGATCTCCGTGCAACGGGGATTTTTTGCGGCGGTTTCCTCGTCGGCTGGCGGAGAACTCTCACCATTGAGCAAAAGATTTGCAAGAACCTGTTTTTGATTGGAATTGAGCAATTTGGCGAAGGCACCCGTGTCAACCGTAGTTGTGTTTTTCGCATCCGAGTTCGCTTTTGCTTCTTCATCTTCGGGCTCGGGTTCAACCTCTACCTCTTCACCGCGGGCGATTCTCTTTTTCCGTTCTTCAGCTGCCTCCTGTTGCCATTCAAGATTTTGGAAGCTCTGCAAAAGCTCGAAAGTACCTTCCCAACGGGTGGCCGGGTCTTGGGCACAGCGAACGAGCCACTCTACAATTGCCGCTTCGCTTACTTGTTTTGCACTAAAAATCGCGTCAAGCTCTTTGATCCGAGCCTCATAAACCGCAATGTGATCGGTCGAAAGTTTCTTCACCCCGTCACGATAATCCGTTAAGACGGGAGCTTCACCGTCCGAACCTTTTTTTAGAAATAAAAGGAGCGTGTCGCCCGGTTTCAACGCCATGCTTTCTTCGGTGTCGTCGGCTTCTACGCTTTCTTCCACCGTATTTGCGGTTTCGGCGGAAATTTTATATCGATAGTCCAGATCGTCGAGAACGAAGAATTTACGGCTTTCGCCTTTTAGGGTTGAGGAAATACTGAAATATTTCTTTATCCTGACGGAAGAATAGTCGGCAGTGTCTTCCGTCGTTTCACCGTCTTCTGTTTTGTCGAAACGGGCAATGTAAATGGAATCACTGTTCCGATAAAGCGAAAGTAATGTCTCCGGCATTTTTACGGTACATCTGCGAGCTGAAACGTTTTCAGGCAGAAAAAATAACGCAAAGAGCAAAATAAAGATCGCGCCAACGGAAAGAAGAGACCTTAACATACATGAAACTCCTTTGAACTCGTATTTCGAATGTGCGCGCATTTCTAAGACACAGCAACTTCTTTTTTCGTTGCTTTACCGAAAAAAATGTCTGGCTCTTTAGACACCGGAGCGGGTCACAAGTTCCTTTTTTACTTTTCGGGTAATGAGTCAGTTTGCGATAGCGCCTTTCGCTATATTCGGATTTTGATTTATTTCGTGCTTTTCGTGTGTTTTCGCGGTTTCTTCCCGATGCTGGAGGACTGAAACCACGAACTTACACGAAATAACACGAAAACTTTCAAACTGACCCACTGCCCTTTTCCACCTGCACTCTGCGGTAAGCTTCGGATTTGCTTATTCCGAATTCCTTTGCGGCCTTTTTGAGAGCGGCTTTGTGATCGCTCCCTTCTGACACGATTTCCTTTACCCTCTCAGCCAACGAATTCTCAGGATACCCTACACTTTCGCCTTCTCCGGCTCTGTCTATTACGAGAACGATCTCACCCCTGGGTCTTGCGAAAGAAAACCGCTCTGATAATTCCCCTAGATTGCCGCAGATAATTTCCTCGTGAAGCTTCGTGAGTTCGCGGGCGATCGCCGCTCGCCGGTTACCCAGAATTTCGAGGCAATCTGCAAGGGATTTGCCTAGCCTTTGTGCAGTTTCGTAAAAAACAAGTGTTGCCGGAACGCTTTTTATCTCCAGCAAACGCTTTCGCCTTTCGCCTTTCCTTGACGGCAAAAAACCCCCAAAGAATAACGAATCGGTTGGTATATCGCTGACAATTGCGGCGTTTACAAAGGCCGCCGCGCCGGGAATCGGCACGACCCTGGCGGCGATCTCGTGAGCTTTCCGCACCATTTTAAAGCCCGGATCGTTTATGCCGGGAGTTCCGGCGTCCGAAACGATCGCGATAGATTTTCCCTGTTCGAGAAGCAGGCCGAATTCTTCAACGCGTTCCGCTTCGTTGTGATCGTGAAAACTTATCAGCCTATTTGAAATGCTGTAGGAATTGAGGAGTTTTCGCGTGTGCCGCGTGTCTTCGCACGCAATAATGTCGACCTTCTTCAACGTTTCCAAAGCACGAAACGAAATGTCCTGCAGGTTTCCGATAGGGGTCGCGACAAGGTAAAGTATTCCGGACATATGGTTTGAATATTTGAACTTTAGTTTGGATCATTCTAAACAATAAGCCCGCTAAAGCTGTAACCATAATGCGGAATCAAAACAAAAAAAAGCCCGAGCAATTATCGCTCGGGCCCCGGCTTGATACCGCCATCCGGTTAAAACTATCCGGATAACAACTCATAACGTTATCCAATTTTTAGAAAGGCAGCGGGAAAGGAATGTTATTTCTCCAGTTGCCGTTACGATTGTTTCGACGGTTGTTGCGATTTCGGTTGTTGTTGTAATTGTAGCCATATACGTTAGCTATTACGTTCAAATCCTGCCGCAAATTGTTCCACTGGCCCTGAATGTTTCTGCCGCCCCGCGAATTATGGATCACGCTGTCGATCTGAGAAGCAATATCCAGAACACGTCGTGCATCATCTGCACTGTTGTTCAGAGTGCGGCCGTTGCCATATTTGTCTTCCAACCTGTCCGCAGCGTTTTTGAACTGATCGGCCAGGCGTTCGAGATGATCACTATTGTTATTTCCGTAACCACCACCCCATTGTCCCCGATTCCGGCGATTATCACGGTCGTCTTGCCGGTCTTCGTAACGATCCACAGACTGTTCGAAGTTCCTCGCTTTATGCTTCAAATTTCTAACCGTCGAACGGATGTTGCTCCCGTTACCGTAGTAGCCCCCGTTGTTTCCGCGGTTATTGCCGCCATATCCGCCGCCATTCCACTGGGCGGAAGCAATTGCCGGTAAGCCCAAAATTAATAAAGAAAAAGCACTAACTGCTATTAAACTTTTAATACGATTCATTTTGTTTCTCCAACTTTTATTATTCTCAGGCAATGTCCCAGCCATTGCATATTGTCTCAAAGCAAGGCTTGTGCCATATGAACCGCGGAAGGCAAAACAAAATGAAAAGCCCTGTCTTACAAGGCTTTACAAGATTTGAATTTGTCCTTTCAAACAGGCGGATAGAATTTTAACACCGACCGTCTACCAAAACGTTAGCCGAATGCGGCAGATGGTGGCAAAATTAGTTGCCCAGGGCCTTCGCGGCATTGAGCCGGCCGCCGTTCTCGATTTTACCCGCTAACGAATCTATTTTATCGACCGATTTCAGGATACGTTCGCGTAGTTTTTCAACGGAAAGCTTTGGTTCGCTTGCCAGAATTAACGCAGCGACTCCCGAAACCTGAGGCGCGGCCATCGAAGTGCCGGATGCGTCGAGGTAAGAATCGTTTAACCATGTCGAACGAATATCTCTCCCCGGTGCGGCTATATGGACCGTTTTTACACCGAAATTCGAGAATGAAGACAACGCATCGCTGCGGTCCAGAGCGGCAACGCTGATGACATTCGGCAGATCGTAATTAGAAGGGTAATGCGGACGTTTATCGTTATTGGTCGTTGCGTTCCCGGCCGCTGCGACAAACAGAATTCCCTGTTCGCCCGCCGCGCGGATCGCGTCTTCGAGGGCTTTCGATTTCGACGTCGACCCCCAACTGGCGTTTATCACGCGCACATTAACGCCCTTCTGTTTGCGGTCGATCGCGTAGTTGATCGCTTCGATCGCGTTTTTGGTAGTTCCAAACCCGCCGCGTCCCATAAACTTGAGCGGCATTATCTCGACATTCCAGTTAATACCGGAAATTCCCTCGTTATTGTTTCCTTCAGCGCCGATAATTCCGGCACAGTGCGTGCCATGGCCGTTGTCATCCATCGGATCGGCCGCGTTTACGTTCGCGTCAAAACCCTGAATATCGTTAAAGGTTCCGAGTTCGTCGTCAGTGTACTGCGGAATGTGGTCCGGACGGAACCACATATTGGCGACCAAATCGCGGTGGGTGTAATCGACGCCGCTGTCTAAAACCGCCACAACGACCTCGTCGCTTCCCCGAGTTTTCAACCACGCCTTGAGAGCATCGATATCGGCCTTAGCTTTTCCGCCGTCCTGCCCGAGATTGTTCAACGCCCATTGCTGGTCGAACTGCGGGTCGTTCGGCCGATACTCCGTGGTATCGCGATAAACCAGGTCCTGGCTGGAAGCGGCGTGGACAGGATCGTCGAATTTGATCTCGAAATTGGGCTCGGCGTAAACCACCACCTCGCTCATCATCCCATACTGCGCGGCCACCTTGTCGGCATCCGCGTTATCTAGATCGTCGATCGCCACCAAACCGTTTACAGATTCGATCTCGTCCTCGACACGGTCGTTATAACGCGCGGCGAGCTTCTTTATGTCCGAAAGTTTTACTTCCGGGCGAAATCTGACCAGAACTTCCGGCTCGGACTCTCGGTTCGAGCGTTTTTGAGTATGTGGTTTGTTTGACGTCCGGCTGTGCTCGACCTCGACATTAAGAAAAGGTTTTGACTGCCAGCGGCGGATTTGTCCCAAAACCGCGGCCATTGTAATAAATATAACTGCGATGCCGATATGTATCCAAATATTGTTACGATTCATTTTTTTTACTACTCCTAACCGGGAGCACCGATGTCTCGTCCGCGATGCTTCTAAAAAACAATCCTTTGTTTAAATCGAACGCGGAGCGAGATCCGGGCTTTGCGAACACGACTATATTACGTGGTTTGCCCCGTCAAAATCCTTAAGTCGAAGCTGATGCTTATCAGCTCTATACTCGTAATTTTTTCCATTTGCGTTCAATCTTATCTGCCACCCGCTGGATATCATTTGTCCCGACATTTCGTCTTTAGCCGGAGCGCCCAAAGACATGTCGGGAAAATCCTTTTCGGAAACTGAAGCGACCTCTATGTCGCTTTCCTTTACCTTCAACCTTTTTGCCAAATCCTGTCTGGCTTTTGCCACAGCACTGTCTTTATTAAAACTCATATGGTTTAGATGCCTCGGAGATTCGATAATTTTGCTACTCTTTTTTGGATTAGTCAATGGAGCGGCGGGTTTCGCGAAAAAAGTTAATTTCAAAGACCCGATTAGAAGACGGGCGTTCGGTCCACCTTCTTTCTTGTCCCGTGTCCCACTGTCCCAACACATTTTCAAATATCCTTGTCGCATTGATAAAACTCTTTACAAGCGATGCAACAGGTGTTAGATTACATAATACGGCCGTTGCTGTCAATATAAATCTCGAACGGTCGCGAAAAAAAGCATTGACAATTTAAAAAACGGACGTACGATATTTCCTATAGCTTACAACATCAGAGTTTCAGCAACGATTCCCTAAGGAGTAAATTTCATGAACAAAATAAGACAATATCTCAGTGTCTTATCTATATTGCTTCTCTTCGTTATTTTCATTCTGACCGTCGGTTATTTATCAATAAACAAGAGCAGCGCACAGGAGTCAAAGGGCGGAACTCAAAAAATAAAAACTCTCCGTGAAATCGCCCAAGAAAGAGACATAGAAGTTTCCGTACCAGATTCTGAAATCCATTGGCCAAGAGATTTAGATGCTGTGGCTCAATACACGGAAGTTGTTGTTCTTGGAAGAATAATTGATATAACGACAAGTTTTGAGGGTGATAACTGGCTTCGGACAGATTATACGGTGGATGTCCAACAGATTCTTCAACCTTTTACTTCTAAAATTCCGATAGAATTTTATGCTCCTCCTCCAATTCCTATTGGCAATTTTTTAAAAGTTTCACGTAGTGGAGGTTCAATGATTGTTAATGGACATAAGGTAACGCAATATAATCCGGGACAAGAAGATTTAGTCAAGGGAAAGACTTTTGTCTTTTTTCTAGACTGGAGTACTTCACATGAAGCGTATGTTCCTGTCGGAGGTATTTCAGGCATTGTTTTAGTTGATGATGATTTAACCGTGAAGCCTCTGGCTTCTGAGTCGAAATCCAAAAAGGCTAATCTCAAATACAAGGGCAGTAATTTTAATGTGTTTATTGAGCAGGTCTTAAAAAAAAAAGATAAATTTTCTTATCTACTAGAGAATTCTTTACCAGAGGATGATAGTGCCAGACTACCTGATGACCCTCCTGACCCTGATCCTGAACCGACTCCAGGACAGACTGCTTGCAGTTCTGCCGCTAGTACCTGTCTAGCAAGCACCTTCAATACGGAAAAGAAGTTAGCGGGACCGATTACTTATTCTTTTAATGAACAGAGCTTACAGGTATTAACAGCAGCCCAACAGCAAGATTTCAGAGATAGGATTGCTGCTGCTGCTGCAAATTGGAGTCAATCAACCGGAGTTAGCATTACTCTTGCTCCGTCCGGTCAGGCTGGCAATTTAACCGTTCTTATTGATAACACTACTGAAGGCAGACTTGATAATGGGTATGTTAATACTATTCCGAATGAGCCAAATCGCCGGGTTATGGGTTTTGCTGATGAGTGGCGACGTTGGAGTGCTGAAGGTAGAGATAGAATAGCAAGTCATGAAATAGGACATCTTTTAGGTTTGCCTGATGTAAATCCCACAGATTGCCCTGGTGTGGAAACCATTATGAGAAGACTCGGAGGAGCCGATGGTAGTCAAGCCAGAGCCGATTTCCAGTTAGAAAACGGTTATGGATGCGCCTACAGTACTACCTGTCCTGATGATATGAAACTTCCGCAGCCTCCCCGTCCTAATAGTTGTGATATTGAGACAGCAAAAAATAAGAATCCTCCACCCACGCCTACGCCTACGCCCACGCCACCGTCTGGCGGAGGCGGCGGAGACGGCGGCGGAGGCGGTGATGGCGGAGGCGGTGGCCATGGTTATATGTGCTGGGACGTTTATGAAGAAGTTACATACGATCTGGCATGTCTTCTCAGTGGTGGATGCGGTCAGGGGACAAGATGGGAGTATGCCGGTCGCGAGTGCTATTTCTATTACTATTAAAGTTTGTCGTCTGAAGGATTTTTATTTCATTTGCGAGAAAATCGTGTTTCACGGGATAGTTAAATAATACGAGTTGTTTTTATAACTCAAAGGATCATTATATGTTACAAATTAAACGGATGGCTTATATCGTTATCGCAGTGGCAGCTATCGCTCTGACAACTTCGCTGGCAATTCTTCACGGCCAGACTCAAAATTCGCAGTCGCAAATCAGGAGAATTATCGCCGTTCAAAGAGAACCGGGCGATTCCAGTGAACTCACTCAGAGAGATATTCAGGATTTTGATACAAATACCGCGCCCCGGTTTGTAAAAGCCCGTCGAATTGCGGCATTTAAACCGGGGCGTGATCTACTTGTTGCGAGGGGCTTTTTGCTTGAACCTTATCTGCTGCTGGAAGACAATTGGCGCAATCGTTTAAGACGTGTCATACATCGAATCCCGGAGTTTCGAGAAACGCGCCGCACTGGAAACCGTATATCGGGCGTATATCTCGCCGACACTTTGATTTTACCGGATAAAACAGAATTGACGGGCGATACTGTGATTATTGCAAATCGAGTTTTGTACGATGGAAGCAATGTGATCGAAAGACGAGGACATAATTTGTACACGTTTATAATTGCAGAGCAGTAATATAAGAAAACGGCGTTGGTAAGAGCGGGCTCTTCCATTACCATGGGAAATTTGGATTTTTTGTAACACGCTTATTCATTTCGCGTTTCCGTCTTCCGGGACAAATTCCTGAAAATTTCCACCAAAGCCGGAATAATGAAGGTCGCACAGGCGATACCCAAAATAAATCCCGTAACAGAACGCGAGATGTGGGTATTTTCCCAGATTCCAAACAGTGTGAGCGACCAGTCCAGACTTATTGGAATCAGCGACAGGAACAGCCAAAAGCGCGGTAAAGGCTCGATGTCATCGATTTTTCGCCAGAGCGGACAAATTATAAAACCCGCGAAAAGCCCGAAATATACTCCGAGGCACCGAGAGCAGACTGCAACCGGATGTCCGTCCAAATTTATAGAACGCTCCGGCATTTGATGACAGATAGAACCGAAAAATGTGTAGATCGGTGCGGAAAAACTCTGAAAGCCGTTCGCCGCAGCCACAGGAGCAAACAATATTAAAGCCACCCAACCCACAACAACGCCCGTTGCGATTATCCACACCTGAACCGCCTGTTTGCGAAACTTCGAGGCAACATTTTGAGGGACATATTTGTGGGTCGGATGCGTCATCTATAAAAAAGATTTTACATTCGGAATAACTGACAACTGAAAGCTTATAGCTGATAATTATGGACTCGTAAATCTTCGATTATCAGCTTTCAGCTATCAGTTTTCAGCTATTCCGGAGGCTTTTGTTTGGAGAGACTTTTCCGTCTCAAGAATATGATGCGTCGTTTGAATAACTGTATCCGGATTAAGTGAGATGGAATTAATACCTTTTTTTACCAAAAACTCGGCGAATTCTGGATAATCCGACGGCGCCTGGCCGCAGATACCGATTTTTTTGCCGTTTCGGATCGCGGCTTCTATGGCGATAGCTACCATCTTTTCTACGGCGCCGTTTCTTTCATCGAAAAGATGTGCGACCATTTCAGAATCACGGTCCAATCCTAATGCCAACTGCGTCAGATCGTTCGAGCCGATCGAATAACCATCGAAAATTTGCAAAAATTCGTCCGCAAAAACTACATTTGCGGGCAGTTCGCACATCGCGTAGATCTCAAGTTCGTTTTCGCCCTGTACAAGCCCGTGTTCGGCCATTAGTGCGATCACCTTTTCGCCCTCCTCGACCGTGCGGCAAAACGGGATCATCGCTTTTACGTTGGTCAAACCCATATCGTCGCGGACGCGGCACAGAGCCAAACACTCCAATTTAAAACCCGCTTTATAACGGTCGTCATAATATCGGGAAGCGCCGCGAAAGCCGAGCATCGGATTTTCTTCTTCCGGTTCATATTCGCTGCCGCCGATAAGCCGGGCGTATTCGTTCGACTTAAAGTCCGACATGCGAACGATTACGGGCTTCGGATAGAAGGCGGCGGCAATTCGTCCGACACCCTCGCTCAAGGAACGCACGAAAAATTCCTTCGGATCTTCTTCGAGAATCCGACGCGAAATCTCCTCCACGTCCGCGGCTTTCTTCAAATTAGGATAATTAACAAGCGCCATCGGGTGGATTCCGATGTGGTTGTTGATAATGAATTCGAGCCGGGCGAGGCCGACGCCGTCATTCGGCAGACGGGACACTGCAAAAGCGTGATCGGGGTCGCCGACGTTCATCATTACCTGCGTGATCGGGCGCTCCGTATCGATAATTTCGCGCCGGTCGACCGTGTAGTCGATGTTGCCGTAATAGATATTTCCGCGGTCACCTTCTGCGCAGGAAACGGTAATATCCGTTCCGCTTTTCACGGCGTCTGTCGCGTTTCCCGTACCGACGATGCATGGAATCCCGAGCTCGCGGCTGATAATCGCGCTGTGGCAGGTTCTGCCGCCGCGATTTGTGACTATGGCCGAAGCACGCTTCATGATCGGTTCCCATGCCGGATCGGTCATTGTCGTGACGAGAATTTCGCCTTGCTTAAAACTCGTCAATTTTGCGGAATCGAGCAGCACATGAGCCCTACCCTGTCCGATCTTTTCGCCGACAGCGACGCCGGTCGCAAGCGGCGCTCCGTGATTTCCAGTCAGATTATAGGTTTCGATAAAATTCTCATCTTTCTGCGTGTGAACGGTTTCAGGCCTTGCCTGAAGGATAAAAAGCTCGCCCGTGATGCCATCCTTCGCCCATTCAATATCCATCGGCTGAGGCTTTCCCGCCAGCTTCGAATAATGATCCTCGATCGCGCACGCCCACGTCGCAAGCTGCAAAACCTCAAAACCCGCGAGACAAAAACGGTTGCGCTGTGTTGCTACGACATCGCGAACCTGTGTTCCCGTGCCGTCGTCGGCAAAAACCATTTTCACTTCCTTGACACCCAGCTTTCGGGTAACGATGGGCCGAAATCCGAGTTTCAAGGTAGGCTTAAAAATAATCCATTCATCCGGCGTCGCCATTCCTTGAACGACCGCCTCGCCCAACCCCCAGGCACCGTTGATAACTACGGCTTCGCGAAAACCGCTTTCCGTATCCAGCGTGAACATCACGCCCGAGCAAGCGATATCCGAGCGAACCATCGGCTGAACTCCGATGGAAAGCGCGACATCGAAATGGTCGAAGCCCTTCGCCGTGCGGTACGAAATTGCCCGGTCGGTCCATAAAGAGGCATAGCATTCGTGACATGCTTCGATAAGCCTCGATTCGCCTCTGACATTAAGTATCGTGTCCTGCTGGCCGGCAAACGAAGCGTCGGGCAGATCTTCCGCCGTCGCGGACGAACGTACTGCAACCTCGAAATTCTTCTTCCCGATCCGGTCACCTAAATTTTTATACGCCTCAAAAATAGCGGTTTCGACTTGCTTCGGAAACGCAGTTTCGAGCATCAAACCACGGGCTTCGCTGCCCACCCGGGCAAGCTCATCGAGGTCGTTGACGTCCAGGCCTTTCAATAGTTTTTGCAGCTTTTTTCGAAGCCCGTCCGTTTCCAAAAGTACCTCGTAAGAATGGCTGGTCGTCGAGAATCCGTCCACGGCACGCACTCCCTGCGTCGTCAGTTCACGAAAAAGCTCGCCGAGACTGGCGCATTTTCCGCCAACAAGCGCAACATCGCCATTGCCGACTTCACTCAAGTCAAGAACATATGGTTTTGCAGAATCATTCATATCAATCAATACGGTTGGCGTCCAAGTCAGCGGCCTCCGAGTCAGAACCACCTGCGTAGGCGGGTGGCACGGTGTCAGTTTCAACAAGACGGTTCTCACTCACACGTCGGCACCCAACTCCTTATTTCGCCAATTATCAAAATCATCAAGATCATCGCCCTGACCGTTAACCCCGTAATCACGCATGCCAAACCCTTCTCTCATTCCATAACCATCGCTCGCTTCCCTTGTCCACCCACGGTGAACGGTCAAATCTCCAGCAGCCCGTTTCACGCAAGCAGTTTCCGTGTTGCGTAAGCTTTGAAAGCGTTCAGCGCCTTTTCCGGCTTTCGGTCACCGGTGAATACAACCGTATGAACATGATTTGTACGAACATTTGCCGAGCGCAAATCCCAACTTCGCTTGCCGCACACTTCGGTTATCGCCTCGTTGACCAATGCGCGTTGTTTGTCGTCGAGGATTACGGGTTCCAGCATAAGCTTTGCGCGATGCTGCTTTTCCAAACCGCGTTCGGAGCGATTCGCGGACTTCGATAACATTATTATACCGGTCGATCGAACCACGCATGTCGCCGTGCAGCCACGATCCATATGTTCGGAATGTGATCAGGAATGCAAGCGGTATGTCGGTGTCGTTCCAGACTGTCATTATGTTGATGTTGTTGATCTGCTTACCACCCGCTAACGCAGGTGGTTCTGACTAAAACCTGATAACCGCATCCGGTCCGCCTTCGACATGGACTGTGTCTACAAAGCGGATGCTTTTCGAATCCGTTGTCATAACGACCGAATGCGTGCGTTTTCCGGCGCCGAAGAATCGGACACCCCTAAGCAGAGCACCATCCGTCACTCCTGTTGCCGCAAAAATGATTTTCCTGCCGGGAGCGAGATCGTTTGTGTCGTAGATCTTGTTCGGGTCGGAGATTCCCATCTCCTTGAGGCGCTCCTTTACTTCTTCCGGCGGCGGAATCTTCGATTTATCTACCCCCAATTTGTCATGATCGAAAATCAGTCTCGCTTGAATCTCTCCGTTAAGACATTTCATCGCTGCAGCCGTGATAACACCCTCGGGTGCGCCGCCGATTCCCATTAACGCGTGAATATTAGTCCCCGCAACGGCGGCGGAAATGCCGGCGGAAAGATCGCCGTCGGAAATTAATCGAATCCTTGCGCCGGTCGCGCGAACATCGGCGATCAGCTGTTTGTGCCGACCGCGGTCGAGGCAAATGACGGTCAAATCGTCCACATCGCGCCCGAGCCGCCGTGCAATATTCTTCAAGTTATCCTTTACGGATGCGTCTATATCGACCGCACCGCGGCAGCTTGGCCCCACGACGATTTTATCCATATAAATATCGGGTGCGTTTAGGAGTCCGCCGCGTTCTGCGGCCGCCAACACAGCGATAGCATTGTTTGCACCGAGCGCGCAAAGATTTGTGCCTTCGAGCGGATCGACGGCGATATCTACCTCGGGAAATTCCGCGCGTGCCTCGTCGGAAAAGTTCCCGCCGCCGAGCTCTTCCCCAATGTAAAGCATCGGAGCCTCATCGCGTTCCCCTTCGCCGATCACTATGCGGCCGCGCATCGGCACGGTATCCATCACCTCGCGCATCGCCTCGACGGCAACATGGTCGGAATGCTTCCGGTCGCCCTGGCCCATTGTCTTGGCTGATTCTATTGCCGCAGCTTCTGTAACGCGAAGAAAATCCAGTGACAGTTCGCGCTCTGCTTTGATATCTTTCATCTATTTTCCTTAGATTAATTCGATCGATTGAGATTTGTTGTTGCTGGCATTCTAACACTTGTCTAACCAGATTTGACAAGCTATGCTTTGGGTATTGCGGTTTTAATTTGCGTTTTTTCAGACACGTAGGAGATTTCTTTAATTTAAATGACTTATATTGTTGCCGAACCCTGTATAGATTGTAAATACACTGATTGTGCAGCGGTTTGCCCGGTCGAAGCGTTTCATGAATTGCCCGATAAACTACTGATCAATCCAGATACATGCATTGACTGCGACGCCTGCATTCCCGAGTGCCCGGTGGAAGCGATCTTTTCGGATATGTCGATACCGGAAGAATATCTTCACTGGCTGGAGATAAATAAAGAGGCGGAAAATTACCCCATCATTAGTACGAAAGGGCCGGCACTGTTTGGACCGGGGTGCAAAGGCCCACCTGAATAAAGTAAAAGGACCGTTGTTGCGCCTGCAAAAAAGCACCTGCTCGGGCAGGTGCAAAAAGAGACGAGGTTTGTCCGGGAGATGGGGGATTATGGTTCGGCGACAAAGTCAACGCCGGTGAGTTCGTCGGCAAGATTCAATACCCGAACGGGTTCACTGAATCGATAACGCTTTGAGCGGACCGACATTATATAAGTTTGTCCAACCGGAACATCTTCGAATGTGTAATAGCCGAATGGATTAGTCAGGGCGTGAACCGACCCCCCGACACCGCCCGAGAGCGTAACATAGGCCTTAGCTATCCCGCGCCCGCTGGCTGTCGCCAAACGACCGCTGACTGAAACACCCGCCGCCGTTGATCCGCCAGGTTCAAATCGTACTGTAATCGCTATTCCAAAGGGACATGCGCCCGTGGTGGGTATAGTGTCAATCACGGTGTTTGTTGCCGTGTCGATCACTGAAACGTTACCCGAGCCCTGATTTGTCACATAGACTCTGGCTCCGTCATTCGTGACTGCTACTCCACTCGGAAAAGCTCCGACAGGTATGGTATCAATAACGGTGTTATTTGCCGTGTTGATTACCGAGACAGTGAAGGAACTCTGATTTGCCACATAGACGCGGGCGCCATTCGGACTGACCGCTACTGCAATAGGAGCATCGCCCACGGGGATCGTTGCAATTACCGTGTTGCTCGATGTGTCAATTACCGAAACAGTATCGGAGGTGCTGTTCGCTACATAAGCTCTGGCATCGACAGCGCTGAGCGCCACCGCAAACGGCCGATCTCCGACCGGGATAGTAGCGACTACGACGTTCGTTGCTGTGTTGATGACCGATACAGAGTCCGACAGTAGATTTGTTACATAGGCGCGCGAACCGTCTGCACTGATTGCCACCCCAAAGGGCGCAATCCCGACCAAGATAGTTGCACTGACCGTATTGGTCGCGGCAGCAATCACTGAGACCGTATGGTTCCCTTGATTCGTTATGTATACACGGGCACCATTTGGTGTGACTGCCACTCCGCTTGGACCAAGCCCAACAGGAATAGTTGCAACTACCGTATTGTTTGCAGTATTAATCACCGAAACACTACTGGAGTTTTGATTTGCTACGTATGCGCGTGATCCGGAAGGGTTAACTGCCACTGCAATCGGACGAGACCCAACAGGTATAAGCGCGATCTCAAGGTCTGTTGCAGTGTTAATCACAGAAACTGTATCCGTGAAAATATTCGTTACAAAGGCGCGGTTCTGTGCCGCAGCCGTACTCCAACCCATTCCGGTTGAGAGAAGCAGAAGTAACACTGGCAAAAAGTACCTGCACAGCAGCCGTTTTATACTTCCCACTGTATATACTCCAATGATAAGCTTTACGCTCACGGAATTGTGTGAGGATTTAATATGCGTCATAAGTTTTGAAACCTCCTTGAAATTGTACCTACCTATCCAGAGCGTAAGTATCAAGAAGTTGAATAGCAATTTTTATGCCTAGAGAAAACCGTAACTTTTGACGCTACCGGCTCTTCATTTCCGACTATCTCGCTTATAACTCTTGCTTTGTTGCAGCCTTGTCAGTTGTCAAAGCGTGAGCGCCGCTTTTTTCATCAAGCCCTCCTGACGGACGATCGGGGCGAGTGACACGCAACGCAACGAATTCAAAAGAAAAACTGTTTTAAGTCAACTTTTTCCGCTTTGAACCGGTTCGCGATCCGCTTTCCGGTCTGGAAAAATTCATGCGGGCGAACTACACTACCTGTCAAGAATCGAAGTCGTTTCTGAG